>Ga0209415_10008365_pt1 | contig 17953 bp, 21 predicted proteins | sample PeaSoiSIISIP2007_FD_187696 | JGI IMG/M metagenome (GOLD analysis project Ga0209415, IMG submission 187696) | Peat soil microbial communities from Weissenstadt, Germany - SII-SIP-2007 (SPAdes) (version 2) | ecosystem: Environmental > Terrestrial > Soil > Wetlands > Peat | place: Germany... | reverse complement strand
ATCTCCTTGAGCACCTTCTTCAGGCGCTCCTCGAAGTCGCCGCGGTAGCGGCTGCCGGCCACCAGGGCGCCGAGGTCGAGGGTGTAGAGCTGCTTGCCCTTCAAGGTCTCGGGCACGTCGTTGGCCACGATCCGCTGGGCGAGGCCCTCGACGATGGCGGTCTTGCCGACGCCGGGCTCACCGATGAGGACGGGGTTGTTCTTGGTGCGGCGCGACAGCACCTGCATCACGCGCTGGATCTCCTTCTCGCGCCCGATCACCGGGTCGAGCTTGCCCTCGCGCGCGTGCTGGGTGAGGTTGCGGCCGAACTGGTCGAGCACCGGGGACCCCGAGGGCGTCTCCGAGGCGGGCGAGCCGGGACCGGCGCCGACCGACTCCTTGCCCTGGTATCCCGACAGCAGCTGGATGACCTGCTGGCGGACGCGGGCCAGGTCGGCGCCCAGGCTCACGAGGACCTGGGCGGCGACGCCCTCCCCCTCGCGCACGAGGCCCAGGAGCATGTGCTCGGTGCCGATGTAGTTGTGGCCGAGCTGCAGGGCCTCGCGCAGGGACAGCTCGAGGACCTTCTTGGCGCGGGGCGTGAACGGCGGGGAGCCCGTGGGGGCGGTCCCCGAGAGCCCGATGGTCTCCTCCACCTTCTCGCGCACCGCCTCGAGCGAGATGCCCAGTTGCTCGAGGGCCTTGGCCGCGACCCCCTCCCCCTCGTGGATGAGGCCGAGAAGGATGTGCTCCGTGCCGATGAAGCTGTGGTTGAGCAGGCGCGCTTCTTCCTGCGCCAGCACGAGCACCCTGCGTGCACGATCTGTGAACCGTTCGAACACCAGACCGCCTCCCTCGACGGCTCGAATCCTGGGGCGAGTCTACCGGCCGTGCTCCGAGAATCGACAACGCCCGAACAGGCGGCCTCCAGGGTCGGGCAACAACATCATTCCCCCTCTGTCGCCAATACCTTCGGCATGTTGGGCTCCAACCCTGACTCCCACCGCCAAACCGGACGGAATTCCCGCGCCGCCGGCCCCCGCCACCGCCCGGGGCACCGACCCGGACCCCGCCTGGCCCGCCCTTTTGTCCGGGTGCCGGATCCTTCGCCTATCGTTCCCCCTGGTGAACACGGCCTCCCTCCTCGCCCTTCCCCACCTGGAAGAAGACCTGGGCCGCCTGGAGCCCGAGCTGCGGGCGGCGGTGCGCTCCGGCGACCAGTTCCTGGACGAGGTCACCACCCACCTGATCGCCGCCGGCGGCAAGCGCCTGCGCCCCAGCCTGGCCCTGGCCGCGGCCACGGGGGGCGGGCGGCGGGCCACCGACGACGACCTCCAGGGGGCGATCGCCGTCGAACTGGTCCACCTGGCCTCGCTCTACCACGACGACGTCATGGACGAGGCCCTCGTGCGGCGCAACGTCGACAGCGTCAACGCCCGGTGGGGCAACCTCGTGGCCATCGTGGCGGGTGACTTCCTGCTCGCCCGCTCGGCCGAGATCGCCGCCTCGCTCGGCACCGAGATCGCCGGCCTGCTGGCCAACACGCTCGGCCGGCTGTGCGAGGGCCAGGTGAACGAGGTGCGCTCGGCGTACAGCACCGATCGCAGCGAACAGGACTACTTCACCGCCATCGAGGGCAAGACCGCCGCCCTCATGTCCACGTCGTGCCGCATCGGCGCCCTCACCGGCGGCCTGGCGCGCCCCGAGGTGGACGCGCTCACCACCTTCGGCCGGTGCTTCGGCGTCGTGTTCCAGCTGCGCGACGACATCCTCGACGTCGTGGCCACCGACGAGGAGCTGGGCAAGCCGGCCGGCCAGGACCTGGCCGAAGGGATCTACACGCTCCCCGTCCTGCTGGCGCTGCGCCACCCCGGCGCGGGCCCCGAGCTGCGGCCGCTGCTCGGCCAACCCCTCGACCAACCCGAGCGCGACAAGGCGCGCGCCATCGTGGCCGGATCCGGCGCCATCGCCCAGACCATCGACGCCGGCCGCCGCTACGTGCAGCAGGCCGCCGTGGCCGCCGGGGCCATGGCCGGGCACCGTCTCGGCCGGTCGCTCGAGGAGCTCGCCACCTCGCTGCTCGACGGGCTCCCCGTCGCCCGGTAGCACGCGCCCGGCGCGCGCCGCCGTGGTCAGCGATCGGGGCGCAGCGTCGGAAAGGCGATGACCTCGCGGATGTTCGCCACGTCGGCGAACAGCATCACCAGCCGGTCGATCCCGATCCCGAGCCCGGCCGTCGGCGGGAGGCCGTGCTCCAGCGCGCGCAGGTAGTCCTCGTCGACGACCATGGCGTCCTCGTCCCCCGCGGCGTGCGCCAGGGCCTGCGCCTCGAACCGGGCGCGCTGGTCGTCGGGGTCCACGAGCTCGGAGAAGGCGTTCACGAGCTCGCGCCCGGCCACGATCGCCTCGAACCGCTCCACGAGCTCGCGGTCGCGCCGGTGCCGGCGCGCCAGGGGTGACACCTCGGCGGGGAAGTCCATCACCAGAACGGGACCCCACAGGCCCGGCTCGGTCGTCTTCTCGTACAGCTCGAGCAGCAGCTTGCCGCTGCCCCACGACGCCTGCGGCTCCACGCCGGCGGCCGCCACCCTCCGCCGCAGCTCGTCGACCGGGGTGTGCACGTCGACGGGCTCGGCCGTGGCCTCGGTCACGAGCTCGGCCATGGTGGCGCGCCGCCACGGGGGCGTGAGGTCGAGGTCGCGCCCTTGGTAGGAGACGTGCGTCGTGCCGCACAGCTCGGTGGCGAGGCCCGACACCAGGTCCTCGACGAGCACCGCGAGGTCCCCGTAGTCCGCGTACGCCTGGTACAGCTCGAGCATCGTGAACTCCGGGTTGTGGCGTGGGGACAGTCCCTCGTTGCGGAACACCCGCCCGATCTCGAAGACCTTCTCGAAGCCGCCCACGACGAGGCGCTTCAGATAGAGCTCGGGGGCGATGCGCAGGAAGAAGTCCGAGCCCAGCGCGTTGTGGTGCGTGACGAAGGGCTTGGCCAGCGCCCCGCCGGGGATCGCGTGGAGCACGGGCGTCTCGACCTCGACGAAGCCGCGCTCCTCGAGCCGGTGGCGCACGCTGCTCACCAGGCGGCTGCGCAGCAGCAGCACCTGCCGGGCGCGCTCGTTGGCCCACAGGTCGACCTCGCGCTGGCGAAAGCGCGTCTCGACGTCGGACACGCCCTTCCACTTGTCGCCGAAGCTGCGCCGCGCCTCGGCCAGGAGCACCCACGTGTGCACCTGCACCGACAGCTCCCCTTTGCGCGTGCTGACCACGCGCCCGACGGCACCCACCCAGTCGCCCTGCGACAGCTTGGTGAAGTTCTCGAAGTCTTGCGTCACCTTCTGGAGGGCGAACAGCTGGATCTCACCCGAGGAGTCGCGCAGCGTGTGGAACGCCAGGCGCCCCTGCGGCCGTGTCAGCATCACCCGCCCGGCCACCGCCACCTCGTCGTCGGTCTCCTCCCCCGGCCCGAGCCCGCGGTAGCGCTCGTGGAGCTCGGCGGCCGAGGCCGTGCGCAGGAAGGAGTACGGGACCTCGGGCACGGGGCGAGGCTACCCGCACCGGGAGATGGTCACGCCTGCTTGGTGTTGCGCTCGTAGACGAGGCGCAATCCGTGCAACGTGAGCCACGGCTCGCGGTGCTCGATGCACGCCGACAGCGGGGCGATGACCTCCGCCAAGCCCCCCGTCGACACGACGGTGGCGTGGCCGAGCTCGTCGGCGATGCGCCGGCACATGCCGTCCACCTGCGCGGCATACCCGTACAGCGCGCCGGACTGGATGGACTCCACCGTGGACTTCCCGATCACGCTGCGGGGCTCGACGAGCTCCACCCGCCGCAGCGCCGCGGCATGGTGGAACAGCGCGTCCATGGAGATGGCGATGCCCGGGGCGATGGCGCCGCCGAGGTACTCCCCCTGCGAGGAGATGGCGTCGAACGTGGTGGCCGTGCCCAGGTCCACCACGATGCAGGGGCCGCCGTACAGGTCATAGGCCCCGATGGCGTTGGCGATGCGGTCCGCTCCCACCTCCTTCGGGTTGTCGTACAGGATCGGCATACCCGAGCGCACCCCGGGCTCGAGCACGACGCACGGGACGTCGAACCACCGGGCGGCCATCTGGCGCAGCGCGGTGGTCACCCGGGGCACCGACGACGTGACGGCCACGCCCGTGACCACGTCGCTCACGTCCATGCCGTCGAGGTCGAGCAGCTCCGACAGCAGCAGCGCGTGCTCGTCGGGGGTGCGGCCGTCCACCGTCGACAGCCGCCAGTGGTGGGTGAGCCCCGCGGGCTCGGGCGGCACCGGGGGGGCGGGGCGGCTGCTTGCCGGGGGATCGTCGCCGGGGCCCAGGGAGAAGAGCCCCACCACGGTCTCGGTGTTGCCCACGTCGATGGCCAGCAGCACGCGTCAGTCCTCCACGAGGTCGAGGCCGAGGTCGAGGATCGGTGCCGAGTGGGTGAGCGCCCCCACCGACAGCAGGTCGGCGCCGGCGGCGGCGTACGCCGCGGCGGTGTCGAGGCGCACGCCGCCCGACACCTCCACCAGCACGACCCCCGGATCCGGCGCGGTGCGCTCGCGCACGAGCGCCACGCAGGCCGCCACCTCCGACGGGCTCATGTTGTCGAGCAGGACCGCCGATGCGCCCGCGCCCACGGCCTCGGCCACCTGTTCGCTTCGGTCGCACTCCACCTCCACCATGCGACCGGGCCACCACCGACGGGCCAGGGCCACCGCCTCGGCGATGCCCAATCCGCCGAGGTGGTTGTCCTTCACGAGCACGGCGTCCGACAGGGAACCGCGGTGGTTCCACGCGCCGCCCGCCCGCACCGCCGCCTTCTCCAGGGCGCGCAGCCCGGGCGTCGTCTTGCGCGTGTCGAGCACCCGGGTGCCGGGGTTGGCCTCGACCACGACGTCGACGAACCGGCGGGCCAGGGTGGCCACACCCGACAGGTGGCACATGAAGTTGAGGGCGGTGCGCTCCGCCGTGAGCAGCGAGCGCAGTGGTCCGGCCACCTCGGCCACCACCGTCGCGGCGGTCACCACGTCGCCGTCGAGCACACGCCAGTCGGCGGTGATCGCGGGGTCGACCTGTGCGAAGGCCTCGAGCGCGCACAGGCGGCCGGCGAAGACGCCCGGCGCACGCGCGCTGACGCGCATGGTGGCCGACACCGACGCCGGCACCAGGGCGGCGCTGAGGTCGCCGAGGGGGCCGAGGTCCTCCGCCAGCGCCCGGGCGACGGCGTCGCGCGCCGCGGCGCGCGGCGGGTCCACCGGTCCCGAGGGGGGCCACGCCCGCAGGAGGGCGTCGAGCGCGTCGTCGTGCCCGACGCTGTCGCGGGGCGTCACCGGCGCGGGGTGCCGGCGCCGAGGGGGCCGGGCGCCGATCGCCGGTGGACGAGGCGGCGGCGCCACTGGGGCCGGGTGCTGGGGTGGTCGACGCGCACGTGGGCCCCACGCGTCTCCGCACGCGCCGCGGCGGACCGCAAGACGGCGTCGGCCAGGGTGACCAGGTTGGCGAGCTCGCCCGTGGCGCGCCCCGGATCGAGCCCGGCCAGTGCCGCCGCCACGTCGGCCACCGCACCGGCGGCGTCGGCCAGCGACTGCGGGGTGCGCACGACGCCGGCCCCGGCGGTCATCGCCCGCTGCAGCAGCTCGCGCAGCTTGGCGACGTCGGTCTCGCCGGCGGCGCCGGCGGGCGCCGCACCCCGGCCGCCCCACGGCGGCGCGCCGAAATCGGCGACGTCGCTGCACGCGATGTCCGGGGACGCGCCGTCGCCGGACACGCCGTCGGCGGCACCAGCGCCGGTGCCCCTGCCGCCGTCGAGGGCGTGCACGGCGCGCATGACGCCGCTGTCCACCGGGCCGTCGCGTCCGGCCTCGATGGCCTCGGCGGCGCGCGCGCCGAACACCATCCCCTCGAGCAACGAGTTCGACGCCAGGCGGTTCGCCCCGTGGACGCCGGTGCACGCCGCCTCGCCCGCCACCCACAGGCCCGGCAGCCCCGAGGCGCCGTCGAGGTCGGTGACGACGCCGCCCGACACGTAGTGGGCCGCCGGGGCGATGGGCAACCAGTCCACGGCGGGGTCGAGGTCCACCTCGTGCAGCGACGCCGCCAGGGTGGGGAAGCGCTCGCCGAAGGCGTCGAGCCCGGTGGCGTCCAGCCACAGGTGCTCCACACCCTGCGCCGCCATGCGCTCGGCCATCGCCCGGCTCACGACGTCGCGCGAAGCCAGCTCGTCGACGAAGCGCTCACCCCTGGCGTCGCGCAGCAGCGCGCCGTGCCCGCGCAGCGCCTCGGAGAGCAGCGGCCGGGGCATCGCCGGGTGGTGCAGCGCCGTCGGGTGGAACTGGAAGAACTCGATGTCGGCCACGGCCACGCCGGCGCGCAGGGCCATGGCGATGCCGTCCCCGGTGGCTTCCTTGGGGTTGGTGGTCACGGAGTAGAGCTGGCCCGCCCCCCCGGTGGCCAGCACCACCTGGGTGGCACGGACCTCCTGGGTGCGGCCGTCGGGATCCGACGCCCGCACCCCCGCGCAGCGGCCCCCCTCGACGACCAGGTCGACGGCGAACCAGCGCTCGAGGACGGCCGCCGCCGAGCGCCGCACCGCCGACACGAGCGCCCGTTCGACTTCGGCCCCGGTCGCCGCGCCCCCGGCGTGCACCACGCGGGCCGTCGAGTGCCCACCCTCTCGGGCGAGCGCCAGGTGCCCCCCGGCCTCGCGGTCGAACACGGCCCCCAGGGAGATGAGCTCCTCGACGCGCCCGGGCCCCTCGCCCACGAGCACGCGCACGGCGTCGACGTCGCACAGGCCGGCGCCGGCCGCCAGCGTGTCGGCCAGGTGCAGGTCCGTGGAGTCCTCGTCGCCGCCCAGCACGGCGGCCACGCCGCCTTGTGCCCAGCGGGTGGCCGACTGCGACAGGTCGGCCTTGGTGAGCACACCCACGCGCATGCCGGGCACCTCCGCCAGCCGCACGACGGCGGACAGCCCGGCCACGCCGGAACCGAGGACGAGGACGTCGAGGCGCATGGGCCGGCGGGCGGGGCGACCCGGCCTCAGCCGGGGACGGCCCGGCCGAGCTCGGCTTCCAGATGCGCCGTCGACAGGTCCACCACGGCGTTGGCGGCATCGACGTGGACGATCGTGGGCTCGTAACCGACGAGCTCGTCGCGCTCGTAGTCGGCGTAGGTGATGACGATGACCTTGTCGCCGCGCTGCACGAGCCGCGCCGCGGCGCCGTTCAGGCACACCTCGCCGGGGCCGCCGAGGATGGCGTAGGTCTCGAAGCGCGCGCCGTTGTCGATGTCGAGCACCGTCACCTGCTCGTACTCGAGGATGTCGGCCAGGCCCATGAGCTCGGGGTCGAGGCTGATCGAGCCGACGTAGTCGAGATTGGCATCGGTGACCGTGGCGCGGTGGATCTTGGATTTCATCATTCGCCGGCGCATCGGGTCAGCGCTCCTCTCCGGTACTGGCCAGCACCAACCGGCGCCGGCGCGAGCGGGCCGGTGCCGCGGTGGTGTCGGATGCCACGAGCGTCGCCCCGAGGTTGTCGATGAGGCGCACCGGTCCCACCGCCGCGGCCACGAGAAGGCGGACCTCCCCGGCGAGCACCGCCGGGGTCCGCAAGGTGGCGGCGTCGACGGCGACGGCGTAGTCGGGCGTGACGAGCGGCTCCGCGCTGAGCAGCGCGGTCATCGCCGCCCGCACCGCGGCGGGGTCGCGCCCACCCTCGTCGAGCACCCGCCGCCCCGCCAGCAGCGACCGGTAGAGCACCGCCGCGCCGCGGCGCTCCTCGGGCGACAGGCGCCGGTTGCGGCTCGACAGGGCCAGGCCGTCGGGCTCGCGCACCGTGGGGCACGCCACGACCTCGACGGGCAGGGACAGGTCGGCGGCCATGCGCCGGACCATGGTCAGCTGCTGGAAGTCCTTCTCGCCGAAATAGGCGCGGCTGCGCCCGGCCAGGGCGAAGAGCTTGGCCACCACCGTGGCCACGCCGTCGAGGTGACCGGGGCGCGCCGCCCCCTCGAGCGTCTCGGTCACCCCGTCCACGTGCACCGTGGTGGCGACGGGCGCGGGGTACCCCGGGTACATCTCCTCGACGGGAGGGGCGAACACGATGGCCGCGCCGGCCGCCTGCGCCTGGGCCACGTCGCCTTCGAGGTCGCGCGGGTAGGCCACGAGGTCCGACGTGTCGTTGAACTGCAGCGGGTTCACGAACACCGTCATGGTCACGACGTCGCACTGCGCGCCGGCGCGTTCGACGAGCGAACGGTGCCCGGCGTGCAGGGCGCCCATGGTGGGCACGAGGCCCACTCGGCGACCCACGGCGCGCTCGGCCTCGAGCGCCTGGGCCCACGCGGCCGCAGAGGTGATCACACGCACTGGGGCACCTCCTCGAGGGCCGGGGCCGCCGCAGCGGCCGCCGCCGTCGGCGCGTCGGCGGCCAGACGGCGGGCCAGGGCCACGCCGGCGTCGTACCCCGGGCGCTCCTCGGACGCCAGCGCCGCCCGGTGGCGCTCGATGGTTCCGTCGTCCCCCCGGGCCGCCGGTCCGGTGAGGGCGGCCGCCGGGCCGAGCTCGCCCACGTCGACCAGGGCGGCGCGGGTGAGGCCGAGGAAGGCATCGAGGGGCAGGCCCGCCGACGCCGCCACGCGCTCCACCTGGCCGAGCAGCGCCACCACGTGGTTGGCGGCGATGCAGGCGGCGGCGTGGTACGCGGCGCGGTGCTCGTCGTCGACCGAGATGACCCGTCCGCCGAGGGCCTCGGCCATCTGCGTGGCCATCGGGTCGCCGGCCACCGCGAAGGTGGCCCCGGCGCGCAGGCGGACGCGGCCGACCTCGGGGGAGGGCAGGGGAACGAGCGGGTGCAGCGACGCCCGGCGCCGGTGGGGGGCGAGGACGTCGAGCCCGAGCGCGCCCGACAGGTGCACCACGACGGTCCCGGGCACCGGCACGACGGCGGCGGCCACCTGGGCCACGGCGCCGTCGGGGGTGGCGATCACGAGGCCGTCCACGCCGCGCGCCGCGGCCGACAGGTCGTCACCCCGGGCGAGGACGCCCCGCACCACGAAGCCGGCGTCGGCCAGCGCCGCCGCCAGAGAGCGACCGGCCCTTCCCGGGCCGATCAGCCGGACAGTTGTCACCGGACCCCTTTCTGCGCTCCGGCCCCTCACCGAGGGTGCCGGTCGCGTCAGGCGATCGGATCAGTACGCGTCCAGTGTACCCAGCACCCGGACCTCCCCACCAGCCCGTTCTCGGGCCAGCGGGGAGACGAGGTCGGGAGCGAGCTCGAACAGCGGCTCGACCACGAAGCGCCGCTCCCACAGACGCGGGTGGGGGACGACCAGGTCGTCCTCGTCGACCACGAGGTCGTCGACCAGCAGGACGTCGACGTCGAGCGGACGCGGGCCCCAGCGCTCGCCGCGCACCCGCCCCGCCTCGGACTCGAGGCGGCCGGCGAGCTCGAGGAGTTGGCGCGGGGACCGTTCGGTCTGGAGCTCCACGACGAGGTTCAGGTACGGGCCCTGCCCCGGCGGGCCCCCCACGGGTTCCGTCTCGTACAGGCGCGACGTCGCCACCGCGTCGGGGATCGCCTGCACGGCCCGGCGCAGGGCGCCGGCCCGGTCCCCCAGGTTGGAGCCGAGCCCGAGGAACGCCCGCACGGGGTCAGCGCCCCGCCGGGACCGGCGGCGGCCCGGCGGTCACCGGCCGCTGCCCGCCCCGTCACCCACGGGCGCGGGTGATGCGCACGCCGGCCGAGGCCACCTCGTGGGCCACGGGAGGGGCGAGCTTGCGCACGCCGACGGTCACCGCATCGACCCGGCGGTCCTCGAGCACGGCGGCGGCGACGGCCTCGGCCAGGGACTCGAGCAGCAGTCGGGGCGGGCCGGCGAGCACCTCGACGGCGGCGTCGACGGCGGCGGCGTAGTCGGCCGTGGCCCCGATGTCGTCGGCCCTCCCCGCCGCCGCGGTGTCGAGGAACAGGTCGAGGTCGATCTCGAAGGGCTGCGGCGCCGTGCGCTCCTCCTCGAGCAGGCCGTGGACGGCCATGAGGCGCAGGCCCCGCACCTCGATGCGGTCGGGCTCAAACGTCACCGGAGACGCCGAGCTCACCCGCCCGGGCCACCATGTCGCGCCCCGGCGGCCCCATCTGGTGTCCGATGAGGCGCTCGACGACGGCGATGGCCTGCGGGGCGCCGGGGAGCCGGCCCGACCACAGGAGATAGCCGGCGACCACCCCCATGACGCGGTCCCCGAGCTCCTCTTGGTGGACGAGGACGCGCTCGCCGGCCTTCAGCCACCCGTCGAGCCGGCGGTAGAGATCGGCCAGCGTCTCGCGCACGTCCCCGCTCGGGGCCAGGGGGAAGTGCGACCAGGCGAGCTCCCCCTCGTCGTAGGCGGCGAGGTTGTGGGGCGAGGGCAGCAGCGACACCACCCGGTTGAACCCCTGCACCCGCAGCCAGATGATCTCCTCCTGGCGGCGCACCCGGCGGTGGTGGGGCGCGAACCCCCCCGGCCGCTCGCTCACCGCCAGCTGGTCCTGGACCACCCACGTGAAGTTGCGCGGGGAGATCCCCGCCGCCCACTTCCCCTTCACCGGTTCACCGCCTCCGCCAGGGGGTGCGGCCCGGCTCCGTGCTCGGCGACCGGGGGGCGGCGGGCCCCGCCCACCAGGGTGGCGGCCTGCACCGTGGCCGCCACGTCGTGCACCCGCACCATGGCCGCACCGGCCAGCATGGCCCAGGTGGCGGTGGCGATCGACGCCGCCAGGCGCTCGTGGGCCGGCAGCGGGGGGCGGCCGGCGGCCGACAGGCTCCCGAGGAAGCTCTTGCGGCTCGTGCCCACGAGCACGGGCAGCCCGGTCTCCACCATCGCCGGCAGTCCCCGCAGCAGCGACAGGTTGTGGGCCGGGGTCTTGCCGAAGCCGATGCCCGGGTCGATCCACACCTCGCCCACCCCGGCGTCGAGCGCCGCCCGGGCCCGGTCCACGAGGAAGGCGAGCACCTCGGCCACGACGTCGCGGTAGCGGGGGCGGGCCTGCATGGTGCGCGGCGTGCCCTGCATGTGCATGGCCACCCACCCCGCCCCGCCCTCGAGGGCCACCGGCCACAGCGCCGCCGAGATGTCGTTGACCAGGGTGGCGCCGGCGCCCAGGGCGGCCTCGGCCACCGCCGGCTTGACGGTGTCCACCGACACCCGCACGTGGGGGGCGAGCGCCGCCACGACGGGCGTCACCCGGCGCCGCTCCTCGGCCTCGGGCACGGGCTCGGCCCCCGGCCGGCTCGACTCGCCGCCCACGTCGACCACGTCGGCCCCCTGGGCCACCAGGGCGAGGCCGTGCTCGACGGCCCGGTCGGGGTCGAGGTACCGGCCGCCGTCGGAGAACGAGTCGGGGGTCACGTTCAACACCCCCATCACGAGCGGCCGCATCGCCGTAGGTTACGGCCTGGCGGGAGCCCCGTCAGCGGCCGTGGACGAACTCCATGGCCTCCGCCCGGGTGCGGGGGTCATCCCGGAACAACCCGCGCACCGCCGAGGTGATGGTCAGGGTCCCGGGCTTCTTCACCCCCCGCATGGACATGCACAGGTGCTCGGCCTCCACCACCACGAGCACCCCCCGGGGGGCGAGCACGGCCTCCATGGTGTCGGCGATCTGGGTCGTGAGGCGCTCTTGGACCTGGAGGCGCCGGGCGTAGGAGTCCACCAGGCGGGCGAGCTTCGACAGCCCCGTGATCCGCCCGTCGTCGCCGGGGATGTACCCCACGTGCACCTTGCCGATGAAGGGCACCATGTGGTGCTCGCACAGGGAGGCGAAGGGGATGTCGCGCACCATCACCATCTCGTCGTGCTCCGCCGCGAAGGTCACCGTCAGGTGGCCGCCCGGGTCCTCGTCGAGGCCGGCGAACAGCTCCTGGTACATCGCCGCCACGCGCCGGGGGGTGGCGAGCAGGCCCTCGCGCGTCGGGTCCTCCCCCACCGCCTCGAGCAGCTCGGCCACGAGGCGCTGGACCCGTTCGACGTCGACGCTCACGACGGGGACCGCCCCCACGGGCGCGCCCGCGGGGACCGGGCCCTCACCCCGGCCGACCACGTGCGGCCATCAGTCGACAGGAACGGGCCCCTGGTAGACGCGGACGTCGGGCAGGTTGCGGTAGCGCTCGGCGACATCGAGCCCATAGCCCACCACGAAATCCGGCGGGATGCGGAACCCGATGTAGCGGAGGTCGAGCTTGGCCCGCTGCCGGCCCTCCTTGACCAGCAGGGCGCACACCTCGAGGCTGGCCGGCCCCCGGGCGAGCAGGCTGCGCCGCAGGTAGGAGAGCGTGAGCCCGCTGTCGACGATGTCCTCGACCACGAGCACGTGGCGGTCGGTGAGGTCGGAGTCGAGGTCCTTCACGATGCGCACCACCCCGCTGGTGGTGGTGGCCGAGCCGTACGAGGCCACGGCCATGACGTCGACCTCGACCGGCAGCCCGATGGCGCGCGCCAGGTCGCTCATGAAGACGAAGGCGCCCTTCAGGACACCGACGAGCAAGGGGGGCCGGCCGTCGTAGTCGGCGGTGAGCTGCGCGCCGAGCTCCGCCACTCGTCCTTGGAGCACGTCCTCGGCGACGACCACCGCACCGAGGTCGGGGTCGTCGCGCCAGTGGTCGGACGTCACCAGCGTCGGCTCTGGCGGCCGCCGCATCGCCGGCACTGTGATCCCGGCCGGCCCGCATCACCCCGCTCGGTCATCGGCCGCCGACACTACCGGACGCCCCGAGTCCCCACCGGGGCCCGCGGCGGGCCCCACCGGGGCCGACCACAGTTCCCCCCGCGACCGCCGCACCCGCACGCCGGGGGCGACGTCGGTGGCCGCCAGCTGGCCGCCGGCCACGGCCAGCACCCGCTCGACAGCCGCCAGGTCGGGGGGGTGTGCAGCATCGCCACGCAGCCATCGCCGGGCGGCGCGCCGGGCGAGGGGCGGCGCGGCCCTCGTCAAGGCGCCGGCGTCGGCGGCGTCCACCGCCGAGGCCAGCGCGTCGAGGAGGTCCGCCTCGTCGGCCAACAGCCCCGCCTGGCGGGCGAGCACAGGGGTCACGTCGCGGCCGGCCACCGCGCAGCACAGGGGCAGCAGCTCGTGGCGGATCCGATTGCGCACGAAGGCCGGATCGGCGTTCGACGGGTCGGCGACGGGTTCGAGACCGAAGCGCTCGCACACGGCGCCGGTCTCGCGCCGCCGCAGCCCCAGGATCGGATGGGTGGGCCCCGGGCGCATCCCGGCCAGGCCGTCGAGCCCCGCCCCGCGCAACAGGTTGAGGAGCACGGTCTCGGCCTGGTCGTCCATGGTGTGGCCGGTCGCCGCCCCCGCCGGCAGGACCGACCGCCGCGCCTCGCGGGCACGCGCCTCGACATTGGGGCCGGCGCCCACCGTCACCGACACGGATCGGAACGCGGCGCCGAGGCGCTGGGCGGCACGGGCGACGATGGCGGCCTCGGCGCCCGACCCCGGCCGCAGTCCGTGGTCGACGTGGACGGCGGTCACCGTGCACCCGGCTTCGACCGCCAGCACCAGCAGCGCCAAGGAGTCAGCACCTCCCGACACCGCACAGGTGAGCGCGGTCCCCGGCGCAGGGAAGCGGCAGCGTCCGAGGAGCCCGGTCCCGACGCCGACGGCGCCCACCGGTCCGGCGTCGCCGGGCGACCCCGGCATCAGCCGGCGACGAGTCGGGCAGGCCCGATACGCGCCACCCACAGGGCAGGGTGACGGATCTCCTCCATGGTGGGGAGCATCTCGGGTCCCTCCCACACGCGTGCCAACAGCTCGGGCCCGCCCGTGGCTTCCACGGCGTGGATGAAGTTCTCCCCCTGCTCGTATTGGCGCAACTTGGCCTCGATGCCCACGAGCTGCTGCAGCAGCCGCGAGGCGAGACTCGCCCGCCGGCGGCGGTCGCGCAGCACCCGGGAGAACCAGGCCGCCTCGGGAACGGCGTCGGCCCCGGCCCGGTCCATGGTCACGTCGCCGTGACCCTCGAGCAGGCTCATCATCGCCTGGATCTGGGCGATCACCGCCAGCTGCTCGGGGGGCGCCACGAGGCCGAGCATCCCGGCGTCCTCGAGGGGGTTGCGCCCGGCGCGCACGGCGTCGACGGCCCGCCGCAGCGCCTCGGCCAGCCGACGCGGGTCAGGGGTCATTCCCGCCATGGCCTGGTCGACGAGCGAGAGGAAGTGGGCGCGCAGCCACGGCACCCCGGTGAACTGGCAGCGGTGGGTGACTTCGTGGAGCGCGATCCACAGGCGGAACTGCCGGCTCGGGAACCCGTGACGGCGTTCGAGGGCCACGATGTTGGGGCCGACGTAGGACACCACGTCCCCGGCGTCGTCCCCGTCCGCCAGGAGCAGGTCGTACTGGCCGAGGACCCGGGTGGCCATCCACCCGAGCACGACCCCGAGCTGCGCGCCCGTGGCGCGCCGGGCCGTGCCGGCGAGCGCACCGGAGAACGCCGGCGATTCGAGCTGGCCGAGGACCGGTTCGAGCAGTCGCCGGAACGACGACAGGTTGGCGCGCACCCACCCTGCTCGATCGACCACCCGGGCCCGGGCGGCCCCGGACTCCGGCCGCAGCCCCGTCGCCTCGATGACCAGCGCCTCGGCGCGCTCGGTGGCCTCGGAGAAGTCGGCGTCGAGCTGGGCCAGCGTGGCGGGGTCGAGCACACCGGTGGGGGGGCCCAGGATGGGGCGTCCCGAGCCGATCCACGTGGCCACGCGCTCGGCCACCTCCCAGGAAACAGGGCTGGTCACGGCCCCCAGTGTAGGGAGGCGGCGCCGGGGCGCGTCTGGTCAGGCGATCTTGCGCCCTCGCAGGCGGGGTGCCCCGCCGTTGGCGTGCAGGCAGCAGTGGTCGCTGTCGTTGTAGATCGAGAGCTTGGTGTTGCATCCGGCCTCGGCACAGACCCGGCCCCGCTCGAAGGTGCGGGCCGGCCGGCCGTGCCCGGTGAACGCCGTGGCGCCGATCGAGTGGTCCCCGAATTCGGTGCGATCTTCCATGCCGCTACCTCCCGCCGGATGGGTGCTTGCCTGCATCCCTATCGACGCCGGGGCGCGCAGACAGCAGCGGCGGGGGCCGTCGTTGTGACGTTGTTGTGAATTCGCCCGCCCCAACGCGCGCCGGGGGCGCGGGGAGTGGCCACCGGGCACACTCCGTGGTTGGTCGATGGGCGGCGGGCGCCGCGGCGGCGGCGGCGGGACCCACGGGGAAGCCCCGTCCGGGCGCCCGGCGCTGGCGCCAGCCTCAGCCGCTGGCGCCCTCGCGGCGTTCCTCTTCCTCGAGCGCGGCGTACACGCGCGCCCGCAGGCTCTCGGGAACGTGGTCCTTGCACTTGTTGGCGATCACCATCCGGAGGTCTACCTCGAAGTCGAAGGCGTCGAGGCACGGGGCGCAGTCGTCGAGGTGCTGCTGGATCGCCGCACGCCGGTCGTCGGTGAGCTCACCGTCGAGAAAGTGGTACAGACGCTCGATCGTCTCACCGCAATCGAAGTCTGACTCCTCGGAGTCCACCGACCGACCTCCCCTCGACACTTGAGGCTAGTGCCCGGCCTCGGCGGTGCCGACCAATCCTCGCGCGACCGCGAAATCGGTCAACGCCTTCTGGAGGGCCTTTCTTCCCCGGTGGATCCGGCTCATGACCGTGCCGATGGGGACGTCGGTGATTTCTGCAATCTCCTTGTAGGAAAACCCTTCGACGTCCGCCAGGAGCACCGCCATGCGGAACGCTTCAGGCAGGGACTCGATGGCCCGCTTCACCTCGTCGTCGGTGAAGTGCTCGAGGACCTCGTCCTCCGCCGACCGGCCCGCCCCCGTCGCCTGCGGGTCACCCAGGCGGCGGTACATGTAGAGGTCTTCGACGTCCTCCACGTCCGCCTTCTCCGGGCGGCGCTTCGCCGCCCGGTAGCTGTTGATGAACGTGTTGGTGAGGATCTTGTACAACCACGCCTTCAGGTTCGTGCCCTCTTCGAAGCGGTCGAAGGCCCGGTACGCCTTCAAGAAGGTCTCCTGCACGAGGTCCTCGGCGTCCGCAGGACTCCGAGTCATGCGCAGCGCCGCGGTGTACAGCGCCTGCATGTGGGGCATGGCGAGTTCCGCGAAACGCGACCTGTCGGCCATGGATCGCACCCTAGTCAGCGGGTGTGGCATCCGCGAATCGGGCACCCACCACGCTGGGTGACGACGCCTGGCCCGCCACCAGCCGCGCGTGCGGACCGGCGTCAGCGGGGTTCGGGCAGCACCGCCTTCGCCCAACGGCGGTCGGTGCGGCTGGCGCTCGGATAGGGACGCAGGCTCACCATGACCCCCGGGGTGAGGCCCCCTGCCGGGTTCACGAAGAAACACGGCAGGTCGGAGGCCCGGGCGTCGTTGAGCTCGTGCCACGTGTCCCGGCTGATGGTGCCGTCACCCTCGGCCAGGACGACGACGGCGTCGACCCCGTCCCGGATGAACGGCCATCGCAACGACCAGTCCGCCTTCGACGCGAAGCCACAGCCCTCGGCGTCCATCACCGCCGATCTGGGCCAGGTCTCGGAGACGGTCGCCACCGCACGCCGATACCCCAGGGTGCCATAGGTGTTGCGCGCCGCGGCCAGATAGACCACGGCAGGAACGAAGACGCACGGGTGCTCACCGGCTGACCTGCGGCCGGCCGCGATCTCGCGCGGCCTCTCGGGAACGGCGATGCTCATCTCGGACCCCCCCCTGCCGATCACCGTGGGCCTCGGCCCTCCTGGGCCGTAGACGCACGGGCACTACCGTCACCTGGGAATACTGGGCTTCTCTCCTCACCGGACGTCCAAGGGAAGCCCAACTGTCGGACAACTGGCCGTTGAACCGGACCGTGTCGGAACCTGCCGGAAACGGGGGGGTGTGGAGGGATCGTTCCGTCGGCTCTCGCGGCGTTTGCCCGGCATGCGTGGGAGGGCCGTCACCCCCTCGGGGAGTCCAGGGCGGCCGCGCGGGTCCGGAGGAGGGTGGGTGGGCTTTCGCTCCCGGGGCAGGGACCTTGGACCCTGCTGACCCGGCCGGTGCTCGGTCGACACTGGTTTGGGGAAACGAAACAGTACGAGCGACGCGGCCCCACGCGGTACGTACCCGTCGGCCGAGCCGTCCCGGCACGGCAGCCCCGACGGGCCACCGCGGCCGCCCGGGAGCAGGAGCAGGAGCAGGAGCGCACATGGAGACCGGGTATCGGATCCTCGTCGCCATCGACCAGTTCGACGCAGGGCGCAGCGCCCTCATGTTCACGGCGGGAATGGCATCGCGCACGGGCGCCAGCGTCCGCATCGTGCACGTCGTCGAGCACTACCCCACGCGCCTCGGCGGCCCCTCGACGATGGAGTCTCCCGAGGAGGCCTCTCGTCTGATGGAGGATGCCGGCATCGATCTGGCCCACGCCGGGATCGACACCAGTGTGAGCGTGCGCGCCACAGGAGTCGAGCAGGTCGCCGACACCATCGCCGACGAGGCGACACGCTGGGGGGCGGGAATCGTCGTCCTCGGGTCGCGACGTCTGCACGGCTCGCGACGGGTGTCGGGGCGCGGCGTCCGGGACAAGTTGATCCGCGCCGTCGACCTCCCCGTCGTGGTAGCCGTGCCGCCCGTGGGCGATGACGACGGGACGACCAGGCGCGCACGTACGCACGCCGGAACCCGACGAACCGATGCCTGAGGCGAACGTGGACACGACCGGCGCGACGGCTGGAATCCCCTGAGGATGGGGTCGCGCCCGTGCTCGGCACCCGGCCTCCGCTGACCGGCGAGCTGGCTGGAGCTTCTTGTTCCTGGTCGCGCCGGGCGCCAGCCCCCAGGGCACGCCAGGGAGTCGCGTCCCCCCGGGGCGCCATGCACGGCACCCGCCGCGACAGGTGCCGGCCCCGGAGCGCGCGAGCGCCGGACAGAGGCCAGCCACTGGACCGGGCGGGAACGGTACACAGGCGGTCCCCTCGG
>Ga0209415_10008364_pt1 | contig 17954 bp, 18 predicted proteins | sample PeaSoiSIISIP2007_FD_187696 | JGI IMG/M metagenome (GOLD analysis project Ga0209415, IMG submission 187696) | Peat soil microbial communities from Weissenstadt, Germany - SII-SIP-2007 (SPAdes) (version 2) | ecosystem: Environmental > Terrestrial > Soil > Wetlands > Peat | place: Germany... | reverse complement strand
CACAGAGCCGGTTGAAGCACAGAGCCGGTTGAAGCACAGAGCCGGTTGAAGCACAGAGCCGGTTGAAGCACAGAGCCCGTTGAAGCACAGAGCCCGTAGAACGGGGACGCCGGTCAGCGGGCGTTGAGAGAACCGTCGGGATCGGCCTGCCATCCCGAGAGCAGCAGGCGCCCGAGCCGATCACACGACGAGCGCAGCGGTCCTTCGTCGTCCAGGATGGCCTCGAGGACGGCAGCCGCCGCCGTGGCCGGAGGCGTGATGAACTCGTCCACCCCTTTGCGACCTTCGTGGATGGACTTCGCCATGGCCTCGTAGCCGGGGCAGTCGGCCGCCTCGGGGCGGCGATCGGAGTTGGCCAGCATGTCGGTGTCGACGGGACCGGGCAGGATTTCGACGACACGGATGCCGAACTGGCCCACTTCGGCCCGGAGCGACTCCCCCATCGTCTCGACGGCCCCCTTCGACGCCCGGTAGACGCTGTAGAAGGGAACGGACATGGCCAGAGACGCCGAGGTGATGTTGCAGATCACCCCACCGCCACCGGCGCGGAGGAGGGGGATGGCCTGGCGGGTGACCTCGATGAGCCCGAAGACGTTCGTCTCGAAGACGTGACGCCAGTCCTCCATGGGGATGGCCTCGACGGGGAGGTACGCGGTCTCGGTGGCGGCGTTGTTGACGAGGACGCGGAGGCCCTCGGGCAGGGTGATGGTCTCGGGCTCGGTGACGTCGAGACGCATGACCGTGATGCTCCCGGCGCCGCCGGCGACCTCGTCGGGCAGGGAGGCGCCGGCGGCCGGATCCCGCATGGTGGCGTGGACGTCGAAGCCGGCCCGGGCCAGGGTGACGGCGATGGCACGACCGAAACCTCGGCTGGCCCCGGTGACCACGGCGATTCCTCGAGCGTCCATCGGTGTCCCCCTCCGAGCCGTCTGTGCCCTTCTGAGCCGTCTGTTGCGGAGACAGTATGCGGCATGATGCGGCGGTGAGGATGCGACGCGTGACCAGCGGGAGGTGGGCGTGACGACGCTGCCGTGGTATCAGGAGCTGGCCGGCCGCCTGGAGACGCACCTGATCCGATCGGAGGCCCTGACCGGCAACCACCTCGGGGACCCGGCCGACCGGCCCCTGTGGGTCTACGTCCCTCCGGGCTACGACGACGAGCCCGGACGGCGGTACCCGTCGGTGTACGTGATCCAGGGCTACACCGGGCACGTGGCCATGTGGGCCAACCGCTCCGGCTTCCGCCAACCGTTCCCGGAGACGGCCGACGCCCTGTTCGCCGGGGGCGGGGCGCCGCCGTGCATCGTCGTCTACGTCGACGCGTGGACGGCCTACGGTGGGTCGCAATTCGTGGACTCCCCCGGGACCGGGCGCTATCACACGTATCTGTGCGAGGACGTGGTCGGGTTCGTCGACGCGCAGTACCGCACCCTGCCCGATGCCCGCCACCGGGGGATCCAGGGCAAGTCCAGTGGTGGTTTCGGGGCCATGATCACGCCGATGCTGCGGCCCGACCTCTTCGGCGGTCTGGCCACCCACGCCGGTGACGCCCTGTACGAGCTGTGTTACATCCCCGGTTTCGCCAAGGCGGTCCGCGCCTTGCGCGACTACGACGGGTCGATCGAGCGCTGGTGGGACGAGTTCCGCGGTCGCCCGGCGTTCACCAAGCCGGGCGACGAGGACCTGCTGGTGACCCTGGGGGTGGCCGCCTGCTTCTCGGCCGGGCCCGACGGGACGCCCGTCCTGCCCTTCGAGCCGACGACCGGCCGGCTGCGAGACGAGGTGTGGGAACGATGGTTGGCCTGGGACCCGGTGCGGATGGTCGACCGTTACGCCGACGCCCTCCGGGGACTGCGGGCCGTCTGGGTGGACGCCGGGAAGAGCGACGACTTCTACCTCGACCTCGGTGCGGTCGCCTTCAGAGAGGCTCTCGCCGGGATCGGGGTGACCGACGTGGCGTTCGAGCTCTACGACGGGACCCACGCCGGGCTGGACTACCGCTACCCCGTCTCCCTCGCCTACCTGGCGCAGTGCCTCGCCCCGTGACCTCTGGGCCGTTGCCGGGCGGCGTCTCTCGAAAAATTCGGCCCCCCCATGAAGGCGGGGACCTTCACGTTGCCGTGGGACGCCCCGGCTGTCGCCGGCGGATGACGTTCAGGGCGCTACCGGCGTGGAACCATTCGAGTTGGTCCCGGCTGAAGGTGTGGGTGCAGCCGAAGTCGAGGTGGGTGCCGTCGGGTCTGGTGGTCCGACAGTGCACCGGTGTGTCGGGGGCCAGCGAGGCCAGGCCGAGGACGGAGATGCGGTCGTCCTCGCCGATCCTCTCGTAGGTCGTCGGATCGGCGAAGGTGAGGGGGAGAATGCCCTGCTTCTTCAAGTTGGTCTCGTGGATCCGGGCGAAGGAGCGGGCCAGGATCACCAGCCCGCCGCGATACCGGGGTTCCATGGCGGCGTGCTCGCGCGAGGAACCCTCGCCGTAGTTCTCGGCGCCCACCGCGCACCACGGGATACCGGACAGCGAGAGGCGCCTGGCGATGTCGGCGAACGAACGGGTCTGGCCGTCGGACGGGTCCTTGCCCTCCCCGGTGGCGTCGGTGAAGGCGTTGGTCACACCGAGGAAGAGGTTGCCCGAAATGTTCTCGAGGTGGCCGCGGTAGCGGAGCCAGGGACCGGCCGCCGATATCTGGTCCGTGGTGCACTTCCCTTTCGCCTTGAGCAGGACGGGCAGGTCGACGTAGTCGTGCCCGTCCCAGGCGGGGAACGGCGTCAGGAGCTGGAGGCGGTCGGAGGTGGGCGACACGACGACGGCAATCCCCGAGCCGTCGTCCGGAGGGGCCACGAAGCCTGACGCACCGGGGTCGAAACCGAGCTCGGGGAGGTTCTGGCCAACGGGCGGTTCGAGCCGCACGCCGGCCCCGGAGTCGGCCGTGATCGAATCGGTGAGGGGGTCGAAGTCGAGCGTCCCGGCCAGGGCGTAGGCGATGACCATGTCGGGCGACGTCACGAAGGCCTTGGTGTTGGCGTTCCCGTCGTTGCGCTTGGGGAAGTTGCGATTGAAGCTGGTCACGATGGTGTTGCGTTCGGTGGGGTCGGGCGTGGCGCGGTCCCATTGGCCGATGCAGGGACCACAGGCGTTGGCCAGCACCGTGGCACCGATGGCCTCGAGATCGGCGAGGAGCCTGTCCCGCTCGATGGTGGCACGGACCTGCTCGGAGCCGGGCGTGACGAGGAGGCGGGTCCTGGCCCGCAAGCCGTGCGCCGCGGCCTGCCGGGCGATCGAGGCAGCTCGGGTCATGTCCTCGTAGGAGGAGTTGGTGCACGAACCGATCAGGGCGGCCGAGATCCCGGAGGGCACCCCGTTGTCGTGCGCCCACGCTCCCACCTCGCCCACCCGGTGGGCCCGATCGGGAGTGTCGGGGCCGTTGATCAGGGGTGCGAGCGTGGAGAGGTCGATCTCGATGACCTGGTCGAAGAAGCGCTCCGGGTCGGCTCCCACCGCCGGATCGGCACGAAGGTCGCCGGCGACCGTGGACGCCCGTCCGGCCACCTCCCCGCGCCCGGTGGCCGTCAGGTAGGCCGCCATGGTGTCGTCGAACGGGAACAACGAGGTGGTGGCCCCCAACTCGGCGCCCATGTTGCAGATCGTGGCCTTGCCGGTGGCGCTGATGGTGTCGGCTCCGGACCCGAAGTACTCGACGATGGCGCCCGTGCCGCCTGTCACCGTCAGCCGGCCGGCGACGTCGAGGATTACGTCCTTGGGCGACGACCAGCCGGACAGGCGCCCCGTGAGGTGCACGCCGATGAGGCGCGGCCACCGGACGTTGAACGCCTGGCCGGTCATCACATCGATGGCGTCTCCGCCCCCGACCCCGATGGCCACCATTCCCAGACCGCCGGCGTTGGGCGTGTGACTGTCCGTTCCGATCATCATCCCGCCGGGGAAGGCATAGTTCTCGAGGACGACCTGGTGGATGATCCCGGAGCCGGGCTCCCAGAATCCGATGCCGAATCTGGCGCAGACGGCCCGCAGGAAGTCGTAGACCTCGGAGTTGAGGTCCAGTGCACTCCGGAGGTCGGGAGCCGAGGCCACCTTGGCCTGGATGAGGTGATCGCAGTGGACGGTGGTCGGCACCGGGACCTCGTCGAGGCCGGCGGCGAGGAGTTGGAGCGCCACGATCTGCGCCAGAGCGTCCTGGAGGGCGACGCGGTCGGGATCGAATTCGGCGTAACTGCGCCCGCGCGCCATCTCCTGACGGCGCGGCCGGCGCAGGTGGTTGACGAGCACCTTCTCGGTGAAGGTGAGCGGCCGCCCGAGGCGCTCGCGTCCCAGGGCCACGGCGCCGGGCCACCGGGCATAGACGGGCTCGACCAGCGACAACGGGGTCGATGGGGTGGCGGCGGCGGCGTGGGCCCGCCGGGCGCCACTGCCGTCGGGACCCTGTGGAGTGAGCGACATCGGCGTCCCTCCGATCTCTCGATATCAAGAGAGTGACAGAAGGGTCTCTCGATGTCAAGATACAGACGGGGACGGGCCCGCACCGGGAGGATCAGATGGAGGACGAGGTCGACCGTCTGGCCGCCGGGTGGCGTCGGGCTCTGCCCGACGTCGACGTCTCCCCACTCGAGGTGCTGTCACGCGTCGCCCGCCTGGCCCGTCACCTGGAGCGCCAACGCAGCGTGGTCTTCGCCCGCCACGACCTCGAGACGTGGACCTTCGACGTGCTCTCGGCGCTGCGCCGGTCCGATCCCCCTCATCACCTCTCGCCGGGCCAACTGCTGGCCCAGACGCTGGTCACGTCGGGCACCATGACCAACCGGATCGACCACCTCGAGACGCGCCGCCTCGTCCGCCGCCGACCCGACCCCGACGACGCCCGTTCGGTCCGGGTCCAACTGACGACGGCGGGACGACGGCGCGTCGACGCCGCACTCCGTGACCTCGTCGCACGCGAGAACGCCATCCTCGGAACGCTCGACACGACGCAGCGCGCCACCTTGGCCGGACTCCTGCGACAGGTCGTCGCCCCGTTCGACGAGTAACGGCGAACAGACTGTCCTCGGGCGTCAGCCGTCCTCGAGGAGGACGCGACGGCACCACCGGAGAAGCGTCGGGTCGTCGACGGCAAATGACCAGAAAGCAGCCAGCCAGCGACGGGCGGGTTCGAGCCAATCGTGGAGTCCGGCGGCCCGCAACCAGCTCATGGTCACGTCGATGTCCGACGCCGCCACCACGCCCGTGATATCCGATGACACCAGGTAGACGGCAGCCGAGAGCGGGTCGAGACGCCGGTCACCGGCCACGCTGGTCGACCCGATGTCGATGACGGCGGTGATCCGGGTCCCGTCGGTCAGCATGTTGCCGGCGAAGGCGTCGAGGTGGACGAACGACGGCTCGGTCGGCTCGGGGAGCCCGTCGGCGAGCGCTTCGGGGTCGATGGACCAGAATTCGTTCGTCGACCGGGCCAGATTGGCGGCCGCCCGTTCCGCCAGATAGCGGCGCCAGGTCGAGGCGGTGATGGCCCCGTCGACGATGAGGTCTCCGAAGGCGGGGCGCGGTTCGAGAGGGAGGTCGCCCAGTGCGGCCGCCGCATCGAGGTGGTGTTCGATGAGGTGCCGGCGCGCCGGCCCGCTGGAGGATCGCAACTCGTCGAGGACGGACCGTCCGGGAAGGCGACGCTCGACGGCGAACACCCGACCGGCGATATCGCCGATCTCGAGGATGTCGGGAAGGTCGAACGGTGGGTGGCCGCGGCTCAACTCGGCGACGAGACGCCGGCGGCGTTCGATCGGTTGGCGGCCGGAGGGACGCAGAACGCGAAGGACCCGATCGGTCCCGAGGGCATACACGGATGCTTCGCCGCCCTGGCCGAGACGGTCGTCGGCGGTGATCCCGAACTCCCTCAGGACCGTGACGAGACCGGGATCCTCGGGGGGGTCCACGACGGACAGTCTGAACGATCCGGCAACGGCGTGGCTGGACGTCCTACCCCGTCACCGGATCCCGTCGCATGAACCAGGTGGGAACACCGAGAATGGTCGTGGTGTCGACCACCTCGAAACCGAGCCCGGTGTAGAAGCGGACGTTGCGCTCCTTGTCGGTCTCGAGCCATCCGATCCGTTCTTCGCGGTCGAAGGTCGCACAGATATCGCGCATGATGGCCCTCCCGATGCCCCGGTCCTGGAATCCGGGCTCGACCCCGACGGGCCCGATGTGCCAGTGCTCGTCGGCCAGGTCGTGGGACGCCCAGTGGGCCCAGAAGACCTGGACGCGCGAGGGATCGCCGAGTCCCGGCGTGGGCCTGTCGAGGACCTCGGGTGCTTTCGTGGCGAAGAAGGAGCCGATGCAGCCGGCCGGTGGCGAGACGGCGGCCACGCCGATCAGGCAGGCACCGCAGAACGCCCCGACCTGAGGGGAGGGGAGGACCTTGAAGAGCATCGAGAACTCGGCATAGGGGAGAGCCAGCCGGTCCAAGGGGTCGTCGCCGTGGACGGCCAGCATGGTCGGGGCGTCGAGGAGCGCCCGTGCGGCGACGGCCGCCGCCGCCTGGTGCTCGTCGCGTTCGAGATGACGGACCACGATCTCGGTCATGCCATCATCTTGACCGGCCCGCGGCAGCGGTGCCCGGCCGGATCGAAAGGACAGCCCATGGCGACCAACCACGAAGCCACGATCCGTTCCTTCTTCGACGTCTGGGTGGAGAGGGATCCGGCGCGCCTGACGGAGTTCTTCGCCGATGACGGCTCGTGGAGCGAGGCCAACCGTCCGGCGGCGGTGGGCCACGAGGAGATCCGGGCCGTCTTCGAGATGCAGACCTCGTTCGGCTCCGAGTTCTCCTTCGAGTTCCGCAATCTCGCCGTCGTCGGCGACACCGTGTTCACCGAACGTGTCGACCGGTTCTCACTGAACGACACCCCCATGACCGTCCACGTGGCCGGGGTGTTCGAACTCGGCCCCGACGGTCGGGTCAGAGCCTGGCGTGACTACTACGACTGGGCCGATCTCGAACGCCAGCTCGTGGCCGCCGGTGTGGACATGGGCGGCGCCTAGGGCGGCGTCCGCCGGTGCCTGTCGCCGGCGCCCGCCGCAGGCGCCCCTGTTACCATCGACCCTCTTATGACGGTGCGTCAGATCGGCGGGGGACCGTCCACCGTGGTCGATGTCCTGCGGACCGCCGCCGTCGAGAATTCCCAGCTCGAGGCCTATGTCGAGATAGCCGAGCCCGGGTCGGCGGGCGTGGTGCCGGCCGGCGACGACGGTCGGCGCCGCCTGACCTTCGCCCAGTGGGACGCCGCCGCCGACGGGGTGGCCGCCCTGCTGGCGGCCCAGGGCGTCACCAAGGGCGACGTGGTCTGCCTCCTGCTCCCGTCGTCGATCGACTACGCCGTCTGCTACCAGGCCGCGGCGCGCCTCGGGGCCATCACCACCGGGGTGAACCTGCGCCTCGGTCCCGACGAGCAGGCGTCGATCACGGCCCGCACCCGTCCGGCGGTGACCGTCGTGGACACCGACCTGGTGGTCGGCTCCGCCGTCCCGCCCGGCGCCGGGCGGATCGTGGCACGGTCGGCTCTGGCCGACGCGGCCGCCGCCGACGCGCCGCGGCTGCCCGCCCTCGACGCCGCCGATCCGGTCACCGTGGTCTGGACGAGCGGTTCCACCGGTGTTCCCAAGGGGGCCGTCTTCGACCACCGCAACCTGGCGGCCGTCGCCGCCGGCACCGATGTCCTCTCGCACCCCGGTGACCGCCGGCTCTCTCCTCTGCCCTTCGCCCACGTCGGCTACATGACCCGTCCGTGGGACGAGATCGCCCACGGCGTCACCACCGTGATCGCCCCCCAGCCGTGGTCGGCCGCCACCGCCATCGCCCTTCTCGTCGGCGAACGCGTCACCGTCGGGCAGGGTGTCCCGACCCAGTGGGCACTGATGCTGGCCCATCCCGATTTCGAGAAGGCCGACGTGTCGCGTCTCCGCATCGCCGGGACGGGGGCCTCACGGGTCCCGCCCGAGCTGGTCCGGGCCATGCGGGAGCGGTTGGGCTGTCCCGTGGTGGTCCGGTACACGTCCACCGAGACATCCCTCGGAACCGGCACCCGACCCGGCGACCCCGACGACGTCGTCGCCACCACCGTGGGGCGGCCGGTGCCGGGGGTCGAGCTCGAAGTGGTCGACGACGGGGGGCAGGTGGTGGCCACCGGCGAGGTCGGCCGGGTGCGGCTGCGGTCGGGGGCGGTCATGCGCGGTTACATCGGGGACATCGGGACAGGTGAGGTCATCGATGCCGCCGCCACCGCCGAGGTCCGCGACGAGGCCGGGTGGATCACCACCGGCGACCTCGGCTGGGTGGGGGCCGACGGAAATCTCCGCCTGGTGGGTCGGGTGGCCGAGATGTATATCCGGGGCGGCTACAACGTCTACCCCGCCGAGGTCGAAGCCGTCCTGGGCGGCCACCCCGGGGTCGGTGAGGTGGCCGTGGTCGGGGTGGCCGACCCCGTTCTGGGGGAGATCGGGGCCGCCGTCGTCGTTCCCGTGCCCGGCGTGGTTCCTCCGGAGCTGGCCGAGCTGCGGGCTCTGTGCGCATCTCGGCTGGCCGACTACAAGGCACCCGACCGGCTCGTCATCGTCGACCAATTGCCATTGACGGCGATGGCCAAGGTAGACAAGCGGGCACTGAACGCAAAGGTGGGCTCATGACAGAGAAGACAGACGCCACAAGCCAAGAGGGTCCGGACGCCAAGAAGGCGGACCGACCCCCGCGGCAGCACGTGATCGTGGCCGGAGCCGAGCCCATCAAGCTCGGATCGATGCTCTTCACGTTGGTGGAACCGCACCGGGGCCACGAGGTCGCCTACAACCGGTGGTACGAACGGGACCACTTCTACGCCGGCTGCATGATCGGCCCCTACCAGTTCGCCGGCAAGCGGTTCGTGGCCACGGCGGCCATGAAGAACCTGCGCGATCCCGATTCCTCCGAGGTCACCGGTGAGCCCGACCGCGGGACCTATCTGGGCGTCTACTGGGTCCTCGACGGCTACCACGACGTCTGGAACCGCTGGGCCGTCGACCAGGTGATGGCCCTCCACAAGGCGGGCCGGATGTTCTCCGAGCGCGATCACATCCACACCCTGCTCTATCGCTACGTCTGGGAGCACCAGCGCGACCCCGACGGGCTCCCTGCCGAGCTGGCCCTGGACCACCCGAGCGCCGGCCTGGTGGCGGTGTTCACCGAGCGGGCCGAGGACCTGTCGATCGAGGACTTCGAGGCGTGGCAGCGCCAGGAGCACTTGCCGGCGCTGTTGCCGGGGACGGCGGCGCGTCTGGTGATCGCCGCCGATCCGCTCCCCTTGCTCATGGATGCGCCGGGCGACGTCCCGCGCACGGAAGCCGACGACCGCCGTCAGATGACCCTGTGGTTCTTGGACTCCGATCCGGCCGACGCCTGGGAGTCCGTCATCAGCGCCCACCGGACGGCCATCGAGTCCTCGGGCCGGGGGCGGGTCGTGGCCGCCCTGCCCTTCATCCCCACCATCCCCGGCACCGACACCTATACCGACTTGCTGTGGACCGATACGAGGAGATCGTCGTGAGCACCCCTTTCTACGGGCCTTCGGAAGGACGGTTCGAGGGCCGGACGGCCGTCGTCACCGGTGCCGGTTCGGGCATCGGGCGTGCCACCGCCGTCCGCATCGCCGCCGAGGGGGGTGCGGTCGCCTGCCTCGACGTGGTGGAAGAGGGACTGAAGGAGACCGTCGAATCGATCGTCAGCGCGGGCGGGAAGGCCGAGGCCTACCGGTGCGACGTGTCCGACGAGCCTGGCGTGATCGACACCGTGGGGCGGGCGGCGGCCGCGCTCGGCCGGGTGAGCGTCCTGTGCAACGTGGCCGGCATCGGAGCGTTCTCCCACACCGCCGAGATGCCTCTCGACCTCTGGCAGAGGATCCTGGCCGTGAACCTGACGGGGACCTTCCTCATGGCCAAGGCGGTGCTGCCCCAGATGCTCGAGGCCAAGGACGGGAGCATCGTCAACGTGGCGTCCAACGCCGGACTCATGGGCGCCCCATGGTCGGCGGCCTACTGCGCGTCGAAAGGTGGCGTGGTCCTCTTCACCAAAGCCCTGGCCGTCGAGTACGCCGGTCGGGGGGTGCGCGTCAATGCCGTCGCTCCCGGGGGCGTCGACACACCGCTCGTCTCCAACTTCTCCGTTCCCGAGGGAGGGGATCCGAAGATGCTCCACCGGATCATGAGCCGGATGGGATTCTCCACACCGGAGCAGATCGCCGCCGCCATCACCTTCATCGGATCCGACGAGTCCGCCTACACCACCGGTGCCGTCCTCTCCGTCGACGGTGGCCTCACCGCCTAGGTGACGAGCCTCGCCGGCGGCCCGGCTTACCATCGGGATCGTTAGGCTCATGGATCGCTATGCGCGACATCGCCGGCGGCTCCCGTTCCGAAGTCGTCCTGAGCGTGGTGCCCCTCGACCACCGGCAGGTGCGTGACCTCGAGAGCGCGCATGTCGCCGAGATGGCCGCCCGCTACGGCGGCGGTGGACCGGGACCCGTGCACGGTCGGGAGTTCGAACCCCCCGACGGCTGCTTCGTCCTCGCCTCTATCGGGGACACCCCCGTCGGTTGCGGGGGTTTCCGGCGCCTGGGCCCGGGAGTGGCCGAGATCAAGCGCATGTTCGTCGCCGCCGGCGCGCGCGGTAGTGGCGTGGGACGTCGCGTCCTCGTCTTCCTCGAGGAACAGGCCCGGGCGGCCGGGTACCGCGAGAGCTGGCTCGAGACCGGCACGGAGCAGCCCGAGGCCATCGCCCTCTACACCTCGGCCGGCTACCGGCCCATCGACCCGTACGGAGAGTTCCGAGACGACGCCCGCTGCCGCTGCTTCGCCCGGACCCTCGGACCTCGAGTCACACGAGGGCACGCGCCCGGTCGGCGTGCTCGAGGAGGAACGGGACCGTCCGGGCCCAGCACGTGACGGCCTCCTCGATGGGACGCCTGTTCATGACGGACCGCTCGGCGACGACGGCGCCGAGCAGGGCGGGAGCGATCCACGCGTACCGGGCGGCGATGGTGGCGTTCATGCCCAGGTCGACGATCTGCTCGGGTCCCGACCATCCGGCCCGGCGCAGGCCGTCGACGTACCCGCGCCGGACCACGGCGAAGAGGTCGTCGAAGAGCGCCGGTTCGACATGGAAGTCGAGAACGGAATCGGTCACCAGAACACCGGGATCCTCGCCCAGGGCACCGACCCCGACGAAGGCCCAGTCGATCAGGACGGTCTCCTCACCGACGGCGAAGAGATTGGCGGGATGGAGGTCGAAGTGGCAGACGGTCCGGGGCAGGCTCTCCAAGGCGTCGAGGAAAAGGGCCTGGCCGTCACGCATCCGGAGCAAGGGTCCGGCCAGGCTCCGGCTCAGGTTGTCCCGGACGAGCGGCCACGCCCAGGCGCTGTCATCGGCCAGGAGCCCCATCTGCCGGTCGCGTTGGGACAAGTAGTCCCGCAGCCAGTGCCGCGTGAACCACGGCTCGGACCGCAGGGGTCCCTCCCGGGCCAGGGCGCCCTGGGCGTGCCCGAGGTGGCGCGCGGCGCGTTCGTAGGGTTCGAGGGCCCACGACGTCCCCGGAGTCCCGCGGCCGGCATCCTCGAGCCACAACGCCACGGCGCCGTCGGCCCGCTCGAAGATCCCCAGGCAGTCGGGCCCGCGCAGTCCCCCCACGAACGATCCGGGGAGGCCCGACCGGTAGGCCAGAACCTCGCGTCTCCAGTAGTACCAGTGGTCCGGATCGGTGCTCGAGATCCAGTTGGGATGGCCGTCCCGGCCATGGTGGACCAGCTTCAGCACGACCGACCACCGATCGCCGGACACCCGCCAGATCCCGGCCGTGGCCGACGCCACCGGGTCGTACAGCTTCTTCGAACGCCACCGCCCCGGCGTGGTCGAGCCAGTCATTCGCTCGACCACCGCCGTCAGCTCGGCCGGCTCCACGACCACCCCGGAGCCCTTCTGGGACAGCGCTCCGTCCTCTGTCACCCTGTGCCGTTCAACACACGCTGCCGCTCACCACACGCCGCCGCTCGTCACGCGCCGCGTGCCGACGGCGCCCGAGTCACGAGCCCGTCCAGGAGGGCCTGCGTGGCGCGCGCCACGTCAGTGACGGCCTGATCGAAGGTGGCCCGGTTGGCCCCCGACGGGGCCCGGTAGCCGCTGATCTTGCGCACGTACTGCAAGGCGGCGGCGTTCACCTGCTCGTCGGTGGTCGGCTCGGGGCCCCGGAGGGTCTGGATGCTTCGGCACATCCCACAACTTTATGAATCGAGAAGGACCAGTGCCGACTCCGCCAATTCCGACGGTGAGGTCCGTGCCGCCCGGGCCCCACGGGCCAGCAGGCCGTGGAGGTAGACGGCCAGGGTGAGAACCGAGGTCCGCCGGTCGGCGCCGAGAAGGGGGACCGGCTCACTGCTCCGGTCGAGGCCCGAGACGGCCAGGAACGCCGAGCGCAGTTCCAGCATGGCGTCGCACGCCTGGGCCAGGTCGACGTCGCTGCGCACGATCCAGGCGCTGACGCCCAGGGGGATGGTGAGGTTGCCCGGGTCGAGGTCCTCGGAGATGATGCCAGCGACGCCCATGGCCGCCTCGCGCAGGAACGAGCGAGGGACCGGCTGCCGGTGGATTCTCGCTTGGAGTCCTCTCACCGATTCAGTGTCGCAAGGGGGTGTATCAGCGTGGTGGATACGTGCTCCGTCCCTGGTCAGAGCCCTGTCAGTCTGATGAGGGGGCGGAAAGGCCTGGTTCTCGGTTATCGGGGCTGATTGACTGGAGGGTTCCGGTTGACCTCAGGGTCCCGGCCGAAAGGAGCATCCCGTGGCGAGGGCTATCTGGACCGGGTCGTTGAGCTTCGGCCTGGTCAGCATCCCCGTCGGCCTGTACTCGGCCACGGAGGACAAGGCGATCCGGTTCCACCAGTTCCAGGAGGGCACCACCGACAGGGTCCGGAACAAGCGCGTCAACGAGCGCACCGGCGAGGAGGTCGAGTACTCCGAGATCGTGAAGGGATACGACATCGGCGGCGGCGAGTACGTGATCGTCACCCCCGAAGAGCTCGAGGCCGTGGAACCGGGGCCGACGCGGACCATCGAGATCGTCGACTTCGTCGACCTCGAGTCCATCGACCCGATCTACTACAAGTCGACCTATTACCTCGCACCCCAGGGGAACGACGCCCAGCGGGCCTACGAGCTGCTGCGCCACGCCATGAGCGCCACCAAGAAGGTCGGCATCGCCACCCTGGTCATGCGCAGCAAGCAGCACCTGGTCGCCGTCCGGCCCGAGGAGAAGGTCCTCGCTCTCGAGACCATGTTCTTCCACGACGAGGTCCGTGACCCGGCCCGCGAGATCGGCACCCTCCCGGGCGAGCTCACCTTCAAGCCCCGCGAGATCGACACGGCCAAGCTGCTCATCGACTCCATGTCGGCCGACTGGAATGCCGACAACTACGCCGACACCTATCGCCAGCGCGTCGAGGAGCTCATCGACCGCAAGCGCCAGGGCGAGGTCGTGGTCACCGGCGGCGACACCCGCCCGGCGGCCCCGGTGGTCGACCTCATGGACGCCCTCCAGGCCAGCGTGGAAGCGGCCCGCAACCACCGTCCCGGAAACGCCGACGTCTCGCCACTGGTGGCGGCCCCGGGTCGGAAGGCCAAGGCCGCCGCCGGGTCGTCCGCTCGCACGTCGGGCGGTGGCCGCGGTACCGGCCGGCAGAAGTCGGGCGAGGACCTGTCGGCGCTCAGCAAGGCCGAGCTGGCCAAGCGGGCCACCGCCCTCGGCATCGAGGGCCGGTCCAAGATGAGCCGGGAGGAACTGGAGTCGGCCGTCGCCCGTGCCAGTGCCCCCTCGGCGCCGGCACGCCGGCGCAAAGCTTCGTAACGGCGCCTTCAGGAGCGGATCTCCACGAACGGCGTCACGTCCGTCCTGTCGTCATGCCGACGCCGGTCCCAAATTTTGACAATACCTAGTCGGTTCGGGCCCAGGCATCATGGAAGTAGTTGATGAGAAGTAGTTGATGACTGGTACGGACAAGGCAGAGCATGACGGATTCTCGGTTACTCGAACGACGGTTTCGGACATCGGTCCCGGGACTTCCGCCGGGGTCCCGAATCTGCCGGGTCTGCCTGCGGGTCCTCGTTGTCCGACCCGAGGACATCGAGACGACGGCGATGCACGTCTACGTCCGTTGTCCGCACTGCGACTGTTCGTTCCCGATCCGCCACAGCGACGTCGAACGGCTCACCGGGCGGTAGCGTGCGGGCCGCTGCCGCCGGATGCCGGTCGGCGGACGCCGGTTCCCGTCATCAGGGGAAGGGCTTGTCGGCGTAGAGCTCGCGCAGCTTGTACTTGAGGATCTTGTTCAGGGTCTCGTTGCGCGGGAGGGCGTCGACGAGCTCGAGCTGTTCGGGGACCTTCTGCGCCATCAGCCCGGCCGACGAGAGGTGGTCGACCATCTCGTCGAACGTCAGCGGTTCGGCCCCCGGGGCCAGTTGGACCACGGCACAGACCCGTTCGCCGCGCTGGCGGTCGGCCAGCCCGATCACGGCCACGTCGCCCACCTTCGGATGCTCGTAGAGGAGATCCTCGATCTCCTTGGCCGAGATGTTCTCGCCCTTGCGGATGATGATGTCCTTCAGCCGACCGGTCAGGACGACGTGGCCGTCGGGTCGGATGTGCCCGACGTCGCCGGTCCGGAAGTATCCCTCCTCGTCGAAGGCCTCGGCCGTCATGGCCGGGTCGGTGTAGCCCTTGCAGACCATCGGCCCCTTCACGCGCACCTCTCCGTCGACTCCGGCGGGGGCGACGGCGCCGTCGAGGGTGACGATCCGGACGTCGGCGGCGAAGACGGGCTTCCCCACGGTGTTGGCCAGCTGCTCGTCGGTGTCTCTCAGAGATCCCATGCAGATCATCGGGATCTCGGTCATCCCGTAGCCGTGGGCCACGGTGACGCCGATCTCGCGACCGACCTCGTAGAAGATCTCGGGCGGCATCGGTGCCCCGCCGCCGGAGAGACACTTGAGGGTGGGGATGATCTTCTGGCCCGGCTGCTTGCGTTGCTCGTTGAGATAGGCCTGGTAGAAGGCGGTGCTCCCGCCGGCCATGGTCACCCCGTGACGCCCGAACACGCTGACGGCTAGGGCCGGCACGAACGACTCGAGGAGCACGGCGGGGAAACCGACGGCGAGGACCATGACCAGATAGTCGGGCCCGGCGATGTGGGCGAAGGGGAAGGCGATCGACCCGACGTCGTCCTCCGACATGTCGCAGGCGATGGCCAGGCCCCGCCCGCCGGTGACCAGGGTCATGTCGGTGTGGCGGACACCCTTCGGGTCGGAGGTGGTACCCGAGGTGTAGTAGATCCACCGTTCGTCGTCGCCCGACGCCGCTGCCGGAGCGGGGGGCAGGACGGTCGGGTCATCTTCGGGGAGATCGTCGTAGGCGACGACGACGGTCGGGGGTCGCTCGAGCTCCCGGCCGATCTTCTGGGCCATGGCGACGTAGTCGACGTCCTTCCAGACCCCGGGGACGAAGAAGAACGCCGCCCCGGTCTGACGGAGTGCGAAGGACACCTCGCGCTCTCGGTAGATGTGGATGATCGGGTTCTGGACGGCCCCCAGCCGGGCCAGGGCCATCGACAGCACCACCGTCTCGATCCGACTGGGTAGCTGCCACGACACCACCGACCCGGGTCCGATCCCCATCCCGACGAGACCGGCTGCCACCGTCTCACAACGCGCCGCGAACTGGCCGAAGGTGATCCGTCGGTCGTTCTCGTCGATCAGCATCAGACGGTCGGGCGAGGCCGCCGCCCGCCGGGCCACCAGCTCCCACATCGACCCGACGTCGTAGATCGCCTCGCTCACCGGTCCCACCCCCTCCGAAGACTCGGACCGCCGGATGATACGGGGACCGGCCGGGCTACGACAGCCGTTCGACGATCATGGCCATCCCCTGGCCGCCGCCCACGCACATCGACTCCATGCCCCAGGTCTTGCCCTCGTCCTCGAGGGCGTTCAGCAACGTCGTCATGATCCGGGCGCCGGTCATCCCGAAGGGATGGCCGAGGGCGATGGAGCCGCCCTTCACGTTGAGCTTGCCCCAGTCGATCCCGAGGTGCTTGGCCGACGGGATCACCTGGGCGGCGAAAGCCTCGTTGATCTCGACGAGGTCGATCTCGTCGATCGTCTTCCCGGCGCGCGCCAGCGTCTGCCGGCACGCCTCGATCGGCCCCAGACCCATGATCTCGGGGTCGAGGGCCGACACACCGCTGGCCACGATCCGGGCCAGCGGCGTGATCCCCAGTTGCTTGGCGCGGGTGGCGGACATCACGACGACGGCGGCCGCCCCGTCGTTCAGGGGACAGGCGTTGCCGGCGGTGACCGTCCCACCCTCGCGGAAGACGGGCTTCAGCTGGGCCAGACCCTCCACCGTGGTGCCCGGCCGGGGACCGTCGTCCTTGGTGACGACGGTCCCGTCCGCGAGCGTCACGGGGATGATCTCGCGCTCGAAGAAGCCGTTGGTCTGGGACTCGACGGCCCGTTGTTGGGAGAGGGCGGCGAACTCGTCCATCTCCTGGCGCGTCACCTTCTCGTACTCGGCCACGTTCTCGGCCGTCTGGCCCATGGCGATGTAGACGTCGGGCAGCCCCTCGAGTGCCGTCCACGGATCGGTGACCTGGGGGGCACGGGCCTTCGTGCGCTCCTCGGCCTCGGCGAAAGCAGGGTTGTGGGGACCGGTGTCCGACGCTCCGTACTGGAACCGGCTCACCGTCTCCACCCCGGCGGCCACGAAGACGTCCCCCTCGCCGGCGCGGATGGCGTGGGCGGCCATCCGGATGGTCTGGAGGGAGGACGAGCAGTAACGGTTCACGGTGACGCCGGGCACGTCCAGGCCGGCCAAGAGGGCCGCCACCCGCCCGACGTTGTAGCCGGCCTCGCCGGCCGGTTGGCCGCAGCCCACCATGAGGTCCTCGATCTGGGCGGGGTCGAGCTGGGGGACCTTGGCCAGGACCTCGGTGACGACGTGGGCCGCCAGGTCGTCGGGCCGGCACGTCACCAGCGAGCCCTTGTTGGCACGACCGATCGGTGTGCGTCCGGTGGCGACGATGACGGCTTCGGGCATCAGGGGGCTCCTTCTCCGAGGGCGCAGCCCGCTCTGGGGCGCCCGACATCTCCACAACCTCTGGGCGCACAGACTACGGGGACGCGGGTTCGTCTCGTGACGCCGCCCCGTCGGACGGCGTCACCGTCCGCCACATCACCAGGTGCGGCCCGATCTCGGGGAGCTCGAAGACCTCGCCGCGGGGGACGAACCCGGCCCGCTCGTACAGGGCCAGCGCCGGGGTCCGGGCGTTGCACCACAGGAGCCCGCCCCCGTGGGCGGCCACGTGGCCGACGAGCAGGTCGAGCACCCGGCGGCCGAGCCCCTGGCCCTGCGCCGCCGGCCTCGTGGCCATGCCCCGCAGCCGCCAGCTCCGGTCCCCGTCGGCGTCCCAGGGAGGGGCTTCGGGGATGACGACCCCGACGGCCAGGACGACCAGGGCGCCACCGGACGCCACCTCCCGGCGGAGGGCGGCGGCGTGGGCGGCCCGGGGGTCGTCCTCGCCCGGGTAGACGCAGTCGCGCACCGCCCGCCCGGGACGCAGGACCTCCTGACGCAGCGGCCACGTCGTCCAGGCGGGCACCACGTCCACGGCGATCGCCTCGTCCACGGTCCGGAGCGTAACGAGAAGCGAGGAGAGTGTCACTCCTGGTGACGGCGCCGATCTGGCCGGCCCGGGAGGCGAAATGTAACCTGTTCCAACGTTCGACCCATGACCGAGGGGACGGCAATGGAGATCGGCTACACCGAGGAACAGCAGGCCCTGCGCCGGGAGCTGCGTGACTACTACGCCAATCTCCTCACCCC
>Ga0209415_10008363_pt1 | contig 17959 bp, 16 predicted proteins | sample PeaSoiSIISIP2007_FD_187696 | JGI IMG/M metagenome (GOLD analysis project Ga0209415, IMG submission 187696) | Peat soil microbial communities from Weissenstadt, Germany - SII-SIP-2007 (SPAdes) (version 2) | ecosystem: Environmental > Terrestrial > Soil > Wetlands > Peat | place: Germany... | reverse complement strand
ACCGGACCGGCGACTGCGCGATAGCCGCGCGCGAGCCAGCCTTCCGCCGCGTGATGCCCGGCCTTCTCGTGGTCGTCGCGCGGGGCGAGCTTGAGCATCAGCCACGGCGCGACCACCATCGCGACGAAGAAACTGAACAGCATGGCAGCCGAGGCGTTGGCCGGGATCGGGGCCATGTACGGGCCCATCAAACCCGACACGAACAGCATCGGCAGCAGCGCCGCGATCACGGTCAGGGTGGCGACGACGGTCGGATTGCCAACTTCCGCCACCGCCTCGACCGCGGCCTGCATCCTGCCGCGCCCGCCGCGCATCGCCCAGTGGCGCGCGATGTTCTCGACCACCACGATCGCGTCGTCGACCAGGATGCCGATCGAGAAGATCAGTGCGAACAGGCTGACGCGGTTGATCGTGTACCCCATCAGCTTCGCGGCCAGCATGGTGAGCAGGATCGTGGTCGGGATCACCACCAGCGTCACGACCGCCTCGCGCCAGCCGATCGCTATCGCGATCAATACGACAATCGAAACGGTCGCCAGCCCGAGATGCAGCAGCAGTTCGTCGGCTTTCTCGCTCGCCGTCTGGCCGTAGTCGCGCGTCACGGACACCACGACATCGTCGGGCAGCAGCCGGCCCTTCAAGCTCTCCACCCGATCGACAATCGCCTTCGACACGACGACCGCATTCGCGCCCGCCCGCTTGGCCAGCGCGAGGCTCGCCGCCGGCACGCGCGACGGGCTGGCCTCGGCAGGCTGACCGGTGGCCGCGGCCGGCGGGATTTGCCAGACCCGGCTTTCCTGCACGCTCGGCCCGACGATGACCTTGGCGACATCGCGAACGTAGACGGGCCGGCCGTCGCGCGTCGTGATCAGCAGCAATCCGATATCGGGCACCCCCTGCAAGGTCTGGCCGGCGGCGACGGTGCGCATCTCGCCCTCGCCACGCACCTGCCCGGCAACGAAGGAGCGGTTGGCGTCACGCACCTTTGCCACCAGTTGCTGCAAGGTCACGCCGTAGAGCGACAGCTTCTCCGGATCGGGTTCGACACGGATCTGCTCGGGGCTGGTGCCGGCGATATAGCTCGTGCCGATATCGTCGACCTTGGCCAGCTCGTTCTGCAGCTTGACGGCGAGATCGTAAAGATCGCGATCGGTCCAGCGCGCGGCGGCCTCGGGCTTGGGCGCGAGCGTCAGCACGACAACCGCAACGTCGTTGATGCCGCGGCCGACCACCAGCGGCTCGGGGATGCCGATCGGGATGCGCTGGATGTTGGCGCGGATCTTGTCGTTGACGCGGAGCACCGCGTCGTCCTCGTTGGTGCCGACCACGAAGCGGACGGTCACCATCACGCGGTCGTCCTGCGTCTGGCTGTAGACGTGCTCGACGCCGGGGATCGCCTTGACGATCGTCTCGAGCGGCTTCGTCACCATCTCGACCGCGTCCGGGGCGCGCAGACCGTTGGCGGCGACGGTGATGTCGACCATCGGCACGCTGATCTGCGGCTCCTCCTCGCGGGGAATGGTCAGCAGCGCGACGAGGCCCGCGGCCAGCGCCGCCAGCAGGAACAGGGGCGTAAGCGGCGAGCGGATCGAGCCCTGGGCGAGCCTCCCCGACAGGCCGAGCTTCATGGCCGCACCAGCACGTCGCCGTCGCGCAACCCGGAGAGGATTTCGAGCCCGTCCGGCATCGCCTCGGTCGGTGCGTCGCGGCCGCGCTGCACCGGCGTCTCGACCACCGATCCATCCGGCCGCTGCAGGCGCACATAATCCAGGCCGAAGCGCGTGACGACGAAGCCGGCGGGAATGACGATCGCCGGGCGTTTCCCCGCGGCGATCCAGACGCGAATGCGCTCGCCGACCAGCGCCGTGTCGATCCCGGCCATCGCGGCGTCGGCGACCACGCGACCGTCCTCGGTGCGTGGATAGACGAGGGTAATCTTGCCGAACACGGGCGTACCTTCCGATCCCGGCAGATCGGCCCGGATCGAATCGCCCACTTTGAGCGATGTGGCATGCCGTTCAGGCACCCGCAGGCGGAGGACGTAGTTCCGATCCGCCACGACGGCGATCGGGTCGCCGGCGAGCACGACGGTGCCGCGTGTGACCGGCACCTGCAACACGCGGCCCGCCGCCGGGGCCAGCACCTGCCCCTCGGTCCGCTGCTGCTGCACCACACCGCGCTCGGCGATGCGGGCGCGCAGTTGGCTGGTCGTCACATCCACCGTCGTGCGGGCCTGATCGAGCGCAGTCTTGGGGCCGGAACCCTGGCGGAACAGGGTTTCGGCGCGGCTCAGATCCAGCTGGGCCTGCGCGAGTTGCGCCTGCAACCCGGCGATCTGCGCGTCGAGCGAGCTGATCTCCAGCAACAGCTTCTCGTCGCCGACAACAGCGACGACCTGGCCCTGGGTCACCTCGTCGCCGTCCTTGACTGACAACTGCGCGACGGTGCCGCCGATCCGCGCGCGCGCCGGCACCACATTCGGACTCTCGACGGTTGCGAACACGGCCTTTTCGTCGGCGACCGGGGCCGCGCTGACGGTAAAGTTCGGTTCGGCGCCGGCACCCGCCATGCCAAGCGCGGCAAACAGGCCGGCAAGCAGAATATAGCGCATACGATCACCGCCCATCAGTTGCCGGAAGCTAACGCCGCTCAACGACGGCGCCCGTAGCCGGGTCGGTGGCGATGACCAACAGACCGGCGCGCTTCCAGGCGGCAATGCCGCCGGCGAGATGTTGCGAAATCGGGGCCCCGCCGGCGATGCAGCGCGCGACGGCGGTCGCCGAGCGCTTGCCGCTGCCGCACTGCAGGACGATCGGCCGGTTGGGATCGTTCGGTAACAGCGCCGGATCGAACGTCGACAGCGGGAACAGCAGGGCGCCGCGGATCCTTTCGGCCAGGAACTCATGCGGCTCGCGGACGTCGATCAGCGTGATCGCGTGCGCGTCGAGGCCCCTCCGCACGTCGGCGGGCGAAAGCTCGGTCAGGGTCGGCGTCGGGGCGGTTGCGGGCACCGTTACTTTCCTTTGGGCAATGGCGAACGAACGGGCGTGGGCACAACGGCCTTGGGGCTCTTGGCCGTCTTGCGGGGCGCGCGCACCTCGCAGAGCCGATCGGGCGCGCAATAGACTTCGAACAGGGTTTGCAGGATTCTCTGCGCCGGCTCGCTGACGATCGAGTACCAGATCGTCTGGCCCTCGCGCCGCGTTTCCACCAGCCCGTCGCGACGAAGCAACGCCAGGTGCTGCGACACGGTGGAATCGCGCAGCCCGAGAAACGCCGCCAGATCGCTGACCGAGCGCGGTCCCTCGGTGAGCTGGCACAGGATCAGCAGCCGATGCGGGCTGCCCAGGGTCTTCAGCAACTCGCTCGCCTGAGCCGCCGCCGACCGCATCTGCTCGACTTCAATTTTCATGCTTGCGTATCTACGCAGGTCCGAATATATAGTCAAGTCAGTTGTTGCTCGGGCGGGTTACGTGACGCGACACGCCGCCCGAGGCGGGGCAGGATACACAGTCCAGGAGAATGTCATGGCTGAAGTCGTTGTTTTGGGCGCCGGGCTGGGCGGAACGCTCGCTGCGCTCGAGCTCGCGGCGCAACTCCGCAAGGAGGATCGGCTGACCCTGATCGGGCAGACGAGCCGCTATCACTTCGTTCCATCCAATCCATGGGTCGCAGTCGGCTGGCGCTCGCGCTCGGATATCGAGGCCGATCTGGCGCCGGTGATGAAGCGCAAGGACATCCGCATGCTCAGCCAGGGCGCGCGCCGCGTTCATCCCGATCGCAAGCAGGTGGAGATGGAGGATGGCGCGATCGTCGACTACGACTATCTGGTGATCGCGACCGGACCGGAACTCGCCTTCGACGAGATCGAGGGGCTCGGTCCCGATGCGAACACGCAGTCGATCTGCCACGTCGATCATGCCGAACGGGCCAAGGTTGCCTTCGAACGGCTGTGCGCCGAGCCCGGTCCGATCGTGGTCGGCGCGGTACAGGGCGCCTCCTGCTTCGGCCCCGCATACGAATTCGCCTTCATCCTGGATACGGAACTTCGCAAGCGGAAGCTGCGCGATCGCGTGCCGATGACCTTCGTGACCGCCGAGCCCTATATCGGCCACCTCGGCCTCGATGGCGTCGGCGACACCAAGGGATTGATGGAGAGCGAATTCCGCCAGCGGCATATCAAGTGGATCACCAATGCGCGGGTGAAGTCGGCGGGCGCGCAGGCGATGACGGTGGAGGAGGTCGGCGAGGACGGAGCGGTGCGCAAGATGCACGAACTGCCGTTCGCCTACGCCATGATGCTGCCCGCCTTCCGCGGGGTGGCGGCGCTGCGCGGAGTCGACAAGCTGGTCAATCCCCGAGGTTTTGTGCTGGTCGATGCTAACCAGCGCAATCCCACCTATCCTGAGGTGTTCGGCATCGGCGTCTGCGTCGCCATCCCACCGGTCGGAGCGACCCCGGTGCCGGTGGGCGTTCCCAAGACCGGCTTCATGATCGAATCCATGGTGACGGCGACGGCGGTGAATATCGGCCATCTGCTGCGTGGCCGGAAAGCGACGGCACGCGCGACGTGGAACGCGATCTGTCTTGCCGATTTCGGCGATAGCGGCGTCGCCTTCGTCGCGCAGCCGCAGATCCCGCCCCGCAATGTCAGTTGGGCCGCGCGCGGCACCTGGGTGCATCTCGCCAAGGTCGGCTTCGAGAAGTACTTCCTACGCAAGATTCGCAGCGGCGAGAGCGAACCGTTCTACGAGCGCTTCCTGCTGAAGCAGCTGGACATGCACAAGCTGAAGGAGTCGGCCTGAGCACGGCCGCCACGGAACCCATGAGCAACTCGTCGCGGATCGTCTGTCCGCACTGCGCGGCGATCAACCGCGTCCCGCTCTCGCGCAACGCGGCGGAGGCCAAATGCGGCGCCTGCAAGCAGCCCTTGTTCGCGGGCGCGCCGATCGAGGTGGATGTCGACACGTTCGACAAGCACGTGCGGAACAACGACGTGCCTGTGCTGGTCGATGTCTGGGCACCCTGGTGCGGGCCCTGCCGCGCCATGGCACCCATGTTCGCCCGGGCGGCGACGCAGCTCGAACCCGAAGTGCGGCTGCTGAAACTCAACAGCGACGAGGCACCGGAGATCTCCGCCCGGCTCGAGATCCGTGCTATCCCGACGATGCTGCTGTTCCACCACGGGCGAATCCTTGCGCGTACATCCGGCGCCGCCGACAGCAATGGAATCGTCCGCTGGGTCCGTGAGCAGCTCGCGACAGCCCGATGAATGTCGATTCCATAGAAATGGAGGATAGAAATGGAGGATAGAAATGTCGATTGATAGTGCCGTTATGTCGTTCGCCGGCGTCGTCGTGCTGGTGGGCCTCGCGCTCGGCTGGCTGGTCAGCCCGTATTGGTTCCTGCTGACGGCCTTCGCCGGCCTCAACCTGCTCCAGGCGGGCATCACCGGCTTGTGCCCCGCGGCGATTATCTTCAAGGCGTTCGGCCTGAAGACCGGCTGCGCGTTTCGTTGATCTGAAGGAACAGAGGCTGACATGCTAAACGACTGGCCGGAATTGACCCGCACCATGTCGGCGGCGGTAAAAGAACTACGCACCGGCACGCCGGATGTCATGAAGGGATTTTCCGCGATCGCCCGTGCGGCGCTCGAGGCGAAGGCGCTGGACACGAAGACCAAGGAGCTCATCGCGCTGGCGATCTCGGTTGCGACACGTTGCGATGCCTGCGTCGCCTTCCATGCCGAAGGCGCGGTCAAGCAGGGCGCATCCCGCGACGAGATTATGGAGACGATGGGCATGGCGATTTACATGGGCGCCGGTCCAGCCGTGATGTACGCGGCGCAGGGCGTCGAGGCATACGACCAGTTTAAGCAGTCGGCGACCAAGGCGGCCTGAGCGCGGCGCTTCCAGACCAGCATCGCCGCACGCCGTTCGATGCGCCGCCGCTTGCCGGCCCGGCCGCGCGTTCCCCTAGTATCGCCAAAGCCCATGGGTGCGCCACCCGGCCTGTTCGCGCTGGTCGGCGCGGCCGCGATGCCGGCGGCGAGCACGCAGGATCGAGACGCGATCGGTCTACGACGTACGTCTGAGCGACGAACAGCTGCGCGAGCGGCAGCGCGCACGGGAACACGCGCCGCAGGAGCCGCCGACATGAGCGACGAACCGCAACTCCCGCTGCCGCAGAACGTGTTCACCGAAGGCGCGGACTCGTGCGCCCGGGGACTGCCGCGGGGTGACTGCCCATATCCCCCAGGGTCGGCCGAGCGCGACCAGTGGCTCGCGGGTTGGGACCAAACCGCGGCCGTCGCCGCCCCGCGTGGGCGCGCGGCGGCGACGCCCGATTCAAGCGGGGAGCCGGTTCTCCCCAAGGACATATTCGCCGAAGGCACGGATTCCTGCGCGGCGGGCTTGTCGCGCAAGGATTGCCCATATCCGCCGGGCTCGATCGAACGCGAGCAATGGATTGACGGCTGGAACCAGGCCGCCCGCGCGCGGTAATCCGACCTGTCGCGCCGCTCCGATCGCCGCGCGGTCGAACGCGCCGGCTACGACAGCACGCGGCGGCCGCTCGAGGCCACGTCGCCGACGTTGCGCTGCCACGTCAGGGCGGGAAGCCCGTCCACCTCGTCATCGACCCGCCGCTCGCTCGCGGTGCGGCCGATCGAGTGATAGACGAATCCGGCTTCGCACATCGCCAACGGATCGAACACGTTGCGCAGGTCGATGACCACCCTTCCGTTCATGCACTGGCGCAGCCGCTCCGGCGCGATGGCGCGGAACTCGTTCCACTCGGTGACCAGCACCAGTGCGTCGGCGCCGGTCGCCACGTCGATCGCGTCATCGCAATAGGCGACGCCTTCGGGCAGCAGCGGGCGCGCCTGCTGCATCGCCGCCGGATCGAAGACGCGGACATGCGCCCCATCCTCCACCAGTCGATGGACGATGCCGAGCGATGGGGCTTCGCGCATGTCGTCGGTCTCCGGCTTGAAGGCGAGACCGAGGACACCGATGGTGCGGCCCCGCACCGATCCGCCGCACGCAGAAACGATGCGGCCGCCCATGCCCGCCTTGCGCGCGTCGTTGACGCTGACCACGGTTTCCACCAGCCGCAACGGCGCCCCCGCATCCTGGGCGATGCGCACCAGCGCCAGCGTGTCCTTCGGAAAGCACGAGCCGCCGAAGCCCGGACCGGGATGGAGAAATTTACGACCGATACGGCCGTCGAGGCCGATGCCACGCGCGACATCATGAACGTCGGCGCCCACTCTCTCGCAAAGATCGGCAACTTCGTTGATATACGTTACCTTCATAGCGAGATAGGCATTGGCGGCATATTTGATGAGTTCGGCCGTTTCGAGCCCGGTGAACACGATCGGCGTCTCGATGAGGTATAGCGGTCGATAAAGCTGACGCAGCACCTCCCGCGCTCGCTCGCTCGCGGTGCCGATCACGACGCGGTCGGGGCGCATGAAGTCGCCGATCGCGCTGCCCTCGCGCAGGAACTCCGGATTGGACGCGACGTCGACTTCGAGATCGGGGCGCAATTCCTGCAGCAACCGTCCGATCTGCCGCCCGGTGCCGACGGGAACCGTCGATTTCGTCACGACGACTGTGTAGGCCTGCAGATTGGCCGCGACCTGCTCGACCGCGGCATAGACGTAGCTGAGGTCAGCGTGGCCGTCGCCGCGTCGGGTCGGCGTGCCAACCGCAATGAAAACGACGTCGACGCCCGCCACCGCGGCGGCGATGTCGTCGCCAAAGCTCAGGCGTCCGGCCTTGGCATTCTCCTCGACGAGACGGTCGAGGCCGGGCTCGAAGATCGGGATGCGACCTTGCCGCAGGGCCGCGAGCTTCAGCGGGTCGACCTCGACGATCGCGACCTCGACGCCGAGATCGGCGAAACATGCGCCGGAGACCAGACCGACATAGCCGCCCCCGATGATTGCGATACGCATATCTGAACTCCTTCTAGCGACGATGTCGTGAAATGTATCTTAATCGATCCGGGCCGCCGGCGCTCGTTCTGCAGGACGGCCAGATTGTCTCGGGGCGGGTCACGCGGCCGCCTCGCCAGCGAGCGCATGCCAGTCCTTGAACCAGGCGGCGAAGCGGGGGATGCCGACGGCGAGCGGCGTCGTCGGGGCGTAGCCGGTCAATTCGGCGATCCGCTCGACGCTCGCCAGCGTCTCGGCGACGTCGGCGCGCGGACGGGGCGCGTTGTGCACGATCGCGCGTCGCCCGAGCGCCTGCTCGAGCAACCGGATCAGGGTGCTGACCGATTCGCCGCTGTGGTTGCCGATGTTCAGGATGCGCGGCGTCCCGCCAGGCGGCGGCCGGTCGAGGCAGCCGATGACCCCCGCGACGATATCGTCGATATAGGTGAAATCCCGCTTCGGCCTGCCATCGTCGTACACCGTGATCGGCTCCCCCGCGACGATCGCGCGCGCGAAGGCATAATAGGCCATGTCCGGCCGTCCCCAGGGTCCGTAGACCGTGAAGAAGCGAAGTCCGGTCTGCGGCACGGCGAACAGATGGCCGTAGGCGTAGCTGATCAGCTCGGCCGCGCGCTTGGTGGCGGCGTAGAGCGAGAGCGGCGTATCCGCCCGGTCGGTTTCGACGAACGGAAGTTCCGTGCTGCCGCCATAGACCGACGACGAACTGGCGTAGACGAGATGGCGCAGCCCGACCCGCGCCCGCGCCGCCTCCACGATGGCGAGGTGGCCCATGACGTTGGCAGTGACATAGCTGTACGGATCCACCATCGAATAGCGTACCCCTGCCTGCGCCGCGAGGTGGACGATCCGATCGATCTCGGGATTGTCCGCGAACAGCACCGCCAGCGCCTCGCGGTCGGCCACGTCGAGCCGCCGGAAGACGAAGCCGCGATGGCGCGAAAGCCGCGCGAGCCGGGCCTCCTTCAGGCGCACATCGTAGTAGGCGTTGAGGCTGTCCACACCGATCACGGTCTCGCCGCGGGCCAGCAGCGCCTCGGCGACGTGCATCCCGATGAACCCCGCGGCGCCGGCCACCAGTACGCTCACGTGCGGACCCCCGGCGCCGGGGTGCTTGTTGGGCGGTGATCCGTTGACCAGCGCATGTCGTCCGTCGCCTCAGCCATACCGAGTCGCCCTCCGCTCCAGATAAGTCGCCGCACGGAGCACGTCGGAATGCTCACCTGGCGAAATGCCGCCAGATCCTGACCCGTGGCGGCAAGCATGGCCATTCGCATGATGGCATCGTGCGTGACCAGCACCACGACGGCGCCCACCCGGGAAATTGATCCATCCGCCGCGTCTGCGCCAAAGCGCGTGGACAGATCGGCGAGGTTGGAGAACAGGCGCGCGCGTGCCTCCGCGAGGCTTTCGCCGTCGGGGAATCGCACCGTCTCGGGCGCTGTCTTCCATTGCCGCAGCAGCGCCGGCCAGCGCGTCTTCACCTCGGCCTGCGTCAATCCCTCCCAGGCCCCGAAGCCGAGTTCGGCAAGGCGATCGTCGACCTCGGCCGATAGCCCGTGTTCGGCGGCGATCCGCTCGGCGGTCATCGCGGCACGCCGCAGCGGGCTGGTGAGCACGGCGGTGATCGGCGTCGCCGCGAGATCGCGGGCGAGCATGGATGCCGCAGCCTCGCCGACCGGAGAGAGCGGCGGATCGCTGCGGCCCTGATAGCGACCGGCGCGGTTCCACTCCGTCTCGCCATGGCGGGCCAGTAGCAAGGTGACAACGGTCGCATCCCTCATCATGCCGCTCACGGATTCTGTCCGCGCAGGGGCGGTCGCGGGGATCCCATCCATCGGTTGCGCGCTCCGCCGACCGCTCAGGCGGTGACGGAGACGACGGGCGCGTCTCCGGCCGAGCGGTGCATGCCCTGCGCCGCGCACAGCGTCGCGTAGAGGCCGGCCCGGTTGAGCAGCGAGCGGTGCGTTCCGGTCTGCACGATCCGGCCATGCTCCAACACCACGATCAGATCGGCGTCGCGGATCGTGGCGAGACGATGGGCGATGATGAGCGCCGCGCGGGTCTCGGTCAGCCGTTGCAGGGCGGCCATGATCCGCTGCTCCGTCCCGGCGTCGAGACTGCTCGTCGGTTCGTCGAGGATCACGACGGGAGAGCCGGCGAGGGTTGCCCGCGCGATCGAGATGCACTGACGCTGGCCGCCCGAGAGCGTGGCGCCGCGTTCCACCACCTTGTGGTCGTAGCCGTCCGGGAGCGCGGCGATGATCTCGTGCACGCCCGCCTCGGCGGCGGCCCGCATGGCGGCCGCGCGGTCGGCCCCGGGCCGCGCGTAAGCGATGTTCTCCCACACCGTGCCATGCAGCAGCAACGGCTCCTGCGACAGCAGCGTCACGTTGCGGCGCACGAAAGCGAGCGGCAGGTCGGGCAGCGGACGGCCGTCCAGCAGGACCTCGCCCGAAGCGGGATCGACAAAGCGGGTCGCGAGCGCGGCGATCGTGCTTTTGCCCGAGCCGCTCGGGCCGACGAGCGCGATGGTGCGGCCAGGTTCCAGGCGGAACGAGATATCGCCGAGCGTCGTCGCCCCCGGTTCGTAGCCGAACGTCACGCCTCGGAATTCCAGCCATCCGGAGCAGTGTTTCGGCGCCACGATGCCGGGCCGGTCGGCCACGCTGGCCCGCTCGGCGAACAGGTCCCTGATCCGTTCAAGCGCGATCGCCGTCCGCCCCAGAACGGGCGCAGCCTTGGCGACCTGCCGCGCCGGCGTCACGAGGCCGCGCAGATAGGCAAGGAACACCAGCAGGTCGCCGGCCGTGATATCGCCGTCCATCACCCGCACGGCGCCGTACCACGTGATGATGCCGCCACCCGTCGCGATCACGAGGTTGATCAGCGGCGTGAACTGGGCCTGGGTTCGGCTGGCGAGCAGGCTGGCATCGAGGCTGGCGGTGGCCTTGGCAGCGAAGCGGTCCTGCTCATGCTCCTGACGCCCCGACGCCTGCACCAGCTGGACCGCGCTCAGCATCTCCTGCGCCGTCGCCCACAACTCCCCGTCATTGGCCCGGACGCGGCGCAGATTGGCCTTCAGAAGTCCGGACCACCGGCGGCTGATAAAGATCAGCAACGGCGCCATGACGGCCGCGAACAGAGCATATTCGAGGTCGACCGCGGCCATCACCACCATGATGCCGATGATCGTGAGCAGGTTGGGCAGCACGCCCGTTCCGAGAACCGTGACGAACTCCTGCAGGCGGCTGACGTCCTCGCCCAGCCGCGACATCAACTCACCGCCGCGGCGGTGGCGATGGAAAGCAAGCGGCAGCGACAGCAAGTGCGCGAACAGGTCGCGGCGAACACCGAACAGGATGCGCTGGCCAACCGTCAGGAACAGCAGGTTGCCGGCGTAGTCGAGCAGGGTGTCAGCAAGGCCCAGGACGAGCAGCGTGATGCTCATCGTGTCGAGCAGCAGCATGCCGTGGGAGAGCGCCGGCGGAATGAGTTCGGCCGCCCAGTGCGGCAGCCGCCGGCCGAGGATGACGTTGTCGAGAATGAACTTGAGCGGCCAGGGCAGCATCACCAGCACGGCGGCGCGTGCCGTCATCGCCAGGGCGGCGACAGCCAGCCGCGCGGCGTGGGGCCGTAGATGCCGCCGCAGCCGCCACCGCTCGGATCCGGGGTTGCCCGGCTCGATCGTCACTGCCCACCCCGCGCCGTCGCGGGCGGCGGCAGATGCTCCGCCGGCAGGCCCGCCAGGGCGGGATGGGCGAGCACGCGGCCGGCGAGCTGGGTCCAATCCCAGTCGCGGGATGCGCGCTCGGCAGCGCGCGCGCCCATGCGGGCACGCAGCGCGGCGTTATCGAGCAGCACGGTCAGACGCGCGACGCAGGCGGCGAGGTCCCCCGGCGGGTAAAGCAGCCCGGTTTCGCCGTGGCTTACCAGCGCCTCGATCTGGCCGATCCGCGGCGCCACCACCGCGCGTCCGGCCGCGAGCGATTCCACCACCTTGAGTGGCGAGAAATAGAAATCGTCGCGCGGCAGATACGGCGCCACCGTGAAATCCATCGCCGCCAGATGGCCCGGCACTTCGGCATGCGGAATTTCACCTGTGAAGACCACCCGCCCGCCGAGGCCCGCGGCCTCCGCGCGGGCACGCGCCTCCCCCAGCATCGGGCCGGTTCCGACGGCCAGCAGCCGGGCCGTGCCATGCACCGCGGTCAGACGCATGAAGGCGTCAAGCAGGAAATCCATCCCGTGCCAGGGTTTGAAACTGCCGACGAAGCCGATCACGGGGTCATCGCCAAGCCCGTGACGTTCCCGGATCTCGATTCCCGCGCGAAGCGCGGCGGCGGGGGCGAACGATGCCGTATCGACGCCATTCGGCAGCACGATCACGCGGCGGTCGGCGACGCCGCGGCTCAGCACGTGCTGGCGCACCTCTTCGGAGACCGCGACGACCAGATCGGCGCCGTTCAACGACCGGTCCTCGTAGGCCTGCGCCTCGTCACGCAGCCGGAGGTCGCGGAATCGGGCCTGTTCCTCGACCAGCGGCGCATTGACCTCGAGCACGCGCGCGACGCCCGCGGCGGCGGCAAGCTCGACGCCCGCGCTGTGAAACAGCGCCTGGCGTTCATACAGCAGGTCGGGTGCGAAGCCCTCGGCGGCGAGCGCGGCGGCAGCGCGCGCGGCGAGTGTCTGATCGTTGACCAAGCGGGCAAGCTCGCCGCGCAGCACCAGATCGGCCGGCGCCGTCACCTCGTCGACGCCGAGCCGGCGGCAGGTCGCGACAAAAGCCGCATCGTCGGCCGCGGGCGGGAGTTCGAGCATCCTGACCGGCGGCGGCGGATTGCCGCTGCCGGCGCGCGAGCACACCAACGCAACGTCGTGACCGAGCGCGGCGAGCGCGGTGGTGAAGGCCCGCACATGCACCGAGGCCCCCTTCTCGCCCAGCACCGGGATGCCGCGATCGGCGTTCAGATAAGCGACCTTCATCGGCCTTGCTCCGTGCTCGCGATCGCGCTCATGCCGCTTGCGTCAGCGCCGTCGGTTCGGCCTGGACCGGCTCGCAGATCAGCCGGCCAATCAGACCGCCAAGCTCGCGGGTATTCTCCCAGCAATCGAAGCAGCGATCGAGCCGCGCCCGCGCCGTGCGCGCGAGCCGGCGGCCGAGCTCGGGATCGGCGAGCAGCCGGGCAATCGCGGCGGCCAGCGCCGCCGGGTCGCGCGGCGGCACGAGCAGGCCGCTCTCCTCATGCACGACCATCTCAGGGATGCCCGAGACGTCCGACGACACCACCGGCACACCGATCGCCATGGCCTCGACGATGACGTTGGGGATGCCATCGCGGTCGCCGTCCTCGGCGATGCGCGGGGCGAGCGCGAACAGATCGGCCTCGGCGAAATGCGCGATCAGCCGGGCATGGGTCATCGCGCCGACCAGGACCACGTCCTCGCCGAGACCGGCGGCGGTGATCGCGGCCTCGATCTCGCCGCGCAGCGGACCCTCGCCGACGATCTCACAGCGGAACGCGACCCCCTGCTGGCGCAGCTTCGCGCAGGCGGCGATCAGATCGTCCAGACCCTTCTTCGGCACAAGGCGCGCGACGCACAGGATCAAGGGTTTGCGGGCGGCGGCGGCGAAGGCGTAGGTCGGGGCGCGGAAACGGAACAGAGACAGATCGATACCGTGATAGACGAGGCTGACCTTGTCGCGCGTTCCCTCGGGCAGCATGCCGCGCAGGAAGTCGGCATTGTAGCGCGTGCAGGTGGAGATGAAGCCCGCCGCCGCGGCGCGCTCGCGGATCAGATGCGCCGGCGTCAGGTAGATGTCCTTCGCATGCGCCGTGAAACTGAACGGCAGCCCCGTCATGAGGTTGACGAAATGGGCCACGGCCGAGGGTGCATTGGCGAAATGGGCGTGCAGCTGGCCGACCCCGATCCCGCGCGCGGCGGCGGCGAAGAAGCCGGCGCGCAGGAACTGCCGCCAGACCGAGAGCGGCGCGGGCGAGCCCAGCGAACGGCGAACGGCGTGGCCGAAGGCCCTGCCGTAGCCGACCGGCGAGGTCGCCAATGTTACCGCGTGACCGCGGGCGAGCGCCCCAAGCTTGGCGGGCCACGCGGCGGGCACATGCGTCACGCGGGCCTTGACCTCGGCCACCATCGGGTGATGCGGCGGTGGCTCGGGCGGCAGCAGCGAGAAGATCTCGAGCGGAAACCCGAGCCGTTCCATGGCGCGGATCTCGTTCAGGATAAAGGTCTCGGTCAGGCGCGGATAACGCTTGACGACGTAGGCGATCGGCCGCCGGTCGATGTTCACGACGCCAACTCCGCCACCGCCGCGCAGTATGTGGGCGCGCGCTGACGCACCTGCTCCTCGAGGACGTCGCCGACGCGACGCGCGCCGTCGAGATCGACCGCGTCCCACGCCGGCGGCTCGGAGCGCTGATTGGCCAATGCCTGCGGCAGCAGCGCGGCGAGGCGTTGCGCCAGATCCGGACCCGGCTCGGCAGACCACACGAGCCCGAGGCGGGCGAGCAGGGAGGCGCGCATCCGCTGCTCCTCCCGCGGCGCGGCGCGGGGCACAATGATCGCATTCTTGCGTGCGGCAAGGATCTCGACGCTCGTGTTATAGCCGCCCATCGATACCACCAGGTCGGCATCGAGCAGCAGTTCGGGCAGATCGGTGGTGTACGCCAGGAACGCAACGTCGCTGCGATCGCCGGCGAGGGCCGAGAGGGCGGCGACCTGCTCGGGCGGCATCAGCGGCCCGGTGACGATGAGCGAACTCGCCACCCCTTCGGGCACCATGGTGAGGGCCCGGAGATACGCCTCCATCAGGAACATGCCGTCGCCGCCACCGCCCGCCGTGACCAGCACGCGCGGCCCCTCAGCGCACGGTCCGACCGCCGCCCAGGCGGCACGACTCGCGACCGATTTCCGCCGCGGCTCGCGGCCGACATAGCCGGCATAGCTGACCTTGCGCGCCATCGCCTCGGGGATGCCGTAAGCCGGCACGAGATCGAACAGCTCGCGGCTGCCATAGACAAGGATCTGGTCGTAGGCGTGTTCGAGCAGGTCGTAGGTGCCTTCCTCCTCCCACAGGGTGCGGACCACGTCCGGGCTGTCGAGAATGTCGCGCAGCCCGAGCACGACGCGCGTCGCCGGCAGCTCGCGGCGCAGCAGGCCCAGCGTCGGCAACAGCTCGCCCTTCATTCCGGCCGGGGCGTGATCGACCAGGATCACGTCCGGCCGCTCGCGCAACACCGTCTTGAGGATGAGCGCCTCGCGATAGCCTTTCACCAGACTGAACGGATCGCGACCGCTGCGCGGGACATAGCGCTCGGCGCCGACTTTCACGACCGGAGGCAGCGGCTGCACATGCAGCCCCGCCGGCAGAACCCAGGAGCGGATGACCGGAGAGCCGGTCAGCAGCCAGACATCGAACCCGGGGTCGCGAGCGAGCAGGTGTTCGGCGATCGCGAGATTGCGGCGCAGATGGCCGAGGCCGAACGTATCGTGCGAGTAGAGGAACACGCAGGGTCGCCCCGATGGGTTCTCGCGCCATGGCAGCGGTGCCCCTTTCGGACGCGACGCTGTCGAACAATCCAGGTGGGAAGCGAGCGGTACCGAGAATGGGCGCAGCTCTCTAGCCATGTCGCCGTCAGCCATTGATCGCCTCCGATCTTCGTAGGTGTGCAGCGGTACTTTCTCGAACCGCCGTTGGTGGTCGGTGCACCGGATCGGTGCCCACAACCGGAATAGGGCGTATGGCTGACGGCTCCCTGACGGCGCTGTATTTTGCTGTGCCTAACGCAGCCTCGGATGACCCGGGCGACATGCGGCCGGTGCGCGTCGGCGCCGGTTCCAGTGGACGGGACCGTTCGCCGCCCGGCTGGTGGCGGCGGCAGCGTTCAGGGGCCGATCGGCAGCAGCGAGGGGGGATGCTGCAGGTCATCCGCCGTCGGCAGCTGGGCAGTGTCCCAGCCGCCGCCGAGCGCCTCGACGAGGCCCACGCTCGCCGCAAGGCGGCCGAGCTGAATGCTGACGGCGGTCTCCTCGTCGGTCAGCGCGGCGGCCTGGGCGGTGACCACTGCGGTGTACGCAACGGTACCGGCGGCATATTCGTTGAGCGAGATACGCTCGGCCTGCTGCGCCGATTTCACCGCCGCGTCCTGCTGCACCGCCTGTTCCGCGAGGATCCGCAGCGCGGCCAGCTGGTCCTCGACCTGCTGGAAGGCGAGCAGCACGGTCTCGCGATAGGTGGCGACGCTCTGGTCGTACGCGGCGGCGGCGGCGGCCACGGAGGCCGACCGCAGGCCGCCGTCGAACAGCGGCACGGTGGCCGCCGCGCCGAGCGCCCAGAACCGGTTGGCGACCGAAAGGAACGCGCCGGTCGGATTGCCGGCGTAAGCGAACACGGCCGAGAGGCTGATATCCGGATAGAAGGCGGCGACGGCGACGCCAACCAGGGCGTTTTCCTGCTGCATCGCCCGCTCCGCCGCGGCGATGTCGGGTCGTCGCTCGAGCAGCGCCGAGGGCACGCTCGGCGGCACCACCGGGGCCGCCGTCGCGAGCGATCCGGCCGGAATGGAAAGCTCCGAGGGCGGTCGGCCGACCAGCACGGCCATTGCGTGCTCGAACTGGCTGCGCTGAACGCCGACGCCGGTGGCGCGGGCCTGGGTCGCCTGCAGCAGCGCCTGCGCCGTGATGACATCCGACCGCGCCGCCACGCCCACGGCATATTGGTTTTCGGTGATCCGCAGCGCCCGTTCGTAGTCCGCCGCTGTGCGCAGCAGCAACGACTCCAGCGCGTCGGCCGCGCGCAGGTTGTAATAGTCGGTCGCCAGGGCCGCCTGCGCCGACAGCGTCGCGAGCGCGAGGTCGGCCGCGCTCGCCTGCGCGCCCGCCACATCACTCTCGACCGTGCGCCGGATGCGACCCCAGACATCCAGATCCCAAAGCGCGCTGCCCTGGACCGTTCCGGTGTTGGCGGTCAGCGTGTGGGCGCCGGTGCCGCTGCCATGGCGCAAGACGCTGCCGCCGACGTTGAGGGTCGGGAACAGTCCGGCGCGCGCCTCGCCGACGATGGCCTGCGACTGCCGATAGGCGGCCTCAGCAGCCTTGAGGTTCTGGTTCGACACCGCGACTTCCGGCTCGAGCTTGTCGAGCGTGGGGTCGTGATAGATCGACCACCAGGCGCCGCGGTCGATTGCATCCTGCGGCGAGGCAAGCTTCCAGCCCGCCATCTCCTTGAATGCCGCCGAGGTCGGCGCCGCCGGCTTGACGTAGTTGGGCCCGACCGTGCAGCCGAGAAGGAGCAGACCGGCGCCGGTCAGCCCGGCGAGGGCGCGAAGGAACGGCATTGCCGGGCCCGGACGGCGGTCGTTGCTCACGCGGCGGCTTGCCCGGCGGCGACCGCGCGCGGCCGGCGCCGGGCTCCGCGGCGCAGCCCGTCGAGCGTCAAATAGATGACCGGGGTCGTATACAGCGTCAGCACCTGGCTCGCCGCCAGACCGCCGATGATGGCGATGCCGAGCGGCAACCGGAGCTCGGCCCCCTCGCCGGTGCCGAGCGCGAGCGGCAGGGCGCCGAACAGGGCGGCGCAGGTGGTCATCATGATCGGCCGGAACCGGAGGCTGCCGGCGGCGAGAATCGCCTCGCGCGGAGAGAGGCCCTGCTCGCGTTCGGCGGCGAGGGCGAAGTCGATCATCATGATGGCGTTCTTCTTGACGATGCCGATCAGCAGCATCACGCCGATCAGTGCGATGAGGGTGAAGTCCTGCCGGCACAGCAGGAGCGCGAGAAGCGCGCCGACCCCCGCCGAGGGCAGGGTCGAGAGAATGGTGATTGGGTGGATCATGCTCTCGTAGAGAATGCCGAGCACGATGTAGACGGCGGCCAGCGCCGCGAGGATCAGCAGCGGCTCGTGGCTGAACGATTGCTGGAACAATCCGGCGGTGCCGGTGAAGCCGCCATGCACCGATGCCGGCATCCCGATGCGGCTGGGGG
>Ga0209415_10008362_pt1 | contig 17959 bp, 20 predicted proteins | sample PeaSoiSIISIP2007_FD_187696 | JGI IMG/M metagenome (GOLD analysis project Ga0209415, IMG submission 187696) | Peat soil microbial communities from Weissenstadt, Germany - SII-SIP-2007 (SPAdes) (version 2) | ecosystem: Environmental > Terrestrial > Soil > Wetlands > Peat | place: Germany... | reverse complement strand
GTCCGGACTGGGCGTTGGCTCGCGACATCGCACAGAGGACGAGAGCGACTGCGAAGCAAATCCTAACTACGGTCTGGCAGAAATCGTGCTGGGGGGGGGGGAGACCGGGCCGGATCATTGTTAACCTCCTGAGGTCTGGAAGTAGAGGTGATACTGCTGGCGGCAGTATCGCGCGAGTGACATATCACCCGTGGGTATTAATGTCAAGAGAAAGCATTCGCACGCCTTTTTGACCCTCGGGAGCTGCGACTCAGCGAGTGAAAGTCCCCGGTGACCTGTCCCGACCCGGTCGGGAGGGGAGCTTTCGCGGTAAGGATGCCGCACCCGCAATCGCGCCAAGTAGCCCGTTATACGCCCCGTAGAAAGGGATTGGACTCCCGCTCCTCGCCGATGGTAGTCGTCGGCCCATGCCCTGGATAAACGATCGTTTCCTCCGGTAGCCGCAGCAATTTCTCGCGAATGGATTCCAGAATCTCTTCCAACGAGCCGCCCCAGAGATCGGTTCGTCCAATACTTCCCGCGAAGAGCGTATCCCCGGCGAAGAGCCGCGGTGCTTCGGCGGCGGCCGCCAGCGCGCCGGGAACGCTCACCGGTTGCTCGGAGGGTAGATAAAGCGCCACGCTGCCCGGACTGTGTCCCGGCGTATGCAGCACGCGTGCCTCGAATGCGCCCCAGCGCACCGAATCGCCGTCGCGAAGGAACTGATCCACCTTTGCGGTCTCGGGCGTGGGCACTCCGATCCAAGCCGCCTGCACGTCAAGATGCTGGTAGAGCGGCATATCGGCTTCGTGCATCAGCACCGGCGCGCCGGTCGCGCGCACCAGCTTCGCGATTCCCCCGACGTGGTCGATGTGCGCGTGCGTGCTCACGATCGCGCGAACCGTGAGTTTGTGCCGCACCAGAATTGCTTCAATACGTTTAATCTCGTCGCCGGGATCGAGGACCAGCGCTTCGCGCGTTTCCGCGTCGCCCAAAATATGGCAATTGCACTGCAGCATGCCGACTGGCAGCGTCTCGTGGATCAGCCGTGAGCCCATCCCGAAAACTATAGCATCAGATCATTGTGAAGGCGTCCGGCGGGGGCCGTTCTGCTAGACTGCATCGAACTTTCTGCTGCGCGCTTGGAGGCTTTCGGTGGCCTTTATGATGCTGAAGAATCCTCTGCTCGATTCGCATCGCGCCGACGGCGCTATGCTCGGCACGTACTTTGGTTGCCCGCTTCCCGCGCGATTCACAAACTCCGAGGCCGAGTACCGCGCCGCCCGTGATTCCGTCGTCCTCGCTGACACCAATTTTCACGCGATTTTCGGCTTTGAGGGCCCCGATCGCGCCCGATACCTGAACGCCATTCTGACCAGCAACGTCCGCGATCTACCGCCCGGCCAGGGGACCGTCGGGCTTTTGCTCAATCCGCAAGGCCACATCCTGGCCGAGGTCGAAACGCTCGCGCGCGACGACTCCATCATCGCCGTCTCGCACGCCAGCGTCCGCGAATCCACCGCCGCGACGATCGAAAAATTCATCATCATGGATGACATCATGTTCAACGATGAGACCCCGTCCATCGGGTCGGTCGCTCTGGCTGGCCCCCAAGCCGCTGAAGTTCTTCAGCATCTTTCGGGCGTGCACCTCGCTTCTCTTGCCGGGCGGGCCCATCAAGGAATATCTATCGAAGGCATCCGCTCCCGGCTCGTTCGGCGCGACTTCCGAGGCCAAGCCGGGGCAGAATTGTTCACCCCGCATGAACACTTGCCGGTGCTCTGGAAGGCCTTGTCTGCGGCAGTCAGGCAAGCGGGTGGCGGCCCCATCGGCTTCGAAACCATCAATTCGCTGCGCCTCGAAGCCGGGATACCGTGGTTCGGCTACGACTTCGGCGACAGTGTCATCCCGCACGAGGCCGGCCTCGAGAATTCGCACATCAGCTATACCAAGGGCTGCTACACCGGGCAGGAGATCGTCGAACGTGTTCGCTCGCGCGGCCACGTCAATCGTCGCCGCGTGGGATTGCGCTTCGATGGAGATGCGTCCCCGGCACTCGGGAGCAAGTTATCGGCAGGGGCCGCTGAAGCCGGCTACGTCACCAGCGCCGCGTATTCCTACGCGCTGGGCAAGAATATCGGCATGGGCTACGTCCGTCGCGAACATTCCGCCTCCGGAACCAAACTGCAATCCGAATCCGGCCCCGCCGAGGTCATCGAATTGCCACTCCGCCACCCATAGGCCGTACTCAGCTTGCTCCCTGAATTGACGCCAATTAAATGAGGGAGGTAAGCTGCGCAAAGAGCGAAATACCGGAATAAACATGGGCACCCCGTACGACTGGCTCTGGATACTTGCATTTGCTGGGGGCTTCGTGCTTCTGGAATGGCTGCGGACCCCGAACGCTTGGGAACGCCCAACCAGAGAGAAGCCGCCTCTACTCCTGCGCGTCTGGAACTATCTCAATGAAGGCCTTGCAGGCGTTGCGTTCGGAATGGGAATCACCTTCCACTGGCGCGTGTTTCACGGCCGGCTTCTCGTCACCCTCTTGCTGGTCACGGGCTTTCTTGTGTGTTCGTCACTGGCGTTGCGGGGAGCGAAAGGAAACGCGGAACTAGGAAAAGCGTAGAAGAACCCAAGTTTAGGCGGGTCTCCAACTGAAAGCACGTTGACGAATCGTAATTGCAGCTATGCAATATTCAACGCGCGCTTGAAACTCCCGCGCTCGTTCTGAATCTTCTTCTGTAGCTGCATGATGGCGTAAATCAAGGCTTCCGGCCGCGGAGGGCACCCCGGCACATAGACGTCCACGGGAATCACCTGGTTGACGCCCTGCACGATCGCGTAATTATTGAACACGCCGCCGGACGTGGCGCACGCGCCCATCGAAATCACCCACTTCGGCTCCGGCATCTGCTCGTAAAGCTGCTTCACCACCGGCGCCATTTTCTGCGAGACGCGCCCCGCCACGATCATCAGATCGGCCTGCCGCGGCGATGGCCGGAAGACCTCGGCGCCGAACCGCGCAATGTCGAATCGCGCCGCCGCCATGGACATCATCTCGATGGCGCAACACGCGAGGCCAAACCCCATCGGCCAGATCGAGCTTTTCCGCGCCCAATTCACGGCCTTATCGAGCTGCGTGAAAATGATGCCTTCGTCCGCCAGGAATTTCCCGACGTCTTCCGGCCGCTCCAGTTTCACGCCATGCGCCAACGTCTCGCTCATCGCCAATTCACCGTAACACCATTTTCGCACACCTCGGCTCAGCGCGCCAGACCGCTAGGCGCAACTCAATTCCGCAAAATTGCCGTCGAAAAGTCAGGATTTGCGGCCAACTCGTTCGATCAGTTCCTTGAATTCAGGGTCGTCATGCAGACAAGCCAGATCCGGGTCGCGCGCGGCCCACGAGACATTGGAGTATCCTGCCGCCTCGGCAAGCTTCAGATGCCTCATGGCTTCCGCCTTGTTCCCGATAATTCCGTAAGTGCAGGCCGCGTTGTAGAGAATATTGGAATCGTTCGGCCGCAGCACGACGGCCTTCTCCAGTTCCCGCACGCCTTCTTCGGCCCGGTTCACTCGCACCAGATCGCCCGCCAGAAGAATGCGGGCGCGCACATCTTCCGGCACTTCTTCGAGTTGGTGCTCCAGAGCGCGAACTTCCCGCAGCCGCAGATCGTACGAGGCCTGCTTTCTTCCCAATTTTTCCAGCGTGTTGGTGAACGGGATGTACATGTTGTAGTCATTCCCGTTGGCTTCGATGGCCCGCTCGACCAGTTCGGCGGCCTCTTCGATTCGATCTGCATTGAAAAGCGCGCGGCCTAGAACGTTGTAAGCGCCGTCGCAATCGGATTTCTTGCGCAGCGCGGCCTGGACGTCGCGGATCGCGTCGTCATAATTTCTCAGCACGTAGCGGATGCGCGCCCGCGCCACGAGCGCCTCCGGCAACTCCTGTTCGAGGGCCAGCGCCCGTTCGCACGCCGCGAGTCCGCGCTCGATCCATCGCGATTCGTGATCGTGCCATTCGTACATGGAGCCGCACGCGTTCGCGATCCCGGCGTACGCCAGCGCGAACCGCTGGTCCATCCCGATCGCCGCCTCGTACATTTGCAGCGCAAAGGTCAAATCCGGCTTGGTCTCACGACGCGCGAAATTGCGCCCGCGCAAATATAAATCGTAGGCTTGCGCGTTTTCCGTCGGCTTGCGCGCGATGGCCTTTTCTTCCTGAGGCGAGAGCGTGATGCGCAGCGCCTGCGTGATGTTGCGCGCGATCTCGTCCTGCACCTCGAAGACGTCTTTCAGTTCGCGGTCGTAGCGCTCCGCCCAGGCAGAGTGGCCCATGTGCGTGTCCACCAATTGCGCCGTAATGCGAAGGCGATTCCCGGCGCGCCGCAACGTCCCAGTCAACACGTAGGTAGCGTTCAACTCCTTGCCCACTTGCGGCCCGGTCACCGCGCGGTCGCGAAACGCCAGCACCGCCGCCCGCGGAAACACGCGCAAAAGCTTGATCTTCGACAGCTCCGTGATGACGTCTTCCGTCATCCCGTCGCGAAAATACTCGTCTTCCTTCGCGCCGCTCAAATTCTCAAAATAAAGCACGGCCAGAGATTTTTCCGCCTGCGCCGCGCCCGGCGATTTCCCCGAGCTGAGCTCACGCTTCAGCCGGTCGAGATCATCGCGGAACACCTTCGCCGTCTGGTAACGCATCTCGCGCTCTTTTTCGAGGGCCTTATTGATAATCCGCTCGAGTTCGCCGGGTACGCTCCAGTTCAGCCGCACGGGTGCCACGGGAGTGCGGTGCAAAATTCCATCGAACACCGCCGCCGACGTGTCTCCTTTGAATGGCGTCACCCCGGTAGCCATCTCATAGAGCACCGCACCGAACGAAAATAGATCGCTGCGCACGTCGAGCGGCCGCCCCAACGCCTGCTCGGGCGACATGTACGCGATCGTGCCCACCGCGCTTCCGGGACTCGTCAGATGAACTTCCGTCACTCCCACTGTCCCGCTGCCTAATTCCGTCGCTTGCGAAGCCGCGGAAGGAGACACCTTCGCCAATCCAAAATCCAGAATCTTGGCGTGGCCCAACTTGGTCACGAAAATATTCGCCGGCTTGATGTCGCGGTGAATGATCCCCTTCGCGTGCGCGGCTTCGAGTCCTTCGGCGATGTCCAATGCGATGTCGAGCAGGCGCCCCGTCTCCAGGGGCTTGCCCTCGATCAAATGTTTTAGCGTCTCGCCTTCCATCAACTCCATCACCAGGAAGGCTTTGCCCTCAAACTCCTGAATGTCGTGGATCGTGCAGATGTTTGGATGGTTCAGCGCCGAAGCCGCGCGCGCTTCGCGTTGGAAACGCTCCAGCGCTTGCTTGTCTCTCGCCACTTCCTCAGGCAGGAATTTCAGCGCGACGTTGCGTCCCAGCCGCGAATCCTCGGCCTTGTAGACGACGCCCATTCCTCCGCCGCCCAGTTTCTCCGTAATCTTGTAATGAGAAATCGTTTGATTCAGCATGCGCCCGTTGTTCCGCTCCAGTGTGGTTCGGAGCGACGATGATATGGAACATCTCGCCCCGCGTCAAAGCCTTCGCCATGCGGCAATTGCCACGAGGCCTATTCTAAGAGCGTCGCTTGCGTGAAGACGCCATTCCCCTGCTATCCTTGCATCGCGTCGTACGCACGAGGGAGCGCGCAGATGGCCAAATGGAATTCAAGTCCCGCTGTCGGCCTGACCACGTCCGCCGACACTCCGAACCTTAAAGCCAAGCTGGAAGTCGGCGAACGCATCGCTCGCGAGGCTCGCAATGGCGACGTCATCGGTTTCGGCTCCGGCTCCACGTCGGTCATCGCCATTCAGGCCCTCGCGGCGCGCATCAAAACCGAAAAACTCTCCTGTCTCGCCATCCCCACCTCTGCCGAAGTGGAAATGATCTGCGCCACTCTCAGTATCCCCACCACCACGCTGATCGCCGACCGTCCGGACTGGGCCTTCGATGGCGCCGACGAAGTGGACCCCAAGGGCGACGTCCTCAAAGGACGCGGTGGAGCGATGTTCCGCGAGAAAATGGTCTTCCGCAGCGCCGCGCGCCGATACATCCTGGTGGACTCCTCGAAGCTCGTTCCCACGCTCGGCCAAAAGTTCCCCATTCCCGTCGAAGTCTTTCCCGCGGCCACAGAGCTTGTGGACTTGGCGCTTCGCTCCCTCGGCCCTATCGAGGTGCATCTCCGCAAAGCCGCCGGTAAAGACGGCCCAGTGATCACCGAAGCCGGCAATTTCATCCTCGACGTCCGCTTCCTGGGCATCGAACCCGGCCTCGAAAAGGAGATTAAGGCGATCACAGGAGTGATCGAGTCCGGCCTATTCCAGGGCTTCTCCCCCGAGGTGATCGTCGCCAAAAACTAGCCCGCCTCCCTTGTGCCGATCTGAAATCGTCGGCAGCCACTTGCCAGCCACATCCGTGTAAATTCAACCCGTGTCCTTCGGTGGTTTCCTATTCCCGCCAACCTCTCTCTTTGCGTCGGCATCCAAGAGGTCGTGGAGCCGCCCCCCATTCGACACTACTCACTTCCTCCCGTCCCAAGCATTTGCCGGGCCACCTTATCGAATCAAAAGAATCCATGCTCGAACCCCGAAATTCATGCGAAATTAACTGGACACTATCGTTTCATAGGCGCAACCTAATTTACCTGAGGGCAACATGGGGAATCAAAATCCGAAAATCCTCTTAGTCGCCACCAGCCCTGCGGACGTAACGGCCCTCACCACACGGTTCAAAAGGTGGGAGTGCGAAATCCAGTTTGCCTCGTCCTGCGCGGAGGCGATTGAGCTCGTTCGCACGAAGCCGTTTGATCTGGTTTTGAGCGAATTCAAGTTGAGCGGCGGAGGCTCATCTCCGTTGGCGGAGTCGCTGCTGGGCTCAAATTCGACATTGATTTATTCCTACCCGGTCGAAACGCGCTGCTGGTGGCTTTTCGCCGTGAAAAATGGCCGGTCTTGCTGGGGCTCACCGGCGTTGCGAACCGAAGAATTCCTGACCTTCGTCGAGGATTTTCTCACCGTGATTCGACTGCGCCAGGAAGTGCTCGCCGACGAACCCAGAGAGACGTTGTTTGAATTGGCGCCCGAGCGGAACGAAGGCGAAAAGGTCGCACGCAAACGCCAGAGAAGCGCCCCCGAACAATCCAGCGTAGACGCCGCGTGAGTTCTGTCCAATCCAAATAGTCAGCGGGAAATCTCAAGAAACCAAGCTCCGGCAGGCTAGGGGCACTTCTGCGTCCTTGCTGCCCTGCTTCCTTGCCTCCCGTCAGGCCGTCGCCCGCGGAGTCGCGGCGACGCTCGCAATCACCAAGCGATCCGCGGTCAAACTATCCGCCTGCGCCGTGAGGACAATTTCTCCCGCCTGCTTCGTCCCCTGCACAATCACCTGCGCCAGTCCGCCGAATAGGCTGCGCGCGCTGGCCTTGTCCGGCTCGTGGCAGCTCGGATCGCCGTTGCCGACGCCGATAATTTTCCCCGGCCCTTCCACCGTGAATTGCACCTTGTTTGACGCCGTCGGCACGAGTCTGCCCTTCGCGTCCAACACCGAAACCGTCACCACCGCCACGTCTTCGCCGTCCGCATTGATCTTCGCCGCTTCCGCCGCGAGATGGATCGACGCCGGGTCGCCCGTGGTTTCATTCCGCACTTCCATCGCCATGCGACTGCCGCTGAACCCGCGCGCCGTCAGAACGCCCGGAGCGTAATTCACGCTCCACTCCACATGGGAATTTCGCGTGACCGTCTTCTTCCCGAGGCTGACTCCGTTCAACAGCAGCTCCACCGCGTCGAAATTCGTGTGCACCCAAACCGCAATCGCGTGCCCCTCCTTCCCCGCCCAGTTCCAGTGCGGAAGAATGTGCAGCACCGGCTTATCCGTCCTCCACCACGCCTGGTAATAATAAAAATTGTCCTTCGGAAAACCGCAGGTATCGAGCACGCCGAAATGCGAGCTGATGCACGGCCACTGGTACGGAGTCGGCTCGCCGCGATAATCGAAGCCCGTCCACACAAACGCCCCCGCCACCCAGACGCGCGGCACGTAATAGTTCCACCAGCGTTCCGCCGTTGCTCCCCAACGCGGTGCGTTCACGTCGTAGGCTGAAACGTAGCCGCGGTCGCTGTCGTTCTCGTAAATTCCACGGGTCGAGAGCGTGCTCGCCTCCTCGGTGGCCACGGCCGGCTGCTTCGGAAACGCCGCGTGAAACTGATCCATCGAACCCGCCGACAAGTAGTTGAACCCCTGCACATCCACGACATGTGAAAATCCTTTGCCCCACTGCCCGTTCATCGCCACCGTCACCGGACGCGAGGGATCGAGTTTTTTCGCCATGCGCTTCATCGTGCGGCACAGCCGTTCGCCGAGGTCCGTGCCCTGGTCCGCCCACTCTTCGTTCCCGAGCGACCACATGAAAATGCACGGATGATTGCGATAGCGCCGGATCATCCGCGAGAGCTGGTTCAGCCCCTCCGTGCTCGAAGACATCATCCGCGCCTCGCACAACACCACCATGCCCAACCGGTCGCACGCGTCCAGCAGCTCCGGCGTCGGCGGATTGTGCGAGGTGCGATATGCGTTCACGCCCATTTCCTTGAGCCGCCTTATTCGGAATTCCTGCAAGCGATCCGGAAGCGCGGAGCCCACCCCCGCGTGATCCTGGTGATTGCACATTCCTTTCACTTTAAATTGGTCGCCATTCAACGTCAGGCTGATCTCCGGATCCCAGCGGAACGTGCGAATCCCAAAAGTCGTCTGCACCTGCTCGCCCGCCGTGCCCGCCTGCTCGATCGTCGTATGCAATCGATAGAGGTGCGGCGCGTCCACTTCCCAGAGTTTCGCGTCCGGCACCTTCACTTGCTGCTTCAGCTGGGCGTTCCCCCACGCCGCCACATCCGTCGGCGCCGAACGCGCCATCGCCACTTCCGTTCCGTCCTCGTCCAGGATTTGAGACACCACCTGAATCGTCTGCGCCGCGTCGGTTTCGTTCTCCACTTCCGTCGCGATTGTCACCGTCGCCAGCCCCGACCCCTTCGGCACTTCCGTCGTGACGAACACCCCCGAGTGCGACACGTGCAGCGGGTCGGTCTTCACCATCCACACATGCCGGTAAATTCCCGCGCCCTCGTAGAACCAGCCTTCGTTTTCCGTCGCGTCCGCGCGGACCACCAGCACGTTGTTGCCGCCGTAATTCACCACGTCCGTGACGTCGTAGCGAAACGGCGCGTAGCCGCTCAGCTCGCGCCCCAGAAAATACCCGTTCAACACCATGATCGAATCGCGAAATACGCCGTCAAATTCAAGCCACAGCCGCCGCCCCAAATCGCTCTCCGGCACGGCGAACACTTTGCGGTACCACCCGATGCTCGTGGCCGGATACGCGCGACCCAGCGGCTTCGAGCCCTGCCCCGTCAATTCCGGGTCCTGCACGAACGGCAACTCCACCGCCCAATCGTGCGGCAAATCGATCGCGCGCCAATCGTGATCGTCGAAGTCCGGACGCGACGCGGCGAACAATACCCCCGCTTTCGCGAACGCGCTGCCCTTCCCAAAATCGAAATCAGCTTTCTCGTCGTTGGCATCGCCCAAATGGAAATGCCAGCCAAAATCCATCAGCAGCCGCTCGCGCCCCGCGGACGCAGCCGGGGTCGCCGCCGTCGTCTGGCCCGGGGCGTTCGTACTCGTCGGATTCTGAGGTTGGCCCTGATGCGCTTCAACTAGTTCTCCTGCAAGCGCGCCCACCGTCACAGGCGCCGCCACACCCAATTTCAAAATGTCCCGCCGAGTCCAATCACTCACGGTTCCCTCCGGATCTTCTGAAACATCAATGTCTCACAACCATCCTGGCGCCATCTCATAAATTGCTATCGTCAGGGCACGGCTTCAGCCGTGCCGTAGAGAAACTGCACCTCAGGGAGTTTAACCCCTGCGGTCTGCCGAATCGCCCGCAACATCGCACCGTACAGCGCGAGCAGACACACCAACACCACACTCCCACCAACTTGTGTTTCAGAAACGTCGGTCGGGCCAAGGACTCCGAGCCCGCCCCGACGCAGGGATAAGACAATTCTCATCTGGCAGAACGCTCCGGCGAGGTGAAAATTAGCACCGGGGGTTGCGCCTGTCTAGTCGGGCAGAGAGCGTTCAGTAGGGATTGCGCCAGGGCCCCTTCCACTCGCCGTGCAAAACAATCTTGGAAGGGAAGGCGGAACGAGTTCGGAATGTCGCTGCTCCCCTTTCGCCGGGCTTGAGTTCCGGATAGATCAGCCGCACCCGAGCCCCCGCCTGATGGCCATGCTCATCAAATTCAGTAAAGAATACCTGGCTGGGGAGAGGAAGGACGCCGTTATAGTGAATGGAACAGGTGATGCCAGATATATACTCGCACTTGCTCAGCACAAAGATCTTCGCGAGGTTTCCTTCCAAAACAAACGAAGGTAGACGAAAGCCGTCGTCTGCTGACGATTGGGGCTGGTTCTGACGCTCCCCTAGGCCTCCGGGCTGCCCAATGGCTGGCAACCTAGCCTCACCACTGGCCAGGACGCCGACAAGCACATACGCCGAGACGAGAACTACGCGAAGATTGCTCATGTGTCTGCGATTCGCGGACGCTACAAACGGCACCGATGTTCGACTCCCCGCTCTACTTCTTCGGTGGGTACTTGTCGATGGACTTTTTCACCATGTCGTCCAACTTCTTCTCGATCTCGGCAGCGTTGTCCTTGTCCTCGCTGGCGATGCCGCGCCACACAAGCGAGTGCGTACTCGGGTCGCGGAAATCGATGACGAGCGTGCCTTCCGCGTACGGCACTCGCACGTAGCGCGTCCCCCAGCCATACCAACCGGCGGGATAAGCTTCGACTTTGGATTCGCGGGCCGCGCCGAACGTGTAGCGCACATTCATATCCGCCGGCCCGGACCCCGCATCTTCGAGCCCCTTCGCCGTGAGGTATTTCCGGATGTCATCCTCGATCTGCTTTTTCACCAGGGGGCTGTTCAAAGCCGGATTCTGGCTATTCAATTCGCCATTGCGAATCGCGAAGGTCTTGAACTTCGTGAAATCCACGTTCTGATCGAATTCCATAGTGATTTTCTGCGCGAACGCGCCATGCGCACCGAGCAGCAGCAGGGCCGCCAGCGGCAGCGCTCGCAGCGAGAAGAATTTGAAACGTTGGAAGTCGAGGATGCCGATCATCTGTCACCTCGTTGTGCGTTCGACGGTAGTGTAGCAGGGCTTCCTGGCGTTCGGAACACCACCGTGTCGCGGCCTGCGTCGAAAAGCTCAACCGATTGACACCCACCGGCCCGGGCCGTACCCTAAACTCGAGCGAATCTCCCGTGGACCTCTTTGAAGAAATCGTGCGCATGCGCCGCGAAGGCCGCCGAGGAGCCCTCGCGACCATCGTCCACACCAACGGCTCAATCCCCAGCTACGAAAGCTCCCGCATGCTCGTTCGCGATGACGGCTCCATCGCCGGCACCATCGGCGGCGGCTGCGTCGAAGCCGAAGTCTGGGCCGCCGCGAAAGAAGTGATGCTGGCCGAAGCCCCGCGCAAGATGACCTTCAGCCTCAACAACGAGGCCGTTTACGACAACGGCCTGATCTGCGGCGGCACGCTCGAGGTTTTCGTGGAACCGATTCTGCCGCAGCCCAAACTTTACATCTTCGGCGGCGGGCACATCTCCATGGCGCTGGCCCAGGCTGCACATGCCGCGGGCTTCGCCATCGGCGTGGTGGACGATCGCGAATCCTTCGCCAACGCCAAGCGCTTCCCCATGGCGGACGAGATTTACGCCAGTTATCCGGAAGGCTTCGAGCGCATCCGCCCCAACGCCTCCACCTATCTCGTCATCGTCACGCGCGGCCATCGCGACGACATGCGCGTCCTCGAATGGGCCGTCGGCACGCCCGCGCGTTACATCGGCATGATAGGCAGCAAGCGCAAGGTCCTCTCCGTCTATCGCGCGCTCGAAGAAAAAGCCGGGCTGAAGCCCGAGGCGTTCGAGCGAGTCCACGCCCCGGTGGGATTGGACATCGGCGCGCTCACGCCCGAAGAAATCGCCATCAGCATCGCCGCCGAGCTAATCGCCGTGCGGCGCGGCGCGCCGAATCTCGCGCACAAATCCCTTCGCCATGCGCAATCCATTCCCGCTCCGGCCGACTGAGGTCCGCACATGCTGGCAGCCGTGATTCTTTCGGGTGGTGCGTCCCGGAGGATGGGCTCGCCCAAAGCCCTGCTCGAATTCCAAGGCAAGCCTTTCCTCGAGCATCTCGTCGAAATCACGCGCCACCCCAAGATTGGGTTAACGCGCATCGTTCTCGGCGCGAGCGCCGAGGAGATCCGCAAGCGGCTGGCGCTGCCGGAGGGGTCGCTGGTTCTCAATCCGGATTGGGAGAGCGGCCAACTGTCATCCATCCAGGCCGCGATTCGTTCGTTGCCGCCGACGGGCCTAGATGGATTGATTCTCTGCCTGATCGATCATCCCTTGATCAGCGCCGCCGTGGTGGCCTCGCTCATTCAGGAATTCTACGCGCACGAAAAACGCATCGTCCTCCCCACTTACAAAGGCAAGCGCGGCCACCCCGTCATTTTCGCGAGTTCCCTTTTCGAGGAGTTGCTGAACGCTTCGGCGGAAAGAGGCGCGCGCGAGGTCGTCTGGAGGCACGCCAAGGAAATCGCGGAAGTTCCGACGGACGAGGAGGGTGTAATCCTGAATCTCAACGATCCCGACGCACTGCGGCGGGCGATGAACGGCTAACCCCGTCCGCAATTCGCGCGATGCCGCAAATCAGGAAATTCGAGACAGCAGCGCGACCAGTGCGTCGCGCGCGAGCTGGCTGCCGTGATAGGTGGCCTGCGGCAAGCCGCCGAGCGATTCGGAGATGCTCTCCGCGGTGATCGCGCGCGCTTCGGCAAGCGTCTTCCCTTGCAACCCTTCCGCAAGAAACGAAGCGCAGGCCATGGAAGTCACGCAGCCGCGCGCCAAAAAACGCGCCTCGATGATCCGCCCGCCTTCGACGCGCACCGCAAGTTGCAGAATATCTCCGCAGACCGGATTCGACACTTCCACGCTCGCCGTAGCGCCCGGCAATTCCCCGGCGCATCGCGGATTCCCGAAATAATCCAGCACTTGCGGCGTGAACACACTCGCAGTATGCGCCGCGATTCGCGCCGCCGCAACGCGAAGCGCTTATCGCCCGGACGCCGCCACGGACTTGTATCCGGTATTGCCCGCCAGCCGCAGCGCTTCGAGACCCTCCGAAACGCTCAGCAATTGCGTGGTCTTGACGCTGCGGCAGGCACCGCCCGCGGCAAACGCAATCGCGATTGCGGCCGCGCTAATTGCATTCGGGAACTCCGTAATCGCGATGAGGTCGTAGTCGCCGAAAGCAAACCATCCGGTGACCATCTTCCCGCCGAGCTTTTCAATCGCCGGCCGCACAGCCTCCGTACGATCCTGCGGATCCGCTACGAGCGCCTGCCAAGCTTCGAGCGTGTACGAAATCTGGTGCATGTAAAGTGCCATGGAATCTCCTTGTCTGCCCGCCGCGAAATCACGAGCAAGAGCGCGTTTCAACAACTGGGGGGGCATTCACTGCGATCGAGTAATCAGAGGAACCGCCGCAGCGCGCGGATACTGACAGAAGCGAGAAGTAGATGCAAGTTTCTGAGCTCAGCGATAAACGGAAGACAATTAAAGAGCCGTAGGCTGAAGCCCCTGCCCACCGCCCTCGACAACCCACTAGCATCCGCCAAAACAAAACCAGCCCCGGAGGGGCGGCATACGCCAATAGCCCAGGGCGGAAGCCCTGGGTTGACGCAACAGTTTCATTCTATTTCAGGAGAGCCCCGTAGGGGCGACACAAGCCAGGGAAGTATCGAAGCGTGGCACCAACAATGAGCATGGGCTCTTGAGCCAAGACAGAGGCCGCAAAGAAACCTGGAAAAAGCCCTCTAACTTCTTAATACGCCGCGAGCCGCTCGATCGCCGTAACGACCTTCTCCGGGTTCACGAGCCAATACTTCTCGAGCGGCGGTGAGAACGGAATCGCTGGAATGTCCGGCGCGGTCACGCGAACCACCGGCCCATCGAGGTCATCGAACGCCTCTTCCGTGATGATCGCCGCGATCTCCGCCCCAATGCCCATCGTCTTCTTGTCTTCGTGAACGATCAGCACCTTGTTGGTCTTGCGGACGGACTTGAGAATCGTTTCCTTGTCGATCGGGGAAAGCGTGCGCAGGTCAATCACTTCCGCTTCGATCCCGCGCTGGGCCATGGTCTCCGCGGCTTCGAGCGCGACGTGAACCATGAAGCCGTAACTGATGATCGTCAGATCTTTTCCTTCGCGGCGAACCGCGGCCGGCCCGATCGGCACGGTGTAATCCCCTTCTGGAACTTCGCCCTTGATGGTGCGATACAGTTTCTTGTGCTCAAAGAACAGCACCGGCGAAGAATCGCGAATCGCCGCCACCAACATTCCCTTCGCGTCATACGGCGTCGAAGGCATCACGACTTTCAGCCCCGGCTCGTGCACGAACCACGCGGCATTTTCCTGCGAGTGGTAGAGACCGCCGCTCACGCCGCCGCCGCAGCAGATGCGCACGGTGATCGGGCACGAAAACGCTCCCGCGGTGCGATAGTGAATCTTGGCCGCCTGCTGCACAATTTGATCCATCGCCGGCGTGATGAAATCCGTAAACTGAATTTCCGGCACCGGCCGCAGCCCCATCATGGAAGAGCCAATCGCGGCGGCGATGATGATGCCTTCCGCGAGCGGCGTATCCAGAACGCGATCCTCGCCGTACTTGTCTAGCAAACCGTGCGTGGCCTTGAAGACGCCGCCGGAAAGGCCGATGTCCTCGCCCAAAATAAATACGCGCTCGTCGCGACCCAACTCCTGGTCGAGCGCCTCCGTGATCGCATCAATAAAATTCAGCACACGTGCCATGTTGCGGATTCCCCCTCAGGTCAGGACCAGACGAAATCGGCCGCGTCTTCCGGCTTGGGATACGGGCTCGCTTCGGCAAACTCGACCGCTTCGTCGATTTCCGCCGTGATGTCGGAGGCAACTTTCTTCTTCAGGTCGTCGTTCAGAATCTTCTTGTCGGTGAGAAATTTCTCGAACCGCAGCACAGGACACTGTTTCTTCCACGCTTCGACTTCTTCCTTGCTGCGATACTTGGCGGGATCGATCTCGGAATGGCCGTACCAGCGGTAGGTCTTCGCTTCGATCAGCGTCGGCCCTTCCCCGGCGCGGGCGCGCTCGATGGCGGCCGTCGCTGCTTCGTAAACGGCGAGAATGTCGTTCCCATCTACGCTGACGCCCGGAAAACCGTACGCCTTGGCACGATCCGAAAGGTTCGTCAGCGCCGTCTGCAAGCGCAGCGGCACGGATTCCGCCCATAAATTGTTCTGGCACAGGTAAACAACAGGCAGCCGGTGCACCGCGGCGAAATTCAGCGCCTCGTGGAAGCCGCCAATCGAAGTGGCGCCGTCTCCGAAGAAGCAGACGACTACGCTGTCCTGTCCCAGCTTCTTGATTCCCAGCGCGACGCCCGTGCCGACGTTCAATTGTCCGGCGATGCTGCTGGCCGGCGTGATGATGTGCAGCGGCGCATAACCCATGTGCGCGGGAGAGGAGCGGCCCTTGTCCGGGCTGGTGGCTTTGGCGTAGAGTTGCGCGAAGCAAAATTTCAGCGGCACGCCCTTAATAATGTTCGAAGTCCAGTCGCGGTGGGATGGAGCGACCCAATCGTCCTCGCGGAGAGTGTAGGCGGCGCCGACCTCGCCCGCCTCCTGGCCGACGTTCGAATAAAAATTGCCCGCGAACTTGCTCTGCCGGAAAAGGATGCGCGCCTTCTCGTCGCACATGCGGCACTTGACGAGCATCTTGTAAAGACCGAGCAGCAGCTCGCGCGAATAGGCAGGCTTCCCTGACGTCGTCGGCTGCGCTTCGGCCGGAGTAGTCTTCGTGGCCATACTCGTCCGTCTCCTGAGGTTTTCGGAACTCCTAACCCACAAACCAAATATTCTAGCATACGGTTCAAGCCGGCCGCATCAGAAACTCAACGAAAAAATTGATTCAATGGAACGCGCTCGCAGGCAGCTTCAGGCGGACGCGGCGGCTTCCGCGGCGAGTCGCGCTACAAGCTCGCGATCCGCCGGCAGAAACTCGTAACGCGTCAGCTCGGATCGCTCCGCCCACGCCATCCGCTCGAACGCCAGATTTCGCGGCGGCCCGGCAAGCGTCGCTTGAAAGAAGACCAGCTCCAAAATATCCGCCATCCCCGCATATTCATGCCGCACGCGGGCCACTTCCACGCCGATCGCCGAATCCACGCCCAACTCCTCCATCAATTCGCGCCGCAACGCCCCCGGCATCGTTTCGCCACTCTCCACTTTGCCCCCGGGAAATTCCCATAAAAGCGCGAAGCGATCGCCCGCGCGCCGCTGGCAAATCAAAATCCGCCCATCCTGCTCGATCAAAGCTGCAACAACGGTTCTCATGACGCGAGCGACCGCCCGCCGTCCACCACCAGCACTTGCCCCGTGACAAAATCCGCCTGCGCCAGATACGCCACCGCACCGGCGATGTCTTCCGCTTCCCCGGTGCGTTTCAGCGGCGCGCGTCGGATGAAATCCTCGGCGATCTCCGGCGCATCACCTGGAAATGAAATCGTGCCCGGAGCAATGGCGTTCACCGTGATTTCCGGCGCCAATGCGCGCGCCAGGCACCGCGTCAGCATGATTACGCCCGCCTTCGAGACGCAATAATGCACATAGGTCGGCCACGCGAGAATTCCGCCGAGCGACGCGAAGTTGATGATCTTGCCGTTGCCCGCAGTGCGTAGATGAAGCGCCGCCGCCTGCGCCGCAAAAAATTGCGATTTCACATTCGTCGCCTGCATCGTGTCCCACTGCTCTTCGGTGAGCGTGGCGACGCTGGAGCCGGAAAACATCCCGGCGTTGTTCACCAGGATGTCGAGGCGCCCGCGAAACGCAGCGGCCGATTCCACCGCCGCGCGAATGTCGGCCACGCTGGTGACGTCCGCGCGCAACGCAATTGCCCCTCGCCCGAGCGCGGTAATCTCGCCGACGAGCGCGTCCGCCTCCGCCTTCGAGTGGCGAAACGTGATCGCGACGTCCGCTCCCTCCGAAGCGAGCCGCAGCGCAACTCCCCGGCCGATGCGCCGCGCCGCGCCCGTCACCAACGCCACTTTGCCTTCCAGCGGAAGTGCCACTCGCCTTCCCTCTCTGCTCTTTAGGGGTTGGGAGCTTCAGCTCCCCCAAAAACGGCTGAGATGAGACTGGCCTTTGGCCCCTGAAGCCCCGCTCAAGAGCCAGTTAAAGAAACCCACGAGCGAGTCATTCCGAGGAGTCCGCCGCGGCGGACGACGAGGAATCTCTCTCTTCTTGGGATTTGGCGCCGCAGAGAGATTCCTCGCCCGCCGCGGCGGACTCGGAATGACACTTGGTAGAGTTTTTTAAATACTGTTAAAGAGCAAGCTCCGTTAGCTGGCCCCCGAATGCTCCTTAGGGGGTGGGAGCTTTAGCTCCCACAATAGCGCTTGGGATCAGACTGGGCTTTAGCCCCTGAAGGACGCCCCAAAAGTGTCCCTTCCCAGGGAATTCACTCTCCGCCTTGCGCGATCGCGTAACCCGGAAGCCCCTGCCCCGCCGCCGTCCGCTCCACGTGGACGCGCACGGGCGTCCCCTGGTCGTTGTCCGTGGAACGCAGCACCGCAATCGTCGCCAGCGCCTCTGTGTAGATGCGCGTAACCAGAAAGGTCTCCTCGCTGCCGACCTTCCGCCACACTTGCCCGACTTGAATGCGGCGCTCCGCCATGATTCTCCCGCCCCACTTGCGGCGAGAAATGAATGTAGAAGGAAGAGTTGCGGGTGTCAATGCGCAGAAAGCACACGTTTTCGCGGCACCCCGCGGCGCGT
>Ga0209415_10008361_pt1 | contig 17959 bp, 18 predicted proteins | sample PeaSoiSIISIP2007_FD_187696 | JGI IMG/M metagenome (GOLD analysis project Ga0209415, IMG submission 187696) | Peat soil microbial communities from Weissenstadt, Germany - SII-SIP-2007 (SPAdes) (version 2) | ecosystem: Environmental > Terrestrial > Soil > Wetlands > Peat | place: Germany... | reverse complement strand
CTGGCTCATGTGCCCAACATAGACGCCTTCCCAAAATTTTCAAGAAGAAATTTCAAAGAGGTTTTTTCACAGCTTCTTTGAGCGCGCAGCAGATCTCACCACAGGATGCGGCCCATCAAAGGAAATACAACAGCTGTTTACATGGTTATACGGGTTGCGACCCAACTCAACTGACCGACGCTGAAAGGCCGACAGTGCAGCGGGCAGCCCATCAAAGGAACTACAACAACTGCTTACATGGTTTCGCGGGCTGCGATCCGACTCAACTCACTAGCGCTGAACAGCCACTCGTACAGCAGGCAGCTCACCAACGAAACTACAACAATTGTTTGAACGGATACGCAGCTTGCGATCTTTCCCAGCTTAGTGATTCAGAAAAAGAGACCATTTCTGCTGCTGGACGCTCGACTGCTCCTGCTCAACCACCACAGCCCCAGAATACAACGCCTCCCCGCACGTATACGAACAGCGACGGGCAGCGGGTGCAATCGCCGACCAAATCGAACACCGTTCCAGCGGGGGCGACGGCTCAATGCCGAGATGGTAGTTACAGCTTTAGCCACCATCACCAAGGGACTTGTTCCCACCATGGGGGAGTCAGTCGGTGGCTTGATTAAAGTACGGCTAACCGCCCGTTGATCACCACGGTGTGCCTTCCCTATCGCAGCCTGGAACTTGGGAGGAAACCCGGCCGAGTCAGAATTACTCGGAGGGCTCTTTCTTCTGGCGGGAGAGAAAGCGCTGTAGGTACTTCGAGCCCTCCATTTCATAGCCCTCTATTCCAAGCCTCAAGGCGAAATAGCCCGCCTCCGGCTTGCGGCCGGCGGCTCCGAGCTCTCATCTTCGGACGTTTGCCCGTCCAGTTGCCTACCTCCGTGTTGGGGAAGTATGGGCGGGACGCTCGTCACGCCGGTCAGTGCCCCAGCTGGCTCCATAATGGGAGGCTGCCTGACCGGTGGTCGTAACTTCCCACAACCCCTTTTCCGGGGAGCGTGTGTCTGGATCAAATCCGGTCACGCGGCGAGATCAGCGCGAGCTATCTCCGTGGGGACCATAAGTGCCAGGAGGGCTCTTCGTTTGGGGAGTGCAGGCCGCTAGCGCGGAATGTGCCGTCTTATCGAAGTCCATGAGAGTTGGTATAGATGTCCCCGGTGGCGTACGCGTTCTAATCCCCTGGCAACTAAGTCGCCCGCCCGCGAGGCGGCAATCAGCGATCAGGCCTTCCTTCGTCGGAGGATAAGTTTGGTCGAATACGTGATTTCCCAGCGAAAAAAAGACAGGATGACCGTCGATGCATTCAGGGAGCTGAACAACATGAGGATGGTGGCCCACAATCAAATCGGCCCCCTGCTGAATCAACCAGTGGGCTTGCGCCCGCTGCCCCGCGTCCGGCAGTTCTTGATACTCATTGCCCCAGTGAATCGAGACTACGACCAAGTCCGCAGCCTCTCGGGCAGTACGCAGTTTTTGGGACAATTCGGTTGACGGTATCCGCTGGACGCGCCCGTCCGCAGCCGGAATCAACGTGACTGAGATCAATGCGAATGTTGCGTCACCCACTCTGACAAATTGTGGTGAATTCTCAAAGTCGACCGGCACCAGCGACTCCTGTTCGAGCAGGTTGCGCGTATGCTCCCGGCCTGCGCTTCCGAGATCCCCAGCGTGATTGTTCTCGAGAGTCAGCCCGTGAAAACCTGCCGTTCGTAAGAACTCAACGGCGGAATCGGGGCTCGCAAAACAAACACGCGCAGATTCGATACAGTCAGCCGGTGAGCCGAAGGCGCCTTCCAAGTTTCCGCTGACCCATTGAGCATTGTGAAAAAGGTCCGTGAACCGAGCCCAGGGTGAAACCCTTCGGTGTTCCAGTTCAGACGCAACGTGGCGCGAAAGCAGAATATCGCCCGTGAACAGGAGGCGCGCGCTGTGCAGCTGCGCTTTTGCGCAGACAATGATGGTACCGAAAGCCGCTATGAGAAGAATTAGGTTGAAGCGGGGCAAGGGCACGGCAAGCCTCGGCGCACCGAATGGGCAGCTGACTGTGAATATACCGCCATTTGAACGAATACGTTGAATTCGGTCCTTTGCCGAGTAATGACTCTTACACCAAGTAGGAGTTCTTTGCCGAAGGTGAAATCCCAAGCCTCGATTATGCTGAATTCATTCCTGCGCTAAGAGATAAGGGCATTACATGAGACCGAGGAAATACGTTCTTCTATTCGTCGGAGTTGCCCTTGCAGTGACTGCAGCAGGTGCTCTCTACCTCGCAAAGAGAAAGCCAGTCGCCTCCTCCACGATAAGCGCGGGGAATTCCTCCTCCGCTCACACGCAAGCTGTCCCACAGGTAAAACCGCAAGAGGCAGGACAAGGCAGCCAATCAGGTAACACCACGGAAACCACCACGAGCTTCCTGGGAACGCTCACTCCCGGCGGCACAACCGAATCAGCAGGTCGTGAACGGAATTACATCGTCACGTATCAGGTGGCTTTCCTCCGTAAGGCGCCTGCCGAAAAACTTCCGGAAGAGAGTCTGACCTACCAAGAACTGCAGGCACGAGATCCTGGCACCCTGGCTCCGCCTATTTATTACGGCCAGAGTGTTTCTGGGACGTACGATCCCGCGCACCCGGAGTCGATAGCCGTTCGAGCCAAGGTTGACAACAAAGAAGTTCGAGGCTACGTCGATGCCCAGAAGTTGTGGCTGGAGCCTGCCATTGCCACTGTCGATACGCCGCGGTACATGTGCCTAAAAGATGGCACGGCAGTTCACGTTGTCCCGGACGCCGGAAGTCCCACGGTTCTGAGTATTTTCCAAGGCGAAGCGGTGGAAGCCGTTGGAAAGCTAGATTTTCAAGGGGGGCAGTGGGTTAAAGCACAATTCAACGGGAACGAAACACCCCGCTACGGCTTCATGCAGGCGAGTAACCTGCAAGCGCTCACGGTTGCCGCGGTTAATCAGTCTGCCGTCGCGGTCGAGGAAATTCCTCGGCGAATCCGCTATTCGAGTGTTTCCCTCGCGGAGGCAGACCGCCAAAAACTGTCTCAAAATGGCTTTTACATTGAAAGCGTTCCGCCCGCGAAGGGAATCCGCGTGGACGATATGGCAGACGCTTTCCAGATGGAGGGCCAGCCCTTTGTCACATCGGACCTCTTTCTCCATGCTCATCACTTGATCTTTGACCGCATGCTTCAGGACGTAGAGGAAAAGAAGCTATCTCCCTCGGTCTCGAAGCTCGCCGCAAACCTCGTTCATACGACGGAAAACGAAATCAAGACTCTGCCGGCTGCAACGCCCGCCGATGTCCGTGAGGCGCTGACTTATGACCTCCTTTATTTTTCGGTTGCTGCGAAGTTGTTTGACCCGAACTTCGAGGCTCCTGATCGTGTAGGCGGGGATAGCCAAGCGCTGGTCTCCCGGATTGAGAAGGCCGGAGGGGAACTGCCCTCCTCCGCATCCAGCAAATTCGGAGACGAAGACTTCACGCAATACAAAGTGCGGGGACATTACGAGAAGAACGAAACACTGCAACGCTACTTCCGGGCAATGATGTGGTTTGGCCGCAGGAATTTTCCCCTCGCGGACAGGAAGATGACCCTGTCGGCGATTCTCATTCCAGGCTTAGTGGACAAGGCGCAGGGGACGCGCACCTTCCAATCAATCGACAGTTCACTCGAATACCTCGTCGGCCCTCAGGATAAATCCACTCTTGCGGGGTATCGCTCCGTCAACAAGAAGGTTTTCGGCACGGAAACACCAGACGCAAACCAGGTTGCCGCCAATCTTGACGACAATCTGCAGGCATTCAATCGTGCGGTCGAAAGTGACCTCCCGCCCCCGCAAATCGTTTCGGTCGAGACAGGGACCGGAAAGACGCAGGAACAACGATTGAAAATGGTTCGGGGCTTCAAGTTCCTGGGTCAGCGATACACGCTCGATGCTTTTCTTTTGAACCAGATGACCTCGCCTAGTGTCGGCAGTGATGACAATCGGCGAAACCTTCCTTCCGCACTGGATGTCATGATGATCTTGGGATCACAGGCAGCCACGGAAAAACAACAGCAAGAGCAACAGCGGCAAAAATGGGCCAACTATGAGTCGCAGGCGAAGAAGCTACAGGGAATCGCCCAGGAGCATCTGGCTAAGGAGGCCACTTTCTATGACGAGTGGCTGAATACTTTGAATTCATTATTTTTGCCCGTCTCCAGCAAACAGCTCTTTGCCCTGGGGAAACCCTGGCAATACAAGAATCTGAACGCCGGCGCAGCAAACTGGGCGGAGCTGAAGCACGACACGATCCTCTATTCTGAACAATCCTATGCAGAAAGTGGCGAGGGCGAGGAGTTTGATATTCCTCCCTACTACCCGCCCCCTCCAAAGGGCTACATAGAACCGAATCCGATGTTCTTCCGGCGTTTGGGCCGGTCGATTGACCAAATGCTGGACCGGATGAAACGCACGGAACTCATCACCGACGAATATTTGGATAAGTTTACGACGTTCCGTGAGCTGGCTCGCAAGGCGGAGGCTATTGCACAAAAAGAGGTCTCGGGAGCACCGATTACTGCGGAAGACTATGGTTGGATCGCGAGTCTTGTGAGAGAGTTTGACAAACCATTGCTCTTGCCTCGCAGTGGTGACGTGATAAGTGACCCTTCCGATCTGCAAATGGCCTTGATTGCCGACGTTGCCACAGACGCGGTGGATGGCCGGGTGCTGGAAGTCGCTACAGGCACTCCGCAGCGGATCACTGTGGTAGTGAAGGATGCTTACGGTGGGACGCGCTGGACCGTCGGATATGTCTACTCCTGGTATGAATTTCCGAGCTCCAAGCGCTGGGCCGATTCCGAATGGAAGAAAGTCATTTACACCGAAGATCCCGCCGCAAGAAAACAGAATGGTGTGGCGCCGCCCAGCTGGTACTCGCTGTTTGTGAAGAGTTCGGATGGCGGAAACTGATGTGGCGATCCTGCGGAATTGTATTGCTCAGCCTCATGTTGGCGATTCCGGATGCATGGCCGCGAGACCAACACTTCTCTTTCTGGAGCGATAATCCGCAGCCCTTTCTCGATGCCATAAGGCAATCGGCTGGGCACACACTTCCTACGCTGCCTGCCGGACAAAGAGTCTGCGGTGGAATCTTGACCCACCATTTTCTCGCCAGCGGGTTGATGGTCCGATTCTTTGCTGGATTGCGAGGGCAGCCACCGCCCGAAACAATTATTCTGCTTGGCCCGAACCACTTTCACCAAGGTCTCGCTGACATCAGTATATCTTCGCTGCCATGGAAGACTCCCTTCGGTGTTCTCCAGACAGACAGGCAACTTGTCCGGCAAATCGGCAGGGCCATTCAATCGCCCGAAGATACTGAGGCGTTCACTGGCGAGCACTCCGTGGGCGTGCTCATTCCTTTCCTGAAGTACTATTTCCCCCAAAGCCGCGTGGTTCCCATCCTGATTGATGTGAACGCCGATGCCGCACGACTGCAGAGGCTCCGCGATGTGCTTGCGGCTCGTGCGGAGAATCCGAAGACGCTGCTACTGCTCAGCATGGATTTCTCTCATGACTCTGTGGCTTCCGTTGCGGATGCTAGAGACGAACAAGCACGAGCGGTGATTACTTCCATGGACAGCGCCAAAACACAGAGCCTCCGAGTCGATAGTCGAAAAGGCTTATGGCTCTTATTGGAATCATTGAAGCGAACAGGATGCGACAGAGTGAAGATCAACGAGCATACGAATTCGGCGCAAATCGCGGGGAAGCCGGATCAGCCGAATGTGACCAGCTACTTCACGATCTATTACCTCAACGCACCGCCTGGGGCGTCCTAGATTCTCGTTCGCGGATACAAGCAGAACCACTCGATCCTGCAACGCGCTGCTTGCAGCTATAAGTCCCGCGAAGCGGGCCAGAAGCCCTAGTGCTGTATCGGAAGCGCGCATCGACAGAAGAATGATGTGCGGGCGAGCTGCTCCGGCGCTGTTTCGATACAGCACTAGGACAACACGGCCAGAGCCTCGAATTGTGCTTTCCGCAACTCTGTTTCCGGCCCGCGGAGGCACTTGTGCGATTACGCGAGTTATCGAGAGTTAGCCAACGGTGAAGCATTTTCGTAAACTCCATTCATGACGTTCACTAAACGACTTCGCGAGGGAGTACGTCGCGGAGAAATCACTTGCAGTGTGCGAATCTGGAGGCGTCCCCACGTAAGAATAGGCGCACGGTACCGTATGGAGGAAGGCGAGATTCAGATCGATTCGATTCAACCGATAGGGTTTCCAGATATCACTCCTGAGCTGGCGCGCGAGTCTGGATTCCTTGGCGTCTTGGACCTCCTCAAAGTCGCGAAACACGGTCGAGGTGAGAATATTTATTTAATCCGGTTCCACTACGTGCGACCGCGTGCTAAGCGAATAGGTCAGCGTAAGTCAAAAGCAAGCGTCCGGTAGCGCGACCTACCAGGCGCGTGTGTACCTGCCGTACGGGAAGGAATGGTATCTCTACTTGTGTCATCGCCTCGCCCAGTTTCCACAGAACATTCTTCAGGCCATTGTGGACATGGCGGTCGCTTGATGTTTACCTGGAAGTGGTAGGATTCACAGGATTGACACTTGGGAGTGTGACGAGTATCGTTTTGTCCATTTCGGATATCTGGGGTGGTGTCGGTGTTCTCTCTATGGCCCCCGCCAATAACAGTTCTGCCAAAGTCAAGATGATCACCGCCGATAAGCTGTACCTTCGATTTGATGAATCCACCTTTAGCCAAGCAGCCGTTTCCGCCGCTTTGGTCTCCGTGTTCCGCGGAAAATTTTGTGACGCAATCCTACCGGGCCGGAAAGCAAAGACATTCGAGAAGGAGGAAGTGATTTACAACGTGGGAGACAAGGAGCGAACTTTGTTCTTTCTCCAGAGCGGATTTGTTAAGGTGGGGACGATTACTCCGGATGGCCACGAGCTAATCTATGATGTGCGCAAAGGAGGTGACGTGGTCGGTGAGCTTTGCGCGTCGGAACAACAACGGCCGGATCGAGCCGTCGCACTGGAGCAAACAATGGCCATCGCGGTCCCCTTTGTGGACGTGCTGGAAACTGTGAGAAAACAACCCCTGCTGATGGCGAGGCTGGTGGAAGTCTTTTGCCAGGCGTTAAGCGAAGCCTACGCACAGGTAAATGCCCTTGCTGTGGATGACACCCTTCACCGGTTGATCAAAGTGTTGCTGAAATTGGCAGCGAAAATGGGGGAGCGTTCGGGACCCATGGTGGAGATTCCTACTTATCTTACGCAAGAAGAAATTTCACAGATGGTGGCGGTGCGCCGGGAAAGAATTTCAACGGCATTGAATGCTCTACGCCGAAAAAGAATGATTGAATACAGCCATCACGGGCACCTGCTTCTAAATATGAAAGCTCTTGAAAGTTATTCCCTCCCCTAGTTGGGATGGCAGCGCGGATTGGCCGGAATTCCTTCTTCCCTAGCAGTGTTACCAAAGAGACAGACCCACCGAACAGGCCGTGTTTGAATTTCGCCGTGTCAGGCCTTCATCTCGCTCGTTGATGGGATCTAATTCCTGGTCCATGACTGAATAAGGAGATTCTTCCGTGAAGAGGACATCGACTTTTCTGTTCGTTGCTGTTTGCGTTGTTGCTTTTTACTTGATCGAGACGCCACGAAAGAGCGCGGCGCAGACCCAGAAGGCACAGGCCTCTCCATCCGGTTTCGACGAGGTGATCAACAAGCACGCCAGCGAAATGATGCGGAACGGCATGCAGATTTTTCGATACGACACATTTGGAAGCGAGGCGTTTTGGGGAGATGCATTGCATTTGCACCAAGCCATAGCGGGAGAGAAAAACGGCGGCGTGGGGGGTGGCGTCAGCCCGAAAGTCGCCCTTTCTGTGGGGCTGAAGGTGGATGTGGAGGCGTTGCCAGAGACGCTCCAGCAACAACTCAAGGAGGGCAAGGTCAATCTGGACGATCCCGCAACGACGCTGGCTTTGCTCAAACTGAATGCGGTCGTAGGTGTGAAAGGAATCTTCGACCAAGCGGGGAATATTCGCTCCATGGGGATTCAATGCGCTTTCTGCCATTCCACCGTTGACGACTCTCTCGCTCCCGGAATCGGCCGCCGTTTGGACGGCTGGGCCAACCGCGATTTAAATGTCGGCGCAATTGTTTCTCTCTCGCCGAATCCCAAGCCTTTCACGGACATGCTCGGTGTTGACGTCGACACATTGAAGAAGGTTCTCGCCAGTTGGGGCCCCGGATGCTTTGACGCCGAACTCGATAAAGACGGCAAAGCCCTGCGCCCCGACGGCAAACGCGCTTGCACCTTGATTCCCCCAGCCTTCGGCCTCGCGGGCGTGAATCTGCATACTTGGACTGGATTCGGCTCGGTCACTTACTGGAACGCTTACGTTGCTGCGACGGAAATGCATGGCTCAGGAACTTTCTACGACGCCCGCCTCAGTGATCCGAAACAATATCCGGTCGCCGCGAAGGATGGATCCTTCAACACGCGCGGCGTGCCCGATCTCGTGACGACAAAACTGGCCGCGCTTCATTTTTATCAGCTCGCTATTCCGGCTCCAAAGCCACCCGTCGGCAGTTTTGATAAATCGCAAGCCGCGCAAGGTGAAACTCTTTTCAGTGGCAAGGCGAAATGCGCGGGCTGCCACGTTCCGCCGCTTTTCACCGAGCCGGGAAACAATCTTCACACTCCGGCCGAGGTGGGCGTGGATTCTTTCCAGGCGGATCGCTCACCGACTCATATGTACCGCACCGCCCCGCTCGCCGGACTTTGGAGCCACGCGCGCGGCGGCTTCTATCACGACGGCCGCTTCGCCACGCTGAAGGAAGTCGTCGAACACTACAACACGCTCAATCATCTCGGGCTTAGCGAAACGGAAAAGGCGGCGCTAGTTGAATACTTGAAGTCGCTCTAATTCCCAGGTTCGGCTAGAGGACTCTCCCCAAATCGTGACAACGATTTGGGGAGAGTATTGCCTCAGCGAGGTCATGTATCCAATTACAATGTGAGGTTGAAAAAGAAAGAAGAAGTTGCCGAAGGAACGATGGCCTTCCATTTTGAAAAGCCTGCGGGCTTTCAAATCAAGTCGGGCCAGCTCGCCGATCTTCCTCTGCTGAATCCGACCGAGACAGATGCCGAGGGCAATATCAGGTCATTCTCCATCACCAGCGCGCCGAAAGGGGACATCCTGTCCCCCTCCATTGACTTTGGCCTGGAATTGGCAATTGCCCAAGTCGTTGAAAACTGAGGCGGACGGAGTCTTGGCGACGAACAGGACAAAGTTTCGGTGAGTCACAAAGAATTTAATAATCCTCACACTGCTGAATCGCAGCAGCGAGCCCATGTCGCAAATGCACAAGTTGCCTCGATGTTGGAGTCCGTCTGCCTTGGGCGCGGACCGACCGACTCCAACAGCTCCATTCTCTACTTTGGCTTCTTTGTGTTTTCAGTAATTTGGGGATTCTGCTTTTCACTCAAAGCTAACCCCATGGCATGAAAACTTCGGATTCTGCCACAGTTTTGGCACAGGGGACGCGCTTGCTCTTGTAACGAAGGCGTGCAGTAGCAAGCCCCTTGTTCAGACAGCCAACGGCACGCCGATCTTTACACGGACTATCAAGCTCTGCCTGTCGCTCTGTTTCTCGACAGTAAGATAGTCATGCGCGAATATGCAAAACAAAAAAGTGGACAAACGGACTTGAATACTATGAAATTCTTACCGATTCACTGATACACCTCCTCGAAATGGAAAAAGCTGTGCGGCAGGAATCGTCACAACCCAAGTGATTTGTTTCTGACCTACCCAAACCCAACTGGCCCTTGGGATTCACGCACCTCTACTCCGAACCCTCATTCCCCGTTTCGATCGCGTCCACAGCGTTCCACAACGGGTAGGACAATCCGGCTAACCGGTTGATCACCAAAGCCTGGGCAACCAGCAGCAACACCGCCACTTCGATGATCACCAGTTCTCCCGGCTTTGAAATGATCCCTAGAGAAACAATAAGCGTAGTGGCTCCTGCGGGCGGATGGCTGATCCCCAGTAGAACCATGAACGCGCCCGTGGCCGATAACGATAGTGCCGCCGCCAGGATTCGCGGCCAAAAAATACCAGGATGTGCCCCGAACGGCATCGCTCCCGCACCCGTAACCACGAACGCCGCATAGCCGCAGATCAGCCCCACCGCGTGTCCCAAAATCGTGTTGCGCGGACTGGACGTTTTGGCCAGCGGTGAAAAGAACAGGAGATACGCGGTGGGCCCCAGCGAAGGAAACACAAATGGGTTGTGGCTCACCAACGCCAGCAGGGCCAGCACCCCAATAGTCACGAACCCATTTACGAACACATAGACGGACCGCACCAGCCGAGGCGGAAAGTGATGCAGCAGCCAATCCAGCCTGAACCGCCGGAGCAACGAGAGAATGTGATCGGCCCCCGCATGTTCCTTGGCGGCCGAACCGGGCTTCCGCATCAAATGTTTGGCAGCAGGTCGAAGTATTCGTCGTCCTCGTTTTTGCCGCCCTCTCCCTTGCCAAGCAGTTTTTCCGACTCGATGAACTCGATCCGCTCGATCCACTTGACCATCTTGTAGCCTAGCTGGTCTTCCACCCGCAGCCGCAGCGGCGCTCCATACAACTCCGGAAGCCGTTGACCGTTCATCCGCCAGGCCAGCAGACATTGCGGCTTCTGCAAATTCTCCAGTCTTTGCGTATCGTAATAAGGGCCGCCGTAAAGAGCTTCTCCAAATGAAAAAAAGGCCACCACTTTCGCTTCCGGCTTTGGCCGCACCAGCTCGATGAGCGCCTTCATGGGAATTCCGCCCCACTTTCCAATAGCGCTCCATCCCTGGATGCAATGGTGCATGGTGATGTGTTCGGTCTCCCCCAACCGCTCCAGGTCGGCAAGAGAAAGCTCCACCGGATTTTCCACCAGTCCTCCCACCTTGAGCCGGAAATCCGCGAAGCCCGCTTCCGCCATGCGGATCCAGTCCTCACGGATCGGCATTTTCCCGTTGGGCCAGAAATACGGCGAGATGTCCTCCTCGGCGTACTTCTGTTGCGGAGTCAGGCGATTCAGCGTAAGCACCTGCATCGGATAGGTCACCGACTTGAGCGCATGCTGCAATCCGCGGGGATAGTGCCAGGAGATGTAGTGCGCTGCCACCCATGTGAGCACCACCACACTGATCCCCACGAACCCGAGATACATACCCAGGTGCCCCGAATCATCAGTGCCCATCACGATGTGGTTCATGTTTCGCGCGAATCCCGTCATCACGATCAGCGTCACGTGCACCACGATAAATGCAAAGAAACTCATCATGGTCAGGAAGTGAATGGATCGGGCCGATTGCCTCCCTCCAAAAATCCGTGCGTACCACGGAAAGCGGTTCACAATCGCCGGGGACATGGCGATCCCGGTCAGGATGGCCAATGGACCGAAAACAAGGACCACGGTGAAATAGGCAATCTGCTGCAACGCGTTATACCCATAAAACCCGTTGGGTTCGGCCGGCAGGTGAAGCGTCGCATAGTGCACCCAGGTGTTCCACGCTTGTAGCAACACCATCGGCGAAGTGGGCACAATTCGCCGCCACTGCTCGGTATCGAAAAGCATGAAGACGAAGAAAATGCCTGTGAGGATGAAACCGTGCACGTCAACGAAGTGCCAAATCCGCGCCACGCCAATCGTGTGCCGGTAACCCGGCGTCCCCACTAGCGGCGAAATATACCGGGCGTCGTCCTTCGCGGTCCAAATCCGGTCGCGCGGAACTGTGATCGGCGTCAGTCGGATCCATTCGCTTCCCGGTGTGCAGTGGTCGTTGAAATAAAGACGCGGATGATCCACTAGGATGGAGAGACCGCTGCGAATCAACATCATCACAAAAAGGAAATTGAAGAAGTGGCAGTAGCGCACCCACACCGGAAACCCGTGCGGCCCCGCGAAGTTATTGGGAAATATCTGGGGAACCGCCGGAACATGCGGCAGTCCGGCCACCGCAACTTCGATCCACGACGCCGCGATCAAACCAAGGATTGCGATACCTGCTCCCATCAGGATCGAAGGTCGAATCCAGATCCGAAATCGGCGGTCCGGCGGATAGTGAACCGCTTTGTGCGCAGCATCGAACGAGATCATTCCGTCTCCGTGAATTGCCCCGCCAATTCGGTCAGGCTTTAGCGGCGTCTTCCGGCCAGGCTATCGTCAGCAGAAAAGCGCTGTCCTCCAGCGCTTCCACATCATGAGGAATCGCCCGCTCCAGCGCCAGCAAGTGACCGGCGGGCAAATCAAAGACCTTTTCCTCTACATGCATTTGAATATGGCCCGCAACAGCCTGCACCGAAATCCGGCCGGCAGCTTTGTGCTCGTGGAGGCGCGCGCCGGCTTTCAGTACCGTCAGCACCACACGAAAGTCAGTATGCTTCACCAGTGTTTTTGAGTTCCGTCCACCCTGCCACGCATTTTCCTTGCGCAACCCCTCGATCTCCGCGTTCAGATCGAACGAAAGCATCGGACTCCCCAGCGGCCCGGGTGGCCGCAGGGCACCGGAACCAGCGGCTTGCTTTGGGCTATTCCCCGTATTCCCTCCGTTTCGTAATGTGCCCGTTCAACGGCTTAATTGATCCCCACAACCAACGGCTGCTTCTGCACGTGACTGGGTTCGAGAATAAACGTGCCCAGAATATTGATCGCATACACAGTGACCCCTGCCAGCTCGCAAAACGCGGAAATCGGCAACACGGTCCAGGCCCACGCCGCGTAGCCCTGATAAGCAATCACCTCACAGGACACCCTTAAGGTGCAGCCCAGCGTAAGCAGCGCCAGCCCTGCAAACATCAGTTTCGTGCTCCACAGCAACCTCATCCCGGCAAACGCAGGCAGCACTCGTTGTCCGACACAGAACACCATCACGGCCACATATCCAACCGTCAACGCATGCCGCGACGCTCCCCAGATCCCGCCGGACGTGTCCCAATAAACCGCGGCCACACCCAGCATCGCGGCCACCACCAGCCACGCGTACGCCATGCGCACGAAGAAAGGGAAACTGGCATGGACGCCTCGGGTTTTTGCTTCATGCACGGATGGCTCAAACATCCTCAGCGCGGCGACAGCCAAACCTGCGCCCGCCACCAGGACAAACGCTCCAACAGCTCCCGCTCCCGCGATCACCAGCCCGATGCCCAGTACATTCATCGTCAGCGCCGTCAATAATAGTCCTGGCCGCACGGGCTTCAACCCCAGAAAGACCGGCATCCACTTCGCACTAAATCCCCACACAAACGGAACCAGAAATCCCCAGGCCATCAGCGTCAAGTACCGTTGGTCAAGCACATGAGGGAAAGCGGGATCGGCGCCCCGAAGCGAAACATAGATGCAGCCCGCAAGATTTGCCAGCAGCACCAGCATCAGCCCCGTGCTGGCACTGATCACCACCCAAATCCAGGGTTCCAACTTGCTCTTCCCCGAACCTGCGGGTCGGTGTTGGGAAACTGCGCGAAAGAAAATCAGGAACGCTGCTAATTCCAGAAGAGCCGAGAATGGAAGTAGAATTCGCCATTCCCACTCATAGATATTGGCGGTCCAACGGATGGCCACGCCGGCAGTCCACATCGCCCAACAGGCCCACGCCGCGCCAAAGGATGAACTTGTCGCGCCTCGTAATTTAGGAATGGAATAGAAACCGATTCCCAGGATGAAGCTGCCCACCCATCCGAATACTTGCGCGTGCCCGTGTGCCTGCAGCCAGGCGGGGGAAAACAGCGCTACGCTTTCTCGCCCGCTGATTTGCAAAAGATTCCAAACTCCGAGAAACGTCCCCGGAAAGACCATGAAGAAAAGTCCGGACGTGACAAACCCCATCAACAAATGGGAAACAGCTTCCTCTCTCGCCCTCGCGATTTCGAATATCTGCGCCGGAGACAGCGAGGAACGTCCGGGGGTTTCCGCTGCGGTTGGTTCGTCTGCGACGTGAGTGGTCATGTCCGCTATCCGCGTTGGACCACCGCGGCCTCCATTTCCACCGCGCGTGGAAACAGAATGTTGTTTTCCAGGTGCACGTGTTGGTGCAGGTCCGCCTCGAATTCGCGCAGTTCCTGGTACAACGCTTGGTAACTGGTGCACGCGTCCGCGGGAGCCGTGTACTCCGAACTCGCCTTGCGAATCTGTTTCATCAGGTCCCCTGCCGAGTCGTGGTCCTTCATCATGGCGTGAATGGGATTCTGGACGGTCTGAAAAAACGGGCGTTCCAACGATCCATTCCCGTTCGCGGAACGTTCGATCGCATCAATGTAGGGAAACAGGATTTGCTCCTCTTTCTGCATGTGCATAATCATTTCTTGGCTCACTTCGAGAAACAACCCCTCAATCGCCGCGATTTCCCTGTGATTTTCTCCGTGCCGGATCTTCACCTTTTCCAGCAATAGCCGCACCCGCGCGTTGGTCTCGCGCACGTAACGGTGGTGCCGTTCGCGGATGTGTTGGGTCAGCTCGGCCAGCGGCTTGGAACTCCAGATTATCTCCTCCGGACCAGCCCCCTTATTGTTTTCGTGCAAGCGCTTCAGAATCTCTTCCGCCGGAACATTCGCCTCTAGGCAGGCTTCGTGAACCGATTTGCCCCCGCCGCAACAGAAATCCACTCCCGCATTTTCAAGAATTTGCCGGGCCGCTGGACTTGAAAGGGCTATGTCTTTCACCTTGGTTTCGTTGCTGAAGTTCATGTTTTCCTCCATGACCATCAGCATATTGCGCCGCGCGGCAGGGAAGGGCAGTGACTAAAGTCACTATCGCTCCAGGGGCCCGAGGAACTAGTCTATTAAGTTGGAATTTGTTCCCGTTTTAACCCCGGGACGTCTTTCACCACTATCTTCCGTCCATCCACCTCCAAGAACCCTTCCGCCTGCAGCCGGCTCAAATTCCGCGAGACCAGCTCTCTCACCGTCCCCAATTCCGCCGCCAGATCCTGATGGCTGGTCGTCAATTCCACCTCAACCCCTGCTCTCGACGAAGCCCCGCTCGTCTCCGCCATCTGTAGAATCACCGCGATCAGCCGCTGCCTCACGGTCGTAAACGATAAATCTTCGATAATTCCAATCAGTCGCCTCAATCGCGAACCGACCACCGCAATCACTTTCAGAGCCACGTCCGGATGCGCGCGGCAAAAGCTCTGAAAGTCCTGGCGCGAAATGAATAAGACTTCGCTATCCTCCAGCGCCGACGCCGAGGCTGGATAATTTCCCCCATCGAACACCGGAAGCTCGGCGAAGGAGCTGCCCGGCCCCTCCATGGCCAATACTTGCTCGCGTCCGGTGGGTGACAATTTGAATATCCGAATTTTTCCGGAAGCCACAAGAAACAGCCCGATGCAGGGATCGCCTTCATTAAACAATAATTCCCCGCGGCCAAAGCGCCTCTTGGTTACTTGGACCGATAATGCTTCCAGCTCTGCTTTGGTCAGACTCGCGAATAGCGGCGTCTTCCGTAGGACGGTTTCGTTGTTATTGCGCACCATTCAGTTGTTTCGCCTGTCTGAATCATATTCCAGTTCGGCGCTTCTGCCGAGCGCTGCGAAGGGTTCAGCAATGCGGCCAATGTCAGAGTTCAGTGCCAGGAATTCGCACGGAATTCCAAGATTGGGCAGGGGGAATCTAACATGCTTAGTGATGACTGGATCAAAACACTTGAAGACGGCAGAAGAGTGAAATTTACCAACGAGGAAGTGCTGGATGTCGGCTCATTTATCACTGCACAGATTGAAAGCAGCGAAGTCGTGTATTCCGTGCTCCTGAACAAAGAGGTCAATCCGCTGAGCCGTCAAGAGGTTGAAAGCCGCTTCGAGCATGAGCTTTCAAAGAAGTAATGCCCCCGTATGCCCCTTCAATATAACTGCGTTGCTTGGTACTTAGCGGCACATGAATGCAAGCAGGAAGTTCCACGCAACTGAAGCTCGCCCCCAAATTGATTTGCCCCCTCCCAACAGTCATAGTTCTGGGCTCCAGCTAGTGCCACTAAGAGCGGGATCCAAAGTTTAATTCTGTTTTGCCCAGGTACCACTCGGCTGGTTTCACAAAGCAGAGCTTGTCGTTACTCGTGCAGGACCACGCTGAGGAGAGAATTATTGATGTGCAGGCCGCCATTGTATTCAATGAAACCCAGTTTCCTGAACTTGTTCATGAAAAAATTGACACGTGAGCGCGTGGTGCCGATCATTTCCGCCAGCGTCTCCCGTGAAAATTTGGGAATCAGTTTTTCAGGTTCGGCTTGACCAGGCGGGAGCCACGGAGTACGCGGGCCTTGGCAGTGGATGTACATATCCCGAGATGAATTGCAATCTCGCTTATTTGGTATCCTTCCATTTCACGAAGCCATACAGCCTCCCGGTAGAGAGGAGGCAACTCACACAAGAGTTGAGAGATAAGCTCGCGTTTCTCCCGCTTCGTGTACTCCTCCTCAGGGCTGGGTCCAAACTCTAGTTGCCGCTCTTGAACGTCCCTCGTATGCGGTCTCTTGACGCCTGGCACATTATGGACTAATATTTAGACATTAATAGGAGTAGCTATGACAAGGCAAAGGCTAAAGCTAAAACAGGCGAGTGCGGTCCTTCAGATACAGCCGAAGGAACTGCAAAATCTTGTTCAATTCGGTGTCGTGAAACCCTCACGCTCAGAGGGAACGTATTTTTTCGACGCGAAAGTTCTTTTGGTCGCCAAGGTCGCATCTTACCTAAAAGAGTCTCTGGGTACGCGCACAAGCGTGCTTTCCAAGTTGATGGAGGCATTTAGCGCGTGCGAAGACAAGCTCAAAACCGAGAATCCCAAGTACATAGTTTTTAGCTGCCGACTTGGGGCGGAAGACGAACCAATCAAGCTGGGAGTTCCATTCCGGACCTTTGGCGAGCAGATTGAGGAACGTATGGGAAGGGCCGATCTCTACAAGGACATGCCGCGCGGGAGAAAGCGTCGCGGTTGGAAAAAGGAATTTCTGGAATCGCTAACCGAAGCGGCCAAAGACATCGGCGAAGTGTCCGAAGAAGAAATCTCGCGCACCGTCCGAACCTATCGAAGAGAAAAGCGTGCGCCGGAGATTACCGTTGCCGCCGAAGTTTAGGAGACGTAAGCGACGCGTTGTCATTGACACAAGTGTGCTTGTGGCAGGTATCTCAGGCTTTAGAGCGCCCTTTGTCGCTGGTCGAAATCCGGGTGCTGATTTGCTTCGCGAGTGGGCCGAGCGGGATAATTTCGTGTGGCTAGTGACCGAGGATATTTTGGACGAATACAAAGAAGTTCTGAAGCGTCTCCGCGTCCGTCCAAGTCTTATCGGAAAAGTCATCAACCTCATCCGCGAAAGGGCCGAAGAGGTGAAGGTGCAGGTCTCGGCTCAAATTTCCCCCGACCCAAACGACGACGAGTTTTGCCTCTGCGCTGAATCGGGCAAGGCAGATTTTGTAGTCACCCTCAATCCGAAAGACTTTCCTGAAGATCGTCTCAAGGCAAACGTAGTTCCTCTTGGCCTCTTTCCGGCGCGATAAAAATCTCGGTGTCGTGAGAATGCCTGCCGGCTGCTGGGGCAGTGGAGAGGGACACAACGCTACGAAGGGATCGGGCGGGCGGATGAGGATGTGCTGACCGGAGCAATCATTGCCCTGGCCAGCGAATACTGACGCTAACCGCCCGTTGATCACCACAGTGTGCCTTCCCTATCGCAGCCTTGATCTTGGGGGGAACACGGTCGAACCAGAATTACTCGGAGGGCTCTTTCTTGAGGCGAGAGATTGAGCGCTGGAGATATGCTGGCCCATCTTCCTTATACGATTTGAGGCCCGCGTAAATGTGCAAATCGTTGATTTCAATGGGATTAGACTAGTGTTGTGTCCCGGAAATACGTTCACATAGTCGCTGGATTTTTTCCAGGATCGAATCGGGTGTCGCCGTCCAGG
>Ga0209415_10008360_pt1 | contig 17962 bp, 18 predicted proteins | sample PeaSoiSIISIP2007_FD_187696 | JGI IMG/M metagenome (GOLD analysis project Ga0209415, IMG submission 187696) | Peat soil microbial communities from Weissenstadt, Germany - SII-SIP-2007 (SPAdes) (version 2) | ecosystem: Environmental > Terrestrial > Soil > Wetlands > Peat | place: Germany... | reverse complement strand
CCGGGCACGATGTCGTCGGGATTGGCGTCCCGGTAGTACTCCACGCCTTGGACAAGCGAGCTGGCGCAGTTCCCCACACCGGCGATCGCGACCCGAACCGTGCTCATCTGGTGTCTCCCTCTTCGCGAACTTCATGCACCTTCTTGTTGCCCACGACCACCTCCGCCCTCGTCGTGCCCGGCGCCGGCGCCTCCTTGGCCCGCTCGGCCTCGATGAGGCGGTCCAGCCAGGCGATGTCGCGCTCGGTGGACTCGGCGGTGTGCTCCATGAGCGAGCGCGCGTAAGAGTCGAGCCGTCCCTCGGCCGCCGCCACCGCCGTGCGGGCCTCGGCCAGACGTTGGAACAGCTGGCCCCGGCGGCGCTCGAGGAGCCGCAGGCGGGCGTGCGGGGGCAGGTAGCGGGCGAACACCAGACGCAGGCTGAAGTTGCGGGCCTCGTCGTTGCCCCCCGCCTGCTCGCTGTCGAGGAGCTCGGCGAACTGTCGGCGCCCCTCCTCGGTGATCCGGTACACCTTGCGGCTGCGACGCCCCAGCCCGGTCCCTGAGCGCCGGGCCCGTAGGGCGGCCCGCTCGCCGCTCAACGACCCCGTCATGGGGACCGGTGCGGCGCTGCGCCCCGGGTCCTCGGTCCCCTCCACGGCGCCCGACCGCTCCAGGCGGGACAGCGCCGGGTACAGGGACCCGAACGACACGTTGGAGAGCTGGCCCAGCTCGTCGCGCAGGCGCTTGCGGATCTCGTACCCGTGCATGGCCTGGCCTTCGAGCAGGCCCAGGATGGCGAGCTCCAGCATCTACCCCACCCCGTCCCGAGCCGAGAGGGCGGTCACGTCAGGCACGGTTGCGTGTTCCCAATTCATCCTAGATGTATCGTATCGATACATCGATGCCACTTCAAGTCACCCGGTCGCGCCTCCCCGGACGGGGTGGGTCGACCGGTGCCCCCCACCTCCCCCGGGGACCGTCGCGACTCCCGAGACCCGGCCACCGAGACCCGCTCGTCGAGGCGCGACCACCGTCGTCGGGGGGTCGTCGGGGATGCCGGGACCGTGGCACGGGGGAGACGGGGGAACAGCGCGCCGCGAATCGGACAATTCAAGGGGGAGTCCCGACGGTGCCGACGGTACCCTTGTGACGATGAGCTTCGGGCCGTCGGCCTTGCGAGGGTTCCCCGTCACCGGCACCGGCGGCCGTGTGGAGTACCGGCTCGCCCGCAACGCCGTCGTCAGCGAATTCCGCAAGGGCCGCCTGTCGAGGCTCGACGTGTGCGACGCCCACCCCGAGCTTCTGCGGGCGGCCCGCAACGTGGGCGTGGTGCTGGCGGAGGACTGCCCCATCTGCGAAGAGACCGCCGTGGTGCACGTCACCTACGTCTTCGGTCCCCGGCTCCCCAAGAACGGCCGCTGCCCGACCAACCCGACCGAGCTCGCCCGCCTGTGCCGGCGCACCGACGAGGTCGTTTGCTACGTGGTCGAGGTGTGCCCCAAGTGCTCGTGGAACCACCTCGCCCGGATGTACCCGGCCGGCGGTCGCCACCGCGCGACGGCCTCACGGGCCCAGCGGGGCAACGGCTGAGCACACCTCTCCCACGCGCCCGACGGGACTGGCGCGCCCACTTCCGGCACGCCGTGGGGCAGCATTGCGGTGCTCCGCACACGACATAAGGGGACTCCAGACTCATGAGCCAGGTGCAATCAGGCGGCGGATCGGGGCAGCGCCCCGGGTCTCAGGCACGCAAGGCGTCCCCGGCCAAGCGCCCCGCGGCCGGCGGTGCCAAGGGTCGTCCGCCGACGAGCGGAGCCAAGGGCCGCCCCCCGGCCGGCGGTGCCAAGGGCCGTGCCCCCCGGCAGAACATGAAGATCACCGCCCCGCCCCCCCGCCGGTTCTCCCCCTCCACCTTGGCCTTCGTGTCCATCGCCGTCGTCGTGGTGATCGTGGTGGTGTTCGTGGTCGTGAAGGTGACCGGCTCGAACTCGCCCTCGACGTCGGCCACCTCCACCTCGGCCCCCGTGCCCGCCTCTGCGGCCGTCGTCGCCGACGTCACCAGCGTCCCCGCCTCGGTGCAGGCCACCGTGGGCCTCGGCCAGGGGATCACCGCCCCCCAGGTCCTCAAGAACCAGCCCAAGCTGACCTCGGGCGGCAAGCCCGAGCTGCTGTTCATCGGGGGCGAGTTCTGTCCCTACTGCGCGGCGGAGCGCTGGGCCATGGTCATGGCCCTGAGCCATTTCGGCACGTGGTCGGGGCTCGACGAGACCACCTCGTCGCCCTGGGACGCCTACCCCGAGACGGCCACCTTCTCTTTCCGCAACGCCACCCTGACGAGCCAGTACCTCTCCTTCGTGGCCGTCGAGCACGAGACCAACGACATCAACGGCCTGGGCACGCGCAAGCTCCTCCAGCCGCTCACCAACGCCCAGCAGAACCTGTGGTCGAAGTACTCGGCCCAGTTCGGCCAGAGCACGGGATATCCCTTCCTCGACTTCGGGAACAAGGTGTTCGTCATCGGGCCGAGCTACGTCCCCGACGTCCTCCAGGGGCTCAACCAACAGCAGATCGCCGCCAAGCTCACCAACCCCAACAACGTCATCACCCAGCGCATCGTCGGCACCGCCAACTACCTCACGGCGGCCGTGTGCGCCGAGACCGGCGACCAGCCGGCCACGGTGTGCTCGATGCCCGGCGTCCAAAAGGCGGCCGCCGCCATGAAGCTGAGCTGATCGGGCCCCTGCCGTGTCCGACGTGCGCACCGACGCCGACCCCGACACCCTGGACTACGACGACGCCGGCGACGACTACGACGTCGAGGACGACGCCGCAGACGGCGTCCTGGTCCCCCGGTGGCGTGGGTATGTCGCCCTGGCCCTGTCGCTGGTGGGATTCGGCATCTCGATGTACCTGACCGTCGACCACTTCGAGGGGATCGCCCCCATCTGCTCGTCCCAGGGCTTCGTGAACTGCCAGCTCGTGACCACCAGCTCGTACTCCTACATCTTCGGGGTGCCCGTCTCGTTGCTGGGACTGCTCTTCTACACGGTCATGGTGGGCATCAACCTGCCCCCCCTGTGGCGGGCCCGGTCGGTCTGGGTGGCCCGGGCGCGCCTGGCCCTGGCCTTCAGCGGGGTGGGGTTCGTCCTCTACCTCCTGGCGGCCGAGCTCTTCAGCATCAAGGCCATCTGCCTGTGGTGCACGGGTGTCCACATCACCACGTTCCTCCTCTTCGTGCTCATCGTGGTGTCGTTCCCCCTCATGTCGGGCGGGGATCGGGCTCCGGAGTGGGCCGAGGACGTCGACGCCGACTGATCAGCGCCGGTCAGCGCCGGCCGGGGTGCAACCCGACCGGGCCCGGCGGGGTTGAGAGGGTGTGGTGGCACCGCGCGGCGACAGCGCCGTTCTCGACGGCCTGGCCCGTGACCTCGACACGGGCTACGAGGCCTTCGTCCGGGCGCACGCCGCCACCGTCTTCAGCACGGCCCTCCGTCTGAGCGGCTCACGCGCCGAGGCCGACGACCTGGCCCAGGAGACCTTCGTGCGCGCCTACCGGGCCCTGGGGCGTTTCGAGGCCGACCAGGTGCGCACCCTGGAGTCGCGCCCCTGGCTGGCCACCATCACCCTGAACCTGTGGCGCAACCACCTGCGCCGCGCCGGGCGCCGACCCCGGGAGGCCGGTGCCCACGGCGCGCCCGACGTGGCCGACCCCCGACCCGGCCCCGAGGCGGCGGCGGAGGCGTCCGAAGAGGCCGACGTCCTGGTCGGCCTGTTGGGGATGCTCCCCGAGCACCACCGCGTGCCGGTCGTCCTCCGGCACGTGGGAGGCCTCTCGTATGCCGAGATCGCGTCGGTGCTCGGCTGTCCGGCGGGCACCGCCAAAGCCAACGTGGCCCGCGGCCTGCACTCGCTGCGGGCCCTGTATCGCAAGGAGGCTCCATGACCCCGAACCCGTCCCCCGTCAACGTCGCCGCGCTGCGCCGGTTGCGCGTCGACGCCCCCCCCGGCTTCGTCGACGCCGTCATGGACCGCCTGGGCGTGCACGCCGGCGACCGGTTCGTGAGTGTGGCCAGCCCGGCCGGGGACCTCTTCGTGGCCTTCAACGACGGCGGCATCAGCGCCGTGACGCCCACCGCCGTGTTCGGCGGGAACGTCCAACGGTTCGCCGACCATCACCGCCGGGAGACCGGTCGCCCCCTCGTCGGTGAGGGCCGCCCCCCGGCCGGCCTGGCCGCCGCGCTGCGCACGGGCCGGGCCAAGAGCCTGCGCTACGACCTGTCCGGGCTGACCCCGTTCGAGCGCGCCGTGCTCGCCAAGACGCTCGAGATCCCCTCGGGCGAGGTCCGTCCCTACGGATGGGTGGCGCGCGAGATCGGCCGGCCCCGCGCCGTGCGGGCCGTGGGCTCGGCCCTGGGGCGCAATCCGGTCCCCGTGCTCATCCCCTGCCACCGCGTGGTGCGCAGCGACGGGCACGTCGGGAACTACGGGCTCGGCGTCCCCATGAAACGGGCGCTGCTCAGCGCCGAGGGCGTCGACCTCGAGCGCCTCGAGGGCCTCGCCGACGCCGGGGTCCGTTTCATCGGCAGCGACACCACCGCCGTGTTCTGCGTGCCCTCGTGCACCCACGCCCGCCGGATCCGCCCCGCCCACGAGGTGCGCTTCCGCACCGCCGCCGCCGCCCTCGACCAGGGATACCGGCCGTGCCCGCACTGCACCCCGGCCTCGGTGCGCGCCGCCTCGTAGTCACTGCTCCCGATCCTCGGCTCGATCACCGGGCCCACACCTGTCCGAGCCAGCGCCCCGGGGGGCTGCGGCGGGCGAGGCCCTGGCCGAGGCGCGACGCGGTGGCGGCCACGGCGCGTGCCCGTCCCGGCGACGCCCCTTCGAGGAGCTCGTTCCAGAAGATCGACCACCCCCCGGCCAGTGCCCCCCCGACCAGGGGGTGGGTGAGCACCCTGCCGACCGCCGCCGCCGCCGCCGGCCGGGCCACCAGCGTCGCGTGGGCGGCGGCGGCAGTGCGGTGGTAGTCGAGATGGGCCTGACCGAGCCAGCCGCGATAGCGCGCCGCCGCCGTGCCGGGCCCGGCCAGCACGGCCTCGGCCACCGCGCGACCGCTGGTCATGGCGTGGGCGATGCCCTCGCCCTGGAGGGGGTTCACGAGCCCGGCGGCATCGCCGGTCAGAAGCACGTTGCCCGCGGCGGGGACGGTGCCCACCATGCCCATCTTGAGCCAGCCCCCGAGGCGTCCCGGCCCCGACCCGTCGCCGGGGTCGGTCACGAGCCCCAAGCGCCGCAGATGCTCGAGGAATCCCGGGAGGAGGCGCACCGCCGCGGATCCGGCCCGGCGCTCCGACAGGGTGCCGATGCCCAGCCCGGCATTGGCCCGGCCCTCGGGGCCCGGGAAGAGCCAGCCGTAGCCGGGGAAGACCCGTCGGGGCTCGGGCTCCCACAGAACGATGTGGGGAAGCGCCACCACCTCGTCGAGATAGGCCCGCACCGCGAACCCCCACAGGACCCGTCGAGCGTCGACCAGCCCAGCGGCGTCGGCCACGCGGCTCGTCGACCCGTCAGCGCCCACGACCACGTCGGCCCCGACCCGCCGCCCGTCGTCGAGCACCACGCCCCCGTGACCGGGTCGGGCGTCGAGGCCCTCCACACGACCGGTCACCGGCGTGGCCCCGGCGTCGAGGGCCTTGCCCGCCAACCACGCGTCGAGCCCGACGCGGGGGACGGCCACGCCGTAGCCCGGGTAGTCCATGCCCTCGAAGCACGGCAGGCGGAGCCGCCGCCCCGACGGGCCCACCACCACCATGTCCCCGAGGCGGGTGCCGTCCTTGATCTCGTCGGCCAGCCCCAGGTCGTCGAGCAGGGCCACCCCCCGGGGCCCGACGGCGTCCCCGCACGCCTTGTCCCGGGGGAACGCCGCCTTGTCCACGAGCGCCACCCTGGCCCCGGCGCGGGCCAGCACCAGCGCGGCGGTGCTGCCGGCGGGCCCGGCGCCCACCACCGCCACGTCGAAGTCCTCGGCAACCACGGTTCCTCCACGTCGGCGGGCGTTCTGTGCGATTGTCGCACCGTGCGCCCAGACCCGTCTTCTTCCGGTGCCCGCAACAGCCGCTTCGCCCGGCGTCTGTTCTCCGGGCTTCCCGAGCGCTACGACCGTCTGGCCGAGTTGCTGTCGCTCGGTCAGAACGGCCGCTGGCGCCGCGCCATGGTGGACCGCATCGTCCCCGGCGAGCCGCGGCTCATCCTCGACGTGGCCACCGGCCCGGCGGGCGTGGCCCTGCAGCTGGCCGCCCGCACCGGCGCCCACGTGGTGGGGGTCGACCTCACCGAGGCCATGATCCGACAGGGCCAGGCCAACGTGGCGCGCGCCGGCGCCGAGAAGCACGTGCAGGTGGTGCTGGGCAAAGGTGAGCAACTCCCCTTCGCCGACGCCACCTTCGACGCCCTCACCTTCACCTACCTGCTGCGCTACGTCGAGGACCCCCAGGCCACATTGCGGGAGCTGGCCCGGGTGGTGCGGCCCGGGGGGACCGTCGGCAACCTCGAGTTCCTCGTCCCCGCCAGCCGGTTCTGGCGATTCTGGTGGTGGGGCTACACCCGGCTCCTGCTGCCGCTGGGCGGTGCGGTCACGGGAGGCCGGGAGTGGTTCCGGGTGGGCCGGTTCCTGGGGCCCAACATCTCGGCCCACTACCGCCGCTACCCCCTGTCGTGGACGGTCCAGGCGTGGCGCGACGCCGGGATCACCGATGTCGGGGTGAGGACCATGAGCCTGGGCGGAGGCCTCGTGATGTGGGGCAGCCGGGCCGGTGGCTGAGGCCCCCCGACCCGCCTTCTACGCCGCCCGGCGCGGCGGATGGCGCGACTGGTGGACCCTGCTGCACCCGCCCTACACCGCCTGGCACCTCTCCTATGTCGTGCTCGGGGCTTCGCTGGCGCCCCGGGTCCACGTGTCTCGTCTCGTGGCCGCCGTGCTGGCTTTCTTCCTGGCGGTCGGGGTGGCCGCCCACGCCCTCGACGAGCTCCACGGCCGGCCGCTGCGCACCCTCATCGCCGGTCGCGCCCTCGTCACCGCGGCGGTGCTGTCGCTGGCCGGCGCGGTGGCCATCGGCGTCGCCGGCGTGGTCACGGTGGGGCCCGTCCTCGTGCCCTTCATCGTGGTGGGCCCCCTGCTCGTGGTGGCCTACAACGCCGAGATCTTCGGGGGCATCGTGCACACCGACGCCGGCTTCGCCGTGGCGTGGGGCGCCTTCCCGGTGCTGACCGCCTATGTGGCCGAGGCGGGTACGTTGGCGTGGGCGCCGGTGCTGGTGGCGGTGGGAGCGTTCGCCCTGTCGTGGGCGCAGAGGGCGCTGAGCACCCCGGCGCGCCTGTTGCGGCGTTCGGTGCAGCGCGTGGAGGGCTCGCTCACCATGGCCGACGGGACCGTCAGGCAACTGGATGAGCGGTTCCTCCTGCTCCCGCTGGAGCGGGCCCTGCGGGCCATGTCGTGGGGGCTCGTCATGGTGGCCGCCGGTCTGGCCCTGGCCCGGCTCACGTGACGACGAGAGGGTTGCAGGGCGGCGACCAGCTCGTTCACCGATGCCGTGTCAGCAGAAGACAACCCGCAAACTGTGAAGCCCCGGCCGTGACCACGGCGACCTCGGGGTTTCCGACCACCTGACGTTCGTCGCCCTCGTCCCACAGTTGGAGGCAGGCTTCGTAGAAGTGCACGTAACCATGCACCCGACCCGCCGATAGCTGCCCCCCACCGGTGTTCATGGGAAGTGCACCACCGGTGAGAAAGCGCGAGGAATCCGAGAGAAAGACGCCCCCCTCTCCCTTCGAGCAGAAGCCCAGGGCCTCGAGCCACAGCAAGGTGAGGATGCTGAATCCGTCGTAGATCTCCGCGATGTCCACATCCGCAGGGCGCAGGTCGGTCCGCTGCCACAACATGTTGGCACTTCCTTCGTAACCCAGAGCGCTTCCCACCGCCTCGACGTGCACCGGGTCCTTGCGAAGATCCGGGGCGGTGAGGATGTCCGACACCACCACGGCGATGCTCCCGTCGACGGGGACATCGCAGTCGAAGACACACAGAGGTGACGAGATCATGCGACCGCCGAGATAGTCCTGCAGTGTCATGGGATCTCGGTAGACAGCAGCCGGATTCAGAGCCGCATAGTGACGATCGATCAGGGCCACCTGACCGAGTTGCTCTCTGGTGGTGCCGTAGCGGTCGAAGTGACGTTGTGTCATGAGGGCATAGCGGTTCAGTGCCGTGGCCCCGAAGGGGGCGGTCCACTGCCGGGCCGGCTCCACTCGTACCCGCTCATGCGCCGTTCCTCGCCCCGTCACGACCGATGCCCGCCCCGCCGTCCCTTGACCGGTCGCCTCCCACACCGTGCGGAAACAGAGCACATGCCGTGCCAGCCCGGTGGCGACCGCCATGCAGGCATTGATGACCGATCCCAGTTGGCCCGGGACCTCGTCGCCACCGGTGTGCCAAGAGAGACTGAGGCCCAGCATCCTCTGCACGTCGTAGACCCCTGCACCGGTGAAGCCGGGCGACAGCGACATTCCCGTCGACGCCCCCGGGAACGTCGACAGACCATCGATGTCCTCGGGTCTCAACCCGGCGTCGGCCATGGCGGCCATACACGCCTGGGCAGTGAGCTCGAGAGGGTCGCGGTTGAGCCGGCGACCGATGTCAGACCGGCCGATCCCGCTCACCACGGCGTGATGCTCGAAACGCGGGCCCACGGTCATGGTTGGACCTCATCGCCGAGCACGCGAAAGACAGGAAGGTAGATCTCTTCGTGGTTGGCGAAATCGACCGTGACGGCCATGCCGACCTTCACGTCGTCGGGCGGAGAGCCAACCACGTTGCTCAACAGGATGAGGCCCGCCTGCTCCGCCAGTTCGATCTCTGCAATGACGTACGGCGGATCGATGGCCGAATACCACCGGTGGTAATTGACAGTGAGGCACCTCACGCGCCCCCGACCGGACACCGCCTCGGGCCGGACCTCCATCGAGCGGCATCGGGGGCAGATCGGACCGGGCGGGTGAATGTATCGTCCGCAGCTCGAACATCGCAGGATCCGCAGCCGGCCGTCCTCCCCGGATCTCCAGAAGAAGTCGTTCCATCCGGTCAAGCGCGGCAGGGGCCACAGACTGTCGCCGGCGTGGGCATCGGCGTCGGGCCGTTCAGGGCTCAAACCCCACTCCCCGGGGCCATAGTGCCGATACGCATACTAATTTAAGGAAGATAGCCATCATGATGTACCCGAACGTGCACCCCGCGCCGAGCCAGTGTGCGAGCGGGACACGCACTGGTTTCCTCGCAGAGCCCCCAGAGGAGAGGCGTTGACGAACCCCTCCAAGGGAACTCCCGGCTCGGAACGCCGGGCTCCTTTTCTCAGCGGGTTGCGAGTCCTGGAGATCGCCGACGAGCTGGGGGAGTACTGCGGAAAGCTCCTCGCCGGCCTGGGCGCCGATGTCGTCAAGATCGAGCCACCGGGCGGCGAGGGCACTCGGCAGCACGGGCCGTTCTATGACGATCGGCCGGACGGCGATGGCAGCCTCTATTTCTGGCATTACAACTTCGGCAAGCGCGGCATCGTCGTCGACTTCGACGACGATGCTGATGTCGAGAGGTTCCGCCAGCTCGCCTCGAGGGCAGATGTCCTCCTCGACACCCGCCCGCCGACGTTCTTGGCCTCGCATCGATCGGGGTTCGAAGAGCTTCGGGCCCTCAACCCTCGACTCATCTATGCACGGATCTCGCCGTTTGGTGACGACGGGCCGTGGGCCGCCTTCCTCGGCAGTGACCTCGTCCATCTGGCTCTGGGCGGGGTCATGATGAACTGCGGGTACGACCCCGAGCCCTCCGGCCACTACGACTGCCCCCCTATCGCACCGCAGATGTGGCACTCGTATCAGATCGCCGGGGAGATGGCCGCCATGGGGATACTGGCGGCCCTCGTCAATCGCACCGAGAGCGGCCTCGGGCAGACCGTCAGCACGTCGGTGCACGAGGCCGTCAGCATGAACACCGAGTCCGACATCCCCAATTGGGTGTTCCTCCGGCAAGAGCACCACCGCCTGACGTGCCGGCATTCATTGCCGACAGCCAACAATGCCCTGTCGTTGTCGATGACCAAGGACGGCCGGTGGCTGTTGCCATACCGGACATACCTGCACGCCCGGACAGACGACTTCGACAAGACACTGCGACTGCTCAAGAAGTGGCAGATGCAGGCAGACCTGGAGGACGCCAAGTACGAGGATCAGCAGTACCGCCTGACCACGGCGGCCCGCATGCACATCGCCGACGTCACCGACATCCTGGTCGGGAAACTGAAGTACGAACGCGACCTCTGGCGTGATGCGCAAGACGAGGGCATGACGTGGGCTCCGGTCGCTCGACCGGAGGAGAACATCGAGAGCCGGCACTGGAGGATTCGCGGCGCCATCGTCGATGTGCCGCATCCCGAGTTGAACGCAGAATTCAGCTATGTCGGCTCACGGTGGTACTGCGCCGACACGCCGTGGGGGAGCAGCCGGCGCGCCCCGATGCTGGGTGAGCACACGACCGAGGTATTGGCCGAGCGTCGTCCTGAAGCTCAGCCGCCTTCAGTTGGTGCCGCCTCTGTGCCCCCCGATCCCGCCTTTGCCCTCGCGGGCGTCCGCGTGGTCGATCTCTCCTGGATGCTGGCCAGTGCCGGCGCAGGGCGGTATCTGGCGGCGCTCGGTGCCGAAGTGATCAAGGTCGAGCACGAGTCCCGATGGGACCGGATGCGGTGGGGTCAAGGGACTTGTCCTCCCGGCGGTCGTGAGCAACGCGAGCAGGCGACGTCGCCCATTCCCATCCCTCATGACAACGACGACCCCAACCGCAGCGGCGCCTTCTCGGAGATCAACGCCGGGAAGCTCGCCGTCAGCCTGAACCTGAAACATCCGCTCGGCAAGGAGCTCCTGACACGGCTGATCGAGGTCTCCGATGTCGTCGTCGAGGGGTTCTCGCCCGGGACGATGGACCGAATGGGCTTCGGATACGACCGGCTGGGCGAGATCAATCCCAAGGTCATCTACGCCTCGCAATCCGGGCTCGGCTACTTCGGGGAGCACGGCAGTACTCGCACGTTCGGCCCCAGCGCGGCCGCTTTCGCCGGCATCAGCGATATGTCCGGCTTGCCCGAGCCCTATCCGCCTGCCGGGATCGGCTACTCCTACCTCGACTGGTTCGGCGCCTACAACCTGGCCAATGCCGTGTTGGCGGCGCTGTACCGGCGGCGCGTCACCGGCGAGGGGGCGCACATCGATTCATCCCAGGTCGAGGCGGGGATCTACCTGACGGGGACGGCCGTGTTGGACTTCTCGGTGAACGGCCGGCGCTGGCAGCGCTACGGAAACCGTTCGCCTTACAAGCGGGCTGCTCCGCATGGCGCCTTCCGGGTGCAGGGTCCCGACCGCTGGATCGCCATCGCCTGTTTCGACCAGGTGCAGTGGGAAGGCCTGGTGTCGGTGTTGAGCGACGGGTCACTTCAAACCGACCCCCGCTTTACGTCGCTCGAGGGGCGCCTCGCCAACCAAGATGCTCTCGAGGTCGCGGTGGAGAAGACGACCCAGACGTGGGAACCGTACGAGCTGATGCTGCGGCTCCAGGCCGCCGGAGTTCCCGCCGGCGTCTGCCAGACCGCCCAGGACCGCTGTGAGAGGGATCCGCAGTTGGCGCATTCCCAGTGGATGGTGGAGCTGGCGCAATCCGAGATCGGTACCTGGCCTGTCAGGGATCTGCCCTTTCATCTGTCTCAGACGCCGGCCCGCATGGGGGGTCCGATCCGTCGCGCCGGACCGAATTACGGTGAGGACAATGACTACGTGCTGGGGGAGCTCCTCCACCTGACGACACCGGACATCGAGGCGCTGCGCTCCGAGGGGGCGATATAGCTCCCGGCTGAGGCCTCAGATGACGCTGCGTTGGCGCAGGTCCGCCAGCTCCCGGTCCGTCAGGTGCAATTCGTCGCGCAGGACCTCGTTGGTGTGCTCTCCGAGGGTCGGCCAGCGCTTCACCGGCCCCTCGGACATCTTCGACATCTTGATGGGGTTCCCCACCACGAGAAGGTCGGCGCCGCCGTCAGGGCGCGGGACCTCGATCAACATGTCGTGGGAGCGCACATGGGGATCGGCGATGACATCGTCTGGGGCGTTGCTCGGCCCGGCCGCCACACCGGCCGCGCACAGGGCTCGAGCGCACTCGAGCTTCGCCTTGTCGGCCGCCCAGGCTTCGATCGCCGGTCGGATCACGGACTCGAGCTTCTCGGCCCACTGGTCCCTTCCGTGGAATTCCGGGTCATCGGCCCATTCGGGATGGCCGATGACGCGGGCCATCCTCTCGAACTGATGCTCGCGGACCACCTCCAAGATGAAGTACCCGTCTTTGGCCGCGAAGCTGTCGACTATCCCCGTGGCGCCCCGCTTTCTGCTCAGGACGTTTCCCCGCACCCCCATCGACCACATGAACGGCACCATGTCGGCTATGGCCACCATGGAGTCGAACATGGAGACGTCGACGTATTGTCCTTCGCCGGTACGGTCCCGGTACCGCAGGGCGGCGAGGACGCCGACGGTGGCGAACAGGGAGCTCCCGATGTCGCCGAGCGACCCGGCCACTCCGATGCGCGGTGCCTCCTCCGGTGAGCGGCGAGCGGCCTCGTACAGGCCGGCCATGGCCTCCACGATGGGTGCATACGCCGGCCATTCGGTGTACGGGCTCGGGCTCAGGTTGCCGAAGCCGGACACCGACACGAAGATCAAGGGCGGATGGAGCGCTGACAGCGTCTCGTAGCCGATCCCGAGCCTCTCGAGCGTCCCCGGCTTGAAGTTCTCCGCCACCACGTCGAAACGGGGTACGAGCCGCTTGAACAGCTCCTTTCCCTCGGCCGACTTCAGGTCGATGGCGATGCTTCGCTTCGACAGGTTGTTCCTCAGGTAGGTCGCGCCCACGTCACGGCCGTCGACGTCCGCGACGGTTGGCCGCGATCCCCTCGCCGAGTCTCCCGTCGACGGGTTCTCGACCTTGACGACATCGGCACCAAGATGCGCCATGAGCTGGGTGGCATAGGGAAGGGCTTGCATCTGCTCGGCCGCCAAGATCCGGATCCCCTCCAGAGGCTTGCCCGACCCACCGTCCCTCGACTCGACGACCTGGCCGATGCGCATCGCTCCTCCCGTTCTCTCGAGGACGGACGGTTCGAACGTCTCAGCCGGCGGGGGAGAAGACCGGAAAGGCGAGCTCGTCCGTCGCTCTGTGAAATGTGACCTGGAGCGCCATCCCCACCTCGAGTTGCTCGAGGGGGCAGTCGACGACGTTGGACATCATGCGCGGGCCCTCTTCGAGGTCCACGATGGCAGCGACATACGGGACGCGCGCCGCGAAGGGCGGGAGATCGTTCTGGTATACGACCGAGTACGTGTACAGGGTCGCCCGGCCGCTCACCTCGAACCATTCGACATCTGCGCTCCAGCAGACCGGGCAGAAGGGGCGGGGGTAGAAGTGCACCTCGCCGCACGTGCGGCACCGCTTGGCCAAGAGCCGGCCCTCGTTGGCGGCATCCCAAAAAGGCCGGCTGGCGTCGTCCAACGTCGGGAGGTCATAGCGGGGGGTGTCGCTGGCCACGTCAGGGCCCACCTTTGCCCGTCCTCACCAACGACCGGCCAGCTTGGGACAGAACCATGATCATCATGATGATAACTGGAGGGGGAGTGGGTTGGCAAGGGGGTGCACCCCTCACGGGGCGACGCCCAGGGCAACGAGCTCCTCGTCCAACCAGGCCACGCCCCTGGTGATGACCGCCTCGTACCCGAGGTCCTCGGCGGTGGGTCCGAGCACCTCGAGATCGAAGGCGCCGTCGTAGCCGGCCTCGAGCAGATGGCCGATGATGCGGCGCAGGGGGATGTTGCCGTCCCCGGGCACCACCCGGTCTGGTGTGCAGCGAGTCCCGACGACCCAGTCGCTTATCTGGACGGGACGGAACCGGCCCGTGGCGGACGCCAACGTGGCGGCCAGGTCGCGCTCGTTCCAGCAGGCGCTCACGTCCATGCACACGCCCATGCCCATGCGCTCGGCGACGTCCACCGTGTCCGCCAGGGTGTGCAGGAAGCTCACGTCCATGCGCAGGGCGTTGGTGTGCTCCAGGGACAGGGAAACTCCTCGGCCCCGAGCAGCCTCGACAAAGCCCCGAGTCGCCTCGGTCAGAGCGTCGGCTGCATCCTCCCAAGGCATGGGCCAGGCCGGCCCGCTCAGTGCGACGAGGCACTCAGCCCCGATCGCCGCGCCGACTCCGACGGCGGCTTGCAGGCGCTCCTGCTGGGCCGGCCACGTCTCGGGCGCGGCCAGGTTGAACACCCCCAGCCCGAGCATGTTCGTCACTCTGAGCCCAGCGGCGCCGATGCGCGTGGCCACTTGCTCCACGCGGTCGAGGTTGCCGCCGGCCGCCCCCAGGAGCTTCTCGAAGGAGAGGCCGACCTGAGAAACGCCCAATCTCTCGTAGCAGGCCAGGTCCTCGTCCAACGACCATTGGGCGGAGCACATGGCGCTCACCGATATACGGGGGTGCATGGCCGCACCCATCACTGCCACTCGATCATCTGCTCGAGCGGGCTGATGGCCTGTTGGTTCACGGCGTAATGGCCCATGTGGCGCGTCATGAGACTCAAGGCTTTCTCCTCGTCACCGTCGATGATGGCGCGGATGACGGCACGGTGCTCTCGCATGGCCTGCCTGCGGAGCTCAGGCACGAAAGGCGAATTGAGGACCCGGCTCAAGAACGCCTCGATCAAGCCTTGCGCGATGAGGTTGAGCACACCATTGGAAGAGCTTCCACAGATCGCTCGGTGGAACTCCATGGCGACGTCCGTGTACTCGCGAGAGGCGTGGTCCATGTCCACCTCCTGCATCCGGGGGAGCAGCAATTCGAGGCGGGCGATCAGTTCGGGATTCCGCTCTCTGGCCGCCACCTGCGCCATCATCGACTCGATCACTCGCCGCGCCTGGAGGAGCGAGTCGAGACTTGCGCGGGTGGCTTGAAGGAACAGCGCGGTCATTCGCCCGAATTCGGCGGGGCCCACGTCGCACACCACGGGCCCGCCCTTGGACCCCGGACGCAGGGAGATGATCCCGTGGACCTCGAGGATGCGAAGCGCTTCACGCACCGATCCCCTCGCCACGCGGTATTGGACCTGCATCTCCGCCTCGGACGCCAACACTTCCCCGGGCGAGAGCTGCCGGGCCGTGATATCCCGCAGGATGTCCATGGCCACGAGTTCGGCCTTCTTCGGTACCCGGTTCCCGCTCAGGAGGCGGGTCTTCGGAGTTTGCTCCATGTCTTGTTGAGTCACGTCTGCCTCGCTGGCGTCTTCAGGTCACCCTCGAGCAGGAGCGGGGGCCCCTGCGGGTGACTTCTTCCTCCGATGGATCAGCGTCGACCGGGTCGTGACCACCGGTGCGTCCCGGTCATCGGTCCACACCACCTCCGAGACGCAGAAGGTCATGAGCTGGACTCCGGACTCGCGCTGATAGACATCGATGATGCGACCGTCGCTCGCCAGCTCGTCACCGACTTCGACGGGCCGGTGGTAGATGAACTCCTGCTCCCCGTGGAGGATCATCCCGCCGACCTCGGCCCGCAGCTCCTGCAAGGCGGCCACCGCCGGGTCCTTCGTCGCCGCCGGTTGTGGTTGAAGTTCTCGGAACGCCCCCCATGAACCCATGACGAAGGCAAATGTGGGAGGAGCGGGGATGGCATCGAACCCGGCTCGACGGGCCACTCCAGTATCGAAGTAGACGGCGTTGTCATCACAGACCGCCGAGGCGAATCGCTGCACCGCAGATCGCTCGACGACCACCCGCTGCCTTGGAAGCGGCGTGCCGATCAGGTTCTTGTCCACGGGCCCTCCCGCTTTCTGGCTCACAGTTCGACGCTCCTGAGCTTCGCCGCCACGTCCACCTGGTCGGGAGGGCCGGAGGCGATCACCCGGCCGACGTCGAGGACGATGACGTGGTCGGCGAGCTCGATGGCGTCCTCGATGAGCTGCTCCACGAGCACGATGGCCAACCCTTCGTTTCGAAGGCCGCCCACGACCTCGAAGACCTCGGCCGCCACCACGGGCGCGAGCCCCGCTGAGGGCTCGTCGAGAAGCAGCACCTTCGGGTGAGCCAACAGAGCCTGGGCGATCGCCAGCATCTGCTGCTGACCACCGCTGAGGGAGCCGGCTTGCTGGTCGCGGCGCTCAGCGAGGATGGGGAAACGGCTGTAAGCCTCTTCGATGGTCTTGAGGTTCCGTCGTCTGGAACCGGGCAGGGAATAGGTGCCGAGGACGAGGTTGTCCTCCACCCGGAGCTTGCGAAAGATCCGCTTGCCCTCCTGGACGAGGGAGATTCCTCGGGCGACTCGCTCGTGCGGACTCGTGCGGGTGACGTCGTCGCCTTCGAACAGGATTCGACCCTTCATCGGCTTGAGGATTCCCGCTACCGCGCCGAGCGTCGTCGTCTTGCCGGCGCCGTTGCGTCCGATGATCGTGACGAGCTCGCCGGGGGACACTTCCAGGGAGATCTCCCACACGGCGGTCATCGACCCGTACCCGACGGCCATCTGCTCGACGCGCAGTGTCATACCTGCGGCCTCAGTCCGTCGTCTCCCAGAGCAGGCTCCGCCTTGAGGCGGTGACGGACCGAGGACCCACCGAGATAGGCGGACATGGCCCTGTCGTCCTCGATGATCTGCTGAGGGGTGCCGGCGGCGATGACGGTGCCGCGGTCGAGCAGGTATATGTCGTCGGCCAGGCTGAGAACGAATCTGAAATTGTGTTCGACGAGGACCACGGTCTGACCGTGCGCTCGAAGCGTCTTGAGGCTCTCGGCGAGCTGCTCGATCTCGCCCGTCTCAAGACCCGAGGCGGGCTCGTCGAGGAGGATCACGCTGGGCGACGCCGCCAGCGCCCGGGCCACCTCGACGAGTCGCTGGGTGCCCAGTGAGAGCGAGGTGGCGATCTCGTCCGCCCGGTGATCGATGCCCACGGTCCGAAGGGCGGCCTCTGCCACCCGTCGGTCCTCGGCGCTCACCTTGTTGTAGCTCGGCAGTCTCAGGGCGGCCGCCAGGATGCCGACCCGGGGCCGGACGTAGCGCGAGCCGGACACGACCTCCCACACCGGCAGGGACTGGGGTATGGCCGGAGTCTGGAAGGTGCGGCTCACCCCGAGGCGGGCGATCCGGTGCGAGGGTTCCCGCGATACGTCGGTCCCGCCGAGGAACACACCGCCCGAATCGAAGCGAACCAGCGCGCTGATCCCGTTGAGCATGGTCGTCTTGCCGGACCCGTTGGAACCGATCAGCGCGGTGATCCGCCCCGGATGGGCCACCAGCGACACGTGGTCGAGCGCCTGGATGCCGCCGAAGCGCTGGCAGGCGTCTTTGACCTCGAGCTCGAGGCCACTGCCCCCCACCCAGTGGGCAGCCGGGGCAGCGGGAGGGACCGGCGACTCGTCCTGGGCCGCCAGCCCGGAGTCGAGGACGCTCGCCCGGTAGTGCCATCCAGGTTGGCGTCCACCCGGCTCGGCGCCGAGCCGGCGGGAGACGACGAGGTCGACGTACGCCATGGCCCGGCGGCCTGCCCCCGCCAGCCCACCGGAGAAGGCGATCCCCCCGACGATGAGCACGGCGCCGTAGACGATCGACGAGTACTCGCTGAAGTTGCTCGCCTGTTGCGGTCCGATCTGGAGCAGGGCGCCTCCCGCCAGCGCGCCGTAGACGCTGTCCACGCCTCCGATGACCGATCCCGCGATCACCCCGACGGCTGCGGTGAAGGTGAAGGCGTCCGCGGAGACGAATTGCTGCTGATAGGCGAACAGTACCCCGGCGAGCCCGGCGGGTATGGCGCCCAAACCGTAGGCGGTGACCTTCAACCGGTAGACGGGCACTCCGAGAGACGCGGCG
>Ga0209415_10008359_pt1 | contig 17962 bp, 15 predicted proteins | sample PeaSoiSIISIP2007_FD_187696 | JGI IMG/M metagenome (GOLD analysis project Ga0209415, IMG submission 187696) | Peat soil microbial communities from Weissenstadt, Germany - SII-SIP-2007 (SPAdes) (version 2) | ecosystem: Environmental > Terrestrial > Soil > Wetlands > Peat | place: Germany... | reverse complement strand
CTTGCGGGTCTGCTGGATCACCAGACACTTGAAGACCTCGGCGATCTCGGTGAGGCTGCCGTGGCTCATGCGCTCCGAGTTTTCCTTGAAGCGGTCCTTCCAGTCGGTGTTCTGCGTACAGCCGGGTTCAGAGAGATACGCCAACACGCGGGTGATATCGCCGTTGCGGGTCACCTTTCTCAGCCCCAGCTCTCCCACGTGCGAAAACGGCACCATCACCGTCATGCTGCTGCAATTGAGCCGCAGAAGGTAAAAGCGCTCGAATCGCCCCTGAAAGGCTCTCTGGCTGATATTCTCGACCGTCCCGACCCCGTGGTTGGGGTACACGACTTTCTCGCCAAGCTGGAAGATCATGGGCGCAGTCATACACCTGCCTGAAGTTGCACTAGGAATGTCAAAACCCGGAAATTGAATCTTAAGGCGAGTTTAATGTTTTGTCAATATCAACAAAGCACTTGCGGGTTTAGGGCGGAATCGCTGAGCACCTTTTGGGCCGTTCTGAGGGTGGGTTAAAACACCCACTTACACTCCCGAAACGTGTACAGAAACCCAAGCACTTTTCCAGCCAGAAAAGGAATGGAACGTAGTCTCAGTAACTTACCCCCTCCTACGAGCGAGGGGGATAGGTCTTCGTATAGCCGTTCCGCGTGTTGGTGATGGTGAAGCCGCCGTTCTCGGACGCGTTTAGTACCAGTGGCTTTCCCTGGCAATGCTCGTCCACGTTGGAGATGAAGGAATCCGGAGCATTGTGGTCCGCTCCGCCTTCCATGGAGAAGTGGAGCTGCCAGATATCTTCAAGACCCGGAGAATCGCGGATGATCTGCCAGGTTTCGGGGCTGCCGCCCTTGCGCGCGCCGTTGTCCATAACGGCCACGCGCGGGTGCAGCGCATCGACCAGGGCGGGGGAGCCCGACTGGTTCCAACCGTGATGGCTCACCACGTAAAGATCCACGGTGCCGAGCTTGTTGGCCGGGCACATCAGGTCGAGCTCCTTGTTCCAGGTGAGGTCGCCGAGATCGACGAGGCGGAAGGAGCCCCAGGTGAGCACAAAGCCGGCGGAGCGGGCATTCTCGGTGGCATCGACATCGCGCTTTGGCGTGGTGGCGCAAGCGGGATTCGCCGCGCCAGCACCGGGCAACGCCTCGCCGATCACGTTGCCGTCGGCCGAGACGATGGTGACGTCCACGCCTTTCAGCGGGATATGGTCGCCGGGCTTCACCACCTGGTGCTGGGCTTTGTTGATGCGCTCATAATCGGCGAAGTCTTCGCGGACCACTTTGATGTCCTCGCGCATGGGTCCGTGGTCGAGCCAGGCGCCAACGGGGATGCGGTCGGCGAGCTGGGGCGCGCCGCCCACGTGATCGCGGTGATAGTGAGTGATGAGGACGTAGTCGATCTTTTTGATGTGCGCCTTCTTCGCCGCCTCGACGATGCGCTCCGCGTCGCGGCCGTTGAAGCCGCGCCAGCCGGTGTCCACCAGCAGCGACTGGCCCGCGGGGGTCACAATCAGCGTGGCCTGTCCGCCTTCGACATCGACGAACGTGACATCCAGAGTTTTGGCAGCCTGGGCGGCCCCGCAGGCGAGGAACGCGGTGAAGAGAGCAGACAGAGGCCTCATGGTTTTCTGAGGGTATCACAGGCGTGCAATAATGCCGGAACAGAGCGGATGTCGCCTGCGTACAATTAGCTGGACAGGGTGAAGCGATGCCATACTGCACAAGTTGCGGCAACACGGTACAACCCGCTGACACGTACTGCGCGAAGTGCGGCGGCCGCCAGCCCAGGCCTGCGCTGTCGGCCGATCCGCTGTCCGGCATCAGCCCGCGCACTGCATCGCTGCTTTGCTACATCCCCGTGCTCGGCTGGATCGCCGCGATTGTGGTGCTGGCGTCGTCGAAATTTCGGCGCGATCTCAGCGTGCGCTTCAATGCGTTCCAGGGCCTGTATCTGTTCGTGGCGTGGCTGATTGTGGATCAGACGCTGGGCTGGTTCTTCTCCATGCCGTTTTCGGCCTCACCGCTGCGCCACCTGATACCCGACCTGTTCAAAGTGGCCATCTTCTGCGCGTGGATCTTCATGATCGTGAAGGTGAGCCACGACGAGCGCTACAAGCTGCCCATCGTGGGGGACCTGGCGGAGAAATCGCTCTCGGAGCAGCGCTGAGAAGGTGGCCGTTCGACGTTTCGGACTCCACACCTCCATTGCCGGATCGCTGGAGAATGCCGCGCTGGAAGCGGTGCGCGTGGGCGCGAATACTTTCCAGATCTTCTCGGCGAGCCCGCGGATGTGGCGCGCGGCGGCGCCCGACCCCGCACAGGTGGCCCGGTTTCGCGCGCTGCGGGAAAAGCACGACCTGCGGCCGCTGGCGATCCACGATAACTACCTCATCAACATGGCGGCCGGCGACGAATCGCCGCGGCAGAAATCGGTGGAGGCGTTTCGCGGCGAAATCGCGCGGGCGTTGATCATCGGCGCGGAGTATCTGGTGGCGCATCCCGGAAATTCCGGCGGCCGGTCGGTCGAGGAAGGCATCATCGCGCTGGTGCGGTCGCTGGTGGAGGCGGCGCGCGGTCTGGAGACAAAGGGGCTCACGGTACTGCTGGAGAACACCGCGGGCGCAGGCGCGTCGCTGGGCAGCCGATTCGAGGAACTGGCGGCGGTGAGACAGTATGCGGCCGAATTCAGCGATCTGGAGATCGGATACTGCATCGACACGTGCCATCTGCTGGCGGCGGGCTTCAACATCGCGACCGCGGAGGGGCTGCGTTCCACCGTGGCGGAAATGGACCGGGTGCTGGGCCTCGGGAATATTCCGGTGATTCACACCAACGATTCGAAAATGCCGCTGGGCTCGCGCGTGGACCGGCACGCGAACATCGGGCAGGGGCATATCGGCGAGGAGGGATTCCGGAGAATCCTGAACCATCCCCGGCTGCGCGCGAAGGCATTCATTCTGGAGACGCCGCACGACGAGCCGGGCGACGACGTGATGAATCTGGACGCGCTGCGGCGGCTGGCGCGAGTAAAATCGACGTAGTGACCGGGCGACAGTTTCACCGATATTCGCCGATATTTCTGTGCCTGATTGCATTTTTGGCGCGGGCGGCGACGACAATTGACCACGCTGCGCAATTGCGCGCGCTGATTCTGGAAGACCAGCAAAGCGCGGAGGTTTCGCCGGACCGCTGGCCCGACCTGCGCATGGAATCGCTGCGGGGACGCGAGGCGCTGGATCGCGCGGAGCTCGGGAAGCTGCACGCCGTCGCACGCGGCCGGCTCACGGCCGGCGATCGAGCCCTCTATGACCTGTTCGAGTGGCAGCTTGAACGGCGGCTGGAACAGTTCCGCCTGCGGTTGTACGTGACGCCTTTCTGGAATGACGAACGATATGCCGGCTATGCCGGAGCGCTGGGTCTCGCGACTTCGTTCCCCCTGGCGACGCAACGCGGAAGAATACTCGCTTTCCCGGAGTTCGTGAACGAAGCAACCGCGCTGCTGCGCGAGGGCATGCGAGAGAAGATGCTGCCGTCCGCGGCCCTGGTTCGGCCGATCGCCGGGAGCTGCGGGTCGATAGCCGCCGGCAATTACGCGGACGATGCCGCGGTGACCAACGCGCGCAAAGCGGCGAAGGAGTTTTGCGATTTCATCGTGAACGAGTACCTTCCGGCCTGCCCGCGCTCCCGCAGCCTGAGCGAGTGGCCCAACGGGAGCGAAGTGTATCGCGAGCTGGCGCGGCGCTACACCACCACCGGCCTCGCTCCGGAGCAGATCCACGAGTTCGGAGTCGCGGAGGTCGAGAGGATTCGCCGGGCCATGCTGCCGGTGATCGCGCGAACCGGCTTCAAAGGATCTCTCGACGAGTTCCTTACTTTCGCGCGGACGGACCCGCGATTCTACTTCACCAACAGCGACGATCTGCTGGGCGCATACCGCGCGGCAGTGGCGCGGATTGAACGGCTGGTGCCGAAGGTCATAGGCCACATTCCGGCGACTCCGCTCAGGGTTGAGGCGTATGGGCGTCCCGGAGGACCGGCGGCCATGTGGCGCGCACCCGGCCCGGGCCGGCCGGAGGGCATGGTCATGGTATCGGTGGACGATCCGGGAATCCATCCGAAGTTCGAGATTATTCCTCTGATGTTGCACGAGGGCACTCCCGGGCATCACCTGCAGCATGCCGTCGCCAACGAGCTTGCGGCCGGCCACGACGACGCTGTTTCGACATTCCAGCGGGATGCCGGTCAGAACTTAGCCTTTGCCGAGGGCTGGGCGCTCTACGCCGAAGGACTGGGCCGGGAAATGGGCCTGTACACCGATCCGCACAACGAGTTCGGCGAATTGCGCATGGAACTGACGCGGGCCGTGCGAGTGGTGATAGACACAGGCATTCACGAATACGGATGGAGCGAGAGCCGGGCGAAGCAGTATTTCGCCATGGAAACCGGCAAGCCAGGCGCGGAAATCGACAGCGAGGTTTCGCGGACGCTGTGGCCGGGAGGCCAGTTGGCCTACAAGGTGGGGCAGGAACGCATTCTGCAAATGCGGGAGAAAGCCGCCGCCGCGCTGGGCTCGCAATTCGACCTTCGCCATTTCAACGACGCTATTCTGCGTTGGGGCCCGCTGCCGCTGGAGATTCTGGAGCGGAGGCTGGATGAGTGCCTGAAGGAACAGGGCTGTGCCGCTGAACTGAAAAAGCACTGACTTTCCAGGGTAAGCTGGCAGAACAGGCTTTTGACGTGATGCTAAGAACTCCGGATAACCGCTTGCTGACGCGCGCGGCTCGGAATCGGGTGATGCGGGCTGCCCTCGCGTTTGCCGCGTTCCTGGGGATGGTGGTCGCTCAGACCGAAGACACCCATCCGGACGGCAGGGGCGACCGCCCGCAGCGTGTTGGGGAAGGGAATCCGCGCAGGCCTCCGCTCCGGCCAACCCGGGAACGCCAGCCGCCGATCACTTACCACGGCGGTCCCGTGCTCGGGAACCCGACGATTTACCTGATCTGGTACGGCAACTGGACGCCCAACGAACAGGCCATCATCGAGAACCTGGCGTCGCACATTGGTGGGTCGCCGTATGCGGACATCCTGACCACGTACTCCGATTTCGCCGGCCAGGCGATTCCCAGCAGCGTCACCTTGGGCGGAAGCACAGAAGACAACTACTCCGCCGGCCACAGCCTTGCCGACAGCAGTATCCGGACCGTAGTGGAGACGGCGATTGCCAACAAGAGCCTGCCTTACGACGCCAGCGGCATTTACTTCGTGCTCACCGCCGAAGACGTGGATGAAACGTCGGGGTTGTGCACGAGGTTCTGCGGCTGGCATCTGAACGTGCAGGGAACCAGCGGACATTTCAACGAAGCCTTCATCGGCAACCCGGCTCGTTGCGGGGGCGCGTGCGGATCGCTGGGGCCCAGCCCGAATAACGATCCGGGCGTTGACGGGGCCGCATCCATCTTCGCGCACGAGCTGATGGAATCGATCACCGACCCTTTCGGAACCGCCTGGTATGACCACAACGGGGAGGAGTGCGCGGACAAATGCGCGTACACCTATGGCGCGACCACCGTGCTGCCGAATGGCGCCACCGCCAACATCCAGCTCGGTGGCCTGAACTACCTGATTCAGCAGAACTGGGTGAACCTGGGACCGGGACGCTGCGCCATGCAGCGATGAAGCGCCGGTTTCCAGCTATAATCCTTCGGGATGCCTCGCTACTTCACCTTCGAGCTGGCCACGCGAACGCTGCCCCGCCTCGAGGCGGCCCTGCGCGAGGCGATCGACCTGCGGCAGGATTTTCAGGGCGCCGAGCAGGAAATCCACGCCGCGCAACAACGGATCACCATGCTGGGCGGCTCTCTGGCGGGTTCGCGCGGGCTGATGGAGACACGCGCCCGCCGGGAGGCCAGCCTGTCGCTGTTGAAACAGGTGCTGGAGAAGCTGAAGGAGATGGGCTGCCTGATCAAGGACCTCGACACGGGGCTGGTGGATTTCCCGACCCTGTATCGCGGCGACGAGGTTTATCTGTGCTGGAAGCTGGGCGAGACGGAAATCGCCTGGTGGCACGGCGTGGAAGAAGGCTTCCGCGGCCGCAAACGCATCGACGCCGGGTTCCTGGCCGAGCTTTCGGACGAGTGAACCAGCGTATAATGGCCCCACGCTATGCATCCGCTGCAGCGCGTTGAGACGGAGTCTTCCCGGTTGCCATGGCTGAGCATGGCCGCGGCGATTCTCCTGTTTGGAGGACTGCTCGTTGTCTACCGGCAGGAGCTGATCGGGTATTTTTCTCGCTTCGCACCGGTGCGCGCGGAGCGGAACGCAACGCTGCAGGTCAGGCCCGCCGGCGATTCGCTGCAAATTGTCTTTCCGCGAGGGGCGCGAAAGGGTGTGCTGTTCATTCAGGATGGCGAGGTCTTGCACCGCTTCAACCTCAGCGGCGAGGATCTCGCCAGCGGCCGGTTCAATTATCGATCTGCTTCCCCGGATCTGACGGTTCGGCTGGAGGCCGATGGCCGAACGGAAAGCGCGCGGGTGCTGCGGCAACCGGAAGTTGAAGTGGCAGAGGCGCAGCCACCGCCTACACCGCCGCCGGTTGTGGCGGCAACCGCAAACCAGCCCGCTGTCGGCGTCGCGGACCGGGCCGTCACAACTCCCGTGCCCGATCTGAGCATCCGCAAGGTGCCCTCGCCGTTCCCGAAAGCGCTGCGATCGGTCCATGGGATCCTGCGCGTGGACGTGCGGGTGGTAATCGCGGCCGATGGCTCGGTAGAATCCGCCACGCTCTCGGGTCCGGCCACGAGCGTCTATTTCCGGCGCATTTCGCTGGAAGCGGCTCAGGCTTCCCGGTTCGATCCCTCCGACGGCGGCACGTCGCGCACGCTGCAATACGAGTACACGCGCGAGGGCGTGCAGGTGAGCGAAGCGCCGGCGAAGTAATGAACGCCAGGCAGACGAGATCCGCCGGTATCACGGTGACTGCGGTCGTTTGTCTGATCGGTGCGGGCTTGTTCCTGCTCACGAGTTTTCTGGCCGAGTTCATCGTGCTCATGCATCGCCTCCGGCCGCAGTCGACTCCAAGGCTGGCGTGGGTCCGCTGGATGAATGTTCCAGTGTTACGGGCGCTGGCGGCCTGGGGTGCAATCACGGCGGTCGGCCTGTTGCGCCGACGTGGCTGGGCACTCTGGTCGGCGGTGCTCTTCTGCGCCTCGTTCGTTGGAGGAACGGGCCTGTTAGTGGCCGCGGCCCTGGCGTTCCCGGTGAGGACCTCTTCAACGCAGGAGGGGAAGGTAGTGCTGGCCTCTTTTCTGCTGATTCTGGCCGTGGCCGGTGTCTCCTGGTTCTGCTACCTTCAGGGGGACTCTGTGCGCGCGCAATTCGGAGCCCCACGCGTTGCACCCGGGGGGCTGCCGGTGAGCGCATGGCTCATCGCGTGGTTCATCATCATCGATGGCGTCATGCGTCTTGCCGAGGCAGTTGATGTTCCCTTCGTCGCGATATTCGCAATCCCGTTTGGAGGGTGGGCTGCGCGAGGACTGGCCATCGGATTCGTGGCGTTCGACGCGTCGGTTGGAATCCTGATGTTGCGCCGCCAGCCGGCAGGGTGGGCATGGGGAATTGCGCGTTGTGCTCTGGGCACTGCAAATAGCGCGCTGTTCGTATTGCTGCCCGGTTTCGCCGATCGGTTGCAGACGATCCGAACGATCATGAAAACGCCATCAACGCACCCCGAGGCGGTGCGGATGATCGACCTGCTCGAGGCCGCAGCCTGGCTCGTGGCCATGTGTTTCCTGTTGGCGCGCCGCAGCGGTTTTGCGCGGACGGAGCGGCTAGAACAAATAGCCAGCGAGCAGGAGCTTTAACTCAGCGATCACCGCTCCGCGCTCTTCCTGCGGCCGCTCGTACGCGTAGGCGATGAGGCGGTCGCCGGCCTCGCTGGCGATGCGCAGCTTGAGATCGAGATCGGGGGGAACTTCGAGGCCAAGGCGGTCGAGGATGAAGCGCTTCACGATGGCGGCGGGACCGACATCGGGCCGCACGTGGCGCTCGCGGGTGGAAGCGCTGATGTGGCGGCCGAGCGCGATGGCGCGGAAATCGGGGTGCGCGTCGAGGAAAGCGACATAGGCGTCGATCACCAGATCGAAGAAGGCCTGCGGGTCGAGGCCGTTGGACGATTCGAGGCAGCGTTCGAGCGAGGCGCGAAACTCTTCGACGCGCTCTACGGCGATGCCGTCGAGGATGGCCTGTTTGTCCGGGAAGAACCGGTAGAGCGCGCCCACTGAAACGCCAGCCTCCGCGGCGATCCGGCTGGTGGTGATTTCCTCTAACGGGACGCGTCCAAGCAGAGCCGAGGCAGCTCCGTAGATTTGCCGGACCGTTCCGCTGCTGCGCCCCTGAACGGGCGTGCGGCGGACGGGGGCCGGTCTGGCTGTCGCACCCATCTGTTTGACATTATTACAGGAAACGTGCTAAACACGAAAGAGAATTCGCTTTCGCGATTCTGGAGGACCCAGCTCGTATGCCCGTGCCCGTTTCGCAGATGTGGACGGTGGCCAGCTACATCCTGAAGCAGAAGCTCAGCGGCCGCAAACGCTACCCGCTGGTGCTGATGCTGGAGCCGCTGTTCCGCTGCAACCTCGCCTGCGCCGGCTGCGGGAAGATCCAGTATCCCGGCCACATCCTCAAGATGGACCTCTCGCCCGAGGAGTGCTTCCGCGCGGTGGAGGAATGCGGCGCGCCCATGGTGAGCATCCCCGGCGGCGAGCCGCTGCTGCACCCGAAGATCGGCGAGATCGTGGAAGGGCTGGTGGCGCGGAAGAAGTACATCTACCTGTGCACGAACGCGCTGCTGCTGAAGCAGAAGATTCATCTCTTCCAGCCGAGCAAGTACCTGACGTTTTCGGTTCACGTGGACGGCCAGCGCGACGAGCACGATTTCTCGGTGTGCCTCGAAGGCGGATTCGAGAAAGCGGTGGAAGGCATTCGCGAGGCGATCGGCCGCGGATTCCGCGTCACTACCAACACCACGCTGTTCGACGGCGTCGATCCGAAAAGCGTGCGGGCCTTCTTCGACGAAATGATGGAGATGGGCGTGGAGGGAATGATGCTCTCGCCCGGCTATTCCTACGACAAAGCGCCCGATCAGAACAGCTTCCTTGGCCGGGAGCGCACGCGCAAACTGTTCCGCGCGATTCTGGCGAACCGGAAGAAGAACTGGCGGTTCAACCAGTCCATGCTGTTCCTGGAGTTCCTGATGGGGCGCCGCCAGTACGAATGCACGCCATGGGGCATGCCGACGTTCAACATCTTCGGCTGGCAGAAGCCGTGCTACCTGCTGCAGGACGGCTACGCGGACACCTTTGCGGAGCTGATGCAGGCGACCGAGTGGCATCGCTACGGGACCGAGTCGGGCAATCCGAAATGCGCCAATTGCATGGTGCACAGCGGATACGAGGCGTCGGCCGTGGATCACACGTTCGGGTCGCTCAAAGGCTTTCTGGCGACGGTGCGGGCCACGTTTTCGCAGTATCCCGACGAGGCTGCTCTCGCAACGCTTGAGGAACCGGTTCGGCCGCGCACGGAGCTGGTGCAGATCCGTGCCGAGGTGGGAGCATGACGACGGAGCGGTCCATCTGGCAAGCCGCCTCCGGCGACGAACTCCGCGACGAACTGGAGAAAGCCTTCGACTTCCGCGGCGACGTTACGATCACCCGGAAAGACGGTGCCATCGTGGAAGGCTACATCTTCGATCGCCGGGTGGGCTCCGGTCTGGCCGATTCGTTCGTGCGTCTGATCCCGAAAAACGAACGGGCTAAGATCTCGGTTGCGTGGTCGGACATCGCCGGGCTTTCCTTCAGCGGGCGCGACATGGCCGCCGGGAAGAGCTGGGAGACCTGGGTCAGGAACTACATGGAGCGAAAAGCCGCGGGGGAGAAGGACATCGGTCTCCATCCGGAAGCCCTCGACTGAATCCCGTGCATTCGTATACTGGATGGGCTGTGATGAGAATATCGCTCGCCCCCACCGTTTCCCTGCTCGCGTTCTCGGCATGCCTGCCGGCGCAAACGTCCGACAGTGTTTCACCGAAGGAACAATGCAAACAGATCATCGATGAGGCTCTGCATGACAAGAACCCCGACACCCGCATGCAGGCCGTAATCGCGCTGAGCCTGGCCAACGCCAGTGACCACTGGGTCGGCGTGCTGGATGGCATGCTGAGCGACAAAGACGTTCCGGTTCGCATTGCCGTTGTGTCCAGCCTTGGGGATCTGAAGAGTAAAAAGACCACCGAGTCGCTGAAGAAGGCCCTCAACGATGACGTTCCCGAGGTGAGCTTCGCGGCGGCCAAGGCTCTTTTTGCGCAGGGCGACCCGGCGGGCAAAGACGCGCTGTTGGCGGTGCTGGAGAAGGAGACGAAGACCTCCTCCGGTTTCTTCACCACGCAGAAACGCGACGCGCTGCGGCTATTGCACACGCCGGGTCCGCTGTTCTATATGGTGGTGAAGCAGGGCGTCGGTTTCGCTCCCGTGCCGGGTCTGGGAGAGGGCGTCTCGTCCATGCATGCTCTGCTGGTGGATCCGGGCACTTCCGGGCGGGCGGGCGCCGCGCTGCTGCTGGGCCGGGAGAAGGACGACCAGACGCTGGAGGCCCTGAAGGACGCTCTGAGCGACAAAACCTGGTCGGTTCGGGCGGCTGCCGTGCATGCGATCGCGCTGCGGAACGACCCCTCGCTGAAGGACGTGATTTATCCGCTGTCCCTGGACAAGGCGCAGGGGGTTCGGCTTCGGGCGGCCGTCGGCTGGCTGCGGCTCGACTCCATCGCGAAGAAGAAAAGGAAAGCAACAGCGCCGACGGCACCAACGGCAGCGCCGCGCAACTGACCTCTCGCAGGGAACCAAAACCCGGTCTGGACCGTATACCCTGCGGAGGGAATCATGTACTGCGTACGTTGCGGGAAGACGATGACGGCCACTGAGCCATTTTGTTCGGCCTGCGGGAAGCCGGTTCGCGACATTCCCCTGATGCCCACCCAGAGCCGGATTTCCGGCCATATCCGGTTGCTGGGCATCTTCTGGATCGCACTGTCCTCATTTCGGATTCTGCCGGCCCTGGTCCTGTGGGCGATCCTCGGAAGCTCGCCCGATTTCCCGCCGGGGGCGCCGGAGTTCGTGCGCCAGATCCTCACGGGTGTGGCGTACTTTCTGTTCTTCAGCGGCGGCCTGGGTATCGCGACCGGAGTGGGTCTGCTGAACCGCGCATCCTGGGCGCGCATGCTGTCTATCATTCTGGGCTGCGTCGGCCTGATCGACATGCCTTTCGGGACGGCGCTTGGCGTCTACACGCTATGGGTGTTGCTGCCGGCGCAATCCGAACAGGAATACCAGCAGATTTCGCGCGCGGCATAACAGCATTAAGTCGCCATGGCATCCACTGACCCCATGACCGGCGCTCAGTTCGACGCCCTGCCGTACGAGGAAGGGCGGCGCTGGGAGCTGGTCGAGGGTGAGTTGGTGGAAGTGGGCAGCCCGACGCCAATACACCAGTTTGTGGTTCAAAGGCTCCTGTTCGCGCTGATGCTGTATTTCGAGAAGCACCAGAGTGGGATGGTTCTGTCCGATGTCGATCGAGTCCGGCCGCCCGCTCGCCGAGAAGGACAAAGACATCCGGCCGCACCCGGTTGGCGTGGCTTAGCGCGAACTCGCTGTTCGAGGACTAGGCCCCTTTCGCGGCCCTCGCCGGCCAGAGCCGCCTTCCGCAAGCCAGCGCGACCACTGCGAACCATGCGGTCACAAACAGCAGCCAGCCGCCGAGCCAGCGCAGCAGAAAGCTGGTCATCTCCATTCCGAGCTTGCCCTGATACGGCACCCAGTGGATGAGCCGCCACGGAACGTAGATAGCCGCCAGCAGCAGAACCGGGCAGGCGATCCAGAACCACCAGCGCAGAAGCATGGCGAACGATTTCCCCGCGAAGCCTCGCCAGCCGTTTGCGGTCACGCCCGCCACGAGCGGCAGGAACACAACCGGGATTATCAACCATTCGAAGAGGCGCAGCCTCGCGGTGTCGATCCACAGGATGGTGGCCGGACGAACCGGCCGGCGCAGATGGAGGGTCAGCCAGGAAGCGATGGTTGCCGTGAACGAGTATGCGTACTTGTCATACAGCCATCCCTGAAGCCAGTACAGCGCGAGCACCACCAGCGCCAGAAGGATCAACGGTGGCAGGTGCCGCAGCGCGATGCGATAAGCGTTCGACAGCGGCAGCTCCGGCTCGCGGAAATGCGCGAACACAATGCCGTGCAGCCACACGGTGAAAGCGATCAGCAGCAGGCCGAACACGGCGGTCGCGGTCAATTGCAGCCCGGTGGCGTCGCCGATGCCCAGCCACAGATAGACGCCGCCGATCAGGACGGCATTCGCCACCAGATGCAATACCCAGAGTCTTACGGTCGCGCCTCTCATTTCGCCTCCACTGTACGCGCTTCGCTTGTCGCAAAGAAGTTGGGCTGATACATGGGCTGCACCTTCGCCGGGTTGACGTGGAACACGCCGGGGTTCACCACCTTCAGCAGATACACATACTGCTGCTGGCCCTCGCTGAAGTACGTCTGGAAGATGGCCATGCGGTTGTCGTGCAGTTCGCGGCGCGTGAACCACCAGCCCCACCAGTCGGGCTTCTGGTGCAGCTCGTAGAGATCGTCGCGCTCGATGAACTCGGTGCCTGCGGGAATCGGGTCCTCGATCATCAGATAACGCCACTGGCCGCCGGTGACGGTGAGGCGGACCGCCAGCGTGTCGCCGATGGATACAGGCCCCTGCAGCGGATTGAGATCCCACACAACGCGATTGCCGTCCTTCGCCGGCGTGAGTTTGTAGTAGTCGCGCAGGATGTTCAGCGCGACCGTGCCGGTGCGCGCCAGCTTCGGCTCGGTGGACGAATACTCTTCGCGCACCGACCAGTAGAGGCGGCCCGTGCCGGCCATGCGCACACTGACTACGTTGCTGGACGGGTTGAGGTCGGCATCGTGCAGCGTGACCAGGTACTCGCCGGGCGCCAGCGCATCGGCCTGCGCGAACGCCTTCGAACCCACCTGTTTCCCGTTCACCAGCACGCTTGCGGTGAACGCCGCGTTCAGCTCTTTCGTGATTTTCAGGTAATCGGTGAGACCGAACACAACCATGGCGGTCTGCTCGGTGGAGTACCAGAACCAGCCCTCGTTGCGGTGGCCCATCAGCCAAAGGGCGGCCTTCGGCAGCAGCCGGCTCTGCGGATTCTCGCGGGCGATCAGCTTCACGGCGAAGGCGGTCACCTCCGGCGTGCTGTCGACATACAGCTCCATCAGCGAGTCTTCCTCCATCGGCCACCACGCTTCGGCGTCGTTCTGCTTTGCCATCGATTCCACGAGTCGCGCGGCCTCGTGTGCACGTTGGTCTTTCAGCGCGTCGAAGGCCAGGCCCATCTGGGCCAGCCCGTACGCGCTCATCTTCGAGCGCTCGGACCATGCGCCGTCGAGCTGCGCGCTGTTGGAGGCGCCCGCCAATGCCTGCGAGTAATTGACGTACGCCTTCATGTCGGCGATCATGCGCGGTTCCTTGTCATAAGCCGCGCGGAGCCACTTTGTGCCGTTCTCCAGCACACCGTCCTTGATGGGCTGTCCCGCCGCCTTTGCCTGCGCCAGGCCGGAAACGACATACGCGGTCAGGAAGATCTGGCTCTCGTCGGTCTTCCACCAGCCCCAGCCCCCATCCTCATGCTGGAAGTCGTAGAGGCGGTCGAGACCCGCAGTGATCTTCTGCTGCAGGACCTGTGGATCTTCCTGCGGCTTCAGGTTGAGATCCTTCATGGCCTGCATCACCACCACGTTGGGCAGGAAGCTGGACATGGTCTGCTCGGTGCAGCCATACGGGAAGGTAGTGAGGTAATTCAGTGCGCCAAAGACCGCGCCGGCGATCGACGGCGAGAAGTGGACTTCGAGATTGCGCGAGCCGGGCGCAACCTGTTGCGGGAACGTCAAAGCGAAATCCGTCTTGCCGCCCGCCAGCGAACCCGCGCGCGCATCGCTGAGCTTGACGCCCTGCGCATAGACGGGCAGGGTCAGCTCCATGGCGTCGGATTCCTCGTCGGTGAGCGCTTTGCCGGTAACCGTGGCTTCCACGCCGGCGGGCACTCTCACGCGGAAGTCCACCTTGACATCGCCCTTGCTGGGGACGCTGACATCCTGAGATGTTGCGCCCACGAGTTCGAGCCCCTTCGCCTCCAGCGACACGCGCGCCGCCTTTGCGTTGGGCAGATAGTTGTGGACTATGGCCGAGAGCGTCATCTCATCGCCCTGCGTGAAGAAGCGGGGCACGGCCAGACGCAGGATCACGTTCTTGCGAACGATAACCTTCTGCGTGGCCGAACCAACGCGGGTGTCGGAAGTCACGCCGCGCGCGGTGGCCCGCCAGGTTGTCAGCGAATCGGGGAAATCGAAATCGACGCCGGCGTGGCCGTTCGCGCCAGTCCGCACCTCGGCAGACCAGAAAATCGTGTCGGGGAACGCTTTGCGGACCTTCGGCTGAACGAGCCGCTCCGGCTTGAGCTGCGTAAGCCGTTGCTGCTGGCGGAGGAGGGCGAGCTGCATGCGCCGCTTTCCGGCTTCGCCGCGGAAGTAATACGACAGCGAATTGTCGGTGTTGACGATGTTGTAGTTTCGGCCGTAGAAAAAGTTGACAATGTCCGGCGTGGTGTCCTTGCGAATGCCGTAAATGGCCTCGTCCACCACTCCGAGGCTGAACTCGGCGGCCACCGGCCGGCCCGCGTTATCCTTCGCTTCGATATCGTAGTGCGCGTGCTCGCCCGGCTTATATTGTGGTTTCGACGTGGTAACGTTCACGTCCAGCTTCTGCGCCACGGGCGGGACTTTCACCATCTTGGTGCCCGAATAGAACTCGCTGTTCTGGATAAAGACAGCGCCCACGTAGAAACTCGGCGCCTGATCTGCGCGGACCGGCACTTCAAACGTGAAAGACGACGATGTTGCGTCTACCATGCGCACCATGTCGAGCGCGCGGCCTTCCACGCTCACCAACACGTGCGCTTTTGGCACGCCGGTCACCACCAGAATCTTCGCCGTGTCGCCGGGACTGTAGCTCTTCTTGTCGGGAACAATCTGGACCGTGTCGGTCTTCTCGCCGTATAAAGCCGCGCCACCCCCGCTGACCCACAGGTACGTGTAGTCACTGACCTCACGCCTCTCGGGCGTTGGCGCGGTCACCTCCACGCGCCACTCCCCGCCGCTGGGGATGGTGAACGTCACCGCCGCGTGCCCCTGGGCATCCGTCGTGGCATTCACCGTCGCGCGCGCTTCTTCCTGCTTCGTCTTCCAGTACCACTGTCCCAGGCGCGCCTGAACGTGCACCTGTACCGGATTGCCGTCGTAATCGAGTGCGGTGATGTTGATGCGCGCGCGGTCGCCGGGGCCATAGACGTACTGATCCGGTTCGGCGTACACATAGAAGCTGGCGAAGGTTGCGCTTAGCCAGCCGGTGCCTGTGATCTCGCGATTCCCCTCGTCGGTGACCCGCGCTTCGATTCGATATCGGAAATCCGAACCGTGCTCGGAAACGTCGGTCGGGATGGTGATGTTGAGCTTGCCGTCGTCGTCGAGCCGGCCTTCGTTCTGCTGCGCCTGCTCGCCGCCGGTGTCCTCGTCGTCGTTGTTGTCGGCGCCGGTGTCCTCGTCGGCTTCAAAGTCGTAGCGCTTGAGCCATGCGGTGGAGCGGTAAATCGCCCACGTGACTTTGGCGTTCTTCACCGGTTCGCCGAAGTAGTAGCGCGCGTCGATCACCGCCTGCACGCTTTCTCCCTGAATCACACGCGGTTTCGCGGGGGTCACGCGCACTTCGTACTCGGGCTTCTTGTACTCCTCAACCTGAAAGCCGCCGGTCATGACGCCATAGCTGTCGCCTTCGGCGGCCTCGCCTTCGTCCACGTTTTCGGCGGCGGAGGGATGGATCTGAATGGCGTAGTAACCGAGAGACGCGCCGGCGGCCAGCGTCAATGAATCGTGCAGCGTGCCGATCTGCGAGACGGCGACGCGTTTGTGGTAGACGGTCTTCTGATCCGGATCCTCGATGGATACGTCCAGATTGTTCACCTTCGGAATCGCGTAGCCATTGGGCGCGGCGGTGCGCAGGATGGCCTTGAAATCCACGGTATGGCCCGGCCGATAGACGGGGCGATCCGTGTAGATGTAGCCGCTCCAGTCGCGATCCTGCCGCGCGCCGATCGCCCACGACGACAGGCTGGTCACCGCAAACTCACCGCCGGCTTTCGCCATCAGACGGAGATCGCTGTTGTTGTTCGCGGCGACGGGGCGGTCCACCATCCCTTCCGCATTCGCCGTCCAGGTCTTCGAATCGACGTGCGTGTTGGTGTTCGACCAAAGAGTAACCTCGGCGTTGGGCGCGGGCGCGCCGGTCTTCCGATCCACTACTAACGCCACCATGCGCCCGGGCGCCTGCTTGGTGATCATGGCCAGATCGGAAACGATGACGATGGTGTACGCGCGAAGCTGCTGATGCACCGCCTCCACCAGGTACACGCCCTTGCCCTTGATTTCGACGGGCACGGTCTGCGTTTCCCAGCGCTCCGTCGACTCGACGGTCTGATGCCACGTTGCCACCAGTTGCTGCGGGTTCAACAACGGCGCTTCCGCGTAGCTGGCCACTTTGCTACTGCGCGCCGGCTTGCGGCTGAAAACCGCGCGAATACGGTGGCGGGAGTCGGTGGAAAACTGATCGCGCAGCAGAAACTCCATTGCCGTCCGCCAGTCCCGCTTGAATTCGTGGAAGCGTTCCAGCAGCGTCTGCTCGCGCGGCGGATGCTGCGCCCGTCCGCCGAACATGTGCGGATCGTCGAGCTGCTCGAAGAAGCGAACCGGATCGTTGATGCGGTAGACGCGAAAATCGAGCGCATTCACGTTCCAGGCGTTCAACTGGACCGAGACTCCCTCGCCCGCGCCGAACGTCTTGGCGCTGGACAACGCGAAGTACGGCTCGTCTTCGGTCTGGCCGATGCCCGGAGCGGCGGCCAGCAACAGCGCGAGTCCCCAAACGGTGTGCTTTAGAGAATGTTCCATCGGTATACGCCCAGAAAGTTGGTGTTGCCTTCCAGCGGCCGCCAGCGCGGCTCGGGATGATGGAGCAGTTGCTCCACGGTGAGCCGGCGGATTTCTCCGGCGTGTGATTCGATGGGGCCGGTGTGGTACACGACGTAGCGCTGCCGGTTTTCCTCAAAATGGCTGGGGCCGAGCCAGACCATGCTGTGGAAAGACAGAGTCCCGGCCGCCTGACGGAAAAAGAGCAGATCGCCGGGCTGCGCCGCGTCGAGCAATCGGCTGACGAAATGAGTGTTGAAGCGCTCGAGGCTCTGCGCATCGGCGAACTGTGCGAATGCGCCGCCCGGAAGATCGGAGGAGCGGAACGGCCCGGGCATCGTCCGAAAAAGATTGGCCTCGAGAGGCGTGAAAGGATACGCGTACTTGCGCACGTCGGGCAGAGCAGGAATCAACGGCAGGTGCGCGCTCGCCGCCCATGCGGAATCGTGCGTGCGCAGGGCTTCGCGGTAGGCATAACGGATGAGCGCTGCGCAGTCGTTGATCTCGCCGGGCAGGTTCGGACGGAAATACTGCGCTTCGGCCAGGAAGGTGAACCACTGACGGAAACGTTCCCGATCGGCCGGTCCGAGGCGCAGGAAATCGGGCGTCCCATCGCTGCGCCGGTCGCTGTCGTCCGGCGATGTGGCGATGGTGGCGAAGGCGGGCCGGTAGCCCCCTGCATCGGCGCGCAGACGGATGCTGCCCGGTGTCACTCCGACACGCAGAGTGTGGCGATTTGCGTCCAGTTGCGCCAGATGCCGGCCTTCCACGATTTCCACCCGTGCGTCGCCCGGCACGGTGGCGATGTCGAGTTCGGTGACCCCGTCGGCC
>Ga0209415_10008358_pt1 | contig 17965 bp, 17 predicted proteins | sample PeaSoiSIISIP2007_FD_187696 | JGI IMG/M metagenome (GOLD analysis project Ga0209415, IMG submission 187696) | Peat soil microbial communities from Weissenstadt, Germany - SII-SIP-2007 (SPAdes) (version 2) | ecosystem: Environmental > Terrestrial > Soil > Wetlands > Peat | place: Germany... | reverse complement strand
GGAGCGATGTGCAACGTATGCCGAACCATGCCGCTGGGACGCTTGCCAAAGCGCAGCATGCCCCAACTCGTTTCCTCGGCTGTGATGATCGGCAGATCTTGTGCTAGCTTTGCATGTGAGCCGCCCGGCATGTGGGTGAACGCGACGTGCACCTCATCCATAGTGTTTTCGAACGACTGCAAGTAGTTGCACGGGACGTGCTCGACCGGCCACGCCTCGACCACGCCCTCGCCGTAGGACTCGGGATACGGCGGGAACGCCGGCGGCTCGCCGTCACCGAAATATCCGTAAACAATACCGAACGCCTCACCGGTCGGGAAGGTCGGAATGCGGATGTTCTTCTCGAAGCCCTCGCGTTCGGCCGGCGTCTCGACGCACTGCCCCGAGCAGTCGTACCTCCAGCCGTGATAGACGCAGCGAATCGTGTCCTCTTCGACCCAACCGAGGTGCGTCTGCGCGCCGCGATGCGGGCACTTCGATGCGATGATCTGGGCCCGGCCGCTGTGGCCGCGAAACAGCGTGTAATCCTCGCTCATAATGCGGATCGGCAGGGCGCGGCCGGGCGGCACGTCTGCGCTGTTCGCAATGGCGTGCCAGAACTGACGCATGAAGATTCCGCCCGGTGTGCCGGGTTTCGTCGTCGCGATGTCGACGCTCGGTTCGAGCTTCTGCGCCGTTTGCTTCGGCGCGCGGGTTGTTGCTTCGCTTTGCGTGACGGCCATTGTTGAGAGCCTCATTACGGAAGGGTGCGAATGCTTCATCGGCTAACGGCGGCAGGGTCTTTCGCCGCAAGTAGAGTGACGACATTCTACCTTATAGAATAGAGGAGTCGCCATGCGATTCACCCGCCTTCGCGCGGTCCAAGCCAGCGCCGCGGCAGCGTTGTCACCGCAGTGGCTTTCCAGCGCGCAGGCCCAAACGGCCGCGACCGTTCGAGCAGCCATGATCCCCAACGAACCCGCCGCGCTCATCTACTACGCCAGCGACAACGGCTATTTCTCGAAGGCCGGCCTAGACGTCGAGATCACGCAGAACGCGTCGACGCCGGCCGTCGTGTCCGCCGTCGCATCCGGCACCTACGACATCGCCTTCGCCAACATCTCCACGTTGGCGGTGGCCCACGCGCACGGCTTGCCTTTCGTCTGCATCGCGCCGGGTGCCGGATGGCAACCCGGCAAGATCGTCGGCGGCATCATGGTGGCCAACGCGTCGCCGATCAAGACCGCGCCGGACTGCAACGGCAAGACGTTTGCAACGCCCGGGCTCAATACGATCGGTGAATACTTACCGCGCGCCTGGATCGACAAGCACGGCGGCGATTCATCGACGGTGAAATTCGTCGAGATCCCGTTCCCGCTCGAGACCGAAGCCGTGACGTCCGGGCGCGTGGATGCGTGCTACTTGGTCGAGCCCTTTCTGACCGCGGCCCTGAAGGGCGGCGCGGTGCGTGCGCTGGCCTATCCCGACGACGCACTCGGAGGCGGCGGCTATCTCGCGACCGTTTGGTACTCGACGGTACAGTGGGCCAAGTCCCATCCCGACGTCGTTACGCGCTTTGCCTCCGCGATGCGCGACGCCGGGCGCTGGGCCAACGCCAATCCCACCAAGGTCGTGCCCATCCTGGCCAAGGAGCTGCACGCCGATCCGGCCATCACGGCCCAAGCCAACCGCACCTTTTTCTCCGACCGCATGATCCCGGCCGAAATTCAGCCATGGATCGACGTCACCGCGAAATACGCGAAGTTCGCGCCGTTCCCGGCTTCCGAAATCATCTACACCGGGTAGAATTACGTATACGTGACCAGGGTCATGAAGCCGAAATCTTGGTGATCTTGCATATGGCAATGGAAGAGTGACGTCCCCGGGTTGTCGGCGACGAACTCGATTTCGGCGGTCTTCCGTCCCGGCAGAGCGACGACGTCCTTCATGAGCCCGGACATCGCTTTACCGGTCCAGTTGGTCACCTCGAAGGTGTGCCGATGCAGGTGGATCGGGTGCATGTCGCCGCTCTGGTTGTCCAGCACGATGCGATAGCGTTTGCCGCGCTGCACGACCAAGTGGTCGGTGTCGGGCCACGATTTGCCGTTGATCGTCCAGCGATTGTAGCCGCCGCGGCCGCCGGGAACCTTGTCGAACGTCAGCGGGAAGATGCCGTCCACGTCCCGCACGACCGGCGGCCGCGCAAAGATCGCGTAGTCCCATGGCGCCGGCGGCGGCGCTTGCCACACCGGATCGCCGCTCGCGCCGGCGTATTCGACCACCACTCCCATCCCCATCGACCGCATCGCGTTTTGCGTTGCGCCGAACACCCACACGCCGGGCGCGTTCATCTCGACGACCGCGTCGATGCGCTCGCCGGGCGCGAGGTAGAGCACGTCGACGGTTTGCGGAACCGGCACCGGGTTGCCGTCGAGGGCCAGCACGGTGAACCGGTGACCCGGAAGCGCGATTGATGCGTCCATCGTGGCGTCGGCGTTGAGCAGGCGGAACAAGACGCGCTGCCCCTGCCGTACGCGGATCGGGTCGCCGAAGCCGAGCGCGCGGCCGTTGAACGAGGCCGACATGTAGTTTACTTCGAGCCCGTTGTCGGCCGGCGGTCCGCGCCGCAGGTCTTGCAGGATGACCCAGCTCGGTTCCCACTGGCGCAGCGCAATGAATGCCTCTTGATCGTAGCGTCCCGGGTCGTTCTTCGGTTCGATGTAGAAGAAACCGAACTGACCGGTGTAGAGACTGCGGTTGAAATCCGTCTTCGCAATGGCGTGGGCGTGATACCAGCGTGTGCCGGCCGGTTTGGCGACGAACGTATAGCGGTAATTCGTGCCCGGCTCGATCATCGGGTCGCCCTCTTCATGGGCGCCGTCCGCGCTCACGGGAACGTGTAAGCCGTGCCAGTGAACGATGTCATCGATGCCGCAGAGCTTGTTCGCGACATCGATCGTCACTTGCTCGCCCTCGCGCACGCGGATCAGCGGTCCCGGGATCGTGCCGTTGTAGGCGATCGTCTCGATCGTATGGCCCGGCGCGATCTCGCTGGTCTGGAGGTTCATCGTGAGCGCGTAGTGCGGCCGGTGTTGAGCAGCCGCCGGCACGGTAATGCCGGCCGCAATCGGAACCGCCGCCGCGGCCGTGAGGAACGCGCCCCGGCTTAGGTGATCCACCAGCCGACAACGACGATATAGAGAGCAAAGAGGACCGTCATTACCGGAACGATCCAAACCCAATTCCAGCGAATCCGCTCGGTGATGCGCTGCGGAATGAGCGCGAATATGGCAGTGACCACGATCGCCGCGAGCAATCCGGCCAGCATCCAGCCGAACCAGCCGATGGTGTTGTGGAGCCCCTTGATCTGGCCGAACGACCACCGCGCGGCGTCGGGGTAATAGCGGATCAGCGGAGCGTTCAAGAAATCGTCGACCTGGTAGGCGGCGATGAACGTCAATGAAAAGACCGGAATCAGCCGGGTCAGGTTCATAGTCCGACCCCCTTGAGGTTGTTGAGCATGTGTCCGACCAGCAGGTTGTACCACACGAAGATTGCGATCAGCGCGGTGATGACGGCACGCGCCCTCACGTTTTCGGTAAGCGGAACCGTCTTCCACAAAAACCAGTAGAGCGGCAACAGCCCTAGGCCGATCGCTGCGAAGTGCTCTTTGAGCTCAAAGAACCCACCGAAATAGCGAATGTGCAGCTGGGTGAGATACGGGAGGATGCTAATCCGATATTGCGGGTACAGAAACGAACCGAACACGACGGTCACGATGAAGAGAACGACAATGACGTTCGTGTAGAGATTCGTGCGCACCGCGCGATAGCTGCGCGCGACCGACGCATCCCCGCCTTTCGCAGGCCACCACAGGCTCACCGTCTGATGCGTGACGGCGCCCAACAGCGTGATCGCAACGAGCATGTGAGCGATCAAGACAACGCTGTTGATGAGGTTGTAGTGCACGCTGACCCCCCGCGCGAATTTCTTCGCGCCAAAACCTAGCTCCGCGCCACAGAAGCGATCTCCTCCCGCATGAGGTTGATCGAGCTTGGGCGAAGATTACCCGATGCTTTCTCAAGCCGAAAACCAACTCCTGACCGAGGTCGAGGGCGACGCTCCGATGGGGCAGATGTTCCGCTGCTACTGGCTACCGATGGTTCTGAGCGAGGAAATCGCCGAGCCCGACGGCGCGCCGGCGGCCGTCCGCGTTCTCGGGCAAGAACTGGTTGCATTTCGCGACACGAACGGCCGCGTCGGCGTGCTCGACGCCGGCTGCCCGCACCGGCTCTCCTCGCTCGTGCTCGGACGCAACGAGGAATGCGGTATCCGCTGCATTTACCACGGCTGGAAGTTCGACGTCGACGGCAACTGCACGGACATGCCGACGGAGCCCGACGACCGCGGCTTCAAAGATCGGGTGAAGGCCAAAGCGTACCCGACGCGCGAGGCCGCCGGAATGGTGTGGGCCTACCTCGGGCCACGCGAGCAGCAGCCGCCGTTCCCCGCGTTTCCGTGGACCACGTATCCGCCGAACCAAGTCGGCGTCGCCAAGTCGGGCTACCGCACGAGCTATCTGCAGGCCGTCGAAGGTGCGATCGATTCGGCGCATTCGTGGTACCTCCACAGCGGCAGTTCCCGCGATTGGGACATGCGCTTCGAGATCTCGCGCGACCAGTCGCCGCGGCTCGATGCGGAGGACACCCCGTACGGCTTCCGCTACGCTGCGATCCGCGTCCCGAACGTCGATGCGGAAACGACGAAATACGCGCGCGTCACGATCTTCAACCTGCCGTCGACGTCGTCGATTCCGCCGCCGCTCAACCCCGATCTCCCGGCGCACACCTCGATCTTCGTGCCGATCGACAACGAGAACGCGATGCTCTTCGACATCTACCACAGCCAGAACGGGACGCCGGTCGATCCGACGGCACTCCGCCGCCGTCTCAAAGTCGAGCCCGGCGTCGACCTCGACGAGGACTGGTTCTTCCTCGGCAGCCGGAAAAATCGCTGGAACCAAGATCGGGCGGCGATGAAGAACGGTAGCTACACCGGCATCGCCGGCTTTCAAAATCAGGATACCGCCGCGGTCGAATCGATGGGCGCGATCTCCGACCGTACGCAAGAGCATCTCGGTCAATCCGACGTCGCAATCATCCGCATGCGCCGGCGCATGGCCGAGGGACTCAAACTGTTCCAGGCCGGCGGTACGCCGCTGGGCCTCGATCCCACGGTCGATTACGGCGCGATTCGAAGCGCGCAAGGCGTCATCCCGAAGGAAGCGCCGTGGCAACGCCTGCTCGAACGCCTGGAGGGCGCGCGGACGTAAGCCTCCTACCCGGCCGGAAGGGTCAGCTCTACCGCCGGAAACGTCTTCTTGAGCGTGCCGTACTTCGCGGTGGCGTCGATGAGAGGCTGCATCAACGCCGGTTCGAGTTTCTCGCCGTACGTCGTGCGATTCATCGTCGGAACCAGAACGATCTGCGTCGCCTTGGTGAGAATCTGCGCGGATTGGGCTCGATTTTTGTTTGCCCAGGCGGCGGCTACGCTCATCGCCTTTTGAAACTGCTTCACCGTGTCGGCGTGCGCCTTGGCCCACGCGCCGGTCGTGAACCACGCGCCGATCAGGAACGTCGGAGCGATCGCATCATAGGCGTAGCCGAGGACGCGGCTGCCGTTCGCGAGGGCGTCGCTGAGTACCGGCTCCGCAATGAGGGCGGCATCGACCCGGCCCGTGTTGATCGCGCCGATCATCTGCGGGAACGGCATGTCGGTCCATTTATAGCTCGCAAGATCGCCGCCGTTTTTATCGAGCCAGGCCTCCGGCCCGATCTGCGAGATGTTCTGTAACCCGTTACACGCGATGGTCTTCCCGTTGAGGTCTTTCGCCGTCTTGTACGAGGAGCTCTTGGCCACGACGATCGCCGACGTCGGCTCCTTGCTCGAATAGATTCCGGCGGGCGCGATGACGACGACGTCCAGTCCCTTTTCGCGCGCGAGCGCGAGGGAGACGATGTTGGACTGGGCGACGTCGATGGCACCGCCCAGAACCGCCGACGTGATCGCAGCCCCGTTGGAAATTATCTGCGTGTTCGCGTCGAGCCCGGCGGCTTTGAAAAACCCCATATCGGTCGCGTAGAAAGGCTGGGCACCGATGTCCGTTGGGGTCGTCGCGACTTTGATCGAGGTGAGGCTTTGCCCGAAGACGGGCCGCGCAACGACCGGCAGCGCAGCGGCCGATCCAATCAGGACGAGCGATTGTTTACGATTCATTGGTCCTCCTAGGCGACCGCGACGCCGGCGGGTTTGCGCAAACCAATGCGCTCCATTCGCGGGAGCACCTCGTCACGCAGGCGCTCGAAATCGGCTTCGTAGTCGATGAGCCCGACAGCGAGGCCGTCGAGGCCGGCCTCGTGTAACTGGCGGTAGGTTTCGACCACGTCGTCGTAGCTGCCGAGGGCGAGGAACGTTCCGACGCCGCTGATCAAGCGCTCTTTGAGGCGGTCGATGTCTTTCACCGGCATCGTGCGACCGCGCAACCACTTGGGGAGCAGCTCGTCCATGCCGGTCCAGTCCCCCAGCTCGTACACGAGGTGGTGGTAATACTCGTCGGCCTCCTTGCGCGTCGGCCGGCAGACGAGGTGGCTCGAGCCGTAGATCGGCACCGCGGCGCCGTCGGGGCTCATCGCCCGCGCCGCACGCAGTTCCTCTTGAGCGTTCCGCAGTTCGGTAATCGCCGTAAACAGCGCGTCCGCGTGCCGGACGGCAAAACCGCGACCGCGATGCGAGTGCCCGGCACTAATCAACATCGGCGGTTGACCGCCGTATGGTTTGGGTTTGCTCAACACACCTTTGAGGTTGAAGTACGTACCGGTGTGGTCGAAGGGCGCCGATTCGGTCCAGATCCGCTTCGCGATCGTAACCCACTCCTCGGTGTAGTCGTACTGCGCGTCGTGCTCGAGCGCCGAGATGCCGAACATGTCTTTGGCGGGCGTGCCGGAGACGACGTTGAGGCCGAAGCGACCGCGGCCGATGTGATGCGCGGTGACGCACTGCTTGGCCGTAAAGACGGGGTTGACGTAGGCGACGTGCAGCGTTCCGAAGATGGCGATGCGGCGCGTCGCGGCGAGCAGGCCCGACGCCCAGGTCAGGGTTTCGAACGAACCGCCTTCGCCGTCGCTCTCAGCCGGATAGCCGCGCTGACCCGCCCAGGTACCGAGCGGGAGCAGAAACTCGAGCCCCGCCTCCTCTGCGAGTTGGGCGATCTTGAGGTTCTGCTCCCAGGTGCTTTCCCAGATCAGCTTTTTCAGCTTCGCCATGCCGTTCTGCACGTTGCATGAGAAGATCCCAAGCTCGAAGGGATTGGAACCGAAACGCCGTCGCCGCTGACTCGTCTGCATGAGCTAGTCTTCCGCCCGAGAATCGAGCAGCCATCCCTGGAGGTGGCAGCAATGTCCGAAGACCGCTCAGAGCTCCACGAAGCCGCACCCGTAGCCGGCAACGGGCTCCTCGGCCGGCAAGCCTTCGTGCGAGGGGCCACCGCGCTGGCGACCCTGGGCTACGTGCTGCGCCAACCGGCGGGCGCGGAACCCCTGCCGATCCAGCCCTGGATGACGCAGCCGAACGGTCCGGTGCTGCCCTACGACCGGCCGTCGCGCTTCGAAAGCAACGTCGTGCGGGGAGCCGGCGATCGGCAACCGGGGTCTCCGATCGGCGTCGGCAATATCAAGACCCCGTTGCATTTGCTGACCGGGACGATCACGCCGGCCGGCTTGCACCATGCGCGTTTTCACAGTGGGATTCCGGATATCGATCCGGACAAGCACGAGCTGCTGATTCACGGTATGGTAAAGCGGCCGCTCGTCTTCACGGTTGAGGCGCTGTCGCGCTATCCGATGGAATCGCACATCTACTTTCACGAATGCGGCGGCAACAGTGAGATCATGTACGCCGACGAGCCCTCGCAGGGCGGGGTCCAGGGGATCCACGGACAGGTTTCGTGCTCCGAGTGGACGGGCGTCAGGCTGGCGATCCTCATGGAGGAAGCGGGCGTCGACCCCAAGGCCACCTGGATTTTGGCGGAAGGCGCGGACGCATCGGCAATGACGCGCAGCGTCCCGATGGACAAAGTGATGAAAGACGCGTTGATCGCGCTGTACCAAAACGGCGAGCGCGTCATGCCGTCGGTGGGCTATCCGATGCGCCTCTTGCTGCCGGGTTTCGAGGGCAACATGCAAGTGAAATGGCTGCGACGCATCAAGGCACTGCCGGGCCCGACCGAGAGCCGGGACGAGACCTCCAAGTACACGGAGACCTACCCCGACGGCATATCAACGCAGTTCAATCTCTACATCGAGGCCAAGTCGGTCATCACGCGGCCCGCGCCGGAGCTGAAGATGCCCGGGCCCGGTCTCTACGAGTTATCGGGTCTGGCCTGGTCCGGTTATGGGAAGGTGAACAAGGTCGAGGTTTCGGCAGACGGCGGCAAGAGCTGGACCGAAGCGCATCTGGAAGGGCCCGGATCGCTCCTCGCCATGACGCGCTTTCGCTTGCCCTGGCGTTGGGACGGCGGACCCGCACTGCTGCAAAGCCGCGCGACGGACAACACCGGCAACGTTCAACCGACACGCGCGCAGATGCTCGCAAAACGCGGACCGTGGGCGAACTATCACGCGAACTGCATCACGACCTGGAGCGTCGCACCGAGCGGTGACGTGACGCATGTCTACGCGTAAAGGTCTCATTGCGGCTGCGTTGTTGCTCCTGGCCACCACGGGCAGCGCCTTCGCCGATACCGATCGAGGCCTCAATCTGGGCCACCTCGCCTCGCCCGGCGAGATCTCACCGTGGGACATCGACGTCAGCCCCGATGGGACCGGTTTGCCGCCGGGGAGCGGTACGCCCGCGCAAGGCCTGATCGTCTACACCCAAAAGTGCGTCGTTTGCCACGGCGTGAACGGGGCCGGAGGAACGTTTCGTACGCCGTTAGCGGGCGGCCAAGGAACCCTCGGCGTCCCCGGCAAGCGTCCGGTGAAGACGATCGGAAGCTTCTGGCCCTATGCCACGTCGGTTTTCGCGTACATCAGGCGCGCGATGCCGTATGACAGCCCGAAGTCATTGAGCAGCGACGAACTCTATGCGGTGACCGCATACCTGTTGCAACTCAACGGCCTCATCGGCCAGAACGACGTCATGAACGCGCAGACGTTGCCGAAGGTGCTCATGCCGAATCGCAACGGCTTCAAACCCTGGACCCGGGGAGACTAAGAGGTTCCAAGCATGACGTCGCCGGTGACGCACACCGGGAACCCGGTTACGGCCGAGATCATCCGCAACGCGCTGATCGCGATTACCGACGAGATGAAGACCAACCTGATGCGGACGGCCTACAACTCGATCATTTACGAAGCGCTCGACTTCACCGTCGGCCTCTTCGATCGCAACGGCGACACGATGTCGATCGGCCTCGGGCTGCCGATGTTCATCCGCGGGCTCTCCGACGCCATCAAGGCCAAGATCGCGTTCTACGGCCCGGGCGGAATCGAACCGGGCGACATCCTGCTCACCAACGACGCCTACATCATGGGCAGTCACCTCAACCACCTGATCTTCACGTTGCCGATCTTTCACGACGGAACGATCGTCGCGTTCGCGTCATCGATGGGCCACTGGATGGATATCGGGGGCGCGCTCGGGCGCACGCAAGACATCTATTCCGAAGGCCTGCAGCTGCCGATCGTCAAGATCTTCAAGCGCGGCGTGCAGGACGACGAGCTGACCCGGATCATTCGCACCAACGTGCGTCTGCCGGAGCTCGCGATGGGCGACTTCCGCGCGCAGATCGCGTCCATCCGGACCGGCGAGCGGCGCTACAGCGCGCTGATCCGCAAGTACGGTCTCGACGCCGTCGATGCGTGCGTCGCCGACCTCTACGCAATGAGCGCGCACATGGCGCGGCAGGCGGTGGCCGCGATGCCGGACGGCACCTACGAAGCGGAGTCCTTCATGGACGACGACGGGATCGGCGAGGGGCCGATCCCGATCAAGGTGCGCGTGACGATCGCCGGCGAGCAGATGACGATCGACCTCTCCGGCGTCGGCGCGCAGGTACCGGGCTACTTCAACAGCGGCGCTACGGCCGGGCGCAGCGCGGCGCAGGTCGCATTCAAGTGTCTCACCACGCCGACGCTCTTTCCGATCAACGACGGCTCTTTCTCGCCGCTCGAGATCGTGCTGCCCCCCGGGCGCGTGATCAGCGCGGTGAAACCGGCGGCGATGCGGTGGTGGATGACGATTCCGATGACGGTGGTGGACACGGTTTTCCGGGCCATGGTGCAGTGCGTCCCGGAGCTGACCATCGCCGGCCACCACGCCGACCTGTGCTCGGCCACGTTCTACGGACTGAATCCGCGCACCGGGCGTTTCTTCACCCGCGGCGCCGGCGTTACCGGCGGCGGCTTCGGTGCCAAGCACAACGAAGACGGGATGAACGCGACCGTCTGTCAGAATGACGGCGATACGCACAACGCCCCGGTCGAAGCGACCGAAGCGAAGATTCCGGTGCTGATCGAGCGCTACGCGCTGCGGCCGGATTCGGGCGGTGCGGGCCGCTTCCGTGGGGGACTCGGCGTCGAGCGTCGCGTCCGCGTTCTGGCGGAACTCACCGCCAACACGCACACCGAACGGACGCTGTGCGCGCCCTGGGGACTGTTCGGCGGGCACGATGCACTGCCGAATCGGATGCAGATCGAGCGCGCCGACGGAACGCTCGAGGATCCGCGCAAACACGGCAAGTTCAATTCCGTTCGCCTCCAGCCCGGCGACACGATGATCGTACGGACCGGCGGCGGCGGCGGCTTCGGCGATCCGCTGTTGCGCGAACGCGAGGCGGTGCGTGGCGACCTCATCCGCGGCTACATCACGCCGGAAGCCGCCGAGCGCGACTACGGTTTCACCGAATGAGGATGAAGCGCGCGTCCTCTCTTGCAGCCGTGGGCGCCGCAGTACTCGTGGCGAAGGCGGCGTCGACCGCCTTCGCGCAGACGCCCGCGCTGACCACACTGCGCGTCGGTGCCGTCCCGGCCGATTCGCTTTCGCCGATCCTCTATGCGATCCGTACCGGCATGTTCGAGAAGACCGGACTTCACGTGGAATTGCAAACGCTGGGCGGCGGCGACGCGGTCGCACAAGCCGTCGTCAGCGGCGCACTGGACATCGGGCTGACCAGCCTCGTCGCCGTCATGCAGGCGCATGTGCGCGGCATCCCGGTCGGCATCATCGCGCCGGGAGGATTGTGGATCGACGCGAACGTCGCGGGCCTGCTCGTTGCCAAGGACTCGCCGCTCAAGTCGGCGCGCGACTTCAACGGCAAGATCGTCTCAACCGCATCCCTGCTCGCGCTCGGTACGGTGGCGATGGATGCCTGGATGGATCAGAACGGCGGCGATTCGAAGACGGTCCGCTTCCTCGAGCTCCCGTGGACGGCGGCGGGTGCAGCGCTCGCGCAGGGCCGCGTCGACGGCGCGATCGTCGACAACCCCGCTTACGCTCAAGCGCTGGCCGACGGCTCGCTGCGGACGGTCACCCGCGTGTACACCGCGATCTCACGGCAGTTCTTGCTCGGCGTGTGGATCGCGACGGGCGGCTATCTCCAAGCGAACCACGGTATCGCCGTCCGCTTCGCACGGGTGATCGCCGAGGCGGCGGCATTCACCCGGACCCACCCCGAGCTGACCGTCGACGACGTCGCCCGGGTCACCAAGCAAGATCGCGACGTCATCGCGCACATGCAGCGCACCTGGGTCGGCACGACGGTCAACGTCGCCGACATCCAGCCCGTCATCGATGCCGCGGCCAAATATCACCTCATTGCCCAAGCGTTCCCAGCCGCCGAGATCGTCAGCGACGCCGCCGTACGCTAACGGAACGTAGCGCCGAAAACGCGAAGAGCCCGTCCCTGATGATAGACCTGAGGTTTCGGGATCACGGGGTTCAGCTGATTCTCGACGACATCGCCCGTCATCGCGAAAAGCCTGAACTTACGAAGGACGCCCTCTGGAAGAGCGCGTGGGCGCGCGGCTACCAAGACGTTCTTCTGCCGATTCACGGCTCGGACACGCGTTACGAAGGCATCCTCTGCCTCGCGTATCAGCTCGCCTCCGGGCGAACGGTCATCTCCGTCGACACGGGGGAGCGAATGCTCGCCGTCGTCGACAAGTTCGACGCACTGCCGAATCCCGGAGCAAAGGTTCGCTTAACGGCAATCTTTGTGGGCGAAGCCGAGCAGTGGACCGTGAAGGCCCTCGCCTCGATCGGCTGCGGCCTCTCAATAAACTTCGGCGCCGATGCCGGCGACAAGCGCCTGGGGGACGTCGGCTGGGCCGATATGCTGCGGGAGGCTTTAGCCAAGGTGCGGGCGCTCGAAAACGGCGTCACGGTGCAGCTCAACGAGCAGCGGATAGCGCTCCCGGCAATCGAGCCGGAGCCACCGTTCAAGGACCAAATCGTGAAGCTCGATGACGACATGCGCAAACGCATCTCATCGACGCCCCTGACGCCCGACGAAGAACGCGAAAAAGCTAAGCTACGCACGCAGGAGCAGGCCACCGCATTTTTCGAGAAACGCAAGGCCAAGCTCGCGGAGCAGTACAAGGCCGAAGCGCTGCACTTCCGCGAGAAGGGCATCCCCGAGTTGCGGGCCGCATACGACAAGCGGAAAGAACGCGCCGACAAGATTCAGGTTGAGATCGATCGCATCACGAAGCTCTTGGCGGAAAACCTGGCCAATGTCGAGCTCGCCGGACAAACCGCGAAGATGATTCAGAAAATTGAAGAGGCGTGTCTGCCGATCGTGGTCGGCGATATGAGCGCAGTTATTAAAGATCCCAAAGGCCGGCTCAAAGAGATGGTCGAGACGATCGCGCTGTTGTTTGAGATCGCCAGCACCCAGAAGCGCTTGCCCACCTAGACCCGCGCGATCATCGTTTCGGCCGGAAAGGCTTTCGCGATGACGCCGTAGCGCGCCGCCGCGTCGATCACCGGCTGAATGTCCTTCGGATCGAGCGAGGTGGCTTCGGACTGCGTCGGCATGCCGGCGATGACCGACGCGGTGATGCCCCAAAACGGTGCCACGGCTGCGACCGTCTCCGCATGGTGCGCCGTCGTATAGGCAGCCGACTTCCCCAATGTCTGCGCGAACGCTACGACGGCGTCATGGTGCGCGGCAATAAAGGACGCCGTCGCCGCGTAGGCCGTGATGAGGTAGTGCTTCGCGATCGCCTGGTTAGGCCGGCCGATCACCTTGATGCTGCCGCCGGCGAGACCGTCGTGGAGAAAGGGGTTGGTGATCATAGCCGCAGGCACGCGGCCGTCCCCGATCGCCGAAATGATCGACGATATCGGCAGTTCGATAAAACGAACGGTCTTCGAATCGCCGCCGGTCGAATCGATCCACGCGCGGGTGCAAACCTCGTTGAAGTCGTGCAGCGACGGAACCGGCAACGTGGTGCCGTTGAGCTGCTTGCCGCTCGTGATCGGCGAGTCTTTCGCCACGACCATCGCATCGCTATTATCGTTGGGCGTTGCCAATTCAGCCGGCGCGATCAACTGGACGGCAATCCCACGGCTGACCGCGCTGATCATGGGCAGCAAGCTCGTGCGCGCGGCGTCGAGCGAACCACCGAGAACGGCGGCTATGGCGACCGAGCCCGAGGAGAACTTTTGGATGTCGACGTCGAGGCCGGCGCGCGCAAACATCGCGCCGGTCTTCGCCCACAGCAGCGGCGTCACGTCATCGGATGCGTTGACGCCGACGCTGAGCTTCGTCATGGTCTGGCCCACGGCGGGCAGCGCGCTGCCGGCACAACCGGCCGCCACGAGAGCGCGCACCAAATCGATCCGTCGCATGTTGGTCATCTTTTTCGTTTCGCGTACGTCACGCTGAAGGTCCTGCGGCGCACGACGACGCTTCAAGGATAACGGGCGCAGGCGCCGGCCCGGGTCTACGCGGAAAAGAGGATGTAGTTCGATGATTCAAACGAAGGGGTTTCTCCACATAACGATCGGCGTAACCGATCTCGATACGGCGACCGAGTTCTACGAGCGCGTTCTCGGCTGTACACTCGTTCGCCGCAATCCAATCATGTCGTTCATGAAGACCGGCGACGACTTCTTCGTTCTCACGAAGACCGGCCAACACGTTGCCCCCAACCCGGACGGCCCGATCGGCCTCGGGAATACGCTTTTCCACCATGCAATGCTCGTCGAACCCGCTCAATTCGACAAAGCGGTCGAGTGGCTCGACCAGCATGGCGTTGCGCACTACGATTGTACTGCGAACGGGCACACTACGTTTCCCGGGCGGCGGCACATGTACATCAAGGATCCCGACGGCAACAGCATCGAGCTTGCGACCGAGGTGATTCCGGAACTTCTGTGAGCACCAAGCGCGTCGTCATCGTTACCGGTGCTACCTCGGGTTTGGGCCGCGCGATGGCGCACGCCTTGCTCGATGCCGGACATCGGGTGGTCGCATTCTCACGAACGCAGGACGCTCTGGCGAACTTCATCGCCGCGGCCAACGCACGGTGGAAGGGCGATCGTGCGTGGGGTGCGGCCGGAAGCGTCCGCTCGGCCTCGGACTGTGAAAACGCCGTCCGGGTCGCGCTCGAGCATTTCGGCTCGGTCGACGGGCTCGTGAACAACGCCGGCTTGCACTTGCCGACGGCCGGCAAACGCCCGAAATTCTTCGAACTGACCGAGGAGCAGTGGCGCTCGATCGTCGAGACGCACCTTACCGGCGCGTTTCTCATGACGCGAGCGGTGGCGCCGCATTTGATCGAGCGCGGCTGGGGCCGAGTCGTCAACCACGAGACGAACTACGATACCATGGCGCGGCCGGGATTTTCGCCCTACGGAGCAGCCAAAGCCGGGCTCGAAGTAGCGACGAGCGCGTGGGCGCAGGAACTCAGCGGGACGGGCGTCACCGTCAACGCGATCTTGCCGGGCGGCGTCGCAAACGTTGCGCGCATCAGCGTCGAAGCGTTCCCCGAGCGCGACAAGCTCGTGCAACCGGAAGTGATGGGACCACCCATTGTGTGGCTGATGTCCGATGCCTCCGATGGCGTGACCGGCCGGCGCTTCACGGCACGCCTGTGGAAGCCGGACGCATCGAACGAAGAGAACGTCAAGGCGTCGGGTGCGCCGGCCTGGCCGATCGGCGGACGGTCAGCTTAAGTAGCGCGCGGCGACCTCGTCGTAATAGGCGGCCGCACCCGGATGCAGCGGAGCCCCGGCCTGCGGGGCATGGCGGGTGCTGTAGAAGATGTCCTCGGAGACTCCGTGCGTCGAGCTCGACACGTCGAGCGCGCGCGCGAGGCGATAGACGAGATCGGCCGGCAGATCCTCGCGCACGAGGATCGAGTAGCCGGGATTCGCGACCGTGAGCACGGGCCGATCCTGCCCGCGAAACGAGCGCGCCGGAACCTCCACGACGTCGAGACAGTACTCGGCGGCTACCGACTCCGCGACATTCCGATCGAGCGATAGGAACGAAAGGTCGTAGATCGCCGACGCCTGCCCCACGGCCTGGAAGCGCGTGTTCTCGCGCATCAGCGCGTTCGCGCGGCCGTCGAACCATTGGGCCGTCGACTCCCGCATGACGTTGAACATCTCGCCACCCCACGCCGGGATATCGCGATCGACGTCGACGCCGTAATGGGCCAGATACGCCCGCGCGATCTGACCGGCGATGAAGCCGGGCGAGGCGATGCACAAGCCGAGTTTAGGCTTCACGCGAGCGAGATCGGCGAATTCGCGCACGCCGGTGTCGGCCTTCACGATATTGTAGAAGTAGTGCCCCACGTGGATCATCCCGGCAAGTCCGCGCACGCGCAACTGCTCGCCGCGGTACGTGCCCGTCGCGCGGTCGGCCATCGCCGACGCCGATGTGAGGCTTACCGTGACGTCGGTTTCGCCGGATGAGAGCCAGCGAACCGTGTCGAGTCCGTCGCGCCCCTTACGTTCGAGTTGGGTTTCGAAACCGGCTTCGCGAAACGCCGCGTCCGCCCAGCGCATGATCGTGGCCCAATTCTCGCCCATGCCCTCGATCGAGCGAAGCCGGATCTTCTCGGTCACAATGATCTCCTACAGCAGCATGGTTCGCGCATCGAACGTCTTGGCGATCTCGCCGTACTTGACGGCGGCATCGATCACCGGCTGCATCGTGGTGATATCGAACGACGGCGCGGCGAACACCGGGGTCATCGTGCGTAACGTATCCGGCGAGAGCTTCGAGAAGCTCGCGATGAGCGGGATCAGGTCGGCGTAGTGCGCGTTGACGTAGGGATAGATGCCCATCAAAACGTCGGCAAAACGCTGCGCCGTCGCGCGGTGGTCCTTCGACCAAGAATCGACGGTGAACCAGGCCGTCGGCATCCAACGGCCGGCGATCGCGTCGAACGGCGTGCCGATCGATTTCGCTCCCTGCGCCATCATGGAACCGGTAAACGGCTCGAAGATGAACGCCGCGTCGACGCGCTTCGCTTCGAGACCCGGCATCATCGAGCGCGGCGGAACCTCGACGAACTGCACTTTGGTGCGGTCGACCCCGTGTTGATCGAGCCAGGCGTCCATCGCCAGCGCGAGGAGATCGTGCACCTGATTCAGGCCCACGACCTTGCCCACGAGATCCGCCGGCGTGCGGATGTCGGAGTCCGCAGCGACGAGCAGGCGCGCCGTCGGCGAGGTGGAGCGATAGAGCGTTCCGGGTGCGACGAGGCGGATCGGGATGCCCTTGCTGAAGGCCGTAGCAAGGGTGAAGAAATTGGCGTACGCGATGTTGACCGAGCCGCTGATCGTCGCGGCGATGGACGATCCCCCGTTCGACACCGTCTCGACTTGGACGTCGAGCCCCGCATTCTTGAATGTTCCCTGATCGACGCCGCGAAAGAACGCCGCCATGTCGGGCGAGAACAGCGGTGCGACGACGATGCTTGCCGGCGCATCGGCGCCGAGCGTCGCAACGCCGCCGGCCAGCGCGGCGAGGGCGCGCAAGACGCCGGCGCGAGTGAGGGTCACAGCGGGGGCAAGGTTTCTTCTACCGAAATGAGGTGCCCTTTGAAGATGGAGATTTCCCGGGCGCGATGGATGGCGCTTCTGGCCGCATCGGCTTCGGCTGCTTTGCCACGTCCGGGACGAACGGATCCGCTCACGAAGGTTCGCATGGGCGCGACGCCCGGCGACACGCTGAGCGAACCCTACTACGGCCTTGCGAACGGCGCGTTCGACCGGGCCGGGTTGAGCGTCGACATAACGACGTTTTCCAGCGGCGGCATCATGCTCCAAGCGTGCGTCGGTGACGAGATCGACGTCGGAATGGGAGACGTCATTCAAATTACCAACGCGATCAACGCCGGCATTCCGTTCGCGATTCTGGCAGCCGCGTCGCTGTACTCGAGCGACGCACCGACGACCGCGCTCGTGGTTGCCAAAGATGGGCCGATCCAAACGGCCAAGGATTTCGAGGGCAAAACGATCGCGTTGAATTCCTTGAACTCGCTGCCGGAGATTTCAACCCGCGAGTGGCTGCGCCGGAACGGTGCCGATCCGGCACTCGTGAAGTTCGTGGAAATGACGGGCTCCGCCCTGAACGAGTCGGTGATACGAGGCGTCATCGCCGGGGCTGTGCCCGGAGAGCCCCATTTATCGGTTGACCGGGATCGTCTGCGCTTTCTTGGGAAGCCCTACGACGTGGTGGCCAAGACGTTTCCTCTCTTTTTTTTCTACGCGCGGCGCAATTGGCTGCTTACGAATGCGGTCGCCGTCCACCGCATGATCGGAGCGATCTACGAAACGGCGCGCTGGGCAAACGCGCATCAAGACGAAACCGCCCTCATCGTCGAAAAAACGGCGAAACTCGATGCTGCCGTTGTGCGCAAGATGACGCGAGCGCGCTACGCGACGAGCCTGGAGCCGCAGATGCTCG
>Ga0209415_10008355_pt1 | contig 17967 bp, 12 predicted proteins | sample PeaSoiSIISIP2007_FD_187696 | JGI IMG/M metagenome (GOLD analysis project Ga0209415, IMG submission 187696) | Peat soil microbial communities from Weissenstadt, Germany - SII-SIP-2007 (SPAdes) (version 2) | ecosystem: Environmental > Terrestrial > Soil > Wetlands > Peat | place: Germany... | reverse complement strand
GATAGAAGGTCTTGAAATACGTCGGGGAACTCCGCTCATCCAGCAGGATCCCCCCGATCAGAAACCCCGACAGCACGAAGAATAAATCCACTCCACTCCAGCTCAGACGAGTCAACCTCACGAGCCAGTTTAGAGCGGGGTGGTGAACAAAAGAAAAATCTGAGATGGTATGGACGATCAACACCAGCAGAATGGCAATGCCCCGCAGCCCATCCAAGGCAGGAATGCGGGCGGACGAGTTAATTTCGGAAACAGCTTCCCCCGCATCGAGTGGAACCTCCAGCGCAGGAGGCAAGACCGGAGCAAATCCGGTGGCGGGGTTCGAGGACATGCGATATTTACACAGCAAGACGGGTTCTGTGTCAACGGGCGCTGCCCGGCAGTAGAACGTTCGGAGCGTGAAACCCCCAGCTTGACGCTGACTCACAACGCGATCAATGGGAGTGGTCGATTTCGCGTCAGATACTACTACACCACCCAGTCGAATGCGCTAGCCCTGCTCCACCGTGACCGTAAAGTCGGTGCCTTCCCAGCGGTTCTCCTTCGGCCAATAAAAAGTGAAAATCACTTGCCCTCCCGGCGGCAGCGACGCCGTCGGCAGATGAAGCGTGTAGATGCCGAGGCCGGTGTCGCGGGTTTCGGTATCGTGGGCAGTGTTCCAGCCATCGATGCTCCAGTGCACCCGGGCGGGTGTGAGCAACGCGATACGCAGCGTCTCGTTACGCGGGATGGTGCGGACCTTGTTGTTAAACCTCCAGCCAAAATGCTGGCGTCCATGTTTCTCCACTAGATAACGCTTCACGGTCTGCGGGGGCTGGTCGAAAATCTTGTTGTCGCGGATGGAGCGGCGCAGCTTCACGTATTCGGAATGGGCCCATACAAGCGGGCAGGCCGAGCCGGTGGGCTTGCCGCGGAAAAGCTCGAGCGCGGGGATATCGGCGGCGTCCCAGACTTGCTCGGGGAGCAGGCGGCTGTGCCCGACAGTCGAGTTCTCGATTACGGTGAGCAGGGCCTCGGCTTCGTCGCGATGCCCGGCCGCGAGCGCGTAGTGGGCGCGCTCTCCGGCGAGCAGGGGCCAGGCGCGGCCAATGCCGGTTCCGTCGAAGGCGGAGCCGTCTTTGTGTTCGCCGTAGCCGTCGCCGTTGTAGCGGTACCAGCACGGTCCCTGCGGCAACTCGACGGCCAGCAGCGCGTCGATGGCGCACAGCGTATTCAGAATGCGCGGGTCATCTGGTGCTCTCAGACCAAAGCGCACCAGCGCCAGTGCGTCGGGGCTGATGATGTGGTAGGCGCGGTCACCGTCCGGCCCCCCATCCTGCCCCGGCGGACGGTTCTTGATGGGGACGAAGCCTTGCGTGGGCGATGCCGCTCCGTCCGCGTCCGGTGGGGCGATGCGCACGTAGTAGCCGGAGATGCCGAGTTGCTGCGCCAGATCGCCTCCGGTGGCGTAGGTCCAGCGCTCGATGTTGTCGTTCCAGGCATCCGCCGTATCGCGAATCGTAGGCGCCTGTTGGCTGTGCCCGGTGAGTTCCGCGATGTCGGCGGCCGCCAGCAGCCCCGAGATTTCGGCGGCCAGCGTGAATGGCGAGTAGCCTGCGTCTTCTTCCCAGCGATCCTGTTGAGTGACCGGACCGTTGCGCAGAATAAAGCTGACGGCGCTGCGCACCATGGGCCACCAGCGATCGAGCTTGCCCAGAGCCTGGGGCGCTTCGCGGCGCAGCAGATCGAGCAGCAGGATGGGGAACGCAGTCTCGTCCATCTGGACGCCGCCCCAGTATGGCCGGCCGTCGAGCCACAGATTCTGTGCCCAGTTGCCCGCGGCTTCCTGCGTGGCCTCCAGGTAGCGCAGGACGCGGACCGCGTCGTTCACCGCCCCGGCGGCCAGCAGCGCACCCGCAGATTCGACCAGGTCACGCGGCCACACCAGGTGGTAGCCGCCCAAATCTTCGTCGCCCTTGTTGAATCCCCAGGGAATCGAGAGACTGGCGATGATGCCGCCGAGAAAATCCTTCGACTCGTGCGTTCGCAGAACGGCGGTGGAGGTGCGATAGAGATCGCGCTGGCGCAGCGGTTCGTCGAGCTTCAGCAAGGTGTTTTGCCAGTTGCTCCACTGCGAAACGTAGAGTTGACGAGTCTCGGCGTAGTCCTCGAACAGGCTGGATCGGGCGTGCTGTCCTGCCTCCGTGGCATTCGATCCGAAGCCGAGAGCGAGCACGAACTCGCCGTTGCAAGCCACGAGATCCACCTCGCCGGTGAAGGCGATGTTGCCGTTCTCCGCGCGGGTGTACTCCCACTCCATCTGGAAATGCTGCGACAGATCCTGCCAGCCATCGGAGGCGCCAACGAATCCCACCGACATTTTTTTCCACGGGGCCGACGAGGCGAGCGCCAGACTGCAGTCGTCGCGCTCGGCAAAGAACATGGGGTAGCCCTTGTACTCGCCGGTCCAGCCCGTATTGCCGCTCCCGAAGTTGGCCAAATGCGGCGAGAGCACGCCGAACAGGTGGTAGTCGGCGAGAGTTCCTTGCATTGGTTCAAACTTGATCTTCTGGAAAACCACGTTGCGGTGCGGGTCGGTAAGAACTTCCTTGTGGATGCGGAAGCGTCCGCCGGCGTCGGTATTGGTCAGTTCCAGCACGGGGATGCCGGGCTCGATGACGCGGTTTTCAAAGGTGCAGTGGCGCTTCTCCTCAGAGAAGAAATCGCGGCCGTTGGTGACAATGAATCCCATGTCGCGGGTGCAGGCCTGATCCACGCGGGGGAAGTAAACTTCGTTGAGGATGCCATGACTCGTCGTGAACCAGACTTTGCTGTGCCGGTTGAGCGCAGTACCGGCGCCGGTCTTGGCGCTTGAGGTCCAGCGGGGCGGGATGCCGGGCCAGCCGGGAGCATAGCGCGGGTCGTTCATACGGGTTTACTCATGAAGAAGCTGTCCTCGGGCCGAGTGCGACATCCCCGCTGTAGTTGACAAACGTTTTACAAGACGGGGCTCTCGCTTCGGCGGCAGACGTCATCAAAGTAGTCAGCAGAAATGGAAATGGCAGCTCAGTCCAGATCGACGATAATGGACCACATCATCGCCGGATTATGATCAAGAGCTTAGATGCGCGAGCGTGGAGAATAGTAACAGTCTTGTGGACTGCGTGCGCTCTCTGCCGGATGGCGACAGCCGGAAGTGTGGCGGGGGATGTGCCGGGGGATGTCCCGCAAGCAGCGGCGGTCTCTGCTCTGGATCGCGGATTTTCCGGGCTCTACAACCTCGATTTTTCCGGCGCTCAAAAAGACTTCGCGGTCTGGCAGCAGATGCATCCCGATGATCCGGTCGGCCCGGTGAGCGAAGCGGCCGGATGCTTGTTCTCCGAGTTCAACCGACTGGGAGTTCTGGAGGCGCAGTTCTACGAGAATGACGATGCATTTGCCGGGCGCCCGAAACTCACGCCTGACCCTGCGGTGCGGCAACATTTCCAGGCGGCGATCGCACGGGCCGAGAACCTTGCCCATGCGCGGCTCTCAAAAGATCCAAAAGATCGCGACGGGCTGTTTGCCCTGACCTTGTCGGCGGGCCTGCAAGCCGACTACGCCGCGCTCATCGAAAAGCGCAACCTGGCGTCTCTGCACTTCACCCGAGAAGCTTCGGCATCGGCGCAGGAACTGCTTGCGGTCTGTCACGATTGCTACGACGCGCTGCTGGCGACCGGCTTCAGCAAATACATTATCGGGAGCATGGTGGCCCCGGTGCGCTGGATTCTTCGCCTCGGAGGTCTGCCTGCGGATAAGCAGGGAGGAATCGCCGACCTGCAAACCGCTGCACAGCACGGACATTATCTTGCGCCCTTTGCCCGAATCCTGCTGTCGATCGCGTATGTGCGGGAGAAAGACAAGACGCGCGCGCTGCAGTTGCTGACTGCCTTGCACCTCGAGTTTCCGGCAAACACGCTGTTTCCGCGCGAGATCGCGCACCTGCAGGCGGCTCGCTAACCTCACGTCGCAGGGTCCTGCGGTCAAATCGCTTTAATTCGGCCTGCGCGACAAAATATATCCCTCGGTCATTCATAAGAAATTCACCCATTTGTAACCGTCCTGTAACACTGCGCCGATAGAAGGGGACTTACACCTGAGGAGGAACTCATCTAATCATGCGTAAAACTGTGTTGCTGCTGTGTGTCTTATTGGCCCTGCCAGTAATGGGGCAGACCAAGCTGAACGGAGCAGGCGCCACGTTTCCCAATCCCATCTACTCGAAGTGGTTTAGCGAGTACCACAAACTTCATACGGACGTGGAAATCAACTATCAGTCCATCGGCAGTGGCGCGGGAATCCGCCAGGTGACCGCTGGCACCGTGGATTTCGGCGCCAGCGACATGCCGATGACCGACAAGCAACTGCAGGAGGCCAAGGCAAAGATCCTGAACATTCCAACCGTGTTGGGAGCCGATGTACTGGCTTACAACATTCCGGGGGTGACCGGGGAACTCAAGTTCACACCCGAAGTTCTGGCCGGAATCTTCCTGGGGCATATCAGCAAATGGAATGACAAGGCAATCACCGCGGCGAATCCGGGAGTGAATTTTCCCGACAAGGACATCATCGTGGTGCACCGTTCCGACGGCAGCGGCACCAGCTTCATTTTCACGGACTATCTTTCGAAAGTCAGTCCGGAATGGAAGAACACGGTGGGCGCCGATACGTCGGTGAAATGGCCGGTCGGACTGGGTGGCAAAGGCAACGAGGGCGTGGCGGGATTCGTTCGACAGTTGCCGGGTTCCATCGGCTACGTCGAGCTGATCTATGCGGTGCAGAACAAAATTCCGTACGGCAGTGTGCGAAATTCCGCTGGAACCTTCGTGCAGGCCTCACTGGATAGCGTGACGGCCGCGGCCGCGTCGGCTCCGAAGATGCCGGCTGATTTCCGCGTGTCGATCACCAATGCTCCGGGCAAAGACGCGTATCCCATTTCCAGCTTTACCTGGCTGCTGATTCCGGCTCAATCGAAGGATGCGGCGAAAGGCAAGATTCTGGCCGACTTTCTGGCCTGGATGGTGGCGGACGGTCAGAAGCTTACTGCTGCCCTGTCCTATGCGCCGCTGCCGGATGCCGTTGCGGCAAAAGTGAAAGACGCAATCAAGCAGGTTAAATAGGCCCCCGCTATGCGGGGACATTTTCATTTATTGCAGGATTAAAAGGAGAGAGAACAATGAAGTTTGCGTGGAAGTTGTGTGCAATTGTTATTCTGGCGACAGGACTGGTGGCGCAATCCAGCACCCCGCCGAAACCCAAGAAAGCGAAACCGGCCGCCGCGACCATCACCGCGGAGGAAGTGCAGGCGTTGAAGGATGCAGTCGCGTCCCAACAGGCGGCATTGGCGAAGCAGCAACAGGAGATTCAGCAGCTGCAGGACGAACTCCACCACAAGGATCAGGCGGTGCAGCAGGCGCAGAGCGCGGCCTCTGATGCTGCCAGCAAGGCGGATGCTGCCCAGGCGCAAGCCACCCAGCAGCAGCAGACGGTCGGCGAATTGAAGAACGACGTGACCGACCTGAAAAACAACATGACCAACACGGTCGTGACCCTGCAGGAAACTCAGAAGCGGGTTGCCGAAGGTGGTGACCCCACCTCTCTGCACTACAAGGGAGTCACCATCACGCCCGGCGGCTTCCTGGCGGCTGAATTTGTGCGCCGCTCGCGTGCACTGGCTGCCGACGTCAACACTCCCTTCAACTCTCTGACCATGCCCGGCGCGTCGGCCAGCAACATCTCGGAATTCTTCGGTTCTGGACGCCAGTCGCGAGTTTCCATGCTGGTGGAAGGAAAACTCGCCACCGCGAAATTGTCGGGCTTCGTCGAGACCGACTTTCTGTCGGCTGGCGTGACCTCCAACAACAACCAGAGCAATAGCTATGGTCTGCGTCAGCGGCAAGCCTGGGGCCAGGCCGCTTTCGATAACGGATGGACCTTTACCGGCGGCCAGATGTGGAGTCTGGTCACGGAAACCAAGAAGGGCGCCGACAACCGATCGGAAGCGCTCCCCATGACCATCGACGCGGCGTATACCGTGGGCTTCAGCTGGGCGCGCCAGTACGCTTTGCGCCTGGAGAAGAACTTCGGCAACAAGGCGTGGTTCGCGGTCTCCATGGAGAACGCGCAGGCCACCCTCACCACCCACAACAACGTAGCGAATTATCTGGTTGGCTCGGCGGGAGCGGGCGGCGGCGTTTACAACGGTGCGGTCACCACTTGCACTACCGCCAACAATCCAACCCCCGGTGGCGCACCCATCACCACTTGCAGTCTGGCAGCGAGCTACGCTTTCAACCCCTCGCCCGACATCATTGCCAAGCTGGTTTTCGAGCCCGGCGTGGGACAACACTACGAGATCTTCGGCGTCTATAGCCGCTTCCGGGACCGCGTGTTCCCCTGCGAAGACATCAGCGCGACCACAACCTGCGGCACCAGCACGACAGCCGGCCAGGCCAACGCTTCGGACGCGTTTAACAGTTCCAAGAACGGCGGCGGCATTGGCGCCAACGCGCGTTTGTCCTACCGGGGCGTCGATTTCGGACTGCATATTTTTGGCGGCAGCGGAATCGGCCGTTACGGCGCCGGTGGCCTGTCTGACGCCACTGTCCGTGCTGACGGAACGCTCGGCCTGATCAAGGAGTATCAAGGATTGGGCACGCTCGAGTGGCACGCACGCAAAGTCGATGTGTATTTCAATGCAGGCGCGGAGTACGCCAGCCGTTCCTATAACCTGGATCCTGTGACCGGCAAGAACGTAGGTTACGGATCACCGGCCTTCAACAATACTGGCTGCTTCAACGAGACCGGGCCGGCTTCGGGCGGTTTCCTGCCCGGTGGTCTCTCTAACTGCACGGCCGACACCAAGGTGCTGGTCGAAGGCACCGCGGGCTTCTGGTGGAAGCTCTACGACGGTTCGAAGGAGAAGGTGAACCGCGGCCGCGTGCAATTCGGCCCGCAGTTCTCTTACGTGACGCGCAACGCCTGGTCCGGTTCGTCGTCCCCCAACTCGCCCCACGGCATCGACGGCATGATCTTCACATCATTCCGTTATTACCTGCCGTAACGCGAGCTGTAACCCACACCTGCACCGGCACTTGGACAGAAAATCTAATGTTCAAGTGCCGGTTTTATTTGACTTCCAATCGGGATCGCTCTCCGGGCAGTTATCTGGATTGAGTCCGTTCTGCTTCTGGCCCATGGGATGCTTTATACTGATGATCCCGTATGAGTCGTCGGGGTTGTAGCAAGCGGTTTTCGAATCGACAACAACCAATCCAACGAATAAGCGCTCGCGTTTACCATGGCTCGCATCTCTCTCGATAACCCACAGTATCTGTTGAATCGCGACACTTCGTGGCTCGCGTTCAACCGCCGCGTTCTCGAAGAAGCTGAGGACGAGGGCAATCCGCTCCTGGAGCGCCTGAAATTTCTCTCCATCTCCGCCAGCAATCTAGACGAGTTCTTCGAAGTGCGGGTCGCCGCCATGATGCAGCAAATCGAAGACGGCTACAACGAGGCCGGTCCCGACGGCCTCACTTTGACGGCAAAGCGGGACGTGCTCAACAAATTGGCCCACGAATTCGTGGACGACCAGTATGACTGCTGGAATGCCCGGCTGCGTCCCGCGCTTTCGCAGAACGGAATTCGCGTGCTGGGACTGCACGAGTTGGATCCCGAGGCGTTGCGCTTTGTCGATGAATACTGCGAGAAGGAACTGGACCCGCTGTTGACGCCCGTCACCGTGGATCCGGCGCACCCGTTTCCGCGTGTGATTAACAAAGCGTTGTGCCTGGGTTTCCTGTTGCGACGCCGGCGGCGCTCGGCGCTAACCTACACCGGCGTGGTATCGGTGCCGCGGGCTCTGCCCCGGTTGGTGCGGCTGCCCTCGGAGGGCACGGATGACTTTATTTTCCTGGCCGATCTGGTCGCGCATCACGCCGTGCGCATGTATCACGGCTATGACATCGTTTCTTCGGCGCCCTTCCGCGTGACTCGCAACAGCAATCTGTATCTGGCGGAAGAAGAAGCGCGCAGCCTGCTGGAGTCGGTGCGCGCGGAACTGCATAACCGGCGCAAGGGCGACGCGGTGCGCATGGAAATTGAGGCCGACGCCGATCCTGAGATCATCGATCGGCTGCGTACCGTATTTGAGATTGACCCCTGGCAGGTTTTTCCCGTAAATGGGCCCGTGAATCTCTCGCGCCTGTTCAATGTCTACGAGCAGGTAAAGCGTCCGGACCTGAAGTACCGCTCGTTCTCGCCGCGTGAGTTGCGCCTGACCTCGAAGTCGAAGGATTTGTTCGAGGAACTGCGCGGGCATGACATCCTTCTGCATCATCCCTATGATTCCTACGACGCGGTGGTGTCGTTTATTGAATCGGCCGCCAAAGATGACAACGTTCTTTCCATCAAGCAGACGCTTTACCGCACCAATGAGCACTCCCTGATTGTGCCGTCGCTGATTGATGCTGCGGCGAATAAGGAAGTCACCGCGGTGGTGGAGTTGAAGGCGCGCTTCGATGAGGCGTCGAACATTCGCTGGGCGCGCGACATGGAAGACGCCGGCGTGCAGGTGTTTCATGGCCTGGTCGGGCTGAAGACGCACTGCAAGCTGTCGCTGATGGTGCGGCGCGATCCCGACGGCCTGACCCGCAGCTACGCCCACATCGGCACGGGCAACTACAACGCGGCGACGGCCAGAATCTATACCGACCTGAGCCTGTTCACGGCCAACCCGGAGATTACCCGGGCGGTGCACGATGTTTTCAGCTTTCTGACCGCATACGCCGAGAACCCCAGCTACGAGCCGCTTCTGGTGGCGCCACTCGATCTGGCGGAAAAATGTATCGCGCTGATCGACCGGGAAGCCGAGCATGCCCGCCAGGGCAAGCCCGCTCACATTATTGCCAAGATGAACGCGTTGCTCGACAAGACGGTCGTTCAAGCTCTCTACCGCGCATCCCAGGCGGGAGTCGAAATCGATTTGATTGTCCGCGGCATCTGCGCGCTTCGCCCCGGAGTGCGCGGGGTCAGCGACCGGATCCGCGTGCGCAGTATTGTCGGCCGGTTCCTCGAGCACAGCCGCATTTACTATTTCAGCAACGGTGGCGAAGAAGAAATTTATATGGGCAGCGCCGACTGGATGCCGCGCAACTTATATGAACGCGTCGAAGTGCTGGTGCCGCTGCGCGATGAGATGTTGCGGGAGCGGGTGCGGCATGAAATTCTCGACGCCTACCTGACGGATAATCGCAAGGCGCGAATCCTGCTCAACGATGCCAGCTACATCCGCGCCTGGCAGCCCGTGCGCGGCAAACGGAACCGGCGTCCGCCTTTGGGGGCCGCGGCTTTCAGCGCACAGGATTTCCTGATCGGCGTGGCCGAGGGCAAAGGGCCAGCGTTGCTGCCGGCACCGATTCCGGCGAGAAAGCGTAAAGTCGTAGTGGGAAGGGAACGATAAGCTGCGATGATCCTCTACTTTTTGCGCCACGCCAGCGCCGGCGAGCACTTCACCAACGCTAAGAAAGATGAGAAGCGCGCTCTCGACAAAGAGGGCATCGAGCAGTGCGGCTATATCGGCCGCGCTCTGGCCGCGCTGGATGTGCAGGTGGACGCGATCGTTTCCAGTCCGCTGAAGCGCTGCACTCAAACCGCGTCGCTGGTCGGCAACGAGTTGGGCTATGAAGGCAAGTTGCAACTCGACACTGGATTGCGTCCCCAGGCCGGGCTCGCCGACTTCCGCAAGCTCCTCGAAAAATATGTTCGCCAGGAAGCCATCCTGGTGGTAGGGCACAATCCAAACCTGAGCCAGTTTCTGGGATCGATCATCAGCGACCCGGGCTGCGAAGCTTCGATTGAACTGAAGAAGGGCGCGGTGGCCAAGGTGGAAATGCGCCGCACTTCGGGCACGCTGCAGTGGTGCGTGACGCCGAAAGTTTTGCGCACGCTTTACGACACGGCGGTGGAAAGTTCGCGTCCGAAAACTTCCCGGAAGTAGGCACACTCTTTCTCGATCGCCCAAAGTTCCAGATCCACTCCCATGCGCCGCCGCGGAACCAAGGTCAGTTTCACGCCCGCGGAGCGCGCTCCGATGCGCACTTTGTCGACGGCGCGGCTGCGGCCGAGATTCAGGGCCCGCGCCAAGCGCAGCAACAGAATCGCTTTTTGCACGTTGGCGCGATCGCCGGGGTCTACGGCCTTCATGGGGCCATCTTCCATGGTCGGGCGCGATTTTCCGAGATAGCGGGCAATCGATGCGATGATGCGCCGCTGCTGCGGCGTGTAACCCAGAATCTCCGAGTTCGAAATAATGTAATGCGTATGGCGATGGTGCCCGTTTCGATTCAGGTAGTCGCCCACTTCATAGAGCATGGCCGCCGCTGAGAGCCACTCGCGATATTCCGGGGGCAGGCGGTGCACCGAGCGCAGCCCAGAGAATAAGAAGATGGCGGCGTCGCGGACATCCAGCGCATGCTTGCGGTCGACGCGGTAATGGTCGACCGCTTTCAGGATCGATTCCCAGCGTTCCGATTCGATCTGCCGGCCGGAGCGCGTGCTGCGGTCATAGTCGGCCGACATCTGGGCGAGGATGCCGTCGCGCAGGCCGAGGGGCGAATAACGGAATCCCTTGAGATGAAGGCGGTCGAGCAGTTCGTGGTAGACCGTGGCGCCGGAAACGATGATCTCCGCCCGCCGCAGGCCGATGCCTTGGATCTTGCGGCGCTCCGCCACTGGTAGGCGTGCCAGGCGTTTGGCGATGCGGCTCATCTCCGCGCGCGACACCACCGGCCGCGGACGTCCTGCGCCTCGCCGCATGTGGCTGGCCACTGCCGCGAGCGCCGCCGCCGTGCCCGACGTCGCGATCACATTCTTCACCTTGGCGCTGGCGATGCGATCGGCGATGCGATTCACTTCGCGCGCGACAAATCCCCGCAGCCGCTTCAGTTCGCCTTTGCGGGTGGGATCGTGGCGGAGAAATTCATTGGTCAGACGCACCGCGCCGAGCGGCAGGCTCACAGCGTCGCGAATGTGTCCGCCCTGGGTGACGGTCAGTTCGCAACTGCCTCCGCCCAGATCCATCATGAGCGTGGGTGAACGATCCACGCGCGGGCTCGATACCAGTCCGAGGTGAATCAGCCGCGCCTCTTCCACGCCGGAGATGATCTCGACCCGCCAGCCCGTGGCCGATCGCACCCACTCCAGAAATGCCTGTGAATTGCGCGCATCGCGCAGCGCGCTGGTGGCCACCACTCGAACCGTGTCCGTCACGACTTGTTGCGTAGCCCGATGAAAACGGCGCAGAACCTTCACCGTTTCCGCCATCGACTCGGGATTCAGGAATCCGGAACTGAACACGCCTTCACCCAGGCGCGTGACTTCGCGGTCTTCGTGGAGGGCGCGCAGCCGTCCGGCCTGCAGGCGCGCAATCTTCAGCCGGACGGAGTTGGAACCGATATCGACCGCGGCAAATGTGGGCATGGGGGAGCCTCACAGTGTACATGGACGCGGCCCGGTCGTCACCGAGAGACTCATGTAGGGACAGTCGCCCTCGGCTGTCTGTCGAGCGCAACTCGACCGGTGTTTGGCCAGAACCTGGACCAGAAGTTGGAAGAGAGATGAAAGCAGAAAAGCAGGAATTGCGCCAGGAAGCCTATGCGGCAGACTCGGTGCCCGCCGGCGGTGCTAAAGTCTGCGTGCGTGGTTTCGGCGATGGCTTCGCGGACACTGACACTGGTACAGATTCCAGCGCAGACTGATTCGTCCGATCTTGCATCGGTCGAGCCGGAATCATTTTGGTTTGGATTGGTCTACCTGGGATTGCCGGTGACGCGGAGACCGCTGCAACCGCGTGGCGAAACTTGCTTCCCGTCACCCGATCGAGAGCGGCCACCAGCGAGGATTGGTCGACATCGCCGATCTTCTTCGCTGCCGTTTGGGTCAAAGTCAGCCAGTCGTGCCAAGGGCCGACCGCATCCTGCAGCGCCTTCAGTTGAGTCACGAATCGACCCGCTTCAGCGGACTTCGGAGCGAACTCAGCGGCGTAGCGCGCGCGCTTTATGACCACGCGGTAACGATGCAACACGTCCGCAGTGACGGGCCCAGCCGGACGTTCTATCTGTGCCAGCATCGCCTGAGCGACCGTGAGAGGATCGCGCCCCCGCTCAGGCTTCAGCTGTTTCGAAGCTTGTCGAAGTCGTCCGCGAAGGTCGCGGATCATTTCTTTATTCAACATCTTCCGCAACTTATTCTCATGTTTTACTCGAAGCTCGATCAAATCGTGCATGAGTTGTGTTTTGCGGCGCGGCTCCTGTGGAACTTTCAAACTGCGCAGCGCCCCTAGCTGAACGTCAAGGTCGCGCACCTTGCCCGCGCGCTTGCGAATCCGCGCCAGGAGTTTCAGGAGTTTTTTCTGATTGCGATCACGGGCCGGAATGAGTTCTTCGAGCAGCGTCTGCAGACGGAGGCTGGTCGTGCGGAAGCCGTGGACACTCTCCGCGTCCTGTCCGGAAGAGAGTTTCATCAGAGCTCGCTCCGTCTTCTGAAAGACAAGGCGGCTCGGTTCGGGTGCAATCGGCATAAAGAAACAAATCCCGGGCAGCAGGAAAAAAATCAATTCTACACTCACGCAGAAACTAGAGGCCTTGCGGACAGCAGCAACTTAAGGATTCGGAACTGACCGGTTCCCACAACCGTCAAAAGAAGCTTGGCTGATTTTAACACCTTTGTAACACGGCTCTGCTACGGTGAAAGCGAATGGCCAACCCTGCTTTCTCACGGCCTGATATGCCCGGTCCGCAACCTGTTGAAGAAACGAAGGTTACATCCGTACCGGCGCACCCGGGTGCACTCTTGCTGCGGACTTCGGGCGGCGAGGTGCCCGATCGCATTTTCAGGTCGGCCATGACGGTGTGCGGTTTGGCTGTGCTTGGCGTGTTGGTTCTTATCGTCTACGAACTCATTTCAGGTTCCGGCCTCTCCTGGCATGCATTCGGTTTCAAATTCTTCGGAGCCAGCGACTGGGATCCGGTGAACGTGCTGTTCGGCGCCTTGCCCTTTATTTATGGGACGCTGGTGTCGTCTTTGGTCGCGCTCGTCATCGCCGTTCCGTTGGCGGTGGGCGTTGCAGTGTTTACCACCGAGATGTGCCCCAAGGCGCTGCGCGGTCCGCTTTCATTTTTCGTTGAATTACTGGCCGCGATTCCCAGCGTGATTTATGGGTTGTGGGCAATGTTCGTACTCGTGCCGCTGTTGAGCGGATACATCCAGCCGTTCCTGGCAAAGACTCTTGGCTGGACGGGACTGTTTGAGGGCCCTCCGTTAGGATTGGGCTTCCTGGCCGCGGGCATCATCCTGGCCATCATGATCATTCCGATCATCTCCTCGATCACTCGGGAAGTGCTGACGGTTGTCCCGCAGCATCAGCGCGAAGGCGTTCTGGCACTGGGGGCAACGCGCTGGGAGATGATCCGCGTCGGCGTGCTGCGCAATGCGCGCGCCGGCATTATGGGTGGAATCATCCTCGGGCTGGGCCGGGCGCTGGGTGAAACCATTGCCGTCACCATGGTCATTGGGAACACGCCGCAGATTGCGAGATCACTGTTCGCGCCGGGTTACACCATGGCCAGCGTCCTGGCGAATGAGTTCAGCGAGGCTACCGGCGATGTCTATCTTTCCGCGCTGGTTGAGATCGGCCTGGCACTCTTCCTGGTCACCATCATCGTGAACGCCCTGGCTCAGTTGTTGGTCTGGACGGTGACGCGCGGCCAGCCTGCGAGGGGACATGCCTGAACTCGCTGGCAGTTCTCCTGCCCGACAGGGCGTGCCGGCCATCAGTTTGCGCCGTCGCATCACCGACCACTTCATGACCGGAGTAGCGGTCCTGACCGTCGTGCTCGTATTGGTTCCGCTGGTCGCCATCTTCAGCTACTTGGTGTATCGCGGCGTGGGCTCCATCAACTGGTCCTTCCTGACGCAAACTCCCAAGCCGGTAGGGGAGCCGGGTGGTGGCATGGCCAATGCCATCGTGGGATCGGCGCTGATCCTGGGGATCGCCAGCGTGATCGGCGTGCCGTTTGGCGTCGGGGCGGGCATCTACCTGGCCGAGTTTGGCCGCAATCGTTTTGGCAGCGCCATCCGCTTCACTGCAGATGTGCTGAACGGAGTGCCCTCCATCGTGATTGGCATTGTTGCCTGGGCCATCTTAGTTCGCGGCCATGGATTCTCGGCGCTGGCTGGCGGAGTGGCGCTGGCTATCATGATGGTGCCAACCATCAGCCGTACCACGGAAGAAATGCTGCTGCTGGTGCCGCAGGCTCTGCGGGAAGCCGCCTACGGGTTAGGCATCCCGCAGTGGCGCACGACGCTGTCGATCACGCTGCGCACTGCGACCTCGGGCGTCATCACCGGCATCATGCTGGCCTTTGCCCGCATTGCTGGAGAGACCGCGCCCTTGCTGTTCACGACGCTGGGCAATCAATTCTGGAACCTGCGTCTGAACCAGCCCACAGCCGCGCTGCCCCTGCAGATTTATGTGTACGCCAATTCGCCCTATGATGACTGGCACCGTCAGGCTTGGGCGGGAGCGTTCGTGCTCATCATTCTCATCGTCACTTCGGTCGCGGCCGTACGGTACGCCGTGCGCCGTGGTACGTTTGGAGCGGCATAATCTATGGGCGTTGGAATCCAGGTCGAGAGCCTGAATGCGTGGTACGGCAAGGGCCAGGCGTTGTACGACATCAATCTGAAAGTGGCGGCCAACCACGCCACCGCGCTGATTGGTCCGTCGGGATGCGGCAAGTCGACGTTCATCCGCTGCATCAATCGGATGCACGAGACCATTCCGGAGGCACGCGTCGAGGGCCGCGTCCACATCGGCGAAATCGACGCCTACAACGGAACATCGGCCACGCAACTTCGCCGCCGCGTGGGCATGGTGTTTCAGAAGGCCAACCCGTTTCCCACGATGTCGATTTATGACAATGTCGCTTCCGGATTGAAGCTCAACGGATTCCGCGACCGCCGCAAACTCGACGAGATCGTGCAGCATTCTCTGGAGGTTTCGGCCCTGTGGGAAGAAGTGAAGGATAACGTACACAAGAAATCTGGCGCCAGCCTGTCTGGCGGCCAGCAGCAGCGCCTGTGCATTGCGCGCGCACTGGCGGTCGAGCCTGAAGTTCTGCTGATGGACGAGCCCTGCTCGGCGCTCGATCCGATCTCGACTGGAAAAATTGAAGAATTGATTTTCCAGCTTAAAGAGCGGTATACCATCGTAATTGTGACGCACAACATGCAGCAGGCGGCGCGCGTGGCCGAGTTCACGGGCTTCTTCCTGCTGGGCAAGTTGATTGAGTTCGATAAGACGGAGAAGATTTTCACCAAGCCGTCCGACAAAAAGACGGAAGACTACATTACCGGCAGATTTGGCTAGAGTTCGGTAAGAACTCGATTTTGGGTGGCGCAGTTTAGATTAGGGAAGGTTAGGGATTATGCGCACGCGCTTTCAGCAAGGGCTCGACGATCTGCGGCAACGGTTGCTTCGCATGGGCGGACTGGCGGAGCAGGCGGTGGATCGCGCCCGCCAGGCTTATGTGGAGCGCGACCTTACCCGCTGCCAGATGGTGCTCGAAGGCGAGAGCCTGATCAACACGGCCGAGCGCGAAATCGACGAGGCTGCCTTCGATCTGCTCGCCATGCAGCAGCCCATGGCGGTCGACCTGCGCTTCATTCTGGCCGTGACCAAGATTAATTCTGATCTCGAACGCGTAGGCGATCAGGCGGTCAACATCGCAGAGCGCGTCATGGACATGGTGGAACTTCCCATGGCTGAGTTACCGGTTGACATCGCGCGCATGGGCACGGCTGTGAGCGCCATGGTGCGCCGGTCGCTCGAATCGTTCATCGAAGGCAAGGCCGAACTCGCTCAGGCCGTGCTCGAAATGGACAACGTCATCGACCGCATGCGTGACGACGCCTTCATTCAATTGGTCAAGACCATGAACGACCGTCCCGAGGTCGTGCGCCAGGCTCTGGACGCGCTGCTCGTAGCCCGCAATCTGGAGCGCGTGGCCGACCACGCCACCAACATCGCCGAGGATGTCATTTTCTGGGTGCAAGGCTCCGACGTACGCCACAATGTGCATTCTGGGGAAGCCGAGACCCCGGAGTCAGACCGCCCCAGAGCCTCCGGCATATAGATAAACATGTAGGGACAGCCGCCCTCGGCTGTCCGGTCGAGCGAAGCTCGACAGGCTCTCCCCTAGGCTTGCGATTACGCACAGGGGTGGTAGTGAATCAGTGAAATCTGTCATTCCGAAGCGCGGTTTCATCGCGCGAGGAACCTGCTGTTTGCCCGGCGAACATTGCCCGGCGAACAACAGGTTCCTCACCGGGCTTTCAGCCCGGTTCGGAATGACAAAATGAAGTTTGCTGACTGACTGCCGCCGGGTCGGTAGTGTCTTAACGAGTTAAGACACCACCCGCAGGGTCGCAAGCTTTGACGTTCCACACCGCCTTGCTTTACGCTCGTCTCCTCTTTCATTTCTGACGCAACTTCGCGGAGGCACCGTGACTCGCTCGTTCCTTCACTTCTCGTGCGCTTTCCTGTTGGCTGGAACCATAAGCGCTTACGCCCAGTCGCCTGCCGCTGACCGCCCGCCGATCATGCTGCCCACCAGCAAAATGCTGACCGTCCCCGCGCCCGGCCGCATCGGCAGCACCAACAGCTTTCCTTCGACCATGGTCGTCAGCCCCGACGGCCGCTACGCCGCGCTGCTGAACGACGGGTACGGGACGCAGGAAATGATGGCGCACCAGTCGATCTCCGTGCTTGATCTGAAGACCAATCAGATCGTCGAGTATCCTGACGCTCGGCTGAGCGACACCGCGCACCAGAGCTACTTCATCGGGCTGGCGTTCAGCTCGAATGGCAAGCACCTGTATGCGTCGGTGGGGTCGCTGACCGATCCCACGGGCACGAAGCCTGGCGATACGGGGAACGGGATTGCGGTGTACAGCTTCGCGGAAGGGAAGGTCAAGGCGGAGCGGTTCATCCCGATTGCGCCTCAGCCGATTGGGATGCAGAAAAAGGTGGCCTCCGGTCTCAATCGAACGGCACCGCATACGGCGATTCCGTATCCCGCAGGAATCGCGCTGATCGCCGGAGGCGGACACGATAAGCTGCTGATCGCGAATAATCTTTCGGACAACGCAATCGTGCTCGATCCTGCAACCGGGAAGATTCTGCAGCGTTTCGACCTGAGCACCGGCGACTTGATTCCTTCGTCATTCCCATACACCTGCGTGGCCACGCGCGATGGCCGCCGCGCCTGGTGCAGTTTGTGGAATGCATCGCAGGTGGCTGAACTTGATCTGGCCAGGGGGAAGGTCGCCCGCTGGATCAAGCTGAAGCAGCCAGACGATCCTCTGGCGTCTGGCTCCCATCCCACGGCACTTCTGCTGAGCCCGGATGAGAAGTCTCTGTACGTCGCTCTCTCGAACATTGATCAGGTTGCCGCGATTCGCACTGACTCTGCACTGCCATGGGCGTTTCTGGGGGTATCCGTGGCCGGTCAAAAGCTCGCCGGAGGCTACCCCATTGCCCTCGCCCAATCTGGTGACGGGAAACGCTTGTTTGTCGCCGACGCAGCCTTGGACGCAATCGCCGTTCGCGATGTTTCGCAGGATTTCTCGTACGCATCCGCCGAGGATGACCACGCTTTAGGCAGCTCTCTTTTCATCCCCACCGACTGGTACCCCAGCGCCCTGGCCGTCCACGGCGACGATCTCATCATTGCCACCGCCAAGGGCGAAGGCTCGCGCCCCAACAAAGAGATGGGGAAGACGGTTTATGAGACCAAGCACAAAGAGCATCCCTACATCCCGACGCTGCTCAGGGGCTCGATTGCGCGCCTGAACATTCCGGCGACGCTTGCCAAACTTCCCGAATACACG
>Ga0209415_10008354_pt1 | contig 17968 bp, 17 predicted proteins | sample PeaSoiSIISIP2007_FD_187696 | JGI IMG/M metagenome (GOLD analysis project Ga0209415, IMG submission 187696) | Peat soil microbial communities from Weissenstadt, Germany - SII-SIP-2007 (SPAdes) (version 2) | ecosystem: Environmental > Terrestrial > Soil > Wetlands > Peat | place: Germany... | reverse complement strand
GTTTCGATGCGAAATGTTGCGTGCCCCAACCAGGTAAGTTTGATTCCGTTGAGTTTCATGGGATTGTCACGTCACTTCTAAGCAATTGGCATTTAGCAATTAGCATTTGGCCATTCCAGGCCACCGCGTAGCAGCGGCACGGATGTTCGCCGGCCAAAGGCCAAGTGCTAACTGCCAACTGCCTAGTTTAATATGAACCGCCATGGCTGAGTTGAAGGTTCTGATTTCGCGCCAGCAGATCGCCCTCCGAGTGGCGGAAATAGCCGCCGAGATCACCCGCGACTTCTGCGGCGAGGCAGTGATTTTTGTGGGCGTGCTGAAAGGCGCCGCCATCTTCCTCAGCGATCTGGCGCGCCAGGTGCAACTCGATGCGACCTTCGACTTCATCGCGGTTTCCAGTTACGGCAATCGCCCCAGCCCGGCGCAGCAACTGAAGGGCGGGTGGGATTCCACCGGAGAGGTACGCCTGACCAAGGATGTGGATGAATCCATGAAGGACAAGAATGTCATTCTGGTCGAAGACATTCTGGATACCGGGCTCACGCTTACCTTCCTGAAGCAAAAATTCCTGTCCCACCAGCCGAAGGCGTTCCGCATCGCCGCGCTGCTCGACAAGCCTTCACGCAGGACACAGCCGCTGCAGGCGGACTACGTGGGATTCGCCATCCCCGATGAATTTGTCGTGGGCTACGGACTCGACTATGCCGAAATGTACCGCAACCTGCCCGACATCTGCATTGTGCCGCGCGAGTGATAGATTCTGGCTGCCGCAGCGCTGCTCCCGCAATTCAATCGATCGACTTTCGCAGGGATTTGATTTTCCGAACACGGGGCATACCAGCACGGGAGGACGGCGCAAACGGCTGTTATCATAGAGAGAGTGCCCACAAGCGAAATTCAATCCGATCTCAGTTCCAAAGTCGAGCCCCTCCTGCTGGAAGTCGCGGACGTGGTCAATACCACGCTCGACCTCGACACCTCGCTGCGGCGGGTGGCGGAAGTGGTGCGCAAGGTCATCGATTACCAGATCTTCGCCATCCTTTTGCTCAATGAAAAGACGCAGGAGTTGCGGTTTCGTTTCCAGATTGGCTACCCGCCGGAGGTGGCGGAGCGTATCCGGGTCAAAGTCGGCGAAGGTGTCACCGGGCTGGCGGCGCAGCGCCGCGAGGCCGTGCTGGTCGGTGATGCGGCCAAGGATGATCGCTATATCGGCGTGGTCCCTGAGGTACGCTCGGAGTTGGCCGTCCCGCTGATCCTGAAGAATCGCGTGATCGGCGTGATTAACATCGAATCGGTTCAGCCCAATTATTTCACCGACGACCACAAGCGCCTGCTGACTCTGATCGCTTCCCGTATGGCGGTGGGCATCGAAAATGCGCGCTTGCATACCCGCACGTCCCGCCAAGCCCGCACGCTGCTGTTGCTGAATGAAATTGCGCGCGAACTCACCTCCATCCTTAACCTCGACGAGCTGCTGAAGCACATCGCGGAACTGGTGGCCCGCTTGATCGATTACCAAATGTTCAGCATTTTGCTGCTGGATGCGACGGGAGAAAAATTACAACACCGCTTTTCCCTGCGTTTTGGGGAAAATATTCAGCTGAAGAATGACCGGCCCGTGGGCATGGGAGTCATCGGGTACGCCGCCGAGCACAAGAAGGCTATCCTGGTTCCGGATGTGACCAAGGATCCGCGGTATGTGTTGGTGAATCCGGAAACTCGCTCTGAATTAGCCATACCGCTCATTTACAAAGACAAGGTGATCGGAGTGCTCGACCTGGAACACACTCGCCGCGGCTTCTTCACCGATGACCACAAACGGACCATGACCACGCTGGCCGCCCAGGTGGCGATTGCCGTGGAGAACGCGCGTCTGTACGAAGAGATTGAACGCCAGGAAAAACGCCTGGAGCGGGATTTGGCGATGGCGCGCCAGTTGCAGTCCCGGCTGCTGCCCCAGAATCCGCCCAAGCCTCCCCACTTGGAGATTGCGGCAAAGTTTGTTCCCGCGCGGGCTATTGGCGGCGATCTCTACGATTTTGTGAACTACTCGCTTTCCCGCACCGCGATTGTGATCGGAGATGTCAGCGGCAAGGGCGCTCCCGCCGCAATTTACGCGGCGTTGGTCAGCGGCATCCTTCGCTCCCACGCTCCGGTTGAACCTGGGCCGGCGGAGATGCTGCGCGCCGTCAACTTCTCCCTGGGTGAGCGCAGGATTGATGCTCAATTCGTATCGCTGATCTACGCCGTTTGGGACGACTCGAACCTTACCCTGCAGGTAGCCAATTCCGGCTTGCCCCGTCCCCTCTACCTCCACGAAGGCAAGATTGAGATCATCGAAGCGACCGGCCTGCCGCTGGGCCTGTTCGATGATGCGGACTACGACGAGTTCACCTTCCGCGCCAAGCCGGGCGACATGTTTGTGTTTTTCAGCGATGGCATTCTCGATGCGCGCAACCGGGACGGCGAACTTTTTGGCCGCAAGCGGCTGGAAGAGATTGTCGCCAACTGCCCAACCCTCACGGCGGACAGCGTGGTGGATTCGGTGTTCATGGCTGTCTCCGAGTACGCGGCCGGGGTGGAAACCTTCGATGACCAGACAGTAGTGGCCATCAAGGTCAAAAGCAGTCCTGGGAAAAAGAAGTGAGCCGGGCGGAGACGCAAGAACGGGGACGTCCACCGGCCTTTTCCTACCGTCCAGCTTCCTACCGTCCAACCGGGAAGAGTGCGCCCGGCGCCGCGGATTCGCTCCTCCATTGTGACGATGTCGCGTTGCCGCGTCTGGCCGAGCGCTTCGGCACTCCTCTTTATATGTATTCCGCCTCGACCATCCGGCAGAGGATACGAGCCTTTGACCGGGCCTTTGGCAAGGCTCCGCACACCGTTTGCTATTCGGTGAAGGCAAACTCGAATCTGAGTATTCTGCGCCTTTTGGCCAAGCTCGGCTGCGGATTTGATGTTGTTTCCGGTGGAGAGCTGGAACGAGTCCTTCGGGTCGACCGCCGCGCCACGAAGAAGGTGGTCTTTTCCGGGGTTGGTAAAACTTCTGACGAGATGCGGATGGCGCTTCAGGCCGGCATTCTGCTGTTCAACGTCGAAAGTGGATCGGAGTTGCTGGCGCTGGCGGAGAGTGCGACGCGGTTGAAGAAGACGGCGCGGATCGCGTTGCGGGTGAACCCGGACGTTCCTGCCGAGACGCATCCTTACATCTCCACCGGGCTGCACCAACACAAGTTCGGAATACCCATCCAGCAGGCGCGCGAATTGTACGCGCGGGCGGCGGATAACAAGTTTCTGCGGGTGAGCGGTGTAAGCGTCCACATTGGATCGCAGATCACCGACATGACGCCGTTCGCCGCGACCATGGAGCGCGTCGCTGACCTGGTGCGCCTATTACGGTCGGACGGCCACGTCATCGACTACGTGGACGCCGGAGGAGGGTTGGGCATTTCGTATGAAGGTTGGAAGCAAAATGATTTTGCTGCTCGCGCCCGCAAGTATGCCCAGACCCTGCTTGGCCCCTTGCGCGGCCTGAAAGTGCATTTGTTGCTCGAGCCCGGCCGCTCAATCGTTGGCCCGGCCGGGGCCCTGCTCACGCGAGTCATCTACAAGAAGAGCAACGGCGGGAAACACTTCCTGGTGGTCGACGCTGCCATGAACGATCTGATTCGGCCTTCCCTCTACCAGGCGCACCACGAAATTGTCCCCGTGCATGCGAGTGCACATCCGGCGGATGAGATTGTGGATGTCGTCGGACCCATCTGCGAGACAGGAGATTTCTTTGCTCGCGACCGTCGGCTGCCCGTCGCTGAAGAAGGCGACCTGCTGGCCATCCTCGACGCCGGCGCCTATGGAATGGTATTGGCTTCCAACTACAACACCCGGCCTCGGCCGGCGGAAGTCCTGGTCGACGGCAAGTCGGTCAAACTCATCCGCCGGCGCGAGACCGTGGGTGATCTGCTGGGTCCCGAATTGGAACAGTCTCGTCGAACATAGCATCCGCGAAAGTCAGATTGCGGAGGCTCTCGTGCCCTCCGCAATCCGGTGTAAGGCGATTTCGCCTTCTCCGCCTTTCAACAATCTGACCTACCGTCCAGAAAGACGAGCGCTGGCCCTCTTCTTCATAGCGACCGGAGAAAGTCCAGCATAGCTTGTTTCTGGTCCGGTGACAGGCTATCGAATCTACGGATCACAGCGTTTGCCTCCGATCCCTGGGAACTGTGTTGTTGAATCGCATCCAACAGGTCCCGTGATCGTCCGTCATGCAAAAAGAACAGCCTCTGCCCAACCCCCCACAGGGGAGCGGTCCTAAACTCGTCTGGACCCGCTGCTCCTTGGGAAACGCCATCTGCCAGGTTCGTTCCCATATGGTGCAACGCGAAATCGGAGAAGGGATGATATTTCACGTAACTCATCCCCGTGAAGATCGATTGACTCGAAGTCAGCGTTTCTGAGTGGCAGAGATTACATCCTGCCTTTTCGAACATGTCTTGCCCGAATTCTGTATGGGCCGTGGGCGTTACGGGGGTAGGCGGAGCGGAGAGCCTCATGATGTCAGTGAAAGCATCGATATCTGACGCGGTTGGTCCTGTAATCGTTGTTGGCGTTCCTCCCGCAGTAGCCAAGTGTGAGTCATCGGGTAAAGGGTTGAAGAGGCACCCAGGATACTCGTTCCTTTTCATGGGGAAGTTGTCATTGCTAATCCCCATTTCTACGTTGTAGGCTTCCCCAGCGAACACTTCCAAAGAGGGATTTTGGGCCTTCCATCCGAACTTGGTAATCGTTGCAGTGTTGCCGCTGAGATTGAATCTACCAGCGATTCCCAGCCTTGCTCTCTGTGAAGCAGTTGAAGCTAGGTTAGCTTGCAATGTCGTATCCAGAGTGTCTTCGACCAGCCCGTCACCGAACACTGCAATCGGAATCCTGAAGACCACGTTGTGAGCTTCCAGATTAGCGGCAAAGTTGGGCTGTGGCAGGTTACATCCGGGTGCATCTGTTCTTCCAGCAATGGAGAACAAGTTATGCACACTGCCATCCGGCGTCCCGTTTGAGTACCTGACAAATCTCGTTTCTCGCACTGGTCCATCTGGCGTGATGAACGATGGGATAACGTTCGTGGCACTCATCGCCTGCCCGGCCGCAATCTCCGGATTTGGCAGCGGCCCAGAGGTTGTTATTCCGTTGAAGACTACCGTCGTTTGTGGACTGGCTGGGCCTGTGCTAGAACCAAGTATTGCCGGTTGTGAATGGCACGAGCCACAACTGTTGGAGTTAAATCCTGGTCCTAGCCCTCCGTTGCCCAACGTGCCAACTGGGCTTTGAGGTACTCCTTCAACTTCGACGAACTGAGTGAAGCCGTTCAAGAACAGAGCTTGTTCAGCCGCGTTCAGGCTTGGGTAGTAACCTTGGGTTCCGTCAGTTGTGCCGGCTCCTGCTGGTCCGCCTCGCGGTCCAGGATCATGAGGTGCTCCCTGAGAACTTGCGATTGTAATTGCTGCTAGAACGGTTGTGAGCGTCGCTGCTTTCTTCCACTGCGTCATTTTCGCGCCTCCATGCACGGGGACTGCACACCTCCGGCGCAAGCCGGACTACTGCGAAGTTGGCGCGATGCTGGTGTCAGCGGTTCTAGGCTCGCCGCAAGCCAAAAGCCGCTGCTGGCTCGCTCACGGGCAGAACAGTCGAGGGGGCATGGGCCAGAATCCCACCCAGCATTTGTTGGACCGCAGGCTGGAAGATTAGAAACTGTTAAGGAACTTTAGGATCGAATTGGAACCGCGTCAACAGTCAGAAGTGCAGGCTTCCCGCGTTCGGCGGGCCATCTCAAGGAGTGGTGATTTGGAAGCCTTACGTCCGCAGGAGGCCAGTAGTGCTTGCGGATTATTTCCCGCTCCCTGGCCCGCAGGATTGGCTACGGCGTTCGACCGGCCTACCGGCTGAAGATGATCTTTCCGCCGACAATCGTCTTCAGAACTTTCACGTCGCGGATTTTCTCTGGCGTGATGGAGAAAATATCGTCGCTCAGCAGAACCATATCAGCCAGCTTTCCCAGCGTGATCGAACCCTTTTCTTTCTCCTGAAACTCGGCGTAAGCCGAGCCCGAGGTATAGGCCGCAACCGCTTCCGCAACGGTGAGTCTTTGCTCCGGAAACCATCCGCCCGGATTCTTGCCGTCCAAAGTCGACCGAGTGACGGCGGCGTAAATGGTCTGCATGGGGTCGAGTGGCGCGACGCTCCAATCGGTGCCAAAGGCGAGGCGCACGCCGTGATTCAGAAAGGTGCGGAAAGCATAGCTGCGGCTGGCCCGGTCGTGTCCAATGCGAGCTTCAGCCCAGCGTCCGTCGTCGATCGCGTGGTAAGGCTGAACCGAGGCAATTATGTTCCACTGCGCGAAACGGTCGAAATCCTTGGCCGCCAGGTGTTGGGCATGCTCGATGCGCAGGCGGCGGTCGGCGTCCCCGTGGGCTTTGACAACCTCGGCGTAAAGATCGAGAACCACGGAGATCGCCTGATCGCCGATTGCATGGGTACAGATCTGGAGGCCTGCGGCGTCGGCTTTCATCATGCGCTCGCGCATGAGGGAGAGCGGATGCATTTCCTCTCCCAGCAGCCCGCGATTGCCGACTTGGCCGTTGGGTTGACCGAGGAGTGGCTCAAAGAAATAAGCTGTCCCCGAGCCCAGCGAACCATCCGCATAAGCCTTGACCGCGCCAATACGCAAAAACGGCCCGCCAAACCCATGCCGGATGCCGATTTTTGCCAGATCATCCACCTGCGTGATCAGCGGCGTGGCGTAGATGCGAGTGCTTAACTCGCCGCGTTCCAGCAGTTCGGCAAAGACCGCGATATCAGCGTAATCAGACCACATATCCTGTACGCTGGTAATTCCCACCGAGGCCGCCAAAGCCATGCCACGTTTCGCCGCTTCCAGGCGCTGCTCGTGGGAGAGCGACGGAATCACCCGGATCACAGAATTCATGGCCGCGTCTCTGAGAATGCCCGTGGGATTGCCGCGTGCATCGCGAACGATCACGCCCCCTGGCGGATCAGGCGTCTTTGCCGTAATTCTCGCCAGTCGCAGCGCGGCCGAGTTCGCCAATCCCGAGTGGATGTCATAGCGGTACAGAAAAACCGGCGTGTCTGGAGTAAAGGGATCAATCAGTTCCTTGGTTGGCACCTTGGCCGGCGTCCATTTGGTTTCGTCCCAATCACCGCCCAGAATCCACTCACTCTTGGGAACGTTCCGCGCGCGCTCCGCCACCCGCCGGGCAAAATCCTCCGCGCCCCTAACATCATGAAGTTGGATGTTTGCCAGCTGCGCGCCCCCACGGATGAAATGGACGTGGGCGTCGTCAAAGCCAGGCAGCAGTAGCTTGCCGCCGGCGTCCATCACCTGGGTAGCGGGTCCTCGCCAAGCTTCGACCTCGGCATCAGAGCCAACCGCAACAATACGTTCACCGAGGACTGCCACCGCCTGCGCCGTGGGATGAGCTCGATCCACGGTCCAGACTTTGGCGTGGGTGATGACAAGGTCGGCGGCTGGCGATTGGGCAGATGCGTGCAAAACCGATACCAACGCCACAAGCAAGGGCGCAATGCGGCGAAAGAATTTCATTCCGTGCGGCTCACTACCTTTGTCCCCACTTCAGTTTGGTGCGCAACACGTCAAAAAATGTTCCCTGGAGGCGGAGCAGCTTCACCTGGAATTTGGATTTGCGGCACAGCAAACGGTCGCCATCCTGCATGGGCATGCCGAGCTGGCCGTCCACGCTCAGATACGCTTCGTCCTCGCCGGTCTTGACCACGATTTCAATCTCCGCCGTATCGCGAACCACCAAGGGGCGATGGGTCAGTGAATGCGCCGAGACCGGCGTGATCACAAATGCCTCCACCGAGGGCATCAGGATTGGCCCACCCGCGGCCAGAGAGTATGCCGTCGATCCTGTCGGCGTGGAAACAATCAGGCTGTCGGCTTGATAGCTGGAGACAAAGATTCCATCCACGGAAACATCGCAGTGATTGAGCCTGGCGATTGTGCCCTTGCCCACCACTACATCGTTGACCGCGTCATACTGTGCCACGCGCAAGTTCTTGCGGATGACATCGCACTGCACCATGGAACGCGTTTCCACCGTGCCGCGGCCCTCCTCAATGCCCTGGAGAGTCGGATACATTTCCTCCAACGGCACCTCGGTCAGGAAACCGAGCGAGCCCAGGTTGACACCCAGCACCGGAATTCCCGCTTGCGCAACCGCCCGGGCGGCGGCCAGCAGGGTGCCGTCTCCGCCCAGCACCACAACCAAGTCCAATGGCCGATCGGCCATCGCCTCCCGCGTCAGAACTTCCGCTCCCGCGGCATAAGGCGCGGTCTCAGGATCCACCACCACTTGATATTGATGCCGGCGAAACCAATCGAGCAGACCGGGAACAATCTCCGCCAGTTCCGGCTTGCCCGGCTTGGAAATAATCGCAGCCGCCTTGCTTGAGGACGAGCTGTCGGCTTGTACGATTTTAGGTTGCACGATTTTAGGCTGCACCAGGTTCGACTTTGAATTGTACAGAAACCTGCTGAGAAGCTTGAAACAACCGGGTCCGGTAGTGTCTCAGTTTCAGCAAACTCGAGGATTCCTGAGAAGCGATTTGCGATCTCCGCGCGCTCTGCGGCTGCTCTCCGCGACCTCCGCGATTCAAGTCTCTGGTTTGCTGGAGTCTCGCCAAAACCTTGCAAGGTGGAGACTTCTAGAAAATCCCCACCAACAGGAATTCCCGGTTCCCTTCTGCTCCCAGAATGGGTGACTCGATCACTTCGGTTTGTTGGCACCCCAAGCCCAGCAGCGTTTGCCGGACTTTCTCGACCGCCCCCGTTTGCAAAGCTTGATCGCGCACGATTCCACCCTTGCCTACTTGTTCGCGCCCAACCTCAAATTGCGGCTTTACTAGCACAATAATCCGCCTGCCGGCGCGTTCCGGCGGACTCCCCGGAAAAGCCGCCTCGATCACCGCGGGCAGCACCAGTGTCGCCGAGATGAACGAAACGTCCATCACGATGAGCTCCACAACTTCGCCCAGCCGTTCGCGCGTGAGGTAGCGGGCGTTCGTCTTCTCCAGCAAGCGCACCCGCGCATCCTGCCGCAGCCGGAAATCGATTTGCCCGTGCCCCGTGTCCACCGCAAGCACCCGCGCCGCCCCCTGCTGCAACAGGCAGTCCGTGAAGCCGCCGGTGGAAGCGCCTACATCAAGGCAAGCCTTGCCGGCGACATCGATGTGCCAGTGCTCGAGCGCGCGCTCCAACTTCAACCCACCGCGGCTGACGTACTTCAAATCCTCCCCGAGCAGGCGGATTTCCGCGCCGGCATCCACGCCCGCGCCCGCCTTTTCCACCTTCTGCCCATTGACCAGCACTTTCCCCGCGAGAATCAGGGACTGCGCGCGTTCCCGTGAGGCCGCCAGCCCGCGTTCCAGAAGCAGTTTGTCGAGTCTAATTTTCAAATCAGTTCCCTACACCGTCCGCGGAAGCAACGTTACCATCAACCTGCCGCACTCCATCCAGTGCAAAGTGCTGAAGCAACTCTCGATGAATGACTTACGAAAATCCTTTCCCGCTTTTACACAGTCTTTTGCACCACTATGTTGAAAACGCATCCGCAATGCATCGCCCTACGATAGAAAGAAAAAGCCGCCCGAATTGGGCGGCTCACTTTTTCAAAACGGGAAGCGCCTAGCTGGCGACTTCCTCCAGCAACTTTTGGTCGATATCGAAATTGGCGTGCACGTTCTGCACGTCGTCATGCTCTTCGAGCGCCTCCATGAGACGAATCATAGTAGTGGCGTTCGACCCTTCCAGCTTGATGTAATTCTGCGGAATCATGGCCACGCTCGCCGACACCGGCTCAATCCCCGCCTTCTTCACCGCTTCCAGCACCGCCTCGTAAGTGGAGGTTTCAGTGAGAACTTCCCAGTTGTCGCCGTCGTCGCGCAGATCCTCGGCGCCGGCATCGAGTACCAGGCCCATCAGGTCATCTTCTTTCGCGGCGGATTTCGCAATTACGATATCGCCCTTCTTGTGAAACATCCACGAAACCGCGCCGGCATCGGCCATGTTGCCGGCATTCTTGCCAAACACGTGGCGGATTTCGCTGACCGTACGGTTGCGGTTGTCGGTATTGATGTCCAGCAGGATAGCGACGCCGCCGGGACCGTAGCCTTCGAGAGAAAATTCTTCATAGGTTGCGCCCGGCAATTCGCCCGTGCCGCGCTGAATGGCGCGTTTGATGTTGTCCTGCGGCATGTTCTCGGATTTAGCCGCCAAAATGGCGCCACGCAGACGCGGGTTGCTGTCGGGATCGCCGCCGCCATTCTTCGCGGCGATGCTGATTTCCTTGATCAGCCGGGTGAAGATCTTCCCCCGCTTGGCGTCCAGCGCGCCCTTCTTATGCTTGATTGTGGCCCATTTTGAATGGCCAGACATAGCGATACCTCGTATTCAATGAACTCGAATGGTGCAGGATTCGCCCACGAAAGAGATCACTGGACTGCCTCGCGGAGCCTCGAAACAATGCAGGCGAATTCAAAGTATAGCACGGCAGACCCGGCCCCTGAACCAGCAAGCTGGGGAACAATCGGTCCATATTTTTCGAGCGCATGTAGGCCCTGGGTTAGCGCTTTCCAAGCTGAAGGCGCTTTTCTGGCAAGGGAATAAAATATCTAGGGCGCTCATCCGTCTACAAGAGTAGATGAACGAGCGGCTGAGCGCAGTCTGGATGACCGAGCAAGACCAACGGATCTCCGCCGCGATTTCGCTGGAGCAGGGCCGGCTCCGGAACTTCATCCGCAAACGGGTGGCCGACGAGAACGATGTGGAGGACATCCTTCAGGATGTCTTCTACGAACTCCTCGAGGCCTACCGGCTGATGAAGCCGATTGAGCAGGTCAGCGCCTGGATGTTTCGCGTCGCCCGGAATCGCATCATCGATCTCTTCCGCAAGAAGAAGCCTGAGGCGTCAAGCGACGAGCCTGTGGGCATTGCTGAGGACGGCGAAGCGCTGCGCCTGGAGGACTTGCTGCCTTCGCCCGACGCTGGACCGGAGTCGGCCTACACACGAAGCGTTTTGCTGGAAGAGTTGGAGGCCGCTTTGGAGGAGTTGCCGGAGGAGCAGCGCGAAGTGTTCGTCGCCCATGAACTCGAAGGCCGCAGCTTCAAGGAACTGGCCGCCGAGACCGGCCTGAGCGTGAACACGTTGCTCTCGCGCAAGCACTACGCGGTGCTGCATCTGCGCAAGCGGTTGCAGGCGATTCACGACGAATTTGTGACCAAATGAGGATATAAAAATGAAAAGGCACTGGATGATGAGAGCACTGAAATTCGCAGTCCTGGCGGTGCTGGCCGTGGTTGTGTTTGGCTTTGTGACCTTGCACCTTTGGAACTGGCTGCTGCCCGGCCTGTTCGGGTGGAAGCTGATCACTTTCTGGCAAGCCGTCGGCTTGGTGATTCTGAGCAAGATCTTTTTCGGCGGCTTCCGCGGCCGCCCGGGCGGCGGGATGCATTGGCGTCACCGCATGCGGGAGCGCTGGGAACAGATGACTCCCGAAGACCGCGAAAAATTCCGTGAAGGCATGCGCCGCCGCTGCGGCCACTTCGAACCGCCCGCGGCCAAGCCAACCGCCTAGCCGGATCGGTTCACAGAACCGGGGACAGGCGACTCTGGCTGTCCCCGCCGCGTCTTGTAGGCATAGATCACCGCCAGCAGCGGCGGTGCCAGCAGGAACCCCCAGAACGGAATCAGCATCCCCAGCGCGAGCGGTGCCAAAATCGATGCCCACATCGGCACCTTCGCCGTCCGTTTCATGATGTAAGGCTGCAACAGGAAGCCATCCACCATCACGATGCCCGCATATAACATCAACACGTAAAGCGGATGCTCCCAGTCTCCCCAGCGAAAGGTCGCTGCCAGCGCTGGACCGATCAACCCCAGCACCGGCCCCAGGTGCGGCACAAATTGCAACAACACCGCCAGCGCAGCCCAGAGCGGCGCCCATGGGACTTTCAGTAGATACAGGCCCAGCAGCCACAAAATTCCCACGGCCAGAGCGTCCTGGCATTGGGCGATGAACCAGTGCTTCAACGCGCTTCCGGTCAGGCGAAGGTGGCCGGTCAGATTCATACTTACGTAGCGCTCGCAAGCGCTTCGGCTTCCGAATAGCGTGTCATCTACCTGCAATCTGCTGCAAGTGCCAACCGAGCTTCCAACTTCCCACAAGCCGACTTCGCGGTACTGATCCGCTCGGTGCCCATCTCGATCACTAGTTGGTTGCCGACCAACCGTCGGGAATTATCGATGAGACGAATAGCGAATCATGAACGTTGTCCTCGTTCGGAAGTCTCGCTCCATTGAAAGAACGCAACTCCAGTTTGACAAAGGAAGCAACAGATGTATATACATATACTATGAGACCGGAGGCATTCGAAGAGCACCGTGCAGCGGCACTTTTTGACCTGCCGTGCGCGTGTCAAAATCTGCGGCGCGTCACTCGAGTTGTAACGCGGATCTATGACGAGGAACTGAGGAAGGCAGGACTCGAAGTCACGCAATTCGGGCTGCTTACCGCGCTGGCTGCGACGGAAGAGGCCAATCAAAAGCGGCTGAGCGCGGGCTTTGCCATGGATAGTACGACGTTGACGCGGACGTTGGGGCTGTTGCTGAAGCAGGGTTGGGTTCGTGTGAGGCGCGGCAAGGACAGGCGGGAGCGTCTGTTCCGTCTCACGCAGGGGGGCAAGCGAAAAATGGCAGAGGCTCAACGGTACTGGGAGCGGGCGGAACAGCGACTGCGGACAGAACTGGGCGACGAGGGTTGGAAAAGCATGAGGCAGACGGTCTTGCGAATTACAGAGGCTGCGCTGGCGGCATAAATTTTTGTATCCACTATAGATGTATATACATCTAGTGTAAATGAGGAAAGTGAAATCCTCCAGAAAGGAACCTATTTATGCGAACCGCTATCTATTTGTCGGGTGCGCTGCTGGTGTTGGGAGTCTTGCTAGCCAGCCTGAGCGGAGCACTCGGCGAAGGCCAAAGCAATCACACTGAGGCAAGCTCCCATCGCCCCGAGCTCGAGTATTTGAAAGCTGTGAACAGCGTGGCGCCGCCGCGAGATCCACAACTGCTGTTTCTGCTGATGGCACAGTATTCGAACGCGAACCTGCAAGGTGAGGGCGCTGAGTTTTTCTCGGCACGACTGAAGGAATTCGGACCTCGCCTGACCGACGTTCAAAAGGCGCTCTATCTGAGCGCCATCGGATTGTTGCGAGCCCAGCATGCATCTTCCGTTTCGTTGCGGCACCGAATCGGTTACGTGAAAGACACGATAGCGATCCTCGATCAAGCCAACCAGCTTTCCGGAGGGCAAGTCTTCGTTGTGAATTGGATTGCTGGCATCGTCCATACCGAACTTCCAAGCTTTTTTCATCAGACGAAGGCAGCCGAGGCAGAGCTAGCTTGGTGCGTGGAGAACGCCGAAAAAGCCCCTCATGCGGGTTGGTTGCGGGAAGTCTATTACCACCTCGGAAAGCTCGCTCTTGCTGACGGGGAACGGGCCAAGGCACAGGACTATCTGCGTGAGAGCGGGTACAAGAGTTTTGACAGGCCGATTACGCTGATCACTCCTTTTTCGGAAGACGTCGCTTCGGGACATGCCTTTGCGCCTCGGCACATCGCCGAGATCGTGCCGGGCCGCGTATATGCGCTCTCGGGTTTCGAGTTCACGGAATACTACTTTGTGGTTTCCGACGATGGGCGGCAGTTGATCGGCATCGACGCCGGTACACGAGCGGATTCCGCCAAGGTTGCGTACGAGGCATTGCGAGCGTACGCGCCCAGCCTTCCGGAATTGACAACCATCTTCGTTACGCACTCGCACTGGGACCACGTTGGCGGTCACAAATATTTCCGCGCTCTGAATCCGCGCTTGCGGTTCTATGCCCGGAGCAACTATCAGGAAGAAATTGCTCGCGAAGTCGATGCGCCGGGGAATTTTGGCAAGCAATTCTTCGGTGAACGCTTCAGTCTCGACGACGTACGCAGCTTCAAGCCGGACATCACCATCGATCGTCGTACCGAACTGACGATCGGGGGAACACGCATCGAGCTCATCCCTGTGCAAGGAGGAGAAACCCACGATGCGATGTTCATCCATCTACCGGATCAGGGTGTGATGTTCGTGGGAGATTTCATCATGCCGTATCTTGGAGCGCCCTTTGTGGAGGAAGGCGATTTCCAGGGACTGCTAGATGCAATTGACGTTGTTGTTGAGAAGCATCCCCGATACCTGCTGCACGGCCACGAGCCGCTCACCAGGAATTTCGCATCCGCCTCCATGCTGGCGCAGCTCAAAACAGATCTGGTGTGGCTGCACGAGCAGGTATTGACTGCGGTCCGCCGCGGCGATGAACGTGCCGCGATTCACCAGGCAAACTTGATTCCTCCAAGTCTGCTTGGTGGCCAGCCTGACGTGTATCAGCCATACCTTATCTTGCGCGAACACGTCATTGACCGACTATACGACCAGAACGTCGGCTACTGGCAGCCGGACCTGCAAGGCCTCGACCATCTCGGACGCGCCGACCGTGCGGAACTCTTGGTCGACTACCTCGGTGTATCGGAAAAACAACTCGTCAGGACTGTGGCGCGCTTGGCCGCCGACGGCAAATACGAACTCGCGGCCGCGCTGCTCGAATCGTGCGGAAACAGATTCGAGGGCAGCTCGTCCGTAGCTAACGCCAAACGGCTTGTCTACCTCAAACTGATGGAGGAGCACCAGAATACCGACCCGTTCAAATTCATCATCTATTCCGGAAAGATCGGAGAACAAACGCCGCAGATGACTGCGACCAAGTGAAGGGTGGCGCCGCTCTTAGCGTCTTTGTGGGAAGTTGGGTGTTTGGTGCGCATCTACGGGCGAGTGACAGGCAACTCGGAGTTGAACCGGCGCCTCACACCTCCAACCCGGCACCGGCAGCAACAATATTCCGCTCCCCTGTAAACTCAAGCCTCCCAAAGTCGTCCATACTAGTAGCAGAAGACGAACCGCATGGGAACCACCCTGACCGCAACCTTGAGCTCAACCTCGCGAGCCAACGCCGACAGCATCCCGGCGGAAAGCTTCGACGAGATTGTCCGCCAGCACCAGCGGCGGGTCTACCGGGTGATCTTTCTGCTGGTGAAAGATTCCGACGCCGCTGACACTCTCACCCAGGAATGCTTTCTGCGCGCCTACCAGAAGCGCGCAACTTTCCGTGGTGAATGCGCGCTGGCTACCTGGCTGCTGCGCATTGCGGTCAACCTGGCGCGAGATCACGGCAAGAACCGGCGCCTCTCTTTTTGGCGGAAGCTGGTTGGCCTGGAAGATGAGAATTCTGGCGGTGAGGCGCAACCGTACGCGGCGCCTCACCCTTCGCCGGAGCGTATTCTGCTGGCGCGAGAAACGTTGCAGGAAGTTTGGACCGCGGTCGCTTCGCTGTCGCCGCAGCAGCAGACTATCTTCCTGCTGCGCTTTGCGGAAGACATGGCGCTGGCTGAGATTGCCGAGGTGCTTCGGCTCAAAGTGGGAACCGTGAAGGCGCAATTATTCCGCGCCACCAACAAAGTAAAGGAAACCATCAAGGAGCAGTCATGCAGTTAATACGCCATCTGAACAACGAGGAATTGACCGATCTGCTGCTGGAGGACGATCAGCGGGAGCTGCAGCAAAGGCTGGCGGCGCTGCCCGAGCAGTTGCGCTCCACCACCGAGCAACCGGAGTGGTTCTGGCAACGGCAACAAGCTGCGATTCACCGGCGCATGGCAGCGACGCGGCGCGCGGTCTGGCCGCTGCTGACGGCCTCCGCCGGCGCGCTGGCGCTGCTGGTGCTGGCATTGACCTTGCCGCACAGCGGGAGCAGGCCAACGCCGCCCGTGCCCCAGGCGCAAACCGACCCGGATCAAGAGCTAATGATCGCAGTCGAGCAAGCCGTGCACACCGAAGTACCTTACGCTCTCGAGCCCGCCGCTTTGCTGGCCAATGAGATCGGCAAATCGCAAGCGACCGTCACCCCCGTGCGCTTTTCCAAGGAGAATAAACATGCGAATGAGTAAGTTCTGTTGCCTGCTCGCAATTTTGCTGCCCATCTCGGCTCTGGCCCAGGTTTCTGTTGTGGCCCAGGGTCCGGGCGGCCCGCCGCAACTCGACGGAGGCCCAGAGGTGAGAACCGGGGGGGTAGTGATTCGCCGCGAAATGGGTGAGTGGTGGCGGGATTCGAAGCTAGCCAAGAAATTGCAATTGAGCGACGAGCAGATTTCCAAACTCAACCAGATCTTCTTCGACCACCGTATAAAGCTGATTGACTACGGTGCCACCATGGAAAAAGAAGACCTGAAGCTGCAGAACTTCCTCGACGCGGACGATCCCAACGAAGGCCAGGTCGGCACACAAGTGGACCAGGTTCTCGCCGCCCGGGGCAAACTGGAGCGCGAATACACCATGATGAATCTGGATCTGCGCAAGGTGCTCTCGGTCGCGCAATGGCGGCAGCTCAAGTCCATCCGTGAGGAACGCGGCCCCGGCGGCAACGTTTTCTTCTACAAACAAATGGGCCCAGGTGCGCCGAGTCCTCCGCTGCCTCCGCCCGGCCCCGACGGCGAAAACATGTTCTGAGCATTCGACATCGGACTTTTCCTACCAGGCCGCCTGCATCCCTCCCCACTAACCGCATGCGGCCTTCTTTTTCTCCGTGTTAGACTTTTCTATAAGACACTTGGCAAGGAAGCCAACATGAAATTTGGCGTCATCATCTTCCCCGGATCGAACTGCGACCATGATGCGTACTGGACCATCCAGCAAGTGGCCAAGCAGCCGGTCACATTTCTGTGGCATGAGTCGTACGAGCTTGAGAACTGCGACGCCATTGTCGTGCCCGGCGGTTTTGCTTACGGCGATTATCTGCGCACCGGCGCCATCGCCAAGTTTTCTCCGGTGATGGATTCCGTCCGCAAGTTTGCTGCCGGCGGTGGACTGGTGCTGGGCATCTGCAACGGCTTCCAGATCCTTTGCGAGTCAGGCTTGCTGCCCGGAGCCCTGATGCGGAATGTGGGCCTTAAATACGTTTGCAAACCGGTTCAGGTGCGCGTGGAGAACGTGGATACTCCCTTCACCAACGCTTGCCGTTCTGGTGAGCTCCTGACCATTCCCATCGGCCACATGGAAGGCAACTACTTCTGCGACCAGGCCACGCTCGCCGAATTACGCCGTGACCGGCGCATCGTATTTCGATACTCTACCCCGGCCGGTGAAATTACTCCCGAGGCCAATCCCAACGGATCTCTCGACAATGTCGCCGGGATTTGCAGTCCCGGCGGAAACGTGCTTGGCATGATGCCCCATCCCGAGCGCTCCAGCGAAGCGGAACTGGGCGGCACCGAGGGCTTCAAGATTTTCCAGTCCCTGGTCGGCGCCATGGCGGAAAAGTAGTTTTACCGCCTAAATTCACAGGGTTTCCACAGCTTTCCCGTTCCGGTGCTCAGTTAACTCTTTCCCGTAGAACGGTTTCTTGCTAAGCTCCGTTCTCCCCGTCTGCTAGTTGACTGCTCGGCTCTAACTCGAGGTATTCCTGCGTTCTCCGGGAGGTTCCACTCTAATGACAAGCCGAGAGATTTTGGACCGTCTCTCCGACACCTTGATGTGTGATGAACACATACTGAGCGTGCGAGAGAGAGAGTTAATCGTCAGCCTATTGCAACGCGCACGGACGCAAGCCGGCGGGAACGGCGTGGTCACTGAGATGATTGCGCAGGCGGTGGGCGAAATCGTCGCCCAGCGAGCTTACGGAGTTTTGGGCGATAGCATCACGCGGCGCCTGAGCGGACACCTATCGCACGCGGTTCCGGCAATTCCGGATAAAGAAGATCAAGAATGGCGCGGCCAGGACCAACCCATACCTGAT
>Ga0209415_10008353_pt1 | contig 17972 bp, 15 predicted proteins | sample PeaSoiSIISIP2007_FD_187696 | JGI IMG/M metagenome (GOLD analysis project Ga0209415, IMG submission 187696) | Peat soil microbial communities from Weissenstadt, Germany - SII-SIP-2007 (SPAdes) (version 2) | ecosystem: Environmental > Terrestrial > Soil > Wetlands > Peat | place: Germany... | reverse complement strand
ATATTTCGGTCGCATTTCGGAATCAGCAGAGCGGCCAGCGACTTCGCTACGCCGGCATGAACCAGCAAGGCGAGCCTTTGCAGGGTAGCGACGGCAATCCCATACTCACTCTCGGGGGCAACGGTCCCGAAGTGAAGCTGGACGTATTCGGCACGGGGTTCCCGGTGGGCAATTCCGGACGTATCGTTACCAACCGCCACGTTGCCGAACCCTGGTGGGATAACGACGAACTGACTGAGATGGCGGGCCAGGGTTTCTTGGCGGAAATTTCCTCAATTCATGCTTACTTCCCTGGCGACCCCCGCGCGTTCACCGGAGAGATCCAGGAAATCTCGAAGGACACGGACCTGGCGACTATGCGAATCGACATTCAAGACTTGAAGCGGCCGTTCCTTGCGATTGACTCAGGCAAGGGAGCCGCAGTGACGGGTGAGCCCATCGTATTGATGGGGTATGCGACGGGGCTTGCCGGCATCCTGGCACGCACGGACGAAAGTACGGCTCAGCAGATATTGACTCGCAGCGGCGGCGACGTCTCGCAAGTCCTGGCGGAGTTGGCGCACCGCGATCTCATTCATCCGATCATTACGCAGGGCCACATCGGAGATATTTTGCCCGACAAGATCGTCTTCGACGCGCAAACCACCTCTGGAGGTTCCGGCGGGCCCCTTTTCAATCGTCAGGGTAAAGTCATCGGCGTCACGTATGCAATCCTGAAAGGTTTCGGGGGCTCTAATTTCGGAATTCCGATTCGATTTTCGGAGCCCTTGCTCGGGCCCTCGATTGCTTCCCCGCCAACTCACGCGACAAATTGAAACCCCGCTGCCGCGCGGCTGGCCTGGTGGAAGTTATCCATATTCTTCTCTTGGGAGTAAGACTGAAGGCGCACTTGGTGTCGTTTGACGCCCCCTCGCGGAAACTCGCTCGTAGCGTAGAAATGGAGCGGTTTGTTCCGAAGAGGAAGCAATGTATAATTGATTCAGTCGCCTAGCTTGTTCGCTTGGAGTTGTGACCGCACCTATGCCGAATCTCAGCTTTACGCTGAACGGGAAACGCACTACGTGCTCCTATGAGCCGGGGATGCACTTCCTCGAAGTTCTGCGCGAGGAATGCGGCATCGTTTCCCCGAAGAATGGTTGCGCTCCTGAGGGAACTTGCGGCTGCTGCGCGGTCCTCGTGGATGGGCGTCCTGCGCTTTCTTGCCTGCGGAAACCCGAACAAATGGAAGGCCACGATGTCGTAACGCTCGAAGGCGTCCCGGAAGATATGCGGGAAGTGTTGGGCGAAGCTTTCGTGCACGAAGGCGGAGTGCAGTGTGGCTTTTGTATTCCGGGCATCGTGGTGCGCGCTTCTTCGATGTTGCGGCAAGGCTGCACGGAGGATCGCGAAGCTGTAAAACAAGGGCTGGTCGGCCATCTGTGCCGCTGCACCGGCTATTCGCGGATTCTGGACGCCATCCAGAGCGCCGGCGAAGCCTGGAAAAACGGCGGAAAACTGCCGCGCAAAGAACCCCGCCGCCATTCCTATTTCGGTGAAGATTTCGGATTGAGCCGCAACCCCGCCTACGCAAAAAACAAAAACGGAAATGGAAACGGCCAGCGAAACGGAAATGGATTCGGAATCGGCGACTCCCCATCCCGCTATCGCGGCTTTGAGCAGGCGCTCGGCGAGCGACCCTTCGTCGATGACATGACCGTTCCGGGCATGCTGCACGGAGCAATGGTTCTGAGCGAACACCCCCGAGCCAAAGTCAACGCGATTGACGCGTCGGCTGCTCTGGCCATGCCAGGAGTCGTGAGGACCTTCACAGCCGCTGATGTTCCCGGAGAGCGCGGCACGGGCCTGAATTATCCTGACCTGCCGATCTTCGTGGCGGTCGGCGAAACCACCTGCAATGTTGGAGATTTCCTGGCCATGGTGGTCGCGGACACCGCCTTCCACGCGCGCCAGGCTGCCGACAAAGTGAAAGTCGATTACACGGTGCTCGAACCTGTCACCGATCCATTTGCTGCGATGGAACCCGGCGCGCCGCAAGTGCATCCCCCCGGCAACTTGTGGGTGCACGACAATGTGCTCGATACCACTGCCTTTTCGCGCGGCGATGTGGAAGCGGCGTTCTCCCAGTCCGCGCACATCATCGAGCAGACGTGGACTACGCAGGCGGTCGAACCGGCGTTTCTCGAGCCCGAAGCTTGCCTGGCCATGCCGGAAGGCGACGGAATTAAGTTTTACTCGCAGAGCCAGGGCTCGACGTTTGACCACAAGATGATTGCCGACATCTTGAAATTGCCGCTCGATAAAGTGAATGTCGAGCTGGCCGCGAGCGGTGGAGCCTTTGGCGCAAAAGAAGAGATCACGATTCAAGGACAAACAGCGTTGGCTGCGTACCTGCTACAGCGTCCAGTGAAGACCGTCCTAACGCGCAAGCAATCGACGCAGCACCATGGCAAGCGCCATCCCATGACCCTGAAGTATAAAGTCGGGGCGGACGCGGAAGGCCATCTGCTCGCGGTGCGCGTGCGCATCGTCGGCGACACAGGAGGCTACGCGGGCACAGGCGGCAAGTGTTTGCTACGCGCGGCGTGCCATTCTTGCGGCGTCTATCGCGTGCCCAACGTAGATGTGAACTCCAAAGCCGTATTCACCAACAATCCGACCAGCGGCGCCATGCGCGGCTTTGGCAGCAACCAGGCTCAGTTCGCGATGGAAGGCGTCATGGATCTGCTCGCGGAAAAAGTGGGCGTCGATGGCTGGGAAATCCGCATGCGCAACATTCTGAATCCGGGCGATGCCTTCGCCACCGGTCAGATCATGCGGGAAAGCGTGCGCGGAATGCGCGTCGCACTCGAATCCGTGAAGGACATTTACAAGAATGCAAAGTACGCCGGCCTGGGCTGCGGCATCAAGAGCACTGGAATTGGGAATGGCGCCGTTGAAAGCGGTTACCTAATTATTCGCGTTGTGGAAGGCCCCCGACTGGAGATCCTCAACGGGTATACGGAAATGGGCCAGGGCGTTTTCACAACCGTTCGGCAGGCGGTCGTCGAAGAAACGGGGCTGTCACCGGAGATCATGACGGTGCGCTGGGACAGAGAGATGGGCGCCAAGTGCGGAGAGGCGTGGGCATCGCGCGCCACCACGCTCAGTTGCGCCGCGGCGCAGCGCGCGGGACAAAAGCTCGCTGCCGACTTAAACGAGTTCCCGCTTGAGAAGCTAGTCGGCCGTGAGTACCGCGGGGAATACGTCTGCGACTTCACAACCCGCCCAGGCACTCCGGAAGCGATAAAAAATCCGACGACGCACATGACCTTCAGCTACGCCTGCCAACTCGTGATTCTGGACGACAACGGGCGCATGGAGCGCGTCGTGGCGGCTCACGACGTTGGCCACGCTATCAACCCAAAAGCTTGCGCCGGCCAGATCGAAGGCGGCGTGCACATGGGCCTTGGCTATGCGCTCTCCGAAAATTTCACTTCCACCAATGGCGTGCCCGATTCCCTGCTCTTGCGCGATTGCGGCATCCTGGGAGCCAAGCAAACACCGAAAATTGATGTGATCCTGATTGAAGTTCCCGATGAAGTGGGTGGATACGGCGCAAAGGGAGCCGGCGAAATCGGTTTGGTGCCCACGGCGGGCGCAGTCGCTGCTGCTCTGCATTCCTTCGATGGAATCCGCCGCTTCAGCCTGCCGATGCAGGATTCCCCCGCGGCGGAGCCATCTGTCCCGAAGTCCCGAAAAAAGAAAGCGATCCCCGCCGGCGTGCTGTCCCTTGCGGCGGAAAACACTTCCTCAAAAAGCCGGTAAGCGGAATCGAACCCAGTGGGAAAGGCTTCAAGCCTGCCTGATTTTGATTTTGCAATGTCGGAACGGCAGACAGGCTTGAAGCCTGTCCTACCACAAGCCGATTATTCTCGCAGCGCGAATGCAAACAGGCTGTTCCCGGAGGCGATGGTGATGTACTGCTTGCCGTCGACCTGGAAACTGATCGGCCCGGCAATGATTTCGCCGCCCAGATTTTGCTTCCATAGCAGCGCTCCTGTCCGCGCATCCAGAGCCTGGAAATATCCTTCCCGGCCGCCGACGAAGAGCAGGTCCGTGGCGGTGGTTAGAATTCCGCTGGTGTTGACGTCGTGCATGGCGAACTTCCACTTCTTCTCGCCGGTTTTCGGATCGAGAGCCACGACGCCTCCGGTGGCCAACGCTTCGGTGTAGGTATTGACGGGCCCCTGGCGGGCGCCCGCGGGGTTCTCAGCCCCGGGAATAGGGGTCGTGTTTGCGCCGCCGGTGAAGCGAGTGCCTTCCTTGTATTCCGCCTTCACGCCGGCGAAAACCGTGCCGTAATCTTCCCACGTGGAGACATAGAAGAGCCCGGTGTGCGGGCTGTAGGAAGGCGAATACCAGTTCGTTCCGCCCTGGATACCCGGATACGTCGGCACACCCGGAGGCTGCGGCGTCGTGATCGGCCGGCCGTTTGCGTCGAGGCCGCTCGCCCAATTGACCTTTACGAATGGTTTTCCATTGAGAAACTTGCCCGTACCGCGGTCCAAAACGTAGAAGAAGCCATTGCGATTGCCCCAGAGCATCAACTTGCGCGGGCTGCCGTTCCAATCCGCATTGGCCAGGACAGGAACTTGCACCGAGTCATAGTCGTAGGGATCGTGCGGCGAGAATTGGAAGTACCATTTCATCTTTCCCGTGTCGGCGTCAAGGGCGAGAACGGAATCCGAGTAGAGATTGTCGCCGGCTCGCTGCACCGCGTTGAAGTCCGGGCCGGGGTTGCCTGTGCCCCAGTAAGTTAAATTCAGATCGGGGTCGTAGGAACCGGTCATCCAGACGGCGCTGCCGCCATGTTCCCAATCGTTTCCCTGCCAGCTCTCGTGACCGGGCTGATCGGGATCGGGAATTGTGTCGGCGTGCCAGACTTGTTTGCCGGTTCCAGCTTCAAAAGCAGAGATGAAACCGCGCACACCGAACTCGCCCCCGGCGACGCCCACGATCACTTTATCTTTAACCACCAGCGGCGCCATCGTCATGGCATAGCCTGCGGTGGGTTCGGCCACCTTCACATTCCAGAGTGCGTGGCCGTCCTTAGCGTCAATCGCGACGAGATGCGCATCGACGGTGGCCATGAAGAGAGTGTCGCCCAGGATGGCGAGGCCTCGATTCACAATGCCGCAGCAAGGCCGCGCGGCGGGAGAATTAGCGTAGTGGAAAACCCAGAAAGCGCGGCCCGTGTTCGCGTCCACTGCCACGACGTCATTGGGCGACTGCGTGATGTACATGATGCCGTCGACGACGAGCGGCGTGGTTTCAAACTTCTGCAGCGACTGCACCTGAAAAACCCACTTTAGCTCGAGATTCTTGACATTCGAAGGGTCGACTTGCTTGAGGAGACTATAGCGCTGGCTGGCGTAGCTGCCGGAATAGGTCAGCCAGTTCTGCGGCTCATCGCTCGCATGGAGCAGGCGCTCAGGCGTTACCTGGGCGCGGAGCGCGAAAGGAATCAGCAAAGCGAGAAGTAGCGGGAAGGAAGTGCGCCGTGAGTGATTCATTTCACACCTTTCAGGGAAAGAAGGTAGGCTTCCAGGTCCGCCAATTCCTGCGCGCTGAACTTGTCTTTGTAGGAAGGCATCGGCGTGGTCTTGAGGACGGTGAATTCGCGAAGGTCGGCTTTTGTGAGCGAAACCAGGCGCTCTTGCTCGTCGATGAGTTGCACGGTGTACGTGTCTTCATTGAGTCGCCGGCCGTTGATGACTTTCCCGTCCTTGGTCACCGCGCGGACAGGCCGGTTGGCCGGAAGCATCATGCCGGCAGGATCGAGTAGCGTACGGTGCAGGAGCTCGGCCGTGCGGAGCGCGCCGATATCTCCCAGGTCGGGAGCGACGCGCGGGCCTTTGCCGTTGACGGCGTGGCAGCTCGCGCAGTTGCCCGCGCCAGCGAATAGCGCCTGCCCGCGAGCCGTGTTGCCGATCACCGAACCGCGTGCATCGAAGCTGCTAAAGTTGCGGAGATAGGAGACGATGCCGGTCAGCTCGGACGCGCCAAATGCGAAGGGCTGCATCGCTGTGCCGGGGACGCCGTTGGTGATCGTGGCCCGCAGATCGTTGTCGGAAACAACCCGCTTGAATTGGCCCGCGCGAAAGTTGACGCCGGGGATCAGATCACCGGAGGTGCCGTGGCATGCGGTGCATTGATTGGCGAAAATCTGCGCGCCGTATTGAATGTCGGACTGAAAATATTCCGGAGCACGGTCCTGGCCCTGAGCGAACGCGGCTGGCCCGTGAAGTGCGAAGATGCCGAACACGATTGCGAATAGAAACGGCTTGACCAATGATAGACACCGAATTTTCACGGAAGGCCCCCGTTTGAGCAACAATTCTTAATCTTAAATATCCGGTTTTTAATTTCGTATCGCGAAATATACACCCGCACGGCGATGTTTGAAAGGCTTGCCGGTGGGATTATTCTTCCGTTCAAACATTCTTGAACCGCGGGAACAATTGCAAAGGATTTTCCCGTTCGATGGCGTGAAGGTCGCTTGCCTTCAGTCCGACCTCGTTCAGCCCCTTGGCAACATCCCCCGCGCTGGAGAACGGAAAATCGGTGCCAAACAGGATGTGTGCTACGGGCACCAGCTTCAACATTGTTGGCCAAGGGTACGGACCATAAAAATTCGCGGTGTCGTAATACAATTTCTGCACTTCGTGGAGCAGGCCGTTCGGCAGCCGCTGCGCGATGTCGGGCCGCGTCGCCAGCGCGCCGAATCGCGTCATCAGGTAGGGCATCGTTCCGCCGCCGTGGGAAAAGATGAATCGAATGTCCGGATAGCGCGAAGCGGTGCCGTCGAAGATAATGCTGGCGATCGCTCGCGATGTATCGGTTCCCAACTCGATCAAGGCCGGAGCCAACTCCGGTTGCAGATCTTTGCAGCACTCCGCTTTCACGGGATGAAAGAAAACCACAGCCTTGCGCCGATTCAGTTCGCTCATCACCGGCTCGAACGCAGGGTCGCCGGGATATTTTCCCTGGTAGCTCGTCATCATGCACACGCCGTCGGCCTTGAGCGTGTCCTGGCTGTATTCAATCTCGCGGAGGCAGCCATCGACGTCGGGCAGCGGGACGGTGGAGAACATGCCGAAGCGGCCGGGATGATCCGCCACAAGGCGCGCGCCGTAGTCGTTGCACTCCCGCGCGAGTTTGCGCGCCGCTTCGTTATCTCCGAACCAGACGCTCGGCTCGCTCGTCGAAACGATCGACGTCGCAACACCGCTCTTGTCCATATCCTCGACGGCCTTGCTGGGCGTCCATAATTCCAAGGGGCGCTGGTTCGTCTTCCTCGAGGCAATGGCGGCAATAAATCCCGGCGCGGAAAAATGGTTGTGGACATCAATTCGGTATCGCCGCTCGGGAACGACGGCTGGCGACTGCGCCCGTAGGAGTGTTTCCGGAAGAAGCGCAGCGGCGCCGAGTGCGCCCAAATCGGCTAGGAATTTCCGCCTGGCTACGCCGGTTGAAACCGGCGCCGCGCATTTTTCCAATGTGCGATCATCGATTTTAATTTTCATCGAGCGCTAACGTACACCCGGCTTCGCGCCTCGTGCAATACGAATGTGTCTCTGCAGAACCAGTGGCGCAGGCTTCCAGCCTGTGAGGTTTGGTCCTTGGAAGGACTAACCCCCACAGGCTGGAAGCCTGCGCCACAAGACCCACTGCATCGGGAGCAGTATTCGCCAGCATTAAGAGGAGTGGGAAAAAGTTGGTCAGCAGTTACACCGAATAGCAAACTCGCGCTCGCGTCCCACCAGAGATTCACCGCGCTCTTGATGCGCATCGCGGTGCGCCATGACGATCTTCAAGCCGCCGTTTCGATATAGTTCGCTGACTTCCTCTTCCCATGCGCGGCTTCCGTCCGGCGACCACTGGAACGGCAACGATTTGATGTGCCACGGCCGGCCATCGAAGTCGGGCGCCAACTTGAGAGCGGTGCGCAGGATTTCGCGCTGCTGTTCGGCTTCGTGCGGTTTTCCCGCCGGGCAGCCGAGGGGGAAATCCAGAAAACACGTTCGCGGAGGCTTTGCTTCTTCGGCGGATTCGAGAAGCACACTCATGCTCAGTGTTGGAAGCCCGCGAGCCTCGAGCGCTCTTGCAATGACGGTCGTGGCGCGATGACAAGCCGGACAAAACGGAAAGAGAAATACCAGGTCAACGCCTTGCGAATCGTAGATCTGCTTGATCGCCGGGACGGTTTGTTCGACAAGTTCCGTGTAGCGCTGGATCGAGCCAACCATGGACACAGCAATATGGGAAAGCCGCATGAACGCGCCCTCGGATTCCAGTTCTCTCATGCGTTCCAGAGGGAACGCGACGTTGAGGTCTTCGACAGCCCACTTGCGAACTTTCGTCTTGTGCGCAATCACAAGCCGCGACATGGGCGTGTCACGATGAATCAGGCGAAACGAAATGTCCTCCGTTTCACCCATTAACGGGTCTTCCGGTAGTTGGGCGCCGCAACTCGCGAACAGACCAATCGTGGACTCGGCAATGGGCTTTCGCAGCGGAGTCAGTCTGGGAGGATCGAACACGGGCCGATTCTCGAATTTGCGGCCGGTGACTTCTTCAAAAATCCGGGAAAAACTATAAGGCATCGTTCACCTATTGCGGCCAAGTAGCCGCAGGATCGAGGTTGATGATGGGTTGCGCGCCGGAAACCGGAACCATGGGGCGCAGGTACGGTCGGGCAGCCGCTTTGTGGCAAGAATAGCAATCCTCGAGCAAGTTCCTATACGCCACCGCGAATTGTTTGCTATCCTTCATTTCGATCGCTTTGCGTACCGTGGGCAAGGTGCCGTTGTCAATTCCGTCGAAGATCGATTGCATATCCACCGGATTGCCGTCGGCGCCTTTGGGACCGGGATTCAGGTGCACTTCCCATCGGATGCGGTTGCGCGTTTCGTTCAGGTAGTAACCGGCTAGGGGCCAATTCTGCTTCTCTCCGGCAAACCAGAGATTGGCGGCGAACATCCCTACCTCAACCATGGGATGAGAGTTTGGCGGAGTGATGTCTTTCAGATGTGCGACATCCGACTGCAACGTCGCGGGATTGGCTTGCGGACTATTTTGCTGTGCAACGGCAGTTGGATGCCCCCACGATGAAAAGAAAAGACCACCCAGCATCGCGCCCAAGAGCAACATTTGCAAACTACGGATCCAATTCGTGCCGGCCATATCGAAACGCTCCTTCCGAATTGAGCTGGAAATCTGAGTGCATACTATGAACATTCCTGCTGCTCAATTGCCGCTCGTGCGGATCTTTACGCACAATCCCGCAAAAATATTTTCCGAATGGGATCCTCACAAGGCCGTCTCCGATGAAAACGTCTTCGCGAAAGAACCTTCGGTCCCAAACCGGATCAAAATTCTGGCGGGGATTATAGCTCAATTCCTGGACTGCGCCTCCGAATGCAGGAAAACTCAAAATTGCGAATCAGTCCAGGTAATGCGAAGCGAGGGATTGCGGGGGTTCGTCACGTCCCAGGACTTGAATAATCGTCCGGGGCAGTTCCAGTGCGGCCGAGGCCTTCGATACGAAAGCATCCGCGCCAACCAGACGGGCAGTTGTCGGCGTTTCATGCATGCTGAAAAATATGATCCTGGTCGTGGGGGCAAGTCGACGGATTTGCTTAGCCGTATCAAAGCCACCCATAACGGGCATCGTCAGGTCAAGAATCACAACGTCGGGAGATAGTTCCTTCACCTTTGCAATCGCCTCGGCGCCGTCTTGCGCCTCCCCACAGATCTCCCACTGATCGCTGCCGGAAAACAGAACGCGCACACCCATGCGCACAATTTCGTGGTCGTCCGCAACTAGAAGGCGTATAGGAATGGCTGGGCTCCGAAGAACGCATGGAAGAAGCTATAGGATACAGAGACCAAAGTACATACAGGCATTGATGTATTATTTTTTCGCGACACGGATGGTGATTTCGGATTCCGTTCCAAATACTAGATTCCAGGCACATTACTGAACACAAGGCACTTATATTAAGGTCCAGAATGAGTCCAGGGCAATGGATTCTGAAGATTTTGTCTCAGGTCAGCTTTACGAACACTTTATAAAAGCGCCCTCCAGACGCCCATGCCTAAACAAATCTTGCAGACGACTCCGTGCCGCAGCAGAATGTCCGAGCTTCCATGAACACAAAGTTTGGAGCGCCTTCGATTTTCGAGCGGTGACAAATGTGCTCACGCTGGATAGGACTCGGAATGAAAAAGAGATTGGTATGGTGCGTCGTGGCCCTCGCGGTATGGCCTGTTTGTTCTGCAATTATCTCCGGGCAGGAGAAGCCTGCCGGCGTTCGCGACCGAAATATTGTGATATTTGTTTTTGATGGATTGCGAGCTGGTTCCGTCAACGCTGACGATTCGCCAACGATGTTTTGGATTCGCAATCATGGGGTCAACTTTGCAAACAGCCACTCTCTTTTTCCGACCTTTACTACCGCCAATGCTTCCGCCATCGCCACGGGGCACTACCTTGGCGACACCGGCGATTACAGCAATCAGATCTATATTGGGCATCCGGTGTTCATCGACGGAAACTTCGGCCGGCCGCCCGGAAGCTACGCGCCTTACATCGAAAATAATCGAGTCCTTGGCGATCTGGACGCCCAATTCGGCGGAAACTATTTGAACGAAGAAACATTGCTTGCCGCGGCGCGCAGGCATGGGTTCAGCACTGCGATCGTGGGGAAAATGGGGCCCGCCGCGATCCAGGATGTAAGCCAGTTGAATCCTGTGAATGGAGGATTCGCGATACCTCAGACGATCATCATCGATGATGGGACGGGCAATCCAGATGGCGTACCGCTTGCACCAGAAGTCTCATCGGCTCTCGTAAACGCGGGACTCCCCACGACCACGCCGGTCCGCAACCAACCCACAGGAAACAACATGACCCCTGGAACAAAAGACCCAAATTACGTTCAGCAAGCGTATTTTGCTGACGCCACATCCAAAGTGATCTTGCCGATGTTCGTTAAAAGTGGAAAGCCATTCGCGCTGCTCTATTGGTCGCGCGATCCGGACGGAACACAGCACTTTCAGGGCGACAGTTTGAACCGGCTGATCCCAGGCATCAACGGGCCGACTTCAAAGGCGGCGCTCAAAAATGCGGATAACAACCTGAGGCAGATCCTGGATTACATCAACAGCGATCCCCAGCTTGCTGCTAACACCGACATTTTTCTGACCGCGGATCACGGCTTCGCGACGATCAGCAAGCATGACATTGATGCCGCGGGGCACGTGACGACGAGCTATGCAGCGAAGTGGATCTACAAGGACGCCCAGGGCCGGCAAGAGGTCAACACTGGATTTCTGCCCGTGGGCTTTGTTTCGATTGACCTCGCCCATGAATTGGGGCTCCCGCTCTTCGATCCCGACAGCCAGATTGACGGTCCAGATGGCAAGAAAATCTTCGAGCCAGTGGACCCGTCTGCTGTTCAACAGCTCCCGAACCTGCGCCAGCACCCGGTTGGAGGCAACGGATTGATCGGCGGCACAGGCAGGATCGCGAAAGAAACGGATGCGAAGGTCGTCGTCGCCGCGAATGGAGGCTCCGATCTGATCTATCTTCCCGCTCATGATTCCGACCTCGTGAGAAGGATCGTCGCCTTCCTGGCGCGGCAGGATTATGTTGGCGGGATATTCGCCGACGATGAATACAAGAATGTGTCCGGGGCGCTGCCCTCCAGCACCATTCGCCTGATCGGTTCATCGCTAACCCCAACACCAACGCTCGCCGTCACTTTTAAAACCTTTTCCACTGATCCCAAGGAGCCGATCATGAGTGAAGTGGAGATCGCGGATTATGTGTTGCAGCAAGGCCAGGGGATGCACGGCAGTTTCGGACGAGGGAATACTTTCAACTTCATGGCAGCGATTGGACCGGACTTCAAGAAGCAGTTCGTGGATCAAGCACCAATCAGCAATGCGGACATCGCGCCCACGTTCGCGCAAATTCTTGGATTTAATATTGCCAGCAAAGGCGAGCTGAAGGGACGCATCTTGAAAGAAGCTCTAGCAGGCGGCCCGCCATCGATTTCGTTCGTGCGCCGCACCGCTATTTCGGAGGGCGCCGCCAACGGCAAGAAAACCATCTTGATGTACCAACAAACAGCAAAGCAAGTTTACTTTGACCAAGCATGTTTCAAGATTGCCGCCAAGACGAATATTCAGAACAAGTGTCCCTAGCGGCGGCGAATGAAAAAAGATAGAGGCCGAAATTGAGTAAACAACGGCTCGAGGCTTTCACGGATGGAGTGATTGCCGTCATCATCACCATCATGGTCCTCGACATAAAAGCGCCGCAGGGCGCCGATTTTGCCTCGCTCCGGTCCGGGCTGCCGGTGTTCCTCGCCTATGCGCTCAGCTTCGCCAACGTCGGCATTTTTTGGAATAACCATCACCACATGCTCCACGTGACCGAACGGGTCAATGGCATGGTGCTATGGGCCAATCTGTTCTTTCTGTTCTGGATGTCGCTCGTGCCATTCGTGATCCGCTGGATGGACGAAGCGCATTTCGCCCCTTCGCCGACGGCCGCCTATGGCGTCGTGTTGGTTTTGTGCTCCATATCGTACATTCTGCTCGAGCGGGCGATCATCAAATGCAATGGCCCAAATTCAAAACTGGCTCGCGCCGTCGGCAGTGACACCAAAAGCAAGATGTCTCTGTTGATTTACGTGTTGGCAATTCCGCTGGCCTTCGTGCACCCATGGATTGCAATCGTGCTCTACGTTGTGATTGCAATGATTTGGTTCATCCCCGATCGACGCATCGAATCGATGGTGTAGGCGAATAACAAATGAATGGTTCAATGGAGGGCGATCTTCGCTGCCGGCTCTACTTGCTGTCTTTGTCGCTGGCGGTATCGCCGACTAATTTGTTATATGCCGCGTTTTCCGAGGGCGAACAAATCATCTCGCGAATATCGAAAGTGGGCGGCTGCAAATAGAAAGGTAACTTGTCAACGGCTACCCAGGGTTTGGTATACATTTTCGGGTCGTCGATCGTTACCGTCAATTCCAGGTGGTCATGGTCCACGCGGTGGAATCTCTCCTCCACGCGCAGATCGCCGCTGTGCGGCCGGCCGGCTCGATCGACCCATGTTCTCTCATCGGTTCCCGTGGTTTGCACGACGAACGTGGAATCATCGACCCACTTCCCTACCGAGTAGCCGTACCACCGCGGGTCGGGATCTTGAGGGACTTCTCGCCCGTCCGTCCAGACGACCCGCCACACCCGGTTAAATTGGTACAGCATTAACACGCTGACAGGCGTCTGAACGATTTGCGTCGTTCTGAATTCGTAGAGGTCTTCGCGGGGCATTCCCTGGGGTTCACAGGCAAATACGGGATCGTTTGTTTCCGCTGGGAGAACGCTTCTCGCTCCACTACTCGGCTTGGTGCGGTTCAACATTTCCCGCCCCAAGGCAGTGTAGGGCGGCTGATGTTCCGGCTTGCCGTCTTCCGGCATTGCACTCGCTCCGAGTACGCCGAGCACATGGAGCGGATTTTCACCTGGTTCCCAAATTCCAGAAATGTCATGCCGTGGAGCAGGAGCTGACTTCTGACCCTTAGGGGGGCCGGTTACCGGCCGTCCCCATCCGTCGAAATCGGAAGGAGCCGGGGCAGCAGGGGCTGCCTCCTGACCCTTCACTGCTCCTGATTGCGGCGGCATGGGCTCGCAGCGCGCAATCGGTGAGAATGCCAACGCTGTCAATACGATCTCCAGAGCAACAAGGCGCTTTCGCATAGCGGGAACCCTTTCTATACTCCAAATTTCAGGCTTGGATTCAACATCGAGATGAAGGCACCCCTGAGGCAATCAGATTAGATCGGCCTGAGCGATCCCTCACTGTTTGGGATAATCCTCCGCTTTGATGGGGCCTTGGAGTCCACGTCCGGGCAACTTTTGGCCATTGGAGAGCAGGACCTCCACGATGCGCCCGATGGGCTTGCCATTCTTGGCCTGGAAAACACTGATCGTAATTTGGTCCCCGGTCTTCAGGGACTGCCTGGTCCAGCCCTGGTGAATCATGGAGGATGGATTTTCGGTCTCCGCGGTCCACTGCACCGTCTGGCCATGGTCATCTGTTACGTCGAACATGAGCACGCAGTGGGGATTGGACCAAACCCATTGGGTAATCGTCGCCTTGAGAGTGACGGTTTTCGTCATGTCATATGCCGCGGTGCCGTGGTGTGCGAATACCGGGACCGAAACAATTGAAATAGCAAGGACCAGAACAAAAGCCGTTAAGAATTTACCTTTCACAAACCACCTCCTCGATTCCGGAACAACGCCTACGCTTATCGGGAAAGCCATGTGCCAGCCATCCGCAGGTTAGTCTTCAGCCACTCAACCTTCAGTAGAATTTTGCGAGCCTAGAATGCAGAATCCAAGATAAGCGTACGATTAATAGCGATGGATAGGAGGGGAGTGTACCCAAAAAATATCTCGGAAGCGATAGATTTGGGGAATCGTCTTCAACCGTGAGGATACGCATGAGTCGTTTGCTCTAATTCATTCTACGTCGCCAATGTGGAGGAAAACCGCAAAGACTGAAATGGATTCCGGTTGAGCAGGTTTCGTCGACGGAGCCATACGGCTGAAAAAATATTTAGCGCCTCTATACAGATAGATCTCCCGATTATTCGTTCCCGGGACATCGTGTTACATTTCGTCTTGTACCGGAAGGCGACATAAGCTAAGTTGCCATCAACCAGGGAAGTTCTGGAGGGATGCTGTGAGAAAAACGTTTCTTTCAATATTGTTTTTGCTGGTTGGCGTCTTCACGGTTTCCGCACCGGTGTTTGCGCACCACGGAAACGCGTCGTACGACTACGAGAAAACGATTACTCTCAAGGGGACCGTTACACAATGGCTTTGGGCTAATCCCCATTGCCTCCTGAAGTTCGACGTGAAAGACGACAAGGGTGAAGTGCAGCATTGGGTTACAGAAGCCAGCGGCCCGGTGGACATGCTCCGAATTGGTTGGAGCAGCACTGCATTGAAAACCGGGGATGAAATCACGATTGACTTGATGCCAAGCAAGAACGGCACGCCCGTCGGTCGCATCAGGCAGGTCACGCTGAGCGATGGCACGGTTTTGAAAGCGACCACTAGAAATACCATTTAGGCGAAACGCCCAGAGGGAAGAGCGAACAGCTCGACAGGTTTGCTCCGGAATGTGCGGCAGCGTAGTGTGGGTGTCCGTGGCTGGCTCCAGCTAAAATCTGCGGGGGATTTCCAAAATGCAAAAACATGCGGTGATCTGGACCATTCCGCTGGTAGCAGCGTTGATCATCCTGATGTTCCCGCGCATTTCGCGTGCTCAATCCGATCCTCCGAAGCAGTCAACAGACGCTCAGAAGCAAGACTGGTGGTTGCACCGCGATAAGTGGGATACGCCCTTGCCGGAAAATAAGTCCGTATACGCCGGCAGAAAGTCAGAACCTGCGCCGCGCCGCGACCTATCCGGCACATGGGATGGATCTTCAGAGGGGGGCACCCAGGCAAAGGGTGCAAAGGGATTCCCGGATGACGCGCGGCATTTGCCGGATGTGCCTTACACGCCTTTGGGCAAGGCAGCGCGCATGGCCAACAAGGCGGGAGAGGGAGAAGAGCAAGCTGAAATTGGGCTGGTGAACGACCCGGTGCACTCCTGCAACCCGGTCGGGTTCCCGCGCTCGGATTTGTTTAATTTAAAAACGATGGCGATCGTTCAGACACCGAACTACGTGCTTTGGCTAAATCAATTTTACAACGTGTTCCGCACCATCTGGACGGATGGGCGGGAACTCCCCAAGGATACCGTCCCCAGATACTACGGGTATTCGGTTGGCCACTGGGAGGACGACTACACGTTTGTGGTCGAAACAATTGGGCTGAATGACAAAACCTGGCTGGATAATGCGGGCCGTCCGCACAGCGACCAGTTGCGGGTGGTGGAACGGTTTCACCGGCCAAGCCGCGAGATTTTGGAGCTCACCGTAACCATTGACGACCCGAAGTTCTACACCAAACCCTGGGTGGCTGCGGACAAGTTGATTTTTCACCTGCTGCCGGCCGATTTCGATATGGGGGAGATCCTCTGTGCGCCGGAGGAGATGGAGGAATATAAGAAGGAGGTTGCCAATCCTGTAACTGGCGGAGTCAAATAGCCCTCGGTTGGAGATAGTAGGAGCCTGTGGCTCGCTAAATCCTGTCGACCTGTAATTTCCTGGAAAACCTCAAAAACTGAAATGGACGCACTTGCAATGGGCTGGCTTTAACCGTTCCGATCTCACAACAGAACTCGAAACAGGAGGATCGTCTGGTCGTCAGCCTGGTTTCCGAAGGCGCTCACGGCCGAGAGGAGATTCCGGGCGATTTGTGGCAAGGGCGACGAAATTTCCTGCAACAAGATACCTTCAATACGTTCGATGCCGAATTCACTGCCTTTAGAATCGTGGGTCTCAATGATTCCGTCTGAGGTAATCAAAAAGAGGTCGCCAGGCTCCACTTGCAATTCCCGGCTCGCATAGCTCACAGACGCAACCAAGCCCAGTGGGAACTGGGGTTCCGCCAACCTCTCGACGCACTGAGACGAACGGCTTGCCATCAGAATTGGTGGGTGCCCTGCCGACGAATATTCCAGGGTGAAATGAGCATTCGTCCGTTTCAGGAGGATCGCCGCGCACGTGGCGAACATTTCCGGTTCTTTCACCTGCGGCAAGACTTCATTGAGACGTTCGAGGAATGCCGGGAGTCGAGGGGAATCCATGAGCTGCGTCCGTGCCGCCGTCTTAAACATGGCCATCAGAATCCCGGCAGGCAGACCGTGCCCCGCAATATCCGCAACGTAGGCGAAGATCTGTCCCTCTTTTAGTTCCACTACATCAACAAGGTCGCCCCCAACTTTGTCGCTGGGAACTGATACGCCATAGAATTCGCAACCGATTGCCGTTTTTTCAATGACGGGAACAAGTGTTTTCTGAATCCCGTGCGCCACGGACAATTCCGTTTGTAGCCGGACGGCGCGGCGGCCTTCACTCCGGATAAATTGGAGGAAAAGTCCCCCTGCGAGCACGCTCAATGCCAGGCTGGCGACGGCTGCCATCCTGATTCCGATTACATCAATCGGTTTGCCTGCGGAGTCCGCCACGGAAGGGACGATCAGTACTCGAATCAACAGGGAACCTGCAACGTGTATCGCGATCGGGAAGAGCAACCAGCGCGGAGATCTGATGATCGTAAGCAAGTAGAAGACGGCCATTCCACCAGTGAAAATCGTCCAGACGAGAACCTCCGCCAAAGACTTTTGGCGGAGTTCTATCAGATCGATAAGGAATCCCAACATTCCGAAAAGGCAAAAAATAGCGAGCAGCAGAAACGTCAGGCGTCGCAGAGGAACATCGCGGAAGTATTCATAAGAAGTGCGCGGAGTGGAAGAACGCCGTGCCATTGGGTTTCTACTTATATCACGGGAGCTCATTTCAAATGCCGGGGCGCCGGCTGCGAGATGCGTTTGAGCTTTCGCGTGCAACATCCTTGCCGAGCAAGGGCTGGGGTTTCGTTTCGCAATGCGAGGGTGGTAATTCTGACGTGTACAGAGTTGGGGGACAGGTCAGGAAGAGATATGGCCGCGAACTGCAATGAAGCTAGTGAGCCCGCTTTCTGCCTGCTTGCCGGGGCTTCGGCTTGCTCTTGTCCTTGAGATTGAGGGCCACTGCAGCGCGGATGAGATCCTTCAAGGACGCCTCGTCAACCTTGTCGCCTTCGTGGATGTCGATGGCGCGCCTGACATTGCCGTCGAGGCTGGAGTTGAAAAGACCTGAAGGGTCCTTCAACGCCGCTCCCTTGGCAAATGTCATCTTGACGACGTTCTTGTACGTCTCTCCCGTGCAGACGATGCCGCCGTGGGAAAAGAC
>Ga0209415_10008352_pt1 | contig 17972 bp, 20 predicted proteins | sample PeaSoiSIISIP2007_FD_187696 | JGI IMG/M metagenome (GOLD analysis project Ga0209415, IMG submission 187696) | Peat soil microbial communities from Weissenstadt, Germany - SII-SIP-2007 (SPAdes) (version 2) | ecosystem: Environmental > Terrestrial > Soil > Wetlands > Peat | place: Germany... | reverse complement strand
GCCGGCGGGGGGACGGGTCGCCACGCCTGAATCGTACGGCACGTGCTCGGCAGGTGACGCCGGGGCAGGGGAGTCCTCAGCCGAACGCCCACCCCGCGGACTGAAAGACCCGGTCGATCCGACCCGGCAGGTCGCGCAGTGCGAAATGGGTGTGGGCCACCCGGTGGTTGTGTTCGATCAGCCTCGGATCGGGGCGCGCCAGGAAGCCGGCCACCGACCGGGCGTCGTCGTGGGCGAACCACCGGAACCCGAAGGCGACGAGCTCGGCGGCGACCGGGTAGGAGCCGATCGCCAGGGGCCGCCGGTGCACCGCCGATTCGACGGCCGGGTTGCCGAATCCCTCCCACGTGGATCCCAGGACCACCACATCGGACGCGGCGTAGGCGTCGGCCACGCGCCCCTCGATCCCGGGCACGACCGGTCCGAGCAGGTAGGGGGACCGCGCCGCTGCCAGGAGGCGATCGAGCTCGGGACCGAAGCCGTCTTCGGCGGGGCCGAGGAGCCAGTACACGGCGCCGACTGACTCGGCGAGCGCCAGGCCGCCCCCCACGTTCTTGCGGGGGATGGCCCGGGTGGGCTGCAGGACCAGTCGTGTGCCGTCGTCGAGACCGAGTGCCCGGCGGGTGCGGTCTCGATCACCGGGGGGAGCGTCGACGTCGAAGGCGTTGCGGATCACGGTGGCTTCGATCCCGACACGGGCGAGCTCGAGGCGGGACATCTGGTTGACGGTGACGTGGATCCAGGCGCGGTCATCGGGTGGCGGGGGGCTCCCGACGTACTGCTCGCGCTGCCAGGGGAGGTCGTGGTGGTGCAGCACCGCCCGTCGGTTCGAGATGACCCCGGCGACGATGGAGGCGGCGGCCGGGTTCAGGGGCAGCGAGCAGAGGTTCTCGACCACCACCAGCTCCGCGTCCTCGAGCGCGTGGCTCACCTCGGCCGCCGACGGCGCGTCGGTCGCCCCTATGGCCAGCCCCGGGACGATCCGGTCGACGGGGCCCTCGCCCGCCACGGTGCGGATGTCGAACCCCAGGGTCTCGAGGGCGCCGGCCCACTTGCGCGCCTCGACGCCCACCCCGTCGGAGCCACCCAGGCGGAACGACACGATGGCGGCGGTCGGTCTGGCCACGGACCGGTCACCCTAGTGGGCCCCGCCGTGTCGGCGATCCGGGCTGGGCGTCGACGGGGGTCGGGCACTACCGTCGCTCGAGTGTCGGACCCCACCATCGAGCCCGCTGCCGACGAGAACGGGGTTTCCGGCACCCCGACGGTGCTGTACCAGGTGGACGAGGGCGTGGCCCGCATCACCATCAACCGTCCCGAGCGTCGCAACGCCATGTCGTGGGAGGTCATGCGGGGGCTTCGGCGGTCACTGGCCCGAGCCGGAGAGGACGGCGGGGTACGGGTGGCCGTGCTGGCCGGGGCGGGCGACGACGCCTTTTGCGCGGGAGCCGACCTCGGAAAGATGGCCGGGGCCGACGACCCAGACGAGGGACTACTTCAGGTCCATGCGGCGCGGGGAGTGCTGGCGGAGGTGTTCGGCGCCTTGTGGCGCCTAGGCAAGCCCACCGTGGCGCGCGTGCAGGGCTTCGCCATGGCCGGGGGGTTCGGTCTGGCGTTGGCGTGCGACCTGGTGGTGGCGTCCGAGCGGGCCCGGTTCGGGGCACCCGAGATCAACGTGGGCCTGTGGCCCTACATGATCACGGTGCCCCTGGTGCGCTCGATGCCACCCAAACAGGCACTGGAGCTGATGCTGACCGGGCGGGTGGTCGACGCCGACGAAGCGCAGCGCCTGGGTTTCGTGACCAGGGTGGTCCCCCACGACGATCTCGACGCCGCGGTCTCGGACCTGGCGGCGACGCTGGCGGCCAAGTCGCCTGCCGTGATGAAGCTGGGGCGCGACGCGTTCTACGCTGTGTGGGACATGGCGGCACCCCAAGCGCTCGCCCACCTGCATGCCATGCTCTCGCTCACGGCCCAGACAGAAGACGCCGCCGAGGGCATCACCGCTTTCCTCGAAAAACGGGCGCCCCACTGGCAAGGGCGCTGAGACCGTGCCGAAACGACGAAGCGAGCCAACAGATGCGTAAGCGGGCACTGATCACGGGCATCACCGGGCAGGACGGGTCGTACCTGGCCGAGCTCCTCCTGGAGGAGGGCTATGACGTGATCGGCATGGTGCGGCGTTCGTCGACGCTCAATTTCGAACGCATCGCCCACATCCAGGACCGGGTGTCGCTGGTGGCGGGCGACCTCCTCGACGAGATCTCCCTCATCGGGATCCTGCGCGAGCATCGCCCGGCGGAGGTCTACAACCTCGCCGCTCAGTCCTTCGTCCAGACGTCGTGGACCCAGCCCGTCCTGACCGGCGAGACCACCGCCCTGGGGGTGACGCGGGTGCTCGACGCCATCCGCATCGCCGATCCCGAGATCCGCTTCTACCAGGCCTCGTCGTCGGAGATGTTCGGCAAGGTCCAGGAGGTCCCGCAGAACGAAAGGACGCCGTTCTACCCCCGCAGCCCGTACGGGGTGGCCAAGGTCTACGGCCATTGGATCACCGTGAATTACCGGGAGAGCTACGGCCTGCACGCATCGTCGGGCATGTTGTTCAACCACGAGAGCCCCCGTCGGGGGCTCGAGTTCGTGACCCGCAAGGTGAGCCACGGCGTGGCTCGTATCGCCCAGAAGATGGACGACAAGCTGTTTCTCGGGAATCTCGACGCTCAACGTGACTGGGGCTTTGCCGGTGACTATGTGCGCGCCATGTGGCTGATGTTGCAGCGCGACGATCCCGACGACTTCGTGGTGGCCACGGGCGAGACGCACTCGGTGCGCGAATTGTGCGAGATCGCCTTCGCCCACGTGGGCCTCGACTGGCACGAGCACGTGGTCGTCGACGACAAGTTCCTGCGTCCCGCCGAGGTGGACCTCCTCGTGGGGGATGCCAGCAAGGCGAAGTCCGAGCTCAAGTGGGAGAAGACCGTCACTTTCGCCGACCTCGTGGCGATGATGGTTGATGCCGACATGGAGCTCCTCCGTGTGCAGAACCGCTGAGCCCGGGGCGACTGCGCCGGCGTCGTGATGACGATGTCGGCGCTGGGCGTGCAGGGCACCATCTCGGCGGACCCGCTCGGCCTGCTCGTGGCATTCGGCGCCGGGATGCTGTCGTTCCTCTCGCCGTGTGTCTTGCCGCTCGTCCCAGGCTACGTGTCGATGGTGTCGGGCCTGTCGGCCGCCGAGATCGAGGCTGGGGCCGCACGCGACATGGGGCCACTTCTGCGGGGGGTCCTCGGCTTCGTCGCCGGCTTCACCATCGTGTTCACCGCCCTGGGCGCGGCTGCGTCGGGCCTCGGCCATCTGCTGCTTGGCCATCAGCGAGCCCTCGACATCGCCGCCGGGGTGCTCGTCGTGGTCTTCGGCGTATGGATGGCCGGAATCGCCACGCCACGCCGCTTCCTGTTCGAGCACCGTTTCCACCCCCTCCCATCGCGACTGGGCGTCTGGGCGTCGCCGGTCCTCGGGATGGCGTTCGCCTTCGGGTGGACACCGTGTGTGGGCCCCGTCCTCGGTGGCGTCCTCGGCCTCGCCGCCACCCGTGCCACCCTGGTCTCGGGCGTGGCCCTGCTGGTGGCCTACTCGCTGGGCCTCGGCGTGCCGTTCCTCGCCACGGGCCTGGCCTTCGGGAGGCTCACGTCGGTGTTCGCCCGTGTCCGCCGACGGCTGTTCCTGGTCAACACGGTGTCGGGTGTCGCCCTCGTGGTGTTCGGGGTCCTGCTCCTCACCGACAACCTCCACTGGGTGTCCTCGGTGAGCGCCGACGTGCTGAAGGCTGTCGGTCTCGGTCGGTTGACGGTCAGCTGAGTACGGGCGTCCGGCCCGCTTGGTGCGGGGGGTTGGGTCCCCCGTAGCATGGGCCGAGGCCATGGCCCTCGCAGTCCTCCTCCGTACCGCCGTCTGCGTGACCGGGCGGTTTCCGGCCCTGGCCGGCGTCGATCTCGCCGTCGCCCAGGGTGAAGTGGTCGTGCTCGAAGGGCCCAACGGAGCGGGCAAGACGAGCGTGCTGCGGGTGTGTGCCGGCCTTCTGGCCTTGAGCGGCGGCGAGGGCACCGTGCTCGGCTGTGATCTTCGCCGGGACGCGCCGGCATTGCGCCGGCGGGTGGGGATGCTCGGCCACGGGTCTGCCCTCTACGACGATCTGACCGTCGTCGAGAACGTCCGCTTCGGTGCCCGGGCGGCAGGGGCGGACCTGACGCACCTCGAGGCCGCCCTCGATCGACTCGAGCTGGGGGGCCGGGTGCGCCGGACGTCGGTGGGCCGACTGTCGGCCGGCCAGCGCCGCCGGGTGGCGTTGGCGGTGCTTCTCACGCGTCGACCGGAGCTGTGGCTCCTCGACGAGCCCCACGCCGGGCTCGACGCCGGTGCCAGGACGACGCTGGGGGAGATCGTCGCCGAGGTCGTGGCCGACGGCGCCACGGTGGTCCTGGCGTCACACGAGCCCGAGGCGTCCTGGCCGTTGGCCGATCGCGTCGTATCGCTGGCGGGAGGGCGTGTCGTCGGGGTGCGCGACGTGCGCCGCGCCGCGCACAACCCCCCGCGCCACGCCGGTGCTTCGGACGGGCTTCGTGCGGTCCCCGGGGGTGCCCATGTGGCGTGACACCGTCCTCGTGGCGGGCAAGGACCTTCGGATCGAGCTCCGATCTCGAGTCGTCATGCACCAGGTGATACCCGTGGCCGTGCTCATGCTCGTGCTCTTCGCCTTCGCGCTGGGACCTGACCGCGCCCCGATGGCGCACGCCGCACCGGGCCTGTTCTGGGTGGCCGTGCTCTTTGCCAGTGTGCTCGCCGTGCAGCGGAGTTTCGCTCTCGAGGCGCCCGATGGCGCTCGCGACGGACTTCGCCTGTCGGGGCTCGACCCTGGTGGGGTCTTCTTGGGCAAGACCGCCGCCGTGGCGTTGCAGCTCGTGGTGCTCGAAGTGGTCCTCACTGCGGGCGTCGTGGTGCTCTACGGCTCCCACGTCCGCTCCTACGGGTCCATCGTGGTCGCCGCCCTGGCCGGCACGGCGGGCCTGGCCGCGGCGGGGACCCTCTACGGTGCTCTCGCCGCGGGGCTGCGGGTGCGCGAGACGCTGCTGCCTTTCCTCTTCCTCCCCGTAGCCGCGCCGGTGTTGTTGGCCGGCACTCGGGCCTGGCAGGCGGCCTTGGGGCTCGGCGCCGGCAACGTGGGCAGTGCCGGTGACCCCTGGGTCCCGCTCCTGCTGGTGTTCGCGGCGGTGTACCTCTCCCTGGGCGTCGTGATCTTCGGGCCCTTGCAGGAGGCGTCGTGAGCAGCTCGGGGAAGCCGGCGCTGTCTTCGTGGAGCCCGATGACGACCTGGGTGGTGCGCGGTCTCGGGATCGCCGCGGTCCTGTCCCTGGCCGGCACGCTGTGGCTCGGTCTGTGGGTGACTCCTCCCGATCAGATGCAGCACGACCTGGTCCGGCTGGTCTACGTGCACCCCCCCATCGCGTGGGTGGCGCTGTATCTCGCCTTCGGCGTCGCCGCCGTGGCCAGCGTGTTGTGGCTGTGGCCCCGCACACGCAGCCGTTTCTGGGACCGGCTGGCGGCCTCCGCCGTGGAAGTGGGCACCGTGTTCACCGCGCTCACGCTCGTCACCGGCTCGATCTGGGGCCGGCCCACATGGGGTCTGTGGTGGACCTGGGACGCCCGTCTCACCTCGACGGCGTTGTTGCTCGTCTTGCTCCTCGGGTACTTGGCCGTGCGGCGAGTGGCTGCCGACCCGGACTCCCGGGCACGGCGGTGCGCGGTGGTGGCACTGGTCGCCGCCGTGGACGTTCCCATCGTGCATTTCTCGGTCGACTGGTGGCACACGTTGCACCAAGGGGCCACCGTCTTGAACACCAACCTGTCACCCACGATCCATGGGTCGATGGCCTGGACCCTGCTCCTCGGGTTCATCGCCTTCACGCTGTTGTTCGCGTGGATGCTCGCCATCCGCTACCGGGTGGAGGCGCTGTCCGAGCATCTCCAGAGCTCCGAGCTCGACGTGGCCTTGCACGAGCGCTGGGCAGAAGGTACCGACGCCGACACCGGTCCCGTAGTCACGAGTCCCGTGGTCACCGGTCCCGTGGTCACCGAGCCCGGAGGGGCACTGGTATGACGTGCGGCCCCGCCCGAGACGAATGACGTGAGCTACATCGACGCCGGCTACGCCATCGCCTTCGGCGTGCTCGCCGCCTATGCAGCCTTGCTGTGGCGGCGCCGGCGCCGCCTCGAGCGGTCCGCCTCGCAGATCCGGGAGCGCACCGCACCATGAACGAGCCGACCGTCGTCGCCGGCGCTCCCGTGCTCGTCCGAGGCGACGGTGACTTCGGTGAGCCCGGGGCGCCGCCCGGCGCGACGGGCGCGCAAAGCACGCACGGGTCGGACACGCAGCGCGCGGGCAATCGACGCGCCACGCGCCTGCGCCTGTGGGTGGTGGGTGCGGTGCTGGCGGGGGCGGTGGCGTTCTTGTTGGTCGAAGGGCTCGGCAGCTCGCTCAACTACTTCGAAACCGTCGACCAGGCTCTGGCTCACAAGGCCACCCTGGGTTCGCAGACCTTTCGCCTCGAGGGGGTCGTCGTTCCCGGCACCGTCCACCGCATCCGGGGGGGCGTGGCCTTCGTCGCCGCCGGCACGGTGCACCGCGTGGACGTCGTGAACCACGGCAACCCCCCCCAGCTCTTCCAGCCCGACATCCCCGTCGTGGTCGTCGGCCACTTCTCGGGGAGCTCGTTCGTCTCCGATCAGCTCATCGTGGACCACACGGCCCAGTACACCCAGGAGCACCCCAACCGAGTCAGGGCGCCCAACGGGACCACCCGGTGAACGCCGCCCTCGGGCACACCGGCGTGCTGCTCAGCCTGGCGGCGTCGGTCGTCGGCGTGGCGGTCATCGGCTACGGGCTCGCCCGCAACCGGCCCGAGACGGCCCGCGCCGGGCGCATCTACGGCGGGCTCGTCCTCGTGGGCGCAGTCGTCGCCACCGTGGCCATGGAGCGGGCCCTACTCACCCATGACTTCTCGCTCGCCTTCGTGGCGGCCAACAACAGCCGGTCGACGCCCCTGCTCTACACGATCACCGGGATGTGGTCGGCACTGGCGGGGTCGATCCTGTTGTGGGGGCTGATCCTGGCCGGGTACATCGTGGCGATGGTGTGGCGGTTCCGCCACCAGGCCACCGACCCGCTCGTCGCCTGGGCCACGCTCGTGACCCTCGTCGTGGCGGCCTTTTTCTTCGGGCTCATGGCGGGCCCCGCCGACCCGTTCCGCACGGTGGCAGGGGCCGTGCCGGCCAACGGCCTGGGGCCGAACGTGCTGCTGCAGGACAACGCCCTGGTGGCCTTTCACCCGCCCATCCTCTATCTGGGCTTCGTCGGCTTCACCATCCCCTTCGCCTTCGCCATCGCCTCGCTCGTCACGGGACGGATCGGCGAGGGATGGCAGCTGGCCACTCGCCGCTGGACCCTGTTCGCGTGGGCCTTCCTGACGGTCGGGATCGTGCTCGGGTCGTGGTGGTCCTACCAGGTGCTCGGGTGGGGTGGGTTCTGGGCGTGGGACCCGGTGGAGAACGCCTCGTTCCTCCCGTGGTTGTGCGCCACCGCATACCTCCACTCGGTACTGGTCCAGGAGCGCCGAGGGCTGCTGCGGGTCTGGAACCTGTCTCTGGTGATCGCCACCTTCAGCCTTACGATCCTCGGCACGTTTCTGACGCGCTCGGGGGTGATCGAGTCCGTCCACGCCTTCTCCGACTCCGACATCGGCCCCCTGCTTCTCGGATTCTTCGCGGTGGTGATGGCCACCGGGGTGGGGCTGATCGCGTGGCGCGGGGACCGACTGCGCTCAGCGGGCGGCATCGATTCGGTGCTCAGCAGGGAGGGCGCCTTCCTGGTGAACAACCTCCTCTTCGTGGCCTTCGCGTTCGTGGTGCTGCTCGGGACGGTGTTCCCGCTCCTCTACGAGGCATTCGAGGGCCAGCAGGTGACGGTGGGGGCGCCCTACTTCAACGCCATGACGTTGCCCATCGGCCTGGCCCTGCTCTTTCTCATGTCGATCGGCCCGGCGCTGCCTTGGCGCAAGACGACGACGGCCACCATGCGCGACCGCCTCACGGTGCCGGCCTGGATCGGTGCGCTCGTGATCGTGGCCTGCGTGGTCGGTGGGGTTCGCGGGTTGGGGCCGCTGGCGGTCTTCGGCCTCGGTGGGTTCGCGGCCGCCGCCAACGCGCGCCAGCTCGTGCTGTCGGCCCGGGGTGCGCACCGCAGCGGGGCCGGGGTGTGGCGGGGGCTCGTGGGGCGGGCCAACGGGGGCATGGTGGTGCATCTCGGAGTGGTGGTGATCGCCGTCGCCCTGGCGTCGGCGACTTCGTTCGGCCACCGCGGTGAGGTGACACTGCAACCGGGTCGTGTCGCCACCAGCGACGGTCACCGCATCGAGTTCGTCGGTCTCACGCACATCAGTACGCCCGCCCGGAGCGCCACCGAGGCCATGGTGCTCGTCGACGGGCACGGACCGTTGCGCCCCGCCGTCAGCCAGTTCGGTGCGAACACCGAGGCGGTGGGCACACCCGCCATCGATTCGAGTCTCGAGGACGACGTGTACCTGACGGTGGACGCCCTGCCCGTGCACCGGGGCGGACCGGTCACCATCGGCGTCACCGTGCAGCCTCTCGTGACCTGGTTGTGGGGGGGAGGTCTGTTGCTCGTCCTCGGTGCCGTCTTGGCGGCGGTCCCCGGGAAACGCCGCCGGCGTCCCACCGATCCGGTTTCGGCTCCCGTGCCGGGCCGGCATTCCGGCGACGGCAGCCGCGGCTCGGACGACGCCTCCGGCCCGATCACCCGGGCGGAGCGCTCCGGGCCGATGCCCACCCTGGTGGTCGGTGAGCCCGGCGATGACGAGCACGCACCGGAGCCGGTCCCGGCCGGTTCGCCATGACCGTTACCGCCGGTGAGCAGCCGCCGGCGCGTCCCGGGACGCGCCGGCGGCACACCACCCGATGGGTGGCGGGGGTCACCCTGGTGGCGGGGGCGGCCCTGGTGGCCCTGTTGGCCACACGTCCTCAGCAAACGGCCACCGAGGTCGACACACCCCTGGTCGGTCAGGTCGCGCCGGGGATCACCGGTCCGACGCTCGCCGGCGGGTCGTTCGATCTCGCCGCCTGGCGGGGTCGATGGGTCGTCGTCAATTTCTTTGCCAGCTGGTGCCCTCCGTGCCAGCAGGAGCAACCCGAGCTCGTGGCCTTTGCCTACGCACACCGGTCGCCGGGCGACGCCGCCCTGGTCGGTGTGGTGTTCGACGACGCTGCGTCGACGGCGCACGGGTTCATGCAGAGCACCGGGGCGTCGTGGCCGGCGGTCATCGACTCCGGCGGACAGATCGCCCTCGACTACGGCGTGCGAGGGCCGCCCGAGACGTTCATCGTGTCGCCCGGGGGGATCGTGGTCGCCCACTTCGACGGACCGATGACCAATGCCGCTCTCGACTACTGGCTCGCACGGGCGGAGCGGGGTGGGCTGTGAGCGGCGTCTCACCGCCAGGCCCGTGGCGCCGGGTGTCGTGGGTCGTCCTCGTCGTCGTCCTCGGCGTCGCCCTGGGCGTGGGCGCGTCCCGGGGGGGACAACCGCCGACGGCCACACAGCGGGCCGACGCCATCGACGCGTTGGTGCGCTGTCCGAGCTGCGAAGGCATCTCGGTGGCCGACTCCTCGGCGTCGACGGCCGTGGCGATCCGTCACACCGTGGCGGCGCGCGTACGGGCGGGGCAGAGCGACAGCCAGATCGATGCCTTCCTGGTCAGCCGGTACGGGCCCGGCATCCTCCTGCGACCGCCCGTGCACGGCGCCACGGCGTGGGTGTGGGTGGTCCCGCCGGCGGCGGCGGCGGTGGCGGTGGCGGGTTTGACCATGGCGCTGTGGCGTCGCAGGTCTCGTGCCCCGGTGGCGGTCTCAGCCGAGGACCGCGCCCTGGTCCGCCGGGCGCAGGCGGCGCGTGCTGAGGCGGGCACCGGCGCGGAGGTGGTGCGGACGCCGTGAGCCACGCCGAGCTCGACGACGAACGCTCCTTCTTGCTGGACTCGCTCGATGACCTCGAGCGCGAGCGGGCGGCGGGGGATCTTTCCGACGCGGATTACACGCTGTTGCGCGACCGGTACACGCGCCGGGCCGCCGAGGTGCTGCAGGCGCTGCAGCGCGTCGAGACCACCGACCCAAGCGCGAGACCTGGCGTCCACGGTGCGCAGCCACTCTCGGATGGCGCTGCACCGCGGGTGCGGCGGCGCACCTTGGCCGTCGTGGGGACCCTGGCGCTGGCGGCGGCGGCCATCACGCTGGTGGTGACGCAGAGCGGTGCCCGGCTCCCGGGGCAGAGCGCCACGGGTTCGGTCAGCCTGAGTCGGGCTGCGCAGCTGCGGCGGACCCTGGCCCAGGCCGAGACGCTCGAGGCGGCCGGGAACGGCTCCGGCGCGCTCCGGCTCTACCAACAGATGCTCGGGCAGGACCCCGCCAACGGTGAAGCCCTGGCCGAGTCGGGATGGCTCGAGTTCGAGGCGGGCGTGAAGGCCAAGGACTCCGCAGTGCTGGCCAGGGCCCAGCAGTCCGAGCAGGCGGCCCTGCGGGCCGAGCCCGGCGCCTATGCCCCGCACCTGTATCTCGGTTCGATGCTCCTCGCCGAGGGCGATGCCACCGGAGCCGTCGGGCAGTACCGCCAATTCCTGGCCGACGGGCCGCCGCCGGCCGAGGTGCGGATCGCGCAGACCTTCGTCGACGAGGCGTTCCAGAAGGCGGGCGAGCCCGTCCCGCCGCCGCCGGCCTGACGCCGCCGGGGGCGCCGTCCGGGGTTCAGCTCCGCAGGGCGCGCAGCTCCGTGACGACCCGGGGAAACGCCCGGGCGAAGGCCTCGACGTCGTCGTCGGTGCTGGACCATCCCACCGACAGCCGAAGCGAGTGATCGGCGTCGACACCCATGGCTTCGAGCACGGGCGACGGAGCCAGGGATTCCGACGCGCAGGAGGAGCCCGAATGAGCCGAGATGCCGGCCTGGTCGAGCCCGAGGAGGACAGGCTCGGCCTCGACCCCGCCGACGGTGACACACGCCAGGTGCGGGACCTTCGACGCACGGTCCCCGAGCACCTCCACGTCGTGGACGGCGGTGGCAGCCGCCACGATGGCATCGGTGCGCCGCCGTGCATCCGCCTGTTCCTGGGCGAGCCGGCCCGGTTCGGTCAACGCCGCCGCCGCGGCCCCGAACCCGATGATGCCCGGGACGTTCTCGAGGCCGCCTCGTCTCGCCCGCTCCTGCTCTCCTCCCACCAACAACGGTTCGACCCGAAGACCGCGTCGCAGCACGAGGGCGCCCATGCCCGGCGGTCCGCCGAATTTGTGGGCGCTCACCGACACAAGATCGGCACCGAGCTCGTCGAGGCCGATCTCGATGTGCCCGGCGGCCGCACACGCGTCGACGTGCACCCATGCGTCGTGTCGGTGACACACCTCGACGACCTCACGCACGGGCTGGATCGTGCCGACCTCGTGGTTGGCCCACTGACAGTGCACGAGGCCCGCCGGCCTGCCGTCGTGATCGGCCTTCTCCAAGGCGTCTCGCACGGCGGCGGGGTCGATACGTCCGAGCCGGTCGACTTCGAGTCGCACCGTCGAGCCCGCCCGCGCCGATGCGTCTCGCACCGAGGAGTGCTCGACGTCGGCGAGCACCGTGGGGCGTCCCGGACGCGCCCGCGTGGCTCCCCAGATCGCCGCGTTCACGGCCTCGGTCCCTCCCGAGGTGAAGACGAGTTGGCGGGGCCGGGTGCCGAGCAGCGCAGCGACCTGCTCGCGTGCCGCTTCCACCGTGGCGCGCACGGCTCGACCCTCGCTGTGGACTCGACCGGGGTCGCGCGCACTGTCGCGTGACGACTCCAACCATCGCACCATGGCCGCCACCACCTCCGGGCGCGGCGGTGACGTGGAGGCGTGGTCGAGGTAGTGGCGCGCCAGGGCTCAGACCAGGGCCGCGCAGGCGTCGTCGCCTCGCGCCCGGGAGGACAGCACGACCGGGATGGGTTCGTCCGCCCCCGCTCCGCACAGCCCCGCCAGGAGCCCCCGGACCATGCCCCGATCGACGGCGCAGATCACGGGGTGCTGGGTGGCGGCCTCACCGAAGGGGCAGTGTTCGGCCACGACGGCCGTCGAGTCACCGCGGTCTTCGGCGTGGGCCTCGAAGCCGTGGGCGGTGAGGGCGTCGGCGATGGTGTGCATCGCGGCGCGCACCGAGCGCTGGCCTTCGCCCGGCTCCATGCGATCGGCGAGGTCCCGCCCGTAGCTCTCCCCGAGGCGCTCGGCCATGCGCTCGGCCTCGACGGGGCCGAGCAACTCGAGCGCTTCCGCCAGCAGCGCCACGATGAGGTCGTCGCCGTGGGTGACGAAGCTCAGTGTGGGATCGCCACCGGGCCCGTCGGCGGCGCGGAAACGCTTGGAGGGGCGCCCCGCCCCTGCCGAGGGCAGGCGTTCGAGGCTGACTTCGAGGTACCCGCCGGCGGCCAGGCGGTCGAGATGGTGCCGGGCCACGTTGGGGTGGAGCGAGAACGCCGCCGCGACCTCCGAGGCGGTCGTGCCCGGATGCGAACGGACGTGGAGATAGATCTCTCGCCGGGTGGGGTCGCCGAACGCCGAGGTCACCGCGGCCACCGCGGCCGAGAACCTGCGATCGGCGGGGCCGCTGCCACCAAGGTCGGGCGCGGATTGCACGCCAGTAGTCTACCGGTTGGGCGCGGCGTAATCCCTGGTCGCGCCGTCGGACCCTTTCCCAGAGAGGCGCTGTGGCCCCTACCGATGCCGAGATACGCGCCGCTGCTGCGGTCGTGGAGGACCCTGCGCTGCGCCGGGGCCTGGGAGAGCTCGGGATGGTGCGCTCCGTGCGGGCTGGTCGGCGCCAGGCCTCGGTTGTGCTCTGCCTGCCCGTGGAGGGGTGGCCGGGAGCCGACGAGCTCGTGGGCCTGGTGGTCCAGGCCGTGGGGGCGCTGTCCGGGGTGGGCGAGGTCAAGGTGGAGATCTCCACCATGACCGGCGAGGAGCGTGAGGAGCTGCATCGCCGATTGGCACTCGGGGCCGGGGGCGAGCCCGTCGAACCGGTCGTCGCGCGTGGCGGCCGCCCCGCCCAGGGGCACGGCGCCGCTGCGCCCCCGGCGCCCCTCGGGCACGAGACGGGCCGGCCCAACCGCTTCATGGCCCCCGGCTCGAAGACCCGGGTCGTGGGGATCTCGTCGGGCAAGGGCGGCGTGGGGAAGTCCTCGGTCACGGTGAACCTGGCGGTGGCGTTGGCGGCCCGAGGCCACGACGTCGGGTTGCTCGACGCCGACGTCTACGGCTTCTCGGTGCCGAAGATGCTGGGCGTGACGCGCGGCCCCGTGGCTGTGGACGACCTTCTCGTCCCACCCGTGGTCCACGGGGTGCGGTGTCTGTCGATGGGCTTCTTCGTGCCCGACGAGCAGCCCGTGATCTGGCGGGGCCCGATGTTGCACAAGGCGCTTGAGCAGTTTCTCGTCGACTCCTATTGGGGCGAGCCCGACTTCCTCCTCATCGACATGCCCCCCGGCACCGGCGACGTGACGCTCTCGCTGGGCCAGTACCTCCCCCGCACCGAGATCGTGGTCGTCACGACGCCGCAGGCCGCCGCCCAGCGTGTCGCCCAGCGTTCGGCCTACGCGGCGAAGAAGCTCAAGCTGGCGGTGCGGGGAGTCGTCGAGAACATGTCCTGGTTCACCGGCGATGACGGCACGCGCTACGAGCTCTTCGGGGCCGGCGGTGGGCAGGCGCTCGCCGATGACCTCGAGGTCCCCCTGTTGGGACGGATCCCGCTCGTTCCCGCCGTCCGCATCGGCGCCGATACCGGCGTGCCGGCGCACGTGGCGGATGCCGGCGGCGAGGCGGCCCTGGCGTTCGACGCGCTGGCGGCGCGCATGGAGGATCTCGGGCCGGCGCGGATCTACCGCCGGGAGCTCAACGTCCGCTGAGGTACTCGACTCCCCGCGGAAGGCGCTCGCGATCCCAACCGAGGTCGGACACGGCGACGGCCATGGCGAAACGGTCGGTCATCCCCGCCACGTAGGCGACGGCTTCGAAGACGGCCTGGTCGGTTCCCCCGGCCAGGGCGCCGCTGCTGCGCACGTCGGGGATCAGGTTCGGCTGGTCGGTGAAGTGGGCGACCAGTGCCCGCAGGACCTCTACCACCGCGGTGCCCTGCGTCACCGACGCGGGGCGGAGGTAGATCCGTTCGTAGTTACAGCGCCGGAAGGCGGCTAGGGCCTCGGCGAGATCGTCGTCCAAGCCCACCCGTGCCGTTCGAAGCGTGGTGCGAACCGTCCCCTCGATGAAGTGCCGGAGCTGCTCCGAGCGGGTCTCCCCGCAGCGTCCCCGCACGACGTCGGGCAACAGCGCCGGCGTGACGATCCCGGCGGAGACGGCGTCTTCCCAGTCGTGGCACAGGTACGCGATGCGGTCGGCCCAGCTGACCACCTCACCTTCGGGGGTGGCGGGGGCGGGTCGCGACCAAGAGTGGTTGCGGATGCCGTCGAGCGTCTCCTCGCACAGGTTGAGATCGGCGAGCGAGACGTCCGCGCCCCAGACGGCGTGGTCGAACCCTCCGGGCAAGAAGATCCCCAGAGCGTCCTCGCTCATGTGGCCCCCCGGCCCGTGGCCGCAGTCGTGGCCGAGGGCGATCGCCTCGGTGAGCGCCACGTTCAGGCGGCACGCCCTGGCGATGGCCGTGGCCACCTGGGCGACCTCGAGAGCGTGGCTGAGCCGGGTCCGTTGATGGTCGGCGGGGAAGATGAAGACCTGGGTCTTGCCGGCCAGCCGGCGGAAGGCCGCCGAGTGCAGGATGCGGTCCCGGTCCTTCTCGAAGCAGGTGCGCCAGGTGTCGGGCTCCTCGGCGGCAGCACGTCGGCCCCCGCCGCCGGCGCGCGTGGCGCCTGGGACGAGGACAGCGTCCTCGGCCGCCTCGCGGAGCTCGCGCCCGAGCGGCGCCACCTCGCCGTCGGTGCCGAGCCCAGCGCAGGAGTCGGCGTGTGCCGTGCGCAGGCCCTCGTTTCCGTGCCCGGCCATGGTGGCGGCCCAGCGCAGCCCCCGTTCGGTCTGCGCGACCGGGGTCGGTTCCATGGGCCTTAGTGTGGCTCACGGCTGTATGGTCGGTGGCCGCCCGGCCGGGACGGTTCGATCGGAGGAGCGGGACACAGGTGGACGTACGCATCGGGATCGTGCAGAGCGCCAAGGAGCTCGAGGTCGAGTTGGACGAGGACACCGATCGCGACGCGATCATCACCCAGATCGAATCCGCCCTGGGCGACCAGTCGGGGGTGTTGTGGCTCACCGACCGCAAGGGCCGGCGCGTGGGGATCCCGGTGGCCAAGGTCGCCTACGTCGAGGTCGGGGCCCCCACCCACGAGCGCCGGGTCGGTTTCGGCGCCCCCTGACCCGCCCCGGGCGCCCATGCCGCCGGTGAGCGCTCCGGAGCGCCAGATGGTGGGACTGCTCGACCGTCACCTGCTCTTCGTCACCGGCAAAGGCGGCGTGGGCAAGACCACGGTGGCCGCCGGCCTGGCCCTGTACGCGGCCGAGCACGGCCGGCGCACCCTGCTGTGCGAAGTCGACGCCAAAGGCGACGTAGCCGACTACTTCGAGACCGGTCCGACCAACTTCACGGCGCGCGAGGTGTTCCCGTCGCTGTGGGCCATGTCGATGGACACCGAGGCGTCTCTGCGTGAGTACCTCAAGCTCAATCTGCGGATCCCGGTCGTGGGCCGGATCGGGCCGTTGGCGAAGGCCTTCGACTTCGTAGCCACGGCCGCCCCGGGAGTACGCGAGATCCTCACGGTGGGCAAGTTCTGCTACGAGGTACGCGAGCACCACTACGACCTGGTGGTGGTGGACGCCTCGGCCACTGGGCACATCGTCGGACAGCTGGCCGCACCCCAGGCCATCAACGACCTCGTCAAGGTCGGTCTCATCAGGTCGCAGACCGACTGGATCCTTGCCATCCTTTCCGACGCCCAGACCACCGGCCTCGTGATCGTGACCACCCCCGAGGAGATGCCCGTCAACGAGACCATCGAGTTGGCGGGGAGGGTCGCCACCGAGACGTCGGTCGAATTGGCGACGGTCATCGTGAACCGGGTCCTCCCCGAGTTGTTCGGGCGCAGCGAGGAGAAGACCTTCAACGAGTTGTGCCGGCCGGCGGTGTCGGCCGAGCTCGAGAAGCTCGTGGGAGACGATCCCACGCCGGTGCTCGACGCAGCCCGTCTGGCCGTGACGCTCCGGCGCACCCGGGCAGAGCATCTCGAACGGCTGCGCCACGGGATCGACCCGGCGGTGCCCATGATGTACCTGCCGTTCCTCTTCACCCGGCTCCACGGGCTGCGCACCTTGCGCCAGGTGGCCCGCTCGTTGGGCGAGGAGCTGGCGCCCTGATGGCAAAGCGAGATTCCCCGCACCCCGTCGGCCGTCGCACGTCGCTCGACGGCCTGCTGGCCTCCAAGGAGATCGTGGTGGCCTGCGGTCCCGGGGGGGTGGGCAAGACGACGACGGCGGCCGCCGCCGCGGCGATGGCCGCGGCGCGCCTCGGCGGGAAGGTGCTCGTGCTCACCGTGGACCCCGCCCGACGGTTGGCGGACGCCCTGGGTCTCGACGGGATCGGGAACACCGAGCGACGCGTGCCCGCCGCCACCTTCGTCGAGGCGGGGGTGAAGCCGATGGGGGAGCTGTGGGCCGCCATGCTCGACACCAGGGAGTCGTGGGACTCGCTCATCCGGCTGCACGCGCCCGACGCCCGCACACGCCAGGAGATCCTGTCGAACCCCCTGTACCGCAACATCTCCGGGCGGTTCGTCCAGAGCCACGACTACATCGCCATGGAGCGGCTGTTCGAGATCCACAGCGACGGCAACTACGACCTCATCGTGGTGGACACGCCGCCGACGCGCAACGCCCTCGACTTCCTGGACGCGCCCGAGCGCATGGCCGAGTTCTTCTCGAGCCGGTTGCTTCGCTGGCTCATCGTGCCTTATCGCTCCCGGCTGGTGAACCTGGCCTCCAAGCCCTTCTACCAGATCGCCGACCGGATCCTCGGAACCCAGTTCCTCGAAGACGTCGCCCAGTTCTTCATTCTCTTCCAGTCCATGTACGACGGGTTCGTCGAGCGCGCCCACGCCGTGCACCGTCTCATGGCGGATCGCCGGACGTCATTCATCGTGGTGTCCACCCTCGAGGCCGTCCCCCTGCGCGAGGCGGAGTTCTTCGCGCAAGCGCTCGCCGATCGTCGCCTCCATCTCGGGGCCATCGTCCTCAACAAGGTGCTGCCCGACTACCTGCGTGACCCGCAGGGCGCGGCTGTAGCCGAGAGGTTGCGCGACCGGTCCGACGAGCTCGCCGAGGCGCTGTCACCGGTGGTGCGCGCCGGCGACGTGAGCCAGATCAGGCGGGTGCTCGCCGAGGTCGGTCGCAGCTATCTCGACTACCGGGTCGTGGCCCAGCGCGAGGCCGAGCAACGAGCGGAGCTGGCCACGGTGCCCGAGGCGCTGGTGAGCGTGCCCTACTTCGAGACCGACGTCTACGACCTGGCGGGGCTGCTTCGCCTCGGGGAGCAGCTCTGGGCTCCGTGACGAGGACGCCCGCTCAGGACTGCGAGGGGTGGTTGCCTCCGCCTTCGGCGTGCTGCTTGGCGATGTACATGGCAGTGTCGGCCCGGCCGAGCAGGGTGGCGGCGGTGTCCCCCGGCCCCGGATGGGCGAGGCCCACACTGGCGGTCAGGCGGAACGTGCCCTCGGGCAGTTCGATCGGGCGCTGGATCCCCTCGGCCAGGCGGGCCGCCAGGGCGCGCAGCTCCTCGGCGTCGTGGATGGCGGCGACCACCACGAATTCGTCACCGCCGTAGCGGGCCACGACGTCGCCCTTGCGCA
>Ga0209415_10008351_pt1 | contig 17973 bp, 19 predicted proteins | sample PeaSoiSIISIP2007_FD_187696 | JGI IMG/M metagenome (GOLD analysis project Ga0209415, IMG submission 187696) | Peat soil microbial communities from Weissenstadt, Germany - SII-SIP-2007 (SPAdes) (version 2) | ecosystem: Environmental > Terrestrial > Soil > Wetlands > Peat | place: Germany... | reverse complement strand
GGCGCCGGCGCCCAAGCCGCGGGCCCTCAGACGGCGCTGGCGAGCCCGGATGATAGTCGTCCACCGCCGGAGGCAGGCGTCCGATGGAACACCGAGGTCATTGCGTTCTGACCGCGGCAGGTCTCGAGGCCTTGATCGATGTCCTGCGCCGACGTGGCTATCGCACCATCGGCCCCAAGATCCGTGATCAGGCGATCGTCTATGACGACATCGAGGCCGTGGCCGACCTGCCGCGGGGCTGGACCGATGAGCAGGCGCCCGGGCGCTACCGATTGGCGCGCCGCGATGACGAGGCGTTGTTCGGCTACGCAGTCGGCCCGCATTCCTGGAAGGCGTTCCTGCACCCCTCCATGCAGCGGCTGTGGACGGCTCGGCGCGCAGGCGACGTGGTCGTCGTCACGCCCGAGCCCGCCTCGGCGGAGCGCCTCGCCCTCATTGGCGTGCGCGCCTGCGAGTTGAAAGCCATCGCCGTTCAGGACCGCGTGTTCCTCGGCGGCGCCCGTGTCGACCCCCACTACCAGGCGCGGCGCGCGGACGTCTTTGTAGTGGCGATGAATTGCGCGGAGGCGGGCGGGACCTGTTTCTGCGTTTCCATGAACGCCGGGCCGAAGGCTGACGCCGGCTTTGACCTGGCGCTGACCGAGATCATGGATGGCGAGCATCGCTTCCTCGTCGAGACAGGCAGTGCGGTCGGCGAAGAGGTGCTTGCGGAACTGCCCGAACGTGCGGCCGTGCAGGATGACCTGGCGGCGGCCGAAGCTGTTGTGGCGCGCACCGCCGCCTCGATGGGCCGGCAGATGCGCTCGGACGACCTGCACGACTTGCTGCTGGACAATCTGGAGCATCCGCGCTGGGACGACGTCGCCGACCGGTGCCTCACATGCGGCGCCTGCACGATGGTCTGCCCGACCTGCTTTTGCACGTCGGTCGAGGATTCCAGCGATCTGGCGGTCTTGGAATCCTCCCGCTCCCGTCGCTGGGATTCCTGCTTCACGATGGATTTCACCCACGTTCCCGGCGGCAGCGTGCGCGCCAGCGCCCGTTCGCGCTATCGCCAGTGGATGACTCACAAGCTCGCGACCTGGATCGACCAGTTCGGGACCTCCGGGTGCGTCGGCTGCGGCCGCTGCCTCACCTGGTGCCCTGTCGGCATTGACATCACCGAGGAGGTGCGCGCCATTCGCGCCTCGCCGCGACGCGAAACAGCCGCACCATGAGCGGCGCGGTGAAAGACATCGAAACCATCGTGCGCGAGCATCCCTTCTTCGAGGGATTGCTGGAGCCGTTCGGCAAGCTGGTCAGCGGCTGCGCCAGGAACGCCCACTTCCAGCCCGGCGAATACCTGTTCCACGAAGGCGGCGCGGCCGATCAGTTCTATCTGATCCGCGACGGCTGCGTGGCGCTGGAGATCAAGGCGCCCGGGCGCGGTGCGATCACCTTCCAGACCCTGCGGGCCGACGAGGTGGTCGGGCTTTCCTGGCTGATCCCGCCTTACCGCTGGACCTACGACGCCCGGGCGGTGGAGTTCACCCGGGCCATCGCCATGGACGGCGCCTGCCTGCGCGGAAAGTGCGAGGCCGACCACGACCTCGGCTACGAGGTGATGAAACGCTTCATGCCGATCCTGGTGGGGCGGCTGCAGGCGACCCGGATGCAGTTGCTCGATGTCTATGGCGACGACGCCTAGCGCGCCAGCGCCAGCCACGCTCGTCGCGGATCCGATGGTCCCGCGGGTGGGTCGTGTGCGCCGCCGCCGCCGCGAGTCGCCGAGCGTCTGGACCCTGGAGATCGAGGCGGACGGTCCCGCCGCCGCGCCCGGCCAGTTCAACATGCTCACCGCCTTCGGCATCGGCGAGGCGGCGATCAGCCTCAGCGGCGACCCGGCCGTGCCGGGCCGCCTGATCCATACGATCCGCGCCGTGGGGCCGGTGTCGCGGGCCCTGACCCGGCTGGGCGCCGGCGAAGCGCTTGGCTTGCGCGGGCCCTATGGCGCCGGCTGGCCCCTGGCCGAGGCCGCGGGACGCGACGTGGTGATCGTGGCGGGCGGCCTAGGGCTCGCGCCGCTGCGGCCGGCGCTCTACCGGCTGCTGGCCGAGCGCGAGCGCTACGGCCGGGTCCTGCTGCTCTACGGCGCCCGCAGCCCGGCCGACATCCTCTTCCGCCGCGAGCTGGAGTCCTGGCGCAAACGCCTCGACGTCGGGATCGAGGTGACGGTCGACCACGCCGGCTCCGATTGGCGCGGCCACGTGGGCGTGGCCACCGCCCTCATCGGGCGCGCTGGCTTCGATCCAGCCAGGACCATCGCCATGATCTGCGGACCTGAGATCATGATGCGCTTCTCCATCGCCGCGCTGCGCGATGCGGGCGTGACAAGCCAGACGATCTTCCTCTCCATGGAGCGCAACATGAAGTGCGCCATCGGCCTTTGCGGGCACTGCCAACTGGGACCGGTGTTCGTCTGCCGCGAAGGCCCGGTGTTCCGCCACGACCGGGTGGCGGGTCTCATGACGCCCAAGGAGCTCTGAGGTGGCGGCGGGGCGGCGACCAAGGCTGGGGGTCTGGAAGTTCGCCTCCTGCGACGGCTGCCAACTCACCCTGCTCGACTGCGAGGACGAGCTGCTCGCCGTGGCCGAAGCGCTCGACATCGCCTACTTCCCCGAGGCGACCCGCGCGGCGGTGAAAGGGCGCTACGATCTCTCGCTGGTGGAAGGCTCGATCACCACGGCGCACGACGCCGAACGCATCCGCGACATCCGCCGCCGCTCGCGCGCCCTCATCACCATCGGCGCCTGCGCCACCTCGGGCGGCGTCCAGGCCCTGCGCAACTTCGCCGACGTGCGCGAGTACGCCGCCATCGTCTACGCGCGCCCCGACTACATCAGCACCCTGGCTACCTCGACACCGATCGCCGCCCACGTGCCGGTCGATTTCGAGCTGCGCGGCTGCCCGATCGACAAGCGCCAGCTGGTGGAGGTGATCACCGCCTTCCTGGTCGGGCGCCGGCCGGTGACGCCGGCCCACAGCGTCTGCGTCGAGTGCAAGCTGAAGGGCAACGTCTGCGTCACCGTCGCCCACGGCGCGCCGTGCCTGGGGCCTGTCACCCACGCCGGCTGCGGGGCGCTCTGTCCGTCCTATGCCCGCGGCTGCTACGGCTGCTTCGGGCCGATGGAGAGCCCCAACGCGCCGGCCCTGAGCGCCAAGCTCGCCGAGCTCGGCATGGACGAGCGGGCGCTGACGCGGGTCTACCGAACCTTCAACGCCGCCGCCCCGGCCTTCCGCGAAGAGAGCGAGCGGCATGGCGCGTAGGACCATCAAGGTCGACTACCTGGCCCGGGTCGAGGGCGAGAGCGCCTTCAAGGTGGTGGTGCGCGACGGCGTGATCGAGCGCGCGGAGCTCAGCATCTTCGAGCCGCCGCGCTTCTTCGAGGCCCTGCTGCGCGGCCGTGACTTCTCCGAGGCGCCCGATATCACCGCCCGCATCTGCGGCATCTGCCCGGTGGCCTACCAGATGAGCTCGATCCACGCGATCGAGGCTGCGCTCGGCGTGTCGGTGAGCGGCCCGATCAGGGACCTGCGCCGGCTGCTATATTGTGGGGAATGGATCGAGAGCCACGCCCTGCACGTCTACATGCTGCACGCCCCCGATTTTCTCGGGTACGCGGGGGCGATCGAGATGGCCCGCGACCACGGCGACGCCGTGCGCCGGGGCCTCAGGCTGAAGAAGGCTGGCAACGAGATCCTGACCCTGCTGGGCGGGCGCGAGATCCATCCGATCAATGTGCGCGTGGGCGGTTTCTATCGTGTCCCCACCCGCCGCGAACTGCAGCCGCTGGCCGAGACGTTGAAGTGGGCGCGGGACGCGGCGCTGGAGACCGTCCGCTGGGTCGCCGGCTTCAAGTTTCCGGACGCCGAGCCCGATCATGAGCTGGTCGCACTCAGGCATCCGGACGAATACCCGCTCAACGAGGGTCGCATCGTCTCCAGCCGCGGCCTCGACATCGCCGTGGACGCCTACGACCAGCACTTCGAGGAGACCCACCTCGAGCGCTCCACCGCCCTGCACTCGCGCCTGCGCGGCGGCGGCGCCTATCTGGTCGGACCGCTGGCGCGCTACAGCCTCAACTTCCCGCGCCTGTCGCCTGTCGCCCAAGACGCGGCGCGTGAGGCCGGCCTCGGGCCGACGTGCGCCAATCCCTATCGCAGCATCATCGTGCGCGCGGTGGAGGTGCTCTACGCCTGCGACGAGGCGTTGCGCATCATCGGGGCCTATGAGGCGCCGGACCGACCGGCCGTCGTGGTCGAGCCCCGCGCTGGCGTCGGCTACGCGGCCACTGAAGCGCCGCGCGGCCTGCTCTACCATCGCTACCGCCTGGAGGCCGACGGGACCATCGCCGACGCGCGCATCGTGCCGCCCACCTCACAGAACCAGGCCAGCATCGAGGCCGACCTCGCCGCGTGCGTCGCGGGCTGGCTGGACGTGCCCGACGCCGTCCTGCGCCATCGCTGCGAGCAGACCGTGCGCAACTACGATCCCTGCATCTCCTGCTCGACCCACTTCCTGCGCCTCGAGCTCGACCGTGGCTGAGGCAGGCCGCATCCTGGTGCTGGGCCTCGGCAATCCCGACCGCGGCGACGACGCCGTCGGCCGCGCCGTGGCCCAAGCCCTGCGCGGCGCTCTGCCAGCCGATGTCGAGGTGGAGGAGTGCGCCGGCGAAGCGACGGACATTCTCGCCCGGCTCGAGAGGGTCGACACCGTGCTGATCATTGACGCCTGCGCGTCGGGCGCACCCGCCGGGACGGCGCATCGCTTCGAGGCCGGCCGCGCGCCGCTGCCGCAGGCCGCGTTCGGCGCCTCCACCCACGGTTTTGGCCTGCACGAGGCCATCGAACTCGCCCGAGCCCTCGGCCAGCTGCCGCCGCGCTGCGTGGTCTATGCGATCGAGGGCGCGGCCTTCGAGACCGGTGCGGCCCTGTCGCCGGTTGTGGCGGCCGCCGTTGCCGAGGTCGCTGGCCGCATCCGCGCGGAGCTCGCCGCCGCCACGGATCGTCCAGGAGCAGGCCCATGCATGAAGCTTCGCTGATGAGAGGCCTCCTGCGGCGCATCGAGGAGGTCGCGCAGGCCGAGCGGGCGCGGCGGGTGGTGGGCGTCTCGGTGTGGCTGGGGGCGCTCAGCCACTTCTCGGCCGAGCATTTCGCCGATCACTTCGCCGAAGCTTCCGCCGGCACGATCGCCGACGGCGCCAGCCTCAGCGCCACTCTCTCCGATGACCTGCGCCACCCCAACGCCCAGGACGTGCTGCTGCAGAGCGTCGAGGTGGAGGCGTGAGCGCGACGGTCGCCGTGACAACGGCCCGCGCCCGGCTGCGCATCCTGGTGAGTGGCCGGGTGCAAGGGGTCGGCTTCCGGCCCTTCGTCAGCCGCCAGGCGACGCGCCTTGGCCTCGCCGGCTGGGTCGCCAACACCGCCGAGGGCGTCACCATCGAGGCCGAGGGCCCACCGGACCGCCTTGCCGCTTTCTCCGACGCCCTGCGCGCCAGCGCGCCGCCGCGTGCGCTGGTGGCGAAGATTGAGATTGCCGAGATCGCTCTTTGCGGCGAGCCCGGCTTCGTGATCCGTCCGAGCACGCTGGCCGGCGCGCGGACGTCTGAGATATCGCCTGACATCGCCCCGTGTGAGGCCTGCCTGGCGGAGCTCTTCGATCCCTCCGATCGCCGCTTCTGCTACCCCTTCATCAACTGCACCGATTGCGGGCCGCGCTTCAGCCTCATCGAGGCCATGCCCTACGATCGCGCGCGCACCTCCATGCGGCGCTTCGCCATGTGCCGGGCCTGCCAGGCGGAATACGACAATCCGACCAGCCGCCGCTTCCACGCCGAGCCCAACGCCTGCCCTGACTGCGGACCCGCGCTAGCGCTCTTGAACCCCGCTGGCGGCATGCTCGCCGAGCGCGAGGCCGCGCTCGCTCTCGCCGTCGCCGCGCTCCGCCGGGGCGAGATCGTCGCGGCCAAGGGCGTCGGCGGCTTCCACCTGCTCGTGGATGCGCGGAGCGACGCCGCCGTGCGGCGGCTGCGGGCGCGCAAGCATCGCCCGGAAAAGCCCTTCGCGGTGATTTTCCCAGATTTCGAGGCGGTCCTGGAGAGCTGCCGGGTCTCGCCTGCCGAGCGAGCCCTGCTCACCGGACCGGAGCGGCCGATCGTGCTGCTGCGACGGGCGGGGCGACCAATCGCCGACGCCGTTGCGCCCGGCAACCCGCTGCTGGGCGCGATGCTGCCGTATGCGCCGCTGCATCATCTCCTGATGCGCGACCTCGGCTTCCCGGTGGTCGCCACCAGCGGCAACCTCAGCGAAGAGCCCATCGCCACCGACGAGGGCGAGGCGCTGAAGCGCCTAGGCGAGGTTGTCGACCTTTTCCTCGTCCACGACCGGCCCATCGTCCGGCCGGTGGAGGATTCGGTGGTGCGGATCGTCTGCGGCCGCCCGTTGATGCTGCGCCGGGCCCGCGGCTATGCGCCGACGGCGATCGCCGTGGCGGGCGCGCCGGCGGGCGTGCTTGCCTTGGGCGGCCACCTGAAGACAACCGTGGCGCTATCCCGCGACGACGCCGTCGTCGTCTGGCCCCACATCGGCGATCTGGAGACCGTCCAGTCGCGCGCCGCCCACACAGCCGCCGCGGCCGACATCGGCCGCCTGCACGCCCAGCGTCCCAGCCTGGTCGTCTGCGACCTTCACCCGGACTACGCCTCAGGCCTCGCCGCCGAAGCCTTCGCTGCGCCAAAGGTCGACGTCCAGCACCACCTCGCCCACGTCGTCGCCTGCATGGCTGACAATGGCGTGGCGACGTCCGTGCTCGGCGTCGCCTGGGACGGCGCCGGCTATGGGCCGGACGGGACCGTCTGGGGCGGGGAGTTCCTTAGGGTTGGCCGGGACGGCTGGCGGCGCGCGGCCCATCTGCGGCCGTTTCGCCTGCCCGGCGGCGCGGCGGCCATGCGCGAGCCGCGCCGGGCGGCGCTGGGCCTGCTCCACGCCGTTCATGGCGACGCCGTGCTGGCCATGGACGACCTCGCGCCAGTGGCCGCTTTCACCGCCGCCGAGCGACGGACGCTCGCAGCGATGCTGACAAGGGGCGTGAACGCGCCGGTGTGCACCTCCGTCGGACGGCTGTTCGACGCCGTCGCCGCGCTGGCGGGCCTGCGCCAGCGGGCCAGCTTCGAGGGCCAGGCGGCAATGGAGCTGGAATGGGCCGCCGCGGAGGGCGGGGGGAACCGGCTCTACCGCTTCGTCGTGCGAGGGGGCGAGGCCGGCGTTCTGATCCTCGACTGGGGCCCCGCGCTGGAGGCGATCCTGGCGGACCTCAGGGGCGGCGCGACACCCGGCGACATCTCGGCGGCCTTCCACGACGGCCTGGCCGCCGCCATCGTCGATGTGGCGGTGCGTGTCGGCGAGCGCCAGGTCGCCCTCACCGGCGGCTGTTTCCAGAACGCCCGCCTCACCGAGGCGACGGTCGCCGCCTTGCGGGCCGCCGGCTTCGCGCCGCTCTGGCACCGCCAGGTCCCCCCGAACGACGGCGGCCTCGCGCTCGGCCAGGCGGTATGGGCGGCGTGGCGCGGGGGCAGAGGAGGGTCGGCATGTGCCTAGCGGTCCCCGGCCGAGTGCTCGACCGCTCCGGCGATGATCCGCTGACCCGCGTCGGGCGGGTGGACTTCGGCGGCGTGGTCAAGCAGATCAACCTGGCCTTCGCCCCCGAGGCCGAGGTCGGCGATTACGTGCTCGTGCACGTCGGTTTCGCCATCGCCGTGATCGACGCGGCCGAGGCCGCGCGCATCTTCGCCCACCTGGACGAGCTCGGCGAGCTGGCCGAGTTCGCGGCGCGCGCGCCGTGAAATACCGCGACGAGTACCGTGACGCCGCCGCCGCGCGGCGCCTCGCCGACGCCATCGCCCGCGCCGTCACCCGCCCATGGACCCTGATGGAGGTCTGCGGCGGCCAGACCCACGCCATCGTGCGCTTCGGGATCGACGCCCTGCTGCCGCGCGAGGTCACACTCATGCACGGCCCCGGCTGCCCGGTCTGTGTCACCCCGGTGGAATACGTCGACAAGGCCATCGAGATCGCGGGCCGGCCGGGCGTGATCCTCTGCTCTTTCGGCGACATGCTGCGGGTGCCGGGCTCGGACGGCGACCTCTTCGCCGCCAAGTCGCGCGGCGCCGACGTGCGTATGGTCTATTCGCCGCTGGACGCCGTCGAGATCGCCCGCGCCGAGCCGTCCCGCCAGGTGGTGTTTTTCGCCGTGGGCTTCGAGACCACCGCGCCGGCCAACGCCATGGCGGCTTATCGCGCCAACCAGCTGAGTCTGGCCAACTTCTCGATGCTGGTCTCACACGTGCTGGTCCCGCCGGCGATGCGGGCGGTGCTGGAAGGGCCGGGTAACCGGGTGCAGGGTTTCCTCGCCGCCGGCCACGTCTGCACGATCATGGGCCTGGCCGACTACGCTCCCATCGCCCGGCGCTACGGCGTGCCAATCGTGGCCGCCGGCTTCGAGCCGCTCGACATCCTCGAAGCCCTTTACCTCTGCGTCCGCCAGCTCGAGGAGGGCCGGGCCGAGGTGGAGAACCCCTACAGCCGCGTCGTGACCCCCGCCGGCAACCGCGCCGCCCAGGCGCTGATGGGCGAGGTGTTCCGCGTGATTCCCCGCCGCTGGCGCGGCCTCGGCGACATCCCCGACAGCGGCCTCGCCCTGACCGACGCCTACGCCGGCTTGGACGCCGAGCGGCGGTTCGGCCGGGTCTGCGAGGGCGACGAAGCGGAAGGCGAGTGCCTGAGCGGCCTGGTGCTGCGCGGCGAGCGCAAGCCGACGCAATGTCCCGCCTTTGGCGTCCGCTGCACCCCCGAGCGGCCGCTCGGCGTCACCATGGTATCCTCGGAAGGCGCCTGCGCGGCCTACTTCCGTTATCGCGGCGCGACCGCTGCGACTGAAGGCGCGGCGTGAGCGGCGAGGCGACCATCCAGCTCGCTCATGGCGGCGGCGGCCGCGCCATGGCCCGCCTGATCGCGGAGGTGATCCGTCCGGCTTTTGACGATCCGGAGCTGAACCGCAGCCACGATGGCGCGCTGATCGACCTGGCCGGCGCCGTCGCGTTCACCACTGATTCCTACGTCATCCGCCCACTGATCTTTCCCGGCGGCGACATCGGCGCCCTGGCGGTGAACGGCACGGTCAACGACCTGGCCATGTGCGGCGCCCGCCCGCTCTACATGAGCGTCGGTCTGATCCTCGAGGAGGGCCTGCCGCTGGCGCTGCTGCGCCGAATCCTCGCCTCCATGCGCGGGGCCGCTGGCGCCGCCGGCGTACGCCTGGTCACCGGCGACACCAAGGTCGTCGACCGGGGCAAGGGCGACGGCATCTTCATCAACACCGCCGGCATCGGCGCCGTCGTCGCCCCGGCGCCCATCGGTCCACAGGCGGTGCGGCCGGGCGATGCGATGATCCTCAGCGGCGACATCGGCCGCCACGGCGTCGCGGTGATGGCGGCGCGCGAAAACCTCGGCCTGGAGATGGCCATCGAGAGCGATTGCGCGCCGCTCTGGGCGCCGGTCCTCGGGTTGATCGAGGCGGGGATCAGGGTGCGGTGCCTGCGCGACCTCACCCGCGGCGGTCTTGCCAGCGCGTCAGTCGAGATCGCCGAGACCGCGGGCGTCTCCATCGTCCTGGATGAATCGGCCGTGCCGATCCGCGAGGACGTCGCGTCAGCGTGTGAGCTGCTGGGCCTCGACCCGATGCACGTCGCCAACGAGGGCCGCTTCATCGCTTTCGTTGCGCCCGAGGATGCAGAACGGACTGTGGAGCTCCTGCGAACGCATCAGGTCGCCGCCGAAGCTGCCGTCATCGGCCGGGTGAGCGCGGCGCCGGCCGGTCGAGTGTCGTGCCGCGGCGCCCTGGGCGTGGCGCGCGCGATCGACATGCTGAGCGGCGAGCAGCTGCCCAGGATATGCTGAGCTTGCTAAGTCGCCTTTCCGCCGACCGCGGCGAGATGTCGCCTGCCGGCGTTGGGGAACAGGATCGCCGCGTGCGCCGGGTCGGCGGTGGCCGCGCATGCCTTCGAAAACGCCGACGGAGCGCGGCCAGTGGCCATATGGAGCGGGCGAGGCGATTCGAACGCCCGACGCCAACCCTGGCAAGTTCGAAGCCCCCCCGGGTGCGGCTTTCGCCCAGGCGTCCGAGCATCCCAATTTACCTATCGGCGCGGTTCGGTGATGACCCGGTGACGATCAGGCTGAATTTCCCCGCAACGCCCCAATGTCGGGCCGCCCCAACCTGTTGTTTTTAATAAGCAAGTTGGCGCACCCGACAGGATTCGAACCTGTGACCTCTGCCTTCGGAGGGCAACGCTCTATCCAGCTGAGCTACGGGTGCGGGGACAAGCGGAAGGGCGCGATGTCTAACCGAAAGGCCTGGTCCGCGCAAACCATCGCGCTGGCGGCGGCCGGCGGCGGGGCGTAGAGCCGGCCGTTCAAGAGGGAGGTCGGAATGCTCAGGATCGATCGCAGGAGGCTCATGCTCGCCGCAGCGGCCGCAGCGCCAGCGCTGGCTGGCGTCTCGTCCGGCTGGGCCCTCACCCTGCCGTCGCCCGACGCAGCGCTAGACGCCGTCATCGCCGGCGACTGGCGCACGCCCGAGGAGAAGGCGCGCGATGTGTGGCGCCATCCCGCAGCGTCGCTGTCGTTCTGGGGCCTGAGGCCGGGGGACGTGGTGATCGACGTCTCGCCCGGCGCCGGCTGGTGGACCGACATCCTCGCGCCTTACCTCGCCCGCACCGGCGGCCGCTACATCGGGGCGGTGGCCGACCTGAACGACCCCAAGGTCAGCGACGGCGCCCGCAAGGGCCGCGCGGCGTTCGAGGCCAAGTACGAGGGCGACGCCAAGCTTTACGGCAATGTGAGCACAGTTGGCTTCGGCCAGGTCTCCGGCCCGCTGGCGCCGCCCGGGACGGTCGACCTGGTGCTGGTCTCGCGCGAGATCCACGACTGGGCCCAGATCGATGGCTTTACCGCGAAAGCGTTCGCCGACTTCCATACCGCGCTCAAGGGCGGCGGCGTATTGGCGGTCGAGGACCACCGGGCGCCCGACGGGGCCGACCCGAAGAAGAACGATGGCTACATCTCGGAAGCCTGGGTGATCGCCGAGGCCAAGAAGGCGGGGTTCGCGCTCGCCGCCCGCTCCGAGATCAACGCCAATCCGAAGGACACCAAGGACCATCCGTTCGGGGTCTGGACCCTGCCGCCCACCCGCCGCAGCGCGCCCGCCGGCCAGCCGCCCAACCCGGCGTTCGATCACACCAGGTACGATGCGATCGGCGAGAGCGACCGGATGACGCTGAAGTTCGTGAAGACCTAAGGCGCATCAGGTTGGGCTCAACCATGAACGCGTCACCCCGGACGGCCTGCAAGGCCGATCCGGGCTTTGCGACCCCCCCTAATTTCCACGCGCCCTATGGCGCGCCGACCCGCGCGGCGTCGGCGCCGTAGGTGAGGGCCAGGAACACGTCCTCCAGGTCCGGCTCCTCGGTGCGCAGGTCGCGGATGTGGACGCCGGCGTCTTTGGCGGCCGCCAGCACCTGCTCGACCGTGGCTTCGTGGGTCTTGAAGCTGATCGCCAGCTCGCCGGTGGGCCGCAGCCGGGTCTCGAACGGCGGCAGCGACGGGGGCGCGGAAAGCGGCTCGCCGGGCGTGATCACCACCGCGCGGGTGTCGAGGTGGGTCAGCAGCTGCGCGGTCGTATCGCAGGCCACCACCTGGCCGTGGTTGACGATGGCGATGATGTCGCAGAGCTCCTCGGCCTCCTCCAGGTAGTGGGTGGTGAGCACGATGGTGACGCCGCGTCGGTTCAGCGCCACCACATAGTCCCACAGCTGCCGGCGCAGCTCGACGTCGACCCCAGCGGTGGGCTCGTCGAGGATCAGCACCGGGGGATTGTGCACCATCGCCTTGGCCACCATCAGCCGCCGTCTCATGCCGCCGGACAGCGCCCGCACATAGGCGTTGGCCTTGTCGGCGAGTCCCAAAGCCGAAAGCAGCTCGTCGGTGATGCGGTCCTTCTTCGGCACGCCGTACATGCCGGCCTGCACGTCGAGCGACTCGCGGGGCGTGAAGAAAAAGTCGGCGGCGATTTCCTGCGGCACGACGCCGATGGCGGCGCGGGAGTCGCGGGGCCGCTCGTCGATGTCGCGGCCCCAGATCGTCACCTTGCCGGAGGTCTTCTTGCAAAGCCCGGCCAGGATGTTGATGAAGGTCGACTTGCCGGCCCCATTGGGGCCCAGCAGGCCGAAGATCGCGCCGCGCGGGATCATCAGGTCGATCCCCTTCAGCGCCTGGATCGCCGGCGCGCCGCGCAGGGCCGGATAGGTCTTGACGAGGCTCTTCGCCTCAATGGCGTACTCAGGAAGGTCCATCATGCCCCGGGAGCTGAACGTGGCGGTCGCCCTCGATTGACGGGCCGGCGCCTCGCCGCATACCTAGGGCGGCAGAAGCGCCGCGCCAAGGCGGCCCCTCGACGCAAGGGCGAATGGGAGCTGAGGCAAATGGCGCGCACACCGAAGGCAGTTGTCGAGCCGGCGCCGACGAGCGCCGCGCCGGCTTTCGACGCGCCCGAGGTGATCCCGGTCCGCTCCAGGCGCGTCGCCTGCGACGGCGTCGGCGGCGCGCTCGGCCATCCGCGCGTCTGGCTGGAGATGGGCGAGGCGAACTTCGTCGAATGCCTCTACTGCGACCGCCGCTTCGTGCTGGCGCCTGACCACGAGGTCGATGAGAGTGAGCTCGTGGCGCCCGGGGTCTACGAGGGCTCGCACGGACACTGAGCGCATCGGCCAGGCTCAGCCTGCCGCAGGCAGGAAGATTTAACGCGGAGGTCGCAGAGGAGGCGCAGGAGACGCGGAGCGTCTCGGTCCCTCCGCGATCTTCGCGCCTTCTCTGCGACCTCCGCGTTCAAACTCTAAGGGCGTCTGCGGCGCGCGCCAATCTCGACGCAGATCAACGTCAGCAGCGACGTCCCGAGGGCGTGACCCCGGCCGCTCCCGCGCCTATCTTGCCGGCATGACCGAGACGCTCGACGCCGCGCCGCAGACCCTGGATCAGATCCCCCGCGAGCCGACCCAGGATGGGCCGGCGGTGCGGCTCTATATCGTCGACGGGTCGGGCTTCATCTTCCGCGCCTTCCACGCGCTGCCGCCGCTGACGCGCAAGTCGGACGGTCTGCCGGTCGGCGCGGTGGCCGGCTTCTGCAACATGCTGTGGAAGCTGCTGGTCGACATGAAGGCCGCGCCCGACGCGCCGACCCACCTGGCCGTGGTGTTCGACAAGTCCGAGATCACCTTCCGCAACCAGCTCTACCCCGACTACAAGGCGCACCGCCCGCCGCCGCCCGAGGACCTGGTTCCGCAGTTCCCGCTGATGCGCGAGGCGACCAAGGCGTTCGGCGTGCCGTGCCTGGAGCTGGGCGGCTACGAGGCCGACGACATCATCGCCGCCTACGCCTGCAAGGTGCGCGACGGCGGCGGCGAGGTGGTGATCGTCTCCTCCGACAAGGACCTGATGCAGCTGGTCGGCGACCGGGTGACGATGCTGGACACGATGAAGAACGTGCGCATCGGCCTGCCGGAGGTGTTCGACAAGTTCGGCGTCACCCCGGACAAGGTCGTCGACGTGCAGGCCCTGTGCGGCGATTCCGTCGATAACGTGCCGGGCGCGCCGGGCATCGGCGTCAAGACCGCCTCGGCCCTGATCACCGAATACGGCGACCTCGATACGCTGCTGGCGAGGGCCAGCGAGATCAAGCAGGACAAGCGCCGCCAGACCCTGATCGACTTCGCCGATCAGATCCGGCTGTCGCGACAGCTGGTGCAGCTCGATTGCGACACGCCGCTGCCGCAGCCGATCGGCGAACTGGCGGTCGAGGAGCCCGACGCCGAGGTGCTGGCCGAGTTCCTGGAGCGGATGGAGTTCCGCACCCTCGCCCGCCGGGTGGTCGAATCGAGATCCGGCGGCGCGCCGGCGCCCGCGCCGAAGCGGGCGGAGCCTGAAGCGCAGGGGCCGATCGACACCACGCTCTACGCCTGCGTCCGCGACCTGCCTTCGCTCGACGCCTGGATCGCCAAGGCGCGCGCCGTGGGGATGGTGGCGTTCGACGCCGAGACCGACGGTCCCTCGTCGGCCGCCTCGGACCTCGTCGGGGTCTCGCTGGCGGTGGCGCCGGGCGAGGCCTGCTACGTCCCGCTCGGCCACAGCGCCGCCGAGGGGCTGGCGCTGGAGACGCTGGCCGACCTCGACCAGATCCCGATGGCCACGGCGCTGGAGCGGCTGAAGGCGCTGCTGGAAGACCCCGGCGTGCTGAAGATCGGCCACAACGTCAAATACGAGATCGCGGTCTTCTCCCAGCTCGGCATCGCCGTCGGGCCGATCGAAGACACCATGCTGATCTCCTACGCGCTGGAGGGCGGCGCGCACGAACACGGCATGGAGCACCTGGCGCAGTTGTGGCTGAGCCACCAGCCGATCAGCCTCAAGTCGGTGACCGGAACCGGCAAGGCGACCAAGAACTTCCGCCACGTGGAGCTGTCGGCCGCCACCTGCTACGCCGCCGAGGACGCCGACATCACCCTGCGGCTCTACCGCCTGCTGCGCCCGCGCCTGGCCCGCGAGGGGCTGCTCACCGTCTACGAGACGCTGGAGCGGCCGCTGCCGGCGGTGCTGGCGCAGATGGAGCTGGCCGGGGTCAAGATCGATCCGGACCAGCTGCGGCGGCTCTCCAACGACTTCTCCCAGCGCATGGCCGACTACGAGACCGAGGCGACCGAGCTGGTCGGCCGCCCGTTCAACCTCGGCAGCCCCAAGCAGATCGGCGACGTGCTGTTCGGCGAGATGGGCCTGCCCGGCGGCAAGAAGACCGCCACCGGGGTCTGGTCGACCGACGCGTCGGTGCTGGAGACCCTCGCCGTCGAGGGCCACCGGCTGCCGCGGCTGCTGCTGGAGTGGCGCCAACTCTCCAAGCTGAAGGGCACCTACACCGACGCGCTGGCGCAGGCCGTCGCGCCGAAGACCGGGCGCATCCACACCTCGTTCGCGCTGGCTTCGACCACCACCGGCCGGATCTCGTCGAACGACCCCAACCTGCAGAACATCCCGGTGCGCACCGAAGAGGGGCGCAAGATCCGCAAGGCGTTCGTCGCCGAGCCGGGAAATGTGCTGATCAGCGCCGACTACAGCCAGATCGAGCTGCGGCTCGTCGCCCACATCGGCGACATCCCGCAGCTGAAGCGCGCGTTTCTCGACGGCCTCGACATCCACGCCTCCACCGCCTCGGAGATGTTCGGCGTGCCGGTGCAGGGCATGCCGGCGGAGACCCGGCGGCGGGCCAAGGCGATCAACTTCGGCATCATCTACGGCATCTCGGCGTTCGGCCTCGCCAACCAGCTGTCGATCCCGCAGGACGAGGCCGGGGCCTACATCAAGACCTACTTCGAACGCTTCCCGGGGGTGCGCGCCTACATGGAGCGCATGCGCCATACCGTGCGGGCGCAGGGCTATGTCACGAACCTGTTCGGCCGCAAGATCCACATCCCGGCAGCCACCTCGAAGTCGATCCACGACCGTCAGTTCGCCGAACGCGCGGCGATCAACGCGCCGATCCAGGGCGCGGCGGCCGACGTGATCCGCCGGGCGATGATCCGTATGCCGGCGGCGCTGCAGGCCGAAGGGCTGCGGGCGCGGATGCTGCTGCAGGTGCACGACGAACTGGTGTTCGAGGCCCCGGCTGAGGAGGCTGAAGCGACGTGCGCCGTCGCCAAGCGGGTGATGGAGCGCGCCACCGACCCGATCGTCCAGCTGTCTGTCCCGCTGGTGGTCGATGCGCGGGCGGCGTCCAACTGGGACGAAGCGCATTAGCGAGTCCGGAAAGGCTGGCGCGCGCCGCAGGCGCAGTATTTTACCGCAGAGGTCGCGGAGAAGGCGCGGAGGTTGCAGAGGGCCTGTGCGCGTCTCCGCGTCCTCTGCGCCTTCTCAGCGACCTCCGCGGTTATACTTTGGGGCGCCTGCGGCGCGCAGGACTTTGGCCAGGCGGGCGGAACCCTGCGGCAGCTTGTCAGGGCGGCGTCGCAGAACCAAGTTCATCAATTAAAACAATATATTATAACGCGATCACGGAACCTTGACGGCCCGCGTGGGCGTCTATAGGTTCCGCGCCGACTTGGCCGGGCCGTTGGCATGGACGCCGAGGGCTCGCCACAGTGGGCGAAGGCCGAAACCGTTCATGTCGCAGCCGGACGACGAGAGCCAGGAGGCGCTCAAGCGCCTCCAAGACCGGCTCGACACGTTCGACGGTCAGCGCGCGCCGAAGGCCGAAACCGGCGGCTCGGCCGAAAGCTCGATGGGCGACGGATATCGCTTGCTGGGCGAGGTGATCGGCGGCGTGCTCGGGGGGCTCGGACTTGGATGGGTGGTGGACCATTTCGCGCACACCACGCCGTTCGGCATGGTGATCGGCCTGTTGCTGGGAACGGCGGCGTCGGCCTACGCCGCGGTGAAATCGGCCGAACGGATGGGCCGGGCCGCGGCGAAGAAAGGGGACTGAGGTGTTGATGGCTGAGATTCAGCCCATGGAGCAGTTTCTGATCAAGAAACTGGTCGCGATCCCGCCGATCAACGTCGGCGGCGTCAGCGTCGACCTCTCCATCACCAATTCCGTCGCCACCATGATCTTCGCGGCGGCGCTGATCTGCGTTTTCTTCCTGGCCGCGGGGCGCGGCAAGGTGGTGCCGGGGCGCGTGCAGGCGTTCGGCGAGATCCTCTACGACCTGGCCGACAAGGGCCTCACCGGCCCAATGATCGGCGACCGCGGCCGTCCGTTCCTGCCCTACGTCTTCACCCTGTTCTGCATCATCGCGGTGCTGGACATCTGGGGCCTGGTGCCTGGTCAGTTCACCGTCACCTCGCAGCTGTCGGTGACCGTCACGCTGGCGGTCCTGACCTTCCTGATCGTGCTGACGGTCGGGTTCATGCGCAACGGCCTCGGCTTCTTCAAGCTGTTCGTGCCGGGCGGCGTGCACTGGGGGATGCTGTTCATCCTGGTGCCGATCGAGATGATCTCGTTCATGGTCCGGCCGGTGACGCTGTCGATGCGACTGTTCGGCAACATGATCGGCGGCCACGTGGTGATGTACATGTTCGCCAGCTTCGTCGTCGGCATGGCGGTGTTCGCCCTGCACGTCGGCGGCATCGCGACGCTCGGCTTTCTCGGCTCGGCGCTGTCGCTGTTCATGGTCGTCGCACTGTTCGCGCTGGAACTGATCGTGGCTTTCCTGCAGGCCTTCGTCTTCGCGGCGCTGACCTGCACCTACCTTTCCGATGTCGTGAACCTCGATCACGGCCACTGACCCAACCTAAAAACTAGGGGACCTCGACCTTATGGAACCAACTGTTCACGCCGCCCGCCTGATTGGCGCGGGTCTGGCCATGACCGGCCTGATCGGCGCGGGCGCCGGCCTTGGCATCCTGTTCGGCAACTACCTGCAAGCGGCCATGCGCAACCCGTCGGCGGCGGCCAGCGAACGCGGCATGCTGTTCCTCGGCTTCGCGGTGACTGAGGCCATGGGCATCTTCGCCCTCGTGATGGCCTTCATCATCCTGTTCGTCTGACGATGGCCGCCGCCGACGCGGCCGCCGCTGCGGGGCAGAGCTCCGGAGGGCTGCCGCAGTTCGATCTCAGCCAATGGCCGGGCCAGATGGTCTGGATGCTGATCATTTTCGGCATCCTGTTCCTGCTGTTCCGCTTTGTCTTCGTGCCCAACGTTGGCGGCGCCATCGCCGCGCGGGAGGACAAGATCGGCGGCGACATTCACGAGGCCCGGCGTCTGCGCGACGAAGCCGAGGCGCAATCGAAGGCGGCCGCCGACGAGTTGGCGCAGGCCCGGGCTCGCGCCCAGCGGC
>Ga0209415_10008350_pt1 | contig 17974 bp, 18 predicted proteins | sample PeaSoiSIISIP2007_FD_187696 | JGI IMG/M metagenome (GOLD analysis project Ga0209415, IMG submission 187696) | Peat soil microbial communities from Weissenstadt, Germany - SII-SIP-2007 (SPAdes) (version 2) | ecosystem: Environmental > Terrestrial > Soil > Wetlands > Peat | place: Germany... | reverse complement strand
ACGAAGGCGCGCCGACGACCATTACGGCGTACGTGAGCGTCGCGTCCAAGACGGCGAGCTTCGCGCTGTTGCTGCGGCTCTTTCTCACCGTGTTTTGGCCGGTGCGCGTGAATTGGGAGATGATTCTGGCCGGCGTGGCGGTGGCGTCGCTGACGCTGGGAAATTTCGCGGCGATCACGCAGACAAACGTGAAGCGCCTGCTTGCGTATTCGTCCATCGCGCACGTGGGCTACATTTTGCTGGGCCTAGTGGCGGGGAATGAGACGGGCCTGGAGGGGATCGCATACTATTTGCTCGCGTACGTTTTCATGACGGCGGGCGCGTTCGCGATTCTGATCGTGCTCAAGAAGCAAGGGCTGGCCGGCGACGAACTCGACGATCTCAATGGTTTGATTAAACGCAGTCCCACGGCTGCGATTTTGCTGCTGATTTTCATGCTGTCGCTTGCGGGCATTCCGCCACTGGCGGGCTTCATCGGGAAATATTTCATCTTCCTTGCGCTGATCCAGTCGAAGCACTACGTGCTGGCCGTTTTTGGAGCGCTCTACATCGTGCCCGCGCTTTACTACTATTTCCGGATTATCGTGCACGCGTGGCTGCGCGATTCCACCGATACGTCGCGGCCCGTGTTCACCTTTGCGCAGACCGTCGCGCTGACGGTGATGTGCTTCGTCACCCTGGTGGCGGGAATTTATCCCGAGCCGTTCGTGCGGCTCGCCAATTATTCGCTGTTCCTGCCGTTTGGCCCGTTGAGTGGGCGCTAATTCTTCAAATCCGGACTCTCGCGACCCTTCGACTTCAGGGCTCTCTGGGAAGAATGCGCCGGGATTCGCTCGCCAACTCGCCAACGTGCTTGACTTGCCGTTCGTGTTGGTGGGCGCCGTGGTGATTGGCGCGGGCGCCGGATACTTCCTCGACCGGCGGCTGCACACGGCTCCGTGGCTCGCCTTGCTGCTGGGCGCCGCGGGATTTGCCGGCGGCATTTACGAAGTGCTGCGGCGGCTGACGGGAAGGCGGCAACGCGATGGCCAGTGAAGCCGCGAGCGCGGCGGTCCTGCGGCGCGTCGAGTGGCTCACTCTCGCAATCGGCGCCGTCGGGACACTCTATGCCGCGTGGCGCTGGGGATGGAAGCAGGGCGCGGGCTTCGCGTTGGGCGCGGTGATGGCCTGGCTGAACTTTCGCTGGCTGAAGGGAAGCGTGCAGGAGTTCGGCCGCGCGGCACTCGCGCAATCGGGGGCGGAAAAAGTTCGCGTACCGACCGGCGCGTACCTGAAGTTCTTCGGCCGCTTCGCGTTGTTGCTCGCGGTGCTGTATGTTATTCTGACGCACACGAGATTTCCCGGCGTGGCGGTGGTCTTCGGACTTCTTGCGTCGGCGGCGGCGGTGGTTTTGGGATTGTTGTACGAGCTGTTGAAATCAGGGGCGCGGCAAATCGTGGGTGGAAAGTCGCAAGGTTGAGCGCGGCGCGAAATCCAGATTAAGCGGGGTGGCGGTAGGCGAATGGAAGAGCAGATCCTGGGAATCACAAAGCTGGTGAATTGGCTGCTAGGCAAGCCTGCCCTGGCGCTGCTTGCGGCGCTGCACATTCATCCTGATAATCCCGAGTATCCGATTCCCACGCATATCGCGATGGAGCTGCTGGTCTTCGCGCTTTCGATCGTGTTCTTTCTGTGGCTCAAGGCGCGGCTTTCGGTGGACAATCCCGGCGCGACGCAGCAGTGCATGGAGACGCTGCTGCACAACAACATGTCACTCGGCGTCAGCGATCTACTGGAGAACAATGTGGGGCACGGTTGGGAGAAGTACCTTCCCATGATCGGCAGCATTGGTTTGTTCGTGCTGTTTTGCAATTTGATCAGCCTGGCCCCGGGACTTGCTTCGCCGACCGCCGAGGCCTCGGTGCCGCTCGGTTGCGCTATCGTTGTGTTCGTCTACTACAACCGGTCCGGCATCCAGCACCACGGACCCTGGCACTATTCGCTCACGTTTATAAAGATGCCGATTGAAATTATCAGCCACGCGGCGCGGCTGCTTTCGCTCACTGTCCGTCTTTGGGTGAACATGATGGTGAGCGAGATGCTCTATGTCATTTTCCTGGGGCTGAGCGTGGCTCTTTTTATCTTTGCGGGGCATGCGAATTCGTTTGGGTATGTGCTGGCACCGGTGCCGCTCCTCGCGCCGGTACTTTTTATCGTTCTTCACATTTTCGTGGCATTCGTGCAGGCGTTTGTGTTCACGATTCTTCCAGTGATTTATCTCAGTGGGGCGGTTGGCGAAGCGCACTAATACCGGCTTTATCCGCCGCGCCGTGTGATCCCGGCTGTTTGAGGATGCCGGGAGCCACCTCCGGCCGGACATTTCTTAGCAAAGGAGAAACGAATGAAGAAGTACTCCACGATTTTGCTCGCGATTGTTGGAATTCTCGTGCTCGCTCCGGTTGCATTTGCGCAGACCGGCTCAGCCGCTGCCGCGCCGGACACTACAAACTGGGTCGCCATCACCTCCGGATTTGCCATGGCGATCGCCTCGGCATTCTGCGGATTCGCGCAGGCCAAAGCCTCCGCGGCCGCTTCGGAAGGAATGGCGCGCAATCCCGGCGCCGCAGGCGTCATCCAGAACATGTTGATTTTGGCGCTGGTGCTGATCGAATCGATGGCGCTCTACACCTTCGCCATCATTTTCATTAAGGTGAAGTAACCGCGACGGAGAATCTTCTCCGCCACGCCTGAAGTTTCCACCGGCCTGAGGCTCTGCTTGGAGCCTCAGGCCGATTCTATTTTTGGCAGGTTTACTGGAGAACTTCCAGACCCAGTCATTCCGAGGAGTCCGCCGCCTGCCCGCCGTTGCGGGCGGCGGACGACGAGGAATCTCTCTGCTCTTTGTCCTTCACGCGGCAGAGAGATTCCTCGCCCGCCACGGCGGGCTCGGAATAACTCCTACCGTGATCCGAGCGTGTGATTATCGAAGGGCCGCAGCGGCGCGCATGGCAAAATCCATTACGCTGCTGGGGAATAATCCGAGATAGATCGTGCCGCCCGCCGCGACGAGCAGCGCAAGCGCGGCGGCGGCGGAGATGCGGGCGATCGGCCATTCCTGCCTGGGCCCGCGCATGTACATCACGACCACGATCCGCAGGTAATAGTAGGCCGCGATGACGCTGTTCAGCGCCAGCAGAATCACCAGCCAGAACATTCGCGAGGAAAGGCCCGCGCCGAAGACATAGAATTTTGCGAGGAAGCCCGCGGTGGCGGGCAATCCCAGGAGTGACAACAGAAAAATCGAGAGCCCGGCCGCAGCCGCTGGCTGCTGCGCGCCCAGCCCGGCGAAATCGTCGAGGTCCTGGCGGCGCTCGCCCGGGCCGGAGAGCTGCGCGAGCATGAGGAACGCGCCGAGTTTCATCAGCGCGTAGGCGGCGAGGTAGAACATGGCGGCGGCGATACAGAGCGCGGCGGCCTCGCTCGTGGGCGCGGCAGCGGCGGCCGCCACGGCCACCAGGATGTAGCCCGCATGCGCGATGGAGCTATAGGCGAGCATGCGCTTGACGTTGGTCTGCACGAGCGCGGCGATATTTCCGCCGAACATCGAGAGCACCGCGAGGCCCCACAGCGCCCAGACCCACACGCTCGACGCGGGCTCAGTAGTGCCGACAATTCGCAGCAAAACGGCGAACGTCGCCGCTTTCGGCCCGGTGGAAAGAAACGCGGTGACCGGAGTTGGCGCGCCCTGATAGACGTCCGGCGCCCAGATTTGGAACGGCGCCGCGGCAACCTTGAACGCCAAGCCAACGAGAATGAGTCCGAGGCCCAGCGGCAGGAAATGCGACGCTGCGTTGGCGGAATCGAAAGTGATGCGGTCGAGATGCGTCGTGCCGGTGGCGCCATACACCAGCGCGACGCCGTAGAGGAAGAACGCCGTCGCGAATGAGCCCAGCAGGAAATATTTCATCGCGGCTTCGTCGGCCAGCGGGGAATCGCGGCGATAGCTGACCAGGATGTAGCTGGAGATCGAACTGATCTCGAGGCCGATGAAAACGGTGACCAGCTCCTCGGCGCTCGCCATCACGCACATGCCCACGGCCGCGAAAAGAATCAGCGCGCAGAATTCGCCGGGCGGGAGATCCTCGCGGCGCAAATAATTTGCGGAGCCGAGCAGGACCAGCAGCGCCACGCCCAAGACGATCCAGTGAACGAAGAGGCTGAAACCGTCCACGCGCAAGAGCCCGGAGAAAGCGTAACCCGGATCGCGCGCGGGATAAATTGTGGAAAGCGCCGCGAGCGCGGCGCCGAAAACGGCGATGCCGACCACCCAGCCGCCCGAGCCGCGGCCGCCCTTCGCGGACGAATCGGCGAACGGCGCGAGCACCATCGCCAGGATTCCGAAGAACGTGAGCACGATCTCCGGCGCCAGCCGATAAATATCTGCGTGAGGGGGGAACATTTAGTCGCCGGCCCTCCGCGCTTGTTGTGCATCCGCCTGCGCGCCGGGAATCACCACGGAAATGGGCGGCAAGGGCCGCGGGCGCGTGTTGGAGTCGAACGCCTCCGCGGGGCGCGCCATCATCTCAAAAACATTTGCCGTCGAAGTCTCGATGCGCTTAGTGAACGACACCGAGCCGATGCCCATCCACAGAATCACGGCGGCCATCACGAAAAGGATCGAGCGCTCGCGGACGGAAGCGTCGGGAAGCGTGCGGTTGCGCTCCTGCGTCACTTCACCGAAGAATACGCGCTGGTACGACCACAGCAGATAAACCGCGGAGAAAATCACGCCGAGCGCGGCCCAAGTGGCCCAAGCCGCGTGGGTCATGAAGGTCCCGGTGAGAATCAGGAATTCGCCGACGAAGCCGTTGAGCATCGGGAGTCCCATGGAAGATAGGCAAACGAAAAGGTAGAGCGCCGCGAGCACGGGCATGGGCGTCGCGAGGCCGCCGTACTCGCGAATCAAGAACGTGTGACGGCGGTCGTAGAGCATGCCGACGACGAGAAACAGCGCGCCGGTGGAGACGCCGTGATTCAGCATCTGATAGACCGCGCCGTTAATCGCCGTCGCCTGAAACGAGAAAATTCCCAGCACGACGAAGCCGAGATGGCTGACGGAAGAATACGCCACGAGGCGCTTCAAGTCAGTCTGCACCATGGCCACCAGCGCGCCGTAAATAATGCCGATGATGGCCAGCACGGCGATTTCCGGCGCGAAGCGGTGCGACGCGGCAGGGAAGAGCGGCAAGCAGAAACGCAGCATGCCGTAGGTGCCGAGTTTGAGCAGCACGCCGGCGAGCATCACGGAGCCGGCGGTGGGCGCTTCGGTGTGCGCGTCCGGCAGCCAAGTGTGCAGCGGGAAGAGCGGCACCTTGATCGCAAACGCCAGGAAAAATGCGCCGAAAAGCAGCATTTCCGTGCGCGCGGAAATCACCACTTGGCCGTGCACGAGCTTGGCGACTATCAACGGCAGATCGAAGGAGCCCGTCAGCTCGTAGAGCCACACGATCGCCACCAGCATCAAGATCGAACCGAACATCGTGTACAGGATGAATTTCATCGCGGCATAGATGCGACGTTCGTGTCCCCAGATGCCGATGAGCAGGTACATCGGAATCAGCATCACTTCCCAGAAAAGGAAGAAGAGGAAAAGATCGAGCGAGACGAAAACGCCGATGACGCCGGTCTCCAGCACCAGCAGCGCGATGAAGAAGCCCTTCACATTCTTCTGGATGGAGCCCCACGACGCGAGAATTCCGATCGGCGTGAGGAACGTTGTGAGGACAATCAGGAAAAGGCTGATGCCGTCGATTCCGAGGTGATAGTTGATGCGCGGCGAAGTGATCCACTGGTGAAACTCAACGAATTGGTAACCCGGAAAATTCACCTCAAAAAGCTGCACCAACCGCAGCGAGAATATGAATTCCGCGATGGCCGTCACCAAAGCGAGCCGCCGGATCCACTCGTGATCCTCCGCCGATAGCGTGAGCAGCGAGAGCACGCCCGCGAGCGGCAGAAACGTCAGAATCGTAAGCAGATGCGGTTGTCCCACGTTAGTGCGCCATCCAAATTAGAAATGTCGTTATGACGACTGCGCCGATCACGACCCACGTGGCGTAGCTCCGCACGTTGCCGGAATAGACCCGGCGCAAAATTCCGCCTGATTCCTGTGCGGCTTCGCCCACGCCGTTCACCGTGCCGTCGATCGCGCCTTCGTCCACCGCGTGCCAGAGGAAATTCGTCGAGAGCCAAACAAGTGGGCGAACAATCACGGCGGCGTACAGTTCGTCCACGAAATATTTGCCCGCAAGCAGGCGGTACGGGCCTGAGAGAGACGTGGCCAGACGTTTGGGGATGTCCGGCTTGCGGAGATAGAACCACCAGGCGATCAGGAATCCAATCAACGCGACGCCGGTGGCTGCGGCCATGAATTCCAGCGTCTGCTGGTAGTTCAGCGTCGCATCGCCGCGGCCGATGGCGTACCAAAATGCGTTCGGCGTTCCCGCGGCGGGCGAGCCGACTTGCGGCGAAAAGACCGGATAGAGGAAATGATCGAAAAGATTATCGCCGTGGAAAAGCTCCGGCGCGGCCCACCATCCGCCCACCACCGAAAGAACGGCGAGGACGGCCAACGGCACGAGCATGCTCTTCGGTGATTCGTGCACGTGGACTTTATGCTCGTCGAATCGCGGCCGGCCGTGGAACGTCAGGAAAAACATGCGGAACATGTAGAACGCGGTAAGCCCGGCGGTGAGAACACCGAGCCCCCAGAGATATATGCCGTTCGGGCCGCCGATGGCGTTCAGAATCGCGTCCTTGCTGAAGAAGCCGGAAAAGCCCGGGGCGCCCGCGATGGCCAGCGTCGCCATCAGCATGGTCCAGTAAGTCCACGGGATCTTCTTGCGCAGGCCGCCCATTTTTCGCAGATCCTGTTCGCCGCTCATGGCGTGGATCACGCTGCCTGCGCCTAGAAAGAGCAGCCCTTTGAAGAAGGCGTGCGTCATCAGGTGGAAAATGCCCGCGCTGAACGCGCCGACGCCGAGTCCGAGGAACATGTAGCCGAGCTGCGAAACGGTGGAGTAGGCGAGGACTTTCTTGATGTCGTTCTGGACGAGCGCAATGGTTGCCGCAAAAAATGCAGTGACTAGGCCGATCACGGCGACGACGGTCATCGCCACCGGCGCGAGAGAGAAGATCACATGCGAGCGCGCGACCATGTACACGCCGGCGGTCACCATCGTTGCGGCGTGAATTAACGCGCTGACGGGCGTGGGGCCTTCCATCGCGTCCGGCAGCCAAACGTAGAGCGGCAGTTGCGCCGATTTGCCAGTGGCGCCGACAAAGAGCAGCAGCGCGATTGCGGTGAGTACTCCGTGGCCCGCAAGGTCGGGAGAGTAATTCGCCGCGGCTTGCCCGAACACGCCGGCAAAATCCAGCGTGCCGAAGGTGCGGAACATCAAAAACAACGCGATCAAAAAGCCGAAATCGCCGATGCGATTTACCCAAAATGCTTTGTTGCCGGCATTCGTCGCGGAGTTCTTACGGAAGAAAAATCCGATAAGCAGATAACTCGAAAGTCCCACGCCTTCCCAGCCGACGAACATCACGAGATAGTTCGAGGCCAGGACGAGAATCAGCATGAAGAACATGAACAAATTCAGGTACGCGAAAAAGCGCACATAGCCCGCGTCTTCCTTCATGTAGCCCGTGGAATAGATGTGAATCAGCCAGCCCACGAACGTGACGACGAGCAGCATCACGATCGTCAACTGGTCGATTTGCATCGCGAAATCGGCGCGGAACGTGCCCGCGGCGATCCACGTGAAATAGTTCTGGGTCCACGGCCAATACCCGGGTCCGATCACGAAAAATTCGCGCACGGCTTCGACTGTGGCGAGCAAGGCGAGGCCGGTCGAGCCGAGCGCGACGATATTCGTCGCGCGGCGCGGCCAGTGACGGCCCAAGAGCCCATTCAGCGCGGCGCCCAGCAGCGGCAGCGCGGGAATGATCCAGAGATGGGAAAGAATGAACATTAGAGCTTCATGGAATCCACTCGCTCTACGTTGAGCGATTTGCGATTGCGCGCAATCAGAATCACGATGGCCAAGCCGACTGCGGCCTCCGCCGCGGCGACGACGATCACAAAAAACACGAAGACCTGTCCATCAAGCTCGCCGAGCATGCGGCTGAACGCGACGAACGACAGATTCACGGCGTTGAGCATCACCTCAATGCACATGAACAGCGTGATGATGTTTCGCTTGAAGACGAAGCCCATCACCCCGAGGCCGAAGAGCGCAGCGCTCAGAATCAGAAAATAGGAAACTGGAACCACCACTCCCCCTGCGGCGCGAAAATGCCGCTACGGCTCGCGCTTGGCCAGCGCGAGCGCTCCGATAATTGCGACCAGAATCAGCACCGACGTCAATTCAAACGGGAACACGTACCCGCGGAACAGCAGCGTCGCGAGTTGGCTTGTCGAAACGCTGCCGCTCACTTGAATCGGCAGCGCCGCCGAACCGCGGCGGATAGACCAGACCAGTTCAACGAGCAGCAGCGCCGCCACCGGCACACCGACGTATTGCGCCAGGCGGCTCACGTGCGTGCGCTCCTCGACGCCGGCGTTCAGCAGCATGATGACGAAAACAAACAGGACCATGATCGCCCCGGCGTACACGATGATCTGCACCGCGGCGATAAACTCCGAACCGAGCAGCAGGTATTCGCCCGCGAGCGCCACCATCACCACGATCAGCGAAAGCGCGCTGTGAATGGGATGGCGCTGCACGATCAAATTGACCGCGCCGCCGATTGCCATCAGCGCCAGGGCGAAAAACAGAACCGTCGCAACGTGCATCAGTCGAAGATCCTCACGGGCGCGCCGCCACGGCCAAGCTCGTCAGGACGACATTGGCCAGCGCCAGCGGAAACAAGATTTTCCAGCCCAGCGCCATCAGTTGATCGTAGCGGAAGCGCGGCAGCGTGCCGCGCACCCAAACGTAAACGAACAGGAACAGGACCACTTTCAGCAGAAACCAGAACGGGCCTTGCACGAATTCGATTGCCACCGGCTGCGCGAAGAGTACCCCGAGTCCTATCACCCCCAGGCCCACCACGGGCATCAGGAGTTTTCCGAGAATTGTGCTGTACCGCACGCCGTACCCGAGGATCCCGATCCCCGCGAGGATGAATCCACCCGCGGGAATGTAGAGCGTCCAAGACCAGTTGCCGGCGACGGGGAAGGGGGAGAGCCAACCGCCGAAAAAGAGAATCGCCGCGAGGCAGGAGACCGTCACCATGCTGGAGTACTCGCCGATGAAAAACATCGCGAATTTGAAGCTCGAATATTCGGTGTGAAAACCCGCGCCCAGCTCGCCTTCGGCCTCGGGCAAATCAAACGGGAGCCGATTGGTTTCCGCAATGGCCGCGGTGAAAAAGCAGACAAAGCCGAGCACTTGCGGCAACGGTGCCGCGATTAAGTTCCATTTCGGAAGAAATCCCCACGCGAACCCACTCTGCGCGATGATGATCTCGCGGAAGTTAAGCGTACCCGCCATCAGCAGCACGCCGACCACGGAAAGCGTGAGCGTGAGTTCGTAGCTAATCATCTGCGCGGTGCTGCGCAAGCCGCCCAGCAAGGAATATTTGCTGTTTGACGCCCAGCCCGCCAGCGCGACGCCGTACACGCCGATGGACGAAAGCGCGAAGAGAAACAGCAGACCGATGCTCACGTTCGCGACTTGCAGCGGCGTGCTCTGGCCGAAAATCGTGATGTCCATCGGGCCAAAGGGAATCAGTGCGATGGCGGAGATGGCGAGCGACAACGTGAGAAACGGCGCGAGAACAAAAATAAATTTGTCCGCGCCGGCCGGCGTGACATCTTCCTTGAAAAGGAATTTCACGCCGTCGGCCAGCGGCTGCAGCAAACCGTGCGGGCCGACGCGATACGGCCCCCAGCGCGCTTGGATGTGCGCGACGACCTTGCGCTCGAACCACGTGAGATACGCGAGCGCCGTCATCAGCAGCAAAAGAAGAACCACAATCTTCACCAGCGATACGAGCAGCAGCGGATGAGCGGCGAAGATCGCGTTCATTCCGCCACCTTCGCTTCCGCGAGCGCGTTGATCTTGTTGCAGTAGCGGCTGATGCTGCCGCTGGTGAACAGCGTATCGTGCGCGGAGAAAATCAATCCGGCGGGCGGCTGGCCGTTGGGGCTCGCCGTGGTCGCGGCAGGCTCGGCCGAACCAGCGAGCAGGCTCATCCAGGAGACGCCGTAACCGGGTACGGTCTTGCGAATTTCTTCAAACGCGGCCTCCGGCGTGCGCAGATGAATCGCGGCGCCTACGCCTTTGCGGGCCAATTGATGCGAAAGAATACGCAAGAGATCGAAATCGCTGCGCGGCCCCATCGCTTCGCTTGCTTTGCGCGCGAGCTGTACTTCGCCCGCGGTATTGGTGACGGTGCCATCCTTTTCGTAGAGCGCGGCGGCGGGCAGCACGACGTCCGCAAGCCGCGCGGTCTCCGTGAGGAAAAGATCCTGTGCCACGAGCAATTCGAGTCCCGCGGGGCGCGCTGCGCCGCCGCGGCCAAATGTCTTTGCGGGATTTGCGCCCACGACGTAGAGCGCGGGGAGTTTGCCCGCGAAGGCGGCGTCGATCATTTGTGGCGCGGTCATGCCAACGCTCGAGGGGAGTTCGGCGCCCCACAGCTTGCCGAACCGCGCCCGCTCGCCGGAATCGGAGAGATGCGCGTAGCCGGGGAGACGATCCGGGAGAATGCCCAGGTCGGAAGCGCCGCGCGAATTGGCGTAATCGCCGAGCGCCATGTAGCGCGTGGCGCCGCCACGATGCGCGCCGTACGCGACCAAGTCCTTTATCGCGCCGCCCGTCACTTCAACGCCAAAAAGAATCGTCAGATCCGTTTCTTGCGCAAGCGCGGCCTTCAGAGTTTCGAGCGCATGGGATGTGGGGCCGTCGAAAGTTCCTCCGCCGGTCGCGAGCCAGTGCGCCACCACAGCTTCGCCGCCCGCGCCCACCGTGACGTTTAGCTTCGCCTTGCGCGCCAGTTCGATCGCGCGAGCATTGACGGTGTAGAGGCGCGCGCCCTGGTGGCGAATCGCGGCGCGAATCTGCCACGCGACGAGCGGATTCTGTTCGGTAGGATCGTCGCCCAGGACCAGGAACGCAGAGCCCGTTTCCAGCTCGCCCATTGTGGCGAACGCGCGGGGAGCGTCCGCGCCGTGCGCGGCGCTCACAGCCGAAATCAAGCCGGCGTAATCCGCCGTGCGGTGATGATCGAGGTGATTCGTGCCGAGCGAGGCGCGCGCGATGCGTCCTAGCAGATAATTCTCCTCGTTCGTCGTGCGATTCGAGCCGATGACGCCGACTCCCGCGCCGCCGTGCTTTTTCTTCACGTCGGCCAGCCGCGCCGCGACTTCTTCGAGCGCGTCCTCCCAAGACGCCGGAACGAGTTCGCCGTTGCGGCGGATGAGCGGTTCGCGGAGGCGCTGCGGATGATGTGTGAAATCAAATCCGAAGCGGCCCTTTACGCATAAAAATTCCTTGTTGATGCCGGAGAGATCGCGATTGTTTGCGCGCAGGATTTCGTGATTGCGCACACTGAGTGTCGTCTTGCAACCGTTCGAGCAGTGCGCGCAGACGGTCGGCACGTAGGTCATCTCCCACGGTCGCGTCTGGTAGCGGTAGGTGCCGCTGGTGAGCGCGCCGACGGGGCAGATGTCGATGCACATCCCGCATTCCTGGCAATCGAGGTGATCCTCGCGATTCGGAATGATCACGGATTGCACGCCGCGTTGGCCCACGCCGAGCGCCTTGACGTCCATACCTTCGTCGCAGACGCGCACGCAGCGGAAACAAAGAATGCAGCGCGGCGCATCGTAATACACCAGCTCGGACCATTTCTCTTCCGGCCGGTGCAATTTTTCCTCGGCGAAGCGGCTGTGGTCCGCGCCGTAAGTGAAGACCATGTCCTGCAATTCGCACTCGCCGCCCTTGTCGCACACCGGGCAGTCGAGTGGGTGGTTCGTCAGCAAAAATTCGAGCATGGACTTGCGCGCCTGATGCACCTGCTCGGTGTCCGTGCGCACCACCATGCCGTTCGTGGCGACCAGCGTGCATGCCGTTTGCAGCTTCGGCGCCTTTTCCACTTCTACCAAACACATGCGGCAAGCGGCTTGCAGCGAAAGGCCCGGGTAGTAGCAGAAGGACGGCACTTCGACGCCCAGCTTTCGCGTCGCTTCAATTACCAGGGTGCCCGGTGTCACAACGACGTCCTGGCCGTTGATCTTGAACGTGATGTCTTTCGAATCGGGCATTTTTTTTCAGCGCACCGCCGCAAAAACGTCCGCGGGCTTGTACGGGCATTTTCCCGAAAGGTGCTGCTCGAACTCCTCGGGCCACTTCTTGGCGATGCTCATCGTCGGTAGCGCCGCGGCATCGCCGAGCGGACAGAATGTCTTGCCCAGCATGTTCTTCGCCAGCTCGCCCACCATGGGAATATCTTCGGCGCGACCGAAGCCCTCGTGGAAGCGGTCCAAAAGTTTTCGCAACCACGCCGTGCCTTCACGGCAGGGAATGCACCAGCCGCAGGATTCGTGCGCGTAAAAGTGCATGATCCGCCGCGCCAGATCCACCATGCAGGTTTGATCGTCGATCACCACGGTGCCGCCCGAGCCGAGCATCGAGCCGGCCTTGGCCAGGGAATCGAAATCCATGGGGATATCGATTTCGTCGGCCTTCAGCAACGGGCAGGAGCTGCCGCCGGGAATCACGGCCTTCAATTTCCGTCCCCCGGAGACTCCGCCCGCGACGTCTTCGATCATCCGTTTCAAGTTGTAGCCCATCGGCAACTCGTAAATCCCGGGCCGGTTGACGTGGCCGGAAATGCAAAACAGCCGCGTGCCGCCGTTCTTCACCGAGCCGAGCGAAGCGTACCACTCGCCCCCGCGATGCAGAATCGCAGGAACGGCAGAGAGGGTTTCGGCGTTGTTGATCACGGTCGGCGCGCCGTAGAGCCCGACGACGGCCGGGAAAGGCGGCCGGATGCGCGGGTAACCGCGCTTGCCTTCGAGCGACTCCATCAGCGCCGATTCCTCGCCGCATTCGTACGCGCCCGCGCCCGTGTGCGCGGCAAGATGGAACCCGAAGCCGCTCCCCATCACGTTTTGGCCCAGGTAACCAGAGGCGTACGCTTCGGCGATGGCCGTTTCGAGAATGTCCAGAACGTAGCGATATTCGCCGCGGACGTAAATGTAGCCGTTGTTCGCGCCCACTGCGTAGCCCGCGATTACGATGCCCTCGATCAATTGGTGCGGGGCCATTTCCATGAGCGGCCGATCCTTGCACGTGCCCGGCTCGCTCTCGTCGGCATTCGCCAGAATGTATTTGCCCTTCGCCGATTCTTTCGGCACGAAACTCCATTTCATGCCGGTGGGAAATCCCGCGCCGCCTCGCCCGCGCAAGCCGGATTTCTTGACCTCTTCGATCACCTGATCGGGCGACATCGAAAGCGCTTTCTTGAGCCCTTCGTAGCCATCGTTTTTCAAGTAGACGGCCATCGTCTGCGAATTCGGAATGCCGAAGAGGCGGCTGACGACGGGAACCTCGTCGGGATGCCGCTTGTGGACGGAGCCGGTGATCGGCTCGCTGGTCTGTGGACGGGCGCCGCGGTCGAGTTGCGCGGCGATGGCGTCGAAGCGCTCGACCGTCAAATTCTCGTAGAAGTCGTAGTTCACCTGCATCGCCGGCGCGCCGGTGCAAGCCCCGAGACATTCCACTTCTTCCAGTGAGAACGCTCCGTCGGCGGTGGTTTCTTTGTGGCCGATTTCGAGCTTGCGCTGCGCGTGCTCCCAAATCTTGTCGCCCCCGCGCAATTTGCAGGAGACGTTCGTGCACACCTGCACGTGATATTTCCCGGCGGGCTTGCGGCGCAGCATCGAGTAATAGGCAAGCGTCTCGGTCACCTGCAGCGTGTTGAGGCCGAGGCGCTGTGCGATTTCCGCGATCATCTGGTCGCTGACGTAGCCGAAGGAGTCCTGCGCGTAGAGCGCCATCGGCACCAGCGCCGAACGCTTCACGGGATAGCGCGACACCAGCGTCTGAAATCGCTGTTCGAGTTCCGGCGGCAGTTGCATCAGCGGTCCACTTCTCCGAGAACAATATCAATCGTTCCGATACAGGCCACTACGTCGGCCAGCAGTCTTCCTTCCACCAGTTTCGGCAGCGCTTGCAGATTCACGAACGAGGGCGCGCGCACCTTCATGCGATAAGGTTTCGGAGAACCGTCGCTCGCGACGAAGAATCCCAGTTCGCCGCGCGGCGATTCGATGGTTTGATAGACCTCTCCCGCGGGCGGCGCGAATCCCTCCGTGAAGATTTTGAAATGGTAGATGAGGGCTTCCATCTCCGTCTTCATTTTCTCGCGTTGCGGCGGCACGATACCCGGCGCTTCGGCTTTGATCGGCCCTTCCGCGGGGATTTTCTCCATCGCCTGGCGGATGATTTTTTCGCTTTCGCGCATCTCGGCCACGCGCAGAATGTATCGCGCATAGCAGTCGCCGTCCGTGCTGGTAGGCACGTCGAAATCAAATTCGTCGTAGCCCGCGTAGGGGAACACCTTGCGCACGTCATAGGCGACGCCGGTCGAGCGCAGCACCGGCCCGGTGACACCCAGCGCGATCGCATCCTCGGCCGAAATGACGCCGACGCCCTTCGTTCGCGCCTGCCAGATGCGGTTGTTCGTCAACAGCGTCTCGTATTCCGGCAACCGCGAATGAAACAGGCGCAGAAAACGATCCACGCGCTCGAGCCATCCGGGCGGCGGCTCGAGCGCCAGGCCGCCGATTCGGAAATAGCTCGTCATCATCCGCTGGCCGGAGACGTACTCGAGAATCTTCAGCAGCTCTTCGCGTTCGCGGAAGCAGTAGAGGAATACGGTCATGGCGCCCAAGTCGATGGCATGGGATCCCAGCCACACCAAGTGCGAGCCGATGCGCGTCAGCTCCGTCAGCAGGACGCGGGCATATTTCGCGCGCGGCGGTGGCTCGATCCCCAACAATTTTTCTACCGCGAGGCAGTAGCACAAATTGTTGGAGAGCGGCGCGAGGTAATCCAGTCGGTCGGTGATGGTGATGGCCTGCGAATAGGTCAGCGCCTCGCCGGTTTTTTCGATTCCCGTATGCAAGTAGCCGATTTCGGGACGCGCTTTGACCACAGTTTCGCCGTCCAGCTCGAGCACCACGCGCAGAACCCCGTGCGTCGAGGGGTGCTGCGGCCCCATGTTGAGGATCATGGTCTTGGTGTCGCCGACAGCGGTTTGAATCGTGGTCATCAGCGCGGGCCTTCTGTCGGAAAATCTTTGCGCAGCGGGTGACCCTCCCAAGTATCAGGGAGGAGAATTCGCGTCAAATCGGGATGTCCTTCAAATCGCACGCCGAACAAATCGAATATTTCCCGTTCGTGCCAGTTCGCGCTCGGCCAAATCATGGTGACCGAATCCGCCACCGGATCGTTTCCCGGCACACGCACGCGCAACCGCAGCCGGGCGCGCCGCGAAATCGAGACCAGGTGATAATTCAGCTCGAATCGCGGCTCGACGGGGAACCGGTCCACTCCGGTGATGTCGTCCAGCAGTTTGAAATCGAGATCGGGCTCGCCAAGCAGGTATTCGGCCACGTCGCGCAGGAATTCGCGGGGAACGACGATCGTGGTCTCCCCGCGGAATACGATCACCTCTGCAACGGCCCGGGGCTTTCGTTCGCGCAGTTTGCTGACAATCGGATTCGGTTCTAAGTCCGCGGTCTCCGTCACGAATTCAGGTCCCGGCGCTCCGCTGGGCGGTTCCAATCCAGAGCGCCTTTCTTCCACAAGTACAAATATCCCGCCAGAAGAATCGCGATGTACATGAGCATCTCGACGAATCCGAACCAGCGCAAGCTCTTGTATACGAATGCCCAGGGATAGAGAAAGATGGCCTCGACGTCGAAGAGGATGAATACCATCGCCACGAGGTAGAACTTCACAGAAAACGGCTCGCGCGCGTCGCCGACCGGATCCACGCCGCACTCATACGGCTGATTCTTTACGCGCGAGGGCCGCCGCCAACCCACCAGCGCCGAAACAGCCAGAATCGCGCCGGCAAGGGCCATCGCCAGCAACAAATGCAGTAGGAATGGAGCGTAGCCTTCTAGACCGTTTCCGCTCATGGGCCAGAGTCCTTATAATAGCGACGCGCCCGCGCGCGGTCAAATGCGTGGCGAAGGCATTCGTCAGACCGCGGCGCAACGCATGACTATGAGTCTGGGATACAACTCCAACATCACCGTCGCCGGCGTCTTGTACCATGTGCAGACGGAAGCGCGTTCCGGTGTAGACGCCACTCTCGACACGGTCGTTTACGTCGCCGGCCGTGTGATTCATCGCGTCAACACGAGTTATCAGGATTTGCTCGATCGCGGCGCCTCGCCGCAGGAGCTACGCGAGCGCATCGAGCGGCAGCATCAGGAGGTTGTCGGCCAGGTCGAGAGTGGGAACGTCCGGGACGCCGGACCGCCGGCAGCGGTGCCCCCCGCGGCTGCGCTTGAAATTCGTCTACTCAACCCGGGCTCGTGGCTTCGGGAAGGGAACGCCTCCATCGAACTGCGCGTTTCGACTGCGGACGGAAAGCCCGCGAGAGGCGCGACCGTGAACGGGCTAATCGAATCGCAGGCGGGAGTCGCCGCGCAGAGCTCCGGCGTCACCGATCAGAATGGCAAGGCGGTGCTACACTTTGCGCTGCCGTCGCCCATGCCCGAAGGCGCCGCACTCGTTCTCCGGGCCGTGCTGGGCCGCGCGCGCGCCGAACTGCGTTACAAACTTAAAGCGCGCCCCGGCGCCACGGGCTGAGAAGCGCGATGCAAATCATCGTCAACAGAGAATCTAAGGAAGTTCCCGACGGCCTAGCGGTCAGCGGGCTGCTCGATCATTTGCATTTGCGTGCAGATCGCGTCGCCATCGAATTGAATGGCGACATCCTGCCCAAGAATCGCTGGCAGGAGACTTACCTGCATTCCAGCGATCGATTCGAGATTGTGCAGTTGGTCGGCGGCGGCTGACATCCGCCGAGCTTCATGGCCGAATTTCTACGGGCGTCCCGACACTCACCTGCGCGTAGATCTCCTCGATTTCGTCATCGGTCACGGCGATGCAGCCATCGGTCCAATCCACCATCCGCTGCATACTCCCCACCCAGGCAAATTCCTTGCCCAGGCCGTGAATCTCGATGTTGCCGCCGGGACTGACCCCAAGCTTGCGCGCTCGCTCCCGGTCAGCGGCGCTTGGATACGAGAGATGCAGCGCGATGTGAAATCTGCTGTTTGGGACTTTTTCGTCCACAAAATATACGCCCTCGGGCGTCTTGTGATCTCCCTGTTGCTGCTTCGGCCCGATCGGCACCGTCCCCAAGGACACTTTGTACGTTTTCAACGTCTTGCCATTTTTCATAAGTGTCAATGTACGCGCGGCCTTCATAATGACGATTCGGTCCGCTTGCACCGAGGGCGCAGCGTTATTCTCTTTGCCCAAAGAAGGCAGGCAGAGGAATAGAAGCAGCGCTCCAACCACTCGAAATTTTGCGCCGCCCATTGTGGTGTTCATCACTCCTGGAACACTTCAAGAAGCTCTGCCATTCAGCCGCGGGGCTTTCGCGCGAGATATTGCTTCCACGGTCCCCAATAGTATTGTCGCCAGCCCTTGGTGACGCCTTTGTGATCGTGGTGAGGCACGTTCACGTGCACCAGATCCACCTGCCCGCCGCCGGGGACTTTGCTAAACGTGAGGATGAGAATCGAGTCCGGGTCGGATGCGGGCCAATGCTCCGCGCGCCACGCCTGCACGATCATTTTGCCGGGGACAATCACGAGGTTGTGACCGCTCAGTTGCCCGTCAAACGCGGTGAACGGCCCGGCCTTCGGGCTCATCTTCGCGCGCCCGCCGGTGGC
>Ga0209415_10008349_pt1 | contig 17974 bp, 20 predicted proteins | sample PeaSoiSIISIP2007_FD_187696 | JGI IMG/M metagenome (GOLD analysis project Ga0209415, IMG submission 187696) | Peat soil microbial communities from Weissenstadt, Germany - SII-SIP-2007 (SPAdes) (version 2) | ecosystem: Environmental > Terrestrial > Soil > Wetlands > Peat | place: Germany... | reverse complement strand
CCATGCAGCTGCCCGCCGCGATCGCCGCGGAACCGACCGATCAGGGGTCGACGTCGGCGCCCGTGAGCGCCGTCAACCCTGGCAACGGCCACCTGAACATGCAGATGTAGGCCCCGCCGGCGTTGCCCGGTCCTCCGGGTTCCGGCCCGCTCCTCCGGGGTTCCGGCCCGCTCCTCCGGGGTTCCGGCCCGCTCAACTCCCCCGGTCGCCACACGACACACCACTGCCACCACCCTCCGTGCCATCCGGGGCCTCGGAGGGGGGTACCCCTCTTCAGGACGGACAGGCGGCCGGGCGGCGGTACTCGTAGAGGGTCGACTCGCCCATCACCAGCCAGGTCCTCCACCGGCGGACCCCGATCAGCGAGAGGCCGGGGTCGGTCTGCTTCGACACGGTCAGCTCGACACAGGCCGCGGGCGCGCGGACCATCGCCAGCCAGTACGGCCGTTGCCGATCGCCCGATGCGTTCGCGTCGGCGACGACGGTGGCGGCGTGGTAGCCCGACCACTCGAACCCGGCGTCGACCCGACCGGCCGGCACCCCTGCGCGCACCGCCTCCTGGGCGGTCCGCCACCGGATCCCGTCGAAGGCATCCGAATCGAGGGTGACGAGCAGCGACACGACCGCGAACGCGGCCGCCACCCCCACCGCGACCTGCAACGCCGCCGGGTGCCATTCCGACGGTGGCGTGAGGGGGAACGCGCCCAACAGGAGGATCCCGGCGGACAGCACCGCCGGCCACAGGTACCGGTCGAAGGTGGCGCCGTTGACGACGATCGCGACCACGAGGAGCCCGAACACGATCGCGAGGTGGGCGACGAGCACGCGAACCCCGAGTGAGGCCGCGGACCACGAGTGAAGGCCGCGTCGCGACCGGGTGGACACGATCCCCGCCAGCGCCTCGGCGACGAGTCCGAACACGACGACGCCGGCGATCACCGCGACCGCCTCGACGACCGCCCACCCGAGGGGAGGGAGGAGCCGTGGCCGTGACCCGATCAGCAGCTTGTCACCGTTGATCCCCCGCGGGTCGAGGTAGTCGCCGGTGAGCCACTGGTAGCGGTGGGTCCACGACCCCGGCGCGTACAGGACCGGCAGCACCGCCACGAGGCCACCGACGGCCGTGCCCACCGCCCGCGCCGTCGGCCGCACCGGCCGCCACCACCGCGGTGCGGTGGCCGCCAGCACCGGCACGAGGAAGAGGCACGTGGTGAACACGACGCCGATGACGAGCTCGGTGATGGTGAACACCGGCGGCCGGCCGTCATAGGGCTGCCCGCCCGCCAACCGCCCGCGCCAGGACGTGAACGCGACGCAGAACGCGCCGAGCGCGGCGATGCCGGCGCCGAGGGGTCGGCGCCGCCGGGGCTCGGCCAGCCAGCGGACGGCGAGGACGGCGAGGGGGCCGGCGATGGCGAGCTCGCGGATGCTGAACGCCCAGCACCCGGCGGCCACGCATCCGGCCTCGAGCAGCCAGCGGCGCCGGCCCGACGCGCCGGCAGCCTCGAAGCCGGCGAGCAGGCCGATCGTCGAGACCGCGAGCGCGGGCCCGTCGGTCATGAACGTGCCGGCGTCGCGCACGAACCCCGGCGCAGCGGCGACGGTCGCGACCGCGACGATCGCCGCCGGCCCGCCGGCGATCACGCGGGCCAGCCGGTAGGCGGCGGCGAGGCCGGCCACGACCAACACGGAGGCCGACAGGTCGAGCACCCACTGGTGGTCCCCCAGCACCGCCATCCACGGCCGCGCCCACACCAGCAGCCCGATCAGGCTCATCTGCCCCCACCCGACGAGGTGGAGGTGGCCGGTGCGGGCCCAGGTGAGGGCGACCCGGCTGAACGCCCAATCGTCGGTGCGCGGGATGCCCGCCGTGTGGGAGGCCGCCGCCAGGAGCCAGGCTGCCGCGACGGCAGGAACCGCTGTCATCCATCCCCGCCGCGCGGGGGCGGCGGTCAGCTCGCTTCGATGTAGATGCAAGCCGCCGGGCATTCGTCCGCGGCTTGGATCACCGACTCCTCGAGGTGCTGGGGCACCACGAGGGTGCCCGCCGTGCCCTCCGGGAGGACCCTGTCTCCGTCGATGACGTAGGCGATGTCGCCGTCGTCGAGCCAGAAGACCTCGGGGCACACCTCCTCGCACACCCCGTTGCCCACGCATTCGTGCTGTTCGATCCAGACCCGCATGTCGTGAGCATCGACCGGCCGTGGTTAAGGGTGAATCAATGGCCGGTAAAAGTCGGACCCCGCCACTGCCCGCCACTGAGAGCGGTCGATCCGGACGAATCAGGCCGGCAGCTCGATCAGGAGGTGCTGGCTGACGTCGCCGACGAGGTCGACGATCATGTGGCGCGCCGCGAAGCGCCACGACCCGTCCACCCGCTCGAACCGGTCGCGGTAGCGGCCGGCCACGATCGGCTGCAGCGGCAACCGGCCCGGGACCGACTGGAACACCGTGAAGTACGACCGGCAGGTCCCGAGCCCGGCCTCCTCGTCCGCGTCGATGATGAGGTTGGTGGTGACGTGCTTGGTCTTCGGCGTCCCGTCGTCCTCGTAGCGTCGGGTGGTGCCGGTGTAGAGGGCGATCACCTCGTCGCGGCCGCGGCTGGTCATCGGCGAACCCTCCGCGGTGATCACCGCGTGCGCGAACAGGTCGCCAAGTCCGTCGTAGTCGCCGGCGTCGATCCGCTCGGCGTAGGTGAACATGAGCTCGGTGATGGCCGATCGGGCGTCTTGCATGAGCGGACCCTACGCCTCCCGCCGATCCCAGTCCGGGTCGAGCTGGTGGAGGAACTCGTGGCAGCGTGCCGCCTCGTCGCGCTCCCCGATCTCGGCGGCGGTCCGCCGCAGCCCGTCGAGGGCGCGCAGGAATCCGCGGTTGCTCTCGTGTGCCCACCGCACGTACCCCGATCCGCGCCAGCCGTTGGCCCGCAGGGTGTCGAGCCCGCGGTGGTAGCCGACGCGGTAGCACGCGTACGCCTCGACCGGATCCCTCGCCAGGTCGCCGAGGGCCGCCCAGCCGGCCAGGCTGCGCGGGTGGTCGCGGACGACCGCCGCGACCGGGTCGCGGCCGGTCGCGGCGCGCAGGCCCGAGACCACCGCCGGGGGCTCGGGCGGCAGGACCGTCTCGGGGAGGCCGCTGCTCAGGTTGACCGGTGCGCCGTCGGGCATGAGCGAGATGGTAGAGAGGCGCGTGCCGTCGTGCCCCTTCTGCGACATCGTCGCCGGCGGTCCCGCGGCGCGGGTGTGGGAGGACGCCGGAGCGATCGCGTTCCTCGACCGCCGGCCGGTCTTCCCCGGTCACGTCCTTGTGATCCCGCGCCTGCACGTCGAGACCCTCGACTACCTCCCCGCCGAGGCCGTCGGACCGCTGTTCACGACGGTCCAGCACGTGGCGGGCGCGGTCGAGGCGGGCATGGCCGCGGACGGCACGTTCGTCGCGCTCAACAACCGGGTCAGCCAGAGCGTCGCGCACCTCCATGTCCACGTCGTGCCCCGTCGATTCAAGGACGGGCTGCGGGGGTTCTTCTGGCCCCGCCAGCGCTACGAGAGCGAGGCGGCGATGGCCGAGGTGGCCGCCACCATCGCCCGGGCGGCCGGTTGGAGCCCGGGCTGACCCGCCGGGACCCCACCAGCCGACAGATGTGGCGCGGGGCCGGCCGGCTCGGTCAGGATGCTGGGATGCTCGCTTCGGTGGTCAACAACCAGGGGGTCCTCTGGGGTGTGTGCCTCGTGATCGTGGTGGTGGTCTTCATCCGCCTCGTGGGTCGGAGCTGACGCGCAGCAGGTGTTGGCTCTTGCCCCGCCGGAGCAGGGCGTAGCGGCCGTGGAGGAGATCGTCGGCTGACAGCACCCGGTCGCTGTCGGAGACCTTCTGGTTGTTGAGGTAGACGCCGCCCTGGGCGATGAACCCCCGCGCCTCGCGCCGCGACGACGCCAGCCCGGCCGAGACGAGGACATCCACGATCGACTGCCCGACGGTGGCCGGGGACGAGGGCGCCTCGGCCATCACGTCGAGCAGCGCGCCCTCCGCCAACGACCGCACGTCCTCGCTGAACAGCAACGACGACGCGTGCTCCGCGGCCTCGGCCTCGGCCTCACCGTGCACGAGGGCGACGACGTCGTGGGCGAGTGCGCGTTGCGCCTCGCGCCGCTCGGGATGCGAAGCGGTCGCGGCGTCGAGGGCCTCGATCTCCTCCCTGTCTCGGAACGTGAACAACCGCAGGTACGTCCCCACCATCGCGTCCTCGCTCCGCACCATGAACTGGTACATCGCGTAGGGGCTCGTGCGGGCCGGGTCGAGCCACACGTTGCCGGCCTCGCTCTTCCCGAACTTGGTCCCGTCGGCCCGGATGACGAGGGGGAACGTCAGCCCGTACGCGGTCGCCCCCCGCACGCGTCGGATGAGGTCGATGCCCGCGGTGATGTTGCCCCACTGGTCACTCCCGCCGAGCTGCAACGTGCAGTTGTGGGATTCGAAGAGGTGGAGGAAGTCGTAGGCCTGCAACAGCATGTAGCTGAACTCGGTGTAGGAGATGCCCTGCTCGCGCTCGCTCAGCCGGGCCCGCACGGACTCCTTGGCGATCATCGCGTTGACCGTGAAGTGCTTGCCCGTGTCGCGCAGGAACTCGAGCAGACCGAGCGATCCGAGCCACTCGCCGTTGTCCAGGAGCAGCGCCTGGTCGGGCCCGAAGTCGAGGAAGCGCTCGAGCTGACCCCTGATCGCGGCGAGGTTGGCGGCGAGCACGTCGGGAGTGAGCAGCTGGCGCTCCTCGGCCTTGCCGCTGGGGTCGCCGACCATCCCCGTCCCCCCGCCGGCGAGCGCGATCGGCCGGTGCCCGGCCCGCTGCAGGCGCATCAGCGTGACGATCCCGAGCAGGTTCCCCAGATGGAGGCTGTCGGCAGTCGGGTCGAAGCCCACGTAGGCGACGACGCGCCCGCGCTCCAGCGCGTCGGCCAGTGCCGGATCGGTGCACTGGTGCACCAGGCCGCGCCGTGTGAGCTCGTCGAACAGCACGCCGACCAGCCTGCCAGGCCGTGCCCCCGCCCTACGATCCCATTTGTGCGGCGCCTGGTCGAGACGCGACTCCCCGTCGACCTGCGGCTGACGCTCGCGCCGTTGCGCCTCGCCGGGCCCCGCGACCCGTGCGTCGCCATCGGCCCGGTCGGGGTGTGGCGGGCCAGCCGATGGCCGAGCGGCCCGGCGACCACCCTGCTGCGCTCGCTGTCGCCCACCACCGTCGAGGTCGAGGCCTGGGGCCCGGGCGCGGCCGAGGCGCTCGACGGCGCCCCGGCGCTGGTCGGCGCCGACGACACCGACGGCGGCCTGCTCACCACCGACGACACGGTCGTGCGGGCCATGGCGCGGAGCCGCCCGGGCCTGCGCATCGGCCGCACCGGCAACGTGCTGGAGGCGGTGACCCCGACGATCATCGCCCAGAAGGTGCCGGGCCACCTGGCCGCGCGGTCGTTCGTCGCCATGGTCCGCGCCCACGGCGAGCCGGCGCCGGCGCCGGACGTGGACGGTGCGCCGCGCCTGCTGCTCCCCCCGACCGCCGACTGGCTGGCCGCCCAGCCGTCGTGGATGTGGCACCGCTGGGGGGTCGAGCGGCGCCGGGCCTCGACCGTCGCCCGCGCCGTCCGGTCCACCGCGCACCTCGCCACCGTCCCCGGGGTCGGCCCGTGGACCGTGGCCCACGTGGCCGCGGTCGCCTTCGGTGACCCCGACGCGGTGAGCGTCGGCGACTACTGGTTGAAGCACTGGGTCTGCCACACCCTCGCCGGCGAACCCCGAGGCACCGACGAGCGGATGCTCGAGCTTCTCGCGCCGTGGCCCGGCCAGCGCGGCCGCGTGTGCCGGTTGGTCATGTCGGCCGGCGCCCGGCTGCCCCGCTACGGCCCACGCCTGGTCGTCCCCGACATCCGCGCCCTCTAGTCGAGGCGCCCCCCGAGTCGAGGCGCCCCCCGAGTCGAGGCGGGCCCCCTAGTTGAGGCGGGCCCGCAGCCGGGCGGCCTGTGCCCGCAGGTCCCCGTCGCCGCCGGCCGCGGCCAGCCGCTCGAGCTCGGCCGCGGCCTCGTCGAAGCGGCCCAGCGCCGACAGGACCGACGCCCGCTCGGCCCGCTCGGCCGCCGGCACGCCCGGGATGCCGACGCGCAGGGCGAGGACCCAGTCGAGCGACCTCAGGTCGCCGGCCTCGCCGTACACCCGACGCAGGTTGGCCAGCACCCTCGACAGCACGGCCCGCGGGCCGACCGGTGCCAGCAGGTCCGCGCTCCACGGGGCGTCGGGACCGGCCAGCTCGGCGAAACGGCGCCGGCAGCCGCCCTCGTCGATCACGCGCCCGCCATCGAACGCGTCCACGAAGCGGCCCTCTCCCGCGCCGACGATGAAGTGGCCGGGCATGCCGATCGGCGCGAGGGGAAGGCCGACGCGTCGCGCCACCTCGATCAGCACGACCGACAGGGTGATCGGGATGCCGGTGCGCCGGGCGAGCACCTCGTCGAGCAACGAGTTGCGCGGATCGTCGTAGCGGGCGCGGTTGCCGGCGAAGCCGAGCGTGCGGAAGAGGTGGTCGAGCACGGCGTCGAGGTCGGGACCGTCGCATCCGCCCGCCAGCTCGTCGAGCTCGACGCGGCCACGCGCGACGACGGGCGCCTGCTCGCCGGGGGGATGCGCGTGGGCGGCGATCAGCAGGCAGCCGATGTCGAGCGGGATGTCGTCCTCGGCTCGGGCTACGAGGGCGAGGAACTCCTTGGAGGCCGACATCGCCGCGCCATGCTACGAACCGGCGCGCTGGAGCACGACCCAGTGCGGGTCGGCATAGGTCTCCACCCACCCCTCGGCCTGGAGCGCGCCCGGCAGCGCGGACGACGTCGACCAGAGCACCGTGTCGACGTGGTAGGTGTCGAGCACCTTGTGCTCGCCGCCCTGGGCCGCGCCGAGCGCGCCCGCGGCGTTGGTCACCGACGTCGGGTACATGTCGTAGCGGTCGTCGATGAAGACCTTGGTCGCCGGCCCGGCCCGCCAGATGAGGTAGCAGCCAACGACGTCGATCTCGGCGATGTGGTGACCCGGGCCGAGCCGGCCCGTCGTCGCCAGCCGGTTGACGGCCGCGACGGGATAGCTCGCGAGGTCGAGCACGGGCTGGCCGATCGAGCGCGCCAGCAGCCCGGCGAGCGCCGCCGCGGCCACAGCCACCACCGTCACCGCAAACCGCGTCGACTGCCCTACCCTGGTCGCCCACTCGCGGGCCGCGGGCCACAGCGGCGCCTGCGGCGGGCCCGAGAGGGCGTGAGCGAGCGCGGGCGCGAGCACGACGCCGAACGGGGCCAGGTTGCGCTCGGCGATCAGCGCCGATGCCAGGAAGCCCAGCACCGGCAGCGTGTCGGCCCACGGCAGCCGGGCCCGCATGAGCACGAGCAGGGCGGCGACGATGAACAGGAGGGCAACGAACGAGTTGCCGTTCTGGAAGTTGGGCGAGCGCCATTCGACGATCCCCTGGAACACCGACCGCTTGTGCAGCGCGACGAACGGGAAGGTCAGCAGGTGCCACGTGAGCGGGTTGGCCATCGCCACGACGAGGCCGACCCCGAACCAACCGATGCGGCGCAGCGCCTCGGTGGGACGTCCGCGGCGGTCGATCGCGTCGCCCACCGCCCTCGCGCCGAGCCAGAGCAGGCCGAGCGGGTACGAGCCGTGGGTGTTGACCCACAGCCACACGATCGGCACGAGCCAACGCGCGTCGAGATCGCGTTCGGTCACGAGCACCACCAACGCGAGGCACAGCAGCTCGAAGATCAGCGGGCGCGGCGACCACCCGGGTGCGCTGGCGGCGATCGCGATCGTCGCCGCGACCGCCGACCGCCACGCGGTCGACGCCCGCGCTGTGAGCGCGACCACGGCCGCCGTCGCGGCCATGAGCGCGCCCTGCAGCGCGACGAAGAGATGACCGCCGAGGCGGTACGCGGCACCGTAGAGCAGCGAGGCGAACCAGCTCTGGACGACCCATGGGTGGCCCGGCGCGGTGAACGAGTAGGGGTCGCTCCGCGGCACGTGACCAGTGCGGACCAGTTCGAGCCCGGTGCGCAGGTGGACCAGCGTGGAGTTGTCGCTGACGGGCCGGAGGCCGAGGCGCGCTCCAGCGACGGCCGCGACGATGACCACCAGGGTCTGGGGCGCGAGGCGGGCGCGGGCCCGCATGGCGGCCGCGCTGGGTCGGGCGTCAGCTACCCGCACCGGCTGCGCCGAGCGCGGCATCGTCGGCGGTGACCGCCGGGCGGTTGATGCGGAAGGCCAGGATCGAGCCGATGACCACGCCCGCCGACACGCCGATCGACACCGAGATCAGCACCTGCGCGAACACGACGCCCCACTGGAACGGGATCTGCGAGCGGGCCAGCGCGATCACGTCGGCCAGGCCGCCGAACAGGCCGATGACCAGGCCGGTGAACACGGCCGCGAACAGGCCGTCGACGCTGCGCTTGGACAGCAGGCGCATACCGATCGCGCCGAGCACCCACGCCACGACGGAGTAGTAGCTGCCGGTGATGATGACGAGCAGCTTGTGGGCCGTCGACCCCGCGGCGAACACGCCCGTCCCGACGGCATGCAGCACGTCGGCGACGACGAGGATGCCGACGAGCGTGAGCAGCATGGGCGCCCAGCGACGCGACAGGCCGGCGGCGATGCCGATGAACGCGAGCGCGACGATGACCCCCACCCACGGCCACGGCGACGGGCCCGGGACCCAGTCGAGCGACCCGGTGGCGACGATAGGGGTGGTCCCGTCGCTCATCTGGACCTTCCACGCGACGACGTGGTGGAACGAGCCTGGCGCGGCAGCCACCGGCGGCGGCGTCGGCCCGCCCATCCAGTGGATGCGGTGGTCGTGCCAGATGACGGTGCGCCCGCCGGACAGCTTCACCCAGTCCGGGGCGGCCTTGTAGTCGGCGAACGGCGGGATCGCGCCGAGCGACCTCGTCGCATTGAGGTACGTCGCCGGCGAGAGGCGGTTGCGGTACACGCCGTCGGGGCCGATGCGCAGGTAGGGCTCGCCCTGGTAGCCGAAGATGATGAGCTGCGTCGCGCCGGTCCACGTGACCTCGAGGTCGCTGCCGAGGTTGACGACGCGGACCTTCAGGTCGCGCATCGACGGGGTCACGCCGGTCAGCGTGCTCCGGTAGTTGGTCGCGCCCTGCCCGCTCACGGTGTGCGCCGAGGCGGGACCCGCGGTCGCCACGAGCAGCGCGAAGGCCATCAGTACGCTGACGCCGATGCGCCGCAGCGCGATCACGACCGCCATCCTCGCATGCCTGCTCTCGATCCTCTGGTCATCGCCGGCGTCCGCCCACCCGGGCGCCACCGTGTTCACCATCCAGACGGGGGCGACGACCTCGATCAGCATCCTCGTGCCCGCCGACTACGGCAAGCCGATCACCGAGGTCGACGTGACCGACGCACCCGGCTTCGACCTGGTCGCCGGCGAGCCCCCGCCCGGCTGGAAGGTGGTGCGGCACGGCAACATGCTCGTCTTCTCCGGCGGCGAGATCACCCTCGCCGACGAGTTCGCGGTGTTCGCCATCCGGGGAACGGCCACGGTCAAGGGCGAGCTGCTCTTCCCGATCACGACGCGTGACCCCGACGGCAGCTCGATGACCTACGACGGCCAGCCGGGGACGAAGAACCAGGGGGCCATCGTCTACGCCGGCGTGATCCCGCACCTTCCGACCAAGCACGGCTTCCCGACCCAGGTCGCGGGCGGTGTGGTGGCCGGCGTCGGAGCCGTCGGCATGGCCGTGATCCTCCTGCGGCGCCGGCGCGCGGCCGCCCACGCGCCGGTGGAGGTGGCGCCGCCCGACGCGTGACCGCAAGATGCGGAAGGCCAGATGCGGATGGTCGGGGACCCACCGCGCGTGCGCCTACCCTGGCCATTCGTGCTCACCCGCCGCGACGACATCCGCAACATCGCCATCGTCGCCCACGTCGACCATGGCAAGACCACGCTGGTCGACGCCCTGCTATGGCAGTCCGGCGCCTTCCGCTCGAACCAGGATGTGGCCGAGCGGGTGCTCGACTCGATGGACCTCGAGCGCGAGAAGGGCATCACGATCATGGCCAAGAACACCGCCATCCACTACGGCGGCACCAAGATCAATATCGTCGACACGCCCGGACACGCCGACTTCGGCGGTGAGGTCGAGCGTGGCCTGGCGATGGTCGACGGGATCCTCCTGCTCGTCGACGCCAGCGAGGGACCGCTGCCGCAGACACGGTTCGTCCTGCGCAAGGCGCTCGCGGCCAAGCTGCCCGCGATCGTCGTGATCAACAAGATCGACCGGCCCGACGCCCGCGCCGCCGAGGTCCTCGACGAGATCTACGCGCTGTTCATCGATCTCGACGCGGGCGAGGAGCAGATCGACTTTCCCGTCGTGTACTGCAACGCCAAGGCCGGCCGCGCCTCGCTTGACGCCGACGTCGACGGTGTGGATCTCAAGCCGCTGTTCGAGCTCCTGGTCACCCACATCCCCGCACCGCTGCACGATCCCGACCACCCGCTGCAGGCGCTGGTCACCAACCTCGACGCGTCGCCCTACGTCGGCCGCCTCGCCGTGTGCCGGATCCAGCACGGCGAGATCCACCGCGGCCAGCAGGTCGCCTGGTGCCGCCACGACGGCACCATCGAGAAAGTCAAGATCACCGAGCTGTACGTCACCGAGTCGCTGGACAGGGTCGAGGCGGCCTCGGCCGGTGCCGGCGAGATCATCGCCGTCGCCGGGCTGCCCGAGGTCACGATCGGAGAGACGTTGGCCGACCTCGCCGACCCGCGCCCGCTGGCCGTGCTCTCCGTCGACGAGCCCAGCCTGTCGGTGACACTCGGCATCAACACCAGTCCCCTCGCCGGCCTCGAGGGCAGCAAGGTGACGGCCCGGCTGATCAGCTCCCGGCTCGACGCCGAGCTGGTCGGCAACGTCAGCCTGCGCGTGCTGCCCACCGACCGTCCCGACACGTGGGAGGTGCAGGGGCGCGGCGAGCTGCAGCTCGCGGTCCTGGTCGAGATCATGCGGCGGGAGGGGTTCGAGCTCACCGTCGGCAAGCCCCAGGTCGTCACCCGCGTCGTCGACGGTGTCGTGCACGAGCCGGTGGAGCGGGTGAGCGTGGACATCCCGGACGAGTACGTCGGCGTGGTGACCCAGCTGCTCGCGCTGCGCAAGGGGCGCATGGAGCAGATGGTCAACCACGGCACCGGATGGGTGCGGATCGAGGAGCTGGTGCCGGCGCGTGGGCTGATCGGCATCCGCACCGAGTTCCTCACCGAGACGCGCGGCACCGGCGTGCTCCACCACGTGTTCGAGGGCTACGAGCCGTGGCACGGCGAGCTGCGCACCCGTCCGACCGGGTCGCTCGTCGCCGACCGCCGTGGCAAGACCACCACCTACTCGCTGCTGAACCTGCAGGAGCGGGGCTCGCTCTTCATCGGGCCCGCCGTCGACGTCTACGAGGGGATGATCGTCGGCGAGAACCCCCGCGCCGAGGACATGGACGTCAACCCGACGAAGGAGAAGAAGGTCACCAACATCCGCTCGTCGACCGCCGAGGAGTTCGTCCGCCTCATCCCGCCCCGGATCCTGTCGCTCGAGCAGGCGCTGGAGTTCATCCGAGAGGGCGAGTGCGTCGAGGTCACCCCCCTGTCGGTGCGGCTGCGCAAGGTCGTGCTCGACCAGACCGCCCGGGGCCGGGAGGCCAAGCGGGCCAAGACCGCCGAGGCCGGCTGAGCTCGATTTCCACTACGTGGGTAGTGGGAATGCAGAATAGGGACATGACGGTTGACCCTGACGTGGAGCCCGCCGACGACACCGCGCTCGCCCTGAGCGACCAGGAGCGGGCAGAGCGGCTCGACGCGCTCACCGAGCTGATCGACCTGATCCGCCCGGCGGTGCAGGCCGACGGCGGCGACCTGGCCCTCGTCCACGCCGACGTGGAGACGGGCGAGATCGAGGTCGTCCTCCAGGGCTCGTGCTCGTCGTGTGCGGTCAGCTCGACCACCCTGCAGGCCGGCGTGAGCCGGATCCTGCGCGACCGGCTGCCGTGGGTGACCTCGGTGCACGGCGGCGTCGACGACTCCCTCGACTTCGAGGAGAGCTCGGCGATGGGCCGCGGCGGTTACGTCCCCAAGTGGTGACGGCCCCAGTGGTGCGGGCCCCAGTGGTGCGGGCCCCAGTGGTGCGGGCCCCGGTGGTGCCCGCGCCCCAGGCTCGCCAGCCGCTCGGCGCGTAGGCCCCGGGCCTCCGCATCCACCTCCGGCCGCTCCAGCGGCGGCAGCTCCCCCACCACCCAGCCCAGTAGCAGGTCGGCCAGCTCGGGGTTGCGGGCGAGGGCCGGGCCGTGCAGGTAGGTCCCGACCACCCGCCCGGCGACGAACCCGTCGTGACCCCCCCCGCCGTTGCCGGCGCCCCCGTTGCCCACGCCGGACACGACCGCGCCGAGTGGCGCCACGCCGGGCCCGAGGCGCGTCGCGCCGGCGTGGTTCTCGTAGCCCGAGAGCCGGGGGAGACCGAGCGCCGGGTCTGGGTCGACCGCCAGCTCCCCGACCGCCCGCGCCGGCAGACCGCGCGCCGTCTCGGCGTCGACGAGACCGACGCCCTCGCAGAGCCCGTCGGCGGTGAGGAACCGGGTCCCGACCACTTGCAGGCCGGCGCACACGGCCAGCACCGCCGCGCCGCCGTCGACCGCCGCGCCCAGCGCACCCGAGGCGCGCAGCTCCGCCGCCGCCAGCGCCTGTGGCCGGTCCTCTCCCCCACCGAGCACGTAGAGCTGCCCGGTGCGCGGGACCGGATCACCGAGGCGGACCTCGACGACGGCGGCGTCGATCCCCCGCCACCGCAGCCGCTGGGCCAGGATCCGGGCGTTGCCGCCGTCGCCGTAGGTCCCGAGCAGGTCGGGATAGACGAGGACGACGGCGACGTCAGCCACGTCGACCCCGCAGCCGGGCGTCGAGCTGGCGCAGCGCGGTGTAGTTGGCGGCCACGTCGACCGGGCCGGGCCCCAGGGCTTCGACGGCGTTGACCGGGTCGGCGATCCGGCGGTGCTCGACACCGGCGTAGTGCAGCCGCACGGAGACGTCGCGCGACCGCTCCCCGCTCGCCACCACCGGCCGCCCGGCGAGCCGCTCGAACGGCACGTCCCACAGCCACGACGGGTCGCGCCCGTCGGCGATGCGGGCGTTGACGACCACGACGACGGGCCCCGGCGCCGGGGCCAGCATGTCGAGCACCTCGAGCCAGCCGGCCGGGTTCTTGGCCAGGAGCAGCCTGGCGTCGGCGGCGCCGACGCGAGCCCGGCGGTAGCGCCCGTCGACGGACGCGGTCGTCGCCATCGCGGCCAGCGCCACGTCGAGGCCGACCCCGACCAACCCCGCCGTCGCCGCGGCCATCGCCGCGTTGGCCCGGTTGGCCCGACCCGGCAGCGCGAGCGCCAACGGGTGGGCCCCGCCCGCGGCGTCGACGATCGCGTCCTCGCCGACCGTCAGGGCCGGCTGCGGCCGGGCGAACCCGCACCCCGCGCACGACCACCCGTCCCCGAACGTGCCAGCACCGAGTGTGCGAGCTCCGAATGTGCCAGCTCCGAACGTTATGGCGCCGCCACAGGCCGGGCAGCCGGCCGCGTCGTCGGTCCAGGGCTGGCCGGCCGCCACCCACGTGACCCGGTCGGGCGCGGCGGCGGAGGCCGCCCACGCGACGAGCGGGTCGTCGGCGTTGGCCACGACGAGGGACTCCACCCGGGTGGCGACCACCTCCCGCCACCGCTCGGCCAGACGGCGCACCTCGGCGACGCGGTCGAGCTGGTCGCGGCTCAGGTTCAGGAGCGTGACGGTCGCCGGGTGGAGGGCGAGCGCGGCCGCGCCCAGCCACGCCTCGTCGACCTCGAGGGCCGCCGCCGCCCCGGGCGGCGCGCCAGCCAGGCCCACGACCAACCCCGGGGGCAGGTTCGACCCCTGCGGGTTGGTCACGACCGGGCCGGCCGTCGCCAGCGCCGCGGCCAGCAGCCTGGTGGTCGTGGTCTTGCCGTTCGTCCCGCTCACCAGGCTGACGCGGTGGCCCGTGCCGAGCCGGCCGAGCGCGTCCGGGTCCACCAACAGGCTCACCCGCCCGCCGATGACGGTGCCCTCGCCCCGCCCGAGCAGGCGCGACACCCGGGCGGTCACCGAGCCGGCGAGAGCCGCCGCCCGCGTCCGGGTCGGCAGTCCTGGCCGCGGCATCGGGACAGGGTACCGGCGTCGCGGCGACGTTCCCCCGCTCCCGACACCGCCGTCGCTACCGTGCGCCCGTGCCGCGCGACCTGATGAAGGGCATCCTCGCCGGCCCGGTCGACGGGCCCCGGCGGGTCCGCGCCGCCTACCCCGAGTGCGTGGCCGACCCCGGCCTCCGGGTCGAGCACCGTCCGAGCGGGCTCCGCGGCCGCGTGCTGCGCGTCGAGGGCGACGCCGTCGTCGTGCGCACCGAGCTGGGGACCGAGCGGGTGCTGGGCATGGTCGCGGGGGCGTTCGCGGTCGAGGGCCGTGCGGTGACGCTCGTGCGCCCACGGGCGCCCGCGCCGAGCGCGCCGGCCCGCACCGCGTCGGGATCGCGCGCGGTCGGCGTCCGGCCGGCCCGGGTGGCGCGGGTCAGCCGGATCTGGGTCGAGGGCGTGCACGACGCCGAGCTGGTCGAACGGGTGTGGGGCGACGACCTGCGGGTCGAGGGCGTCGTCGTCGAGCGGCTCGACGGGATAGACCACCTCGCCGACGCGGTCGCCGGCTTCGGTCCGGGCCCCGACGCCAGGCTCGGGGTGCTCGTCGACCATCTCGTGCCCGGCTCCAAGGAGGATCGGCTCGCCGCTTCCGTCAGCGGACCCCACGTGCTGGTGACGGGGACGCCGTTCGTCGACGTGTGGCAGGCGGTGCGGCCGCGCGCCGCGGGGATCGCGGCGTGGCCGGTCGTGCCGCGGGGCCGGCCGTGGAAGGAGGGCGTGTGCGCGGCGCTCGGCGTCGCCGACCCACAGGCGATGTGGCGCCGCCTGCTCGCGTCCGTGACGAGCTACGCGGACCTCGAGGCCGAGCTGGTCGGCGCGGTCGAGCGGCTCGTCGATTTCGTGACCGGCTGAGGCCGCGCGTCAGGGGGATGCGGCGAGGACCAGGGTGGGGCTCGGCAGGGTTGCGTCGAGCGGGAAGCTGCGCACTGCGGTGCCGGCGGCGAGGAACTCGACCGCGTGCTCGCCCCAGATGTGGCTGCTCGTGACCGCCCGCACGCCGATCACACCGTCGGCCCGCAGCGACTCGGCCTCGCGCTGCATGCGGCCCATCGATTTCTCCCTGCCGTCGAAGACGACGGCGGTGTAGGACGGCAGCTCGGCATTCTGGCCGATCGCGCCGATCGCCTGCCGCTCGGTCTGATGCGCGATGTGGTACACGCACACGCCGAGCACGAGCGAGACGGGCATGTGCCCGGTCCTCACGACCGTCCAGAAGTCCTGCCCGGAGAGGTCGGAGGTGAACGGCCGTCCCTTCGCCGTGCGCCACGACCCGCCCGCGCTCGACTTCGCCGCGGTGCCTGTGGCGACGAACTCCATCACGTCCCCCGCGCCGGCGTGGCTGAACATGTCGAGCCGCACGCCGAGCACGCCGTCGGCGCCGAGGGTGTCGGCTTCCGCCTCCATCCTCCGCAGGGCCAGGTCGCGGGCCTCGACCATCGCATTGGTCAGGCCCTCGAGCTCCTGGCTGCCCCTGGGACGTTGCGCCTCGAGACCGATGTGGTACATCACCGACCCCATCACCATGGCGAGGGGCGTGAAGCCGCACTCGCGCACGAGGGCGAACTCGTTCACCGTCAGGTCGCTCGTGAACAGCCGCCGCCCGTCCGGTCGCGCCGATGCGGCCAGGCGCGACGCCGCCGCGGGCGGCAGGGTGGGCGTGTCGGTCATGTCCGCGTGACCCTAGTGCCCCCAACTCCGCGGGCCGCGCCTTGCCCGCGGCACCGGGTGCGGCACCCAACTGGCAGGATCGATGTCGTGCGCGCGTTCGGTGCCCTGCTCGCCGGCATCGCCGCCGGGTGATGTACGACGCCGTGCTCCTCCTGTCGTTCGGCGGGCCGGAGGGCCCCGACGACGTGCTGCCGTTCCTGGCGAACGTCACGCGCGGTCGCGGCGTCCCGCCCGAGCGGTTGGCCGACGTCGCGGCGCGCTATCTCCGCTTCGGCGGCGTCAGCCCGATCAACGCCGCCAACCGCGCCCTGATCGCGTCGCTCGAGCCGGAGCTCGCCCGACGCGGCATCGACCTGCCGGTGTACTGGGGCAACCGCAACTGGCACCCGCTCCTGCCCGACACGATGCGGCGCATGGCGAGCGACGGCGTCCGGCGCGCCGTGTGCTTCGTGACCTCGGCCTACAGCGGCTACAGCGCGTGCCGCCACTACCTCGAGGACATCGCGCGGGCTCGCGCCGAGGTCGGTGACGGCGCGCCGGTCGTGGACAAGATCCGCCCGTTCTACGACCACCCCGGTTTCGTCGGGCCGTTCGTCGACGCGACCGCCGCGGCGCTCGACCGGCTCGCGGTGGGCGACAGCGCCCACCTGGCCTTCACCGCCCACAGCGTGCCGCTGGCCGACGCGTCGTCGTCCGACTACGTCGCGCAGATCGAGGAGGCGTGCCGGCTGGTGGCCGAGCGCGTCCCGGGCGACCGGCCCCGGGCGCTGGTGTGGCAGAGCCGCAGTGGGCCGCCGCAGGTGCCGTGGCTGGAGCCCGACATCGGCGAGCACCTGACGCTTCTCGCCGGCGAGGGTGCGCGGGGCGTCGTGATCGTCCCGATCGGGTTCGTCGCCGACCACTTCGAGGTGGTGTGGGACCTCGACGTCGAGGCGCTCGCCACCGCCGCCCGGCTCGGCCTGCCGGCGGCGCGGGCGGCGACGCCCGGCGTGCACCCGGCGTTCGTCGCGATGGTCGCCGACCTGATCGGCGAGCGGCTCGACCCCGCCGGCCCGGTCGCCTCACTCGGACGCCTGCCCGCCCGCCCGGCGAGCTGCCCCGACGGGTGCTGCCCCCCGCCGGACCGCCATCGCTGAGGTCCCCCGCCCGGAGACCCGCCCGGAGACCCGCCGACCGGGCCGCGACCACGGTCGGACCCGGCCGTCGACGACCGTGACCCGCTCGGCCGCCAACCGGCGGGCCTGCTCGGCCGCATGGGGGCTCACGATCGTGCCGTCGGCGCGCACGACCCGCCACCAGGGCACGTCGGCGAGCCCGCGGGCGAGCAGGCGGCCGACGGCACGCCCGGCCCCGGGACGGCCGGCCTCCGCCGCGACCTCGCCGTAGGACACCACCTCGCCGGCGCGGAGCCGCCGCACCACCGCGCGCACCGCGTCCTCGAAGTCGGGAATGGCCACGGCCGCCACGCTACGGCGCCAATTCAGGGAGTTCTCAGGTCGGCCTTATCCACATCTCAGGGGACTGACGATCCAATGGATGACCGACGTCGCCAAGCGCGCCCCGCGAGGAGCCCCCTATGGACCTCGAAGCCCTCTCACCCGAGGAACCGCAGCCCAGCCCGCCTGCGCCCGACGCACCGCCGATGGCGTGGGCGCCGGCGCCCTGGGAGGCGCCAGAGGGGTCGCCCTGGGCCGGGCCGCAGGAGGCAGATGCGGGGAGGTCAGAGGCAGGGCCGCCGGGACCGGCGGCCTGGGTCCCGGGCGGCGTCGTCGAGGCCGTCGCCGCCGAGCGGCTGGGACTGTCGCGCCCCACCAAGGTGCTCGCCGGCGCCATCGCCGTCGCCGTCATCGCCGCCGGCGCCTGGGCGGCCGGCTCCGCGATCCACGGGTCGGGCCCGTCGGTGCGCTTCACGCCGGCGTCGGCCACCGCCGCCGCGTCCGGCAACGGGACCTTGCCGGCGACCCCGCACCCGCGCCGCAATCTGGGGGGCGGCGGCGTGGTGTCGGGCGTCGACGAGGCGGGC
>Ga0209415_10008348_pt1 | contig 17974 bp, 10 predicted proteins | sample PeaSoiSIISIP2007_FD_187696 | JGI IMG/M metagenome (GOLD analysis project Ga0209415, IMG submission 187696) | Peat soil microbial communities from Weissenstadt, Germany - SII-SIP-2007 (SPAdes) (version 2) | ecosystem: Environmental > Terrestrial > Soil > Wetlands > Peat | place: Germany... | reverse complement strand
TCAACCTGATCCGGATCCCGAAACTGCGAGCGCAGAGCGCGTGACGAAGCAACGGACCCAACCTTCGGTTGCCAGGCTGGCATCGGGGGCAGATCGGAAGCCCCAACCACAAAACTCTGTCTGAGCGTGTGCTTCTTAGAATGATCCACACGCTGCGTGAAGGGTATTTTCAACAAGCTCCTAGGCGGCCTTCCTTTGGTTCGCGCAGCCGGACAAACCTCTGAATTCGCTCTAATCAACAAGGACCTTTACTGGGTTGACCCGGATCACTCTTTGCAAACTAACGGTAAACCAGAACATTCAGTTCAAGGCTACGGGGCGGGTTCCGGTCCTTCTTAAATTTCGCGAACGCTTTCGGCGCCATCAGTACGATAGAATCAAAGCCCTTCGCCAATGCCGCATTCCTCCAAAGTGCATCGTGCGCCGCCATTTCATCCAGGCTCATATCTTCGTGCTGAGGTGGTATCCCAAGCACATTCGCGATTGTTCGCTCGTCTCCGACAAGAGGTCTGGCGATTTTGACACGTTCAGGAGAGTCCAGTGGTCGACCATAGAATTCAGCTTCACTGAAGCTGGAGGCGAAGAATTTCCCCCGTTTGTTGTAGGCCTTGGGATCTTGTGGTGGAACATGCCACCACTTCTTGCGGTTAACGTACAAGATAACACGGGCAAGTGCAGAATCCGGAATCGGAGACCGCGGGTTCATGTCTGTATTTTATCTGGAAATACGGCACACGCGCTGAGCGTCCTTAGAGCCATGGCGACACCCAGAACGTTATTACCGACGCGCCACGTGATCGTCTGATCGTCGGGGATCGCCGACACAGTCGTATGTTCTTGTGCCCGAAGGGCGGAGAGGTCATTCTTGCGTCGCGATGACGGGAAACGCTAGGGGGGTGCTTTGAGAAGAGGTGTTTACTCTCTGCCAAATCGTCAAAAACCTGCGAAGAGTTGAAGAACCTTCGCGGATGGATAACTGGACATTGAGGCGACACCGTTGGCGAGCTCGACGGGAAAGAGGGCGCCCTCGAACTTGTGACTCGACAATGCTGGGAGGGTGCTCAAGATCCTATCGAATCCGATCAGATCTGATCGCGAAGGGAAGCTCCCTACGGGCTTGTACTCTCCGGTAGGGACGTTTATCACCAAGTACGAACCCGGATCCAGTTTGAGGTACACTTTTTCTCCCCAGTTAGTGCGCATACCGTAAGGATTCGAGAGATCGGGAGATCGGTATACCTCGCGCCGAACGTAATCATGCGACAGTACTGCAAACGACGGTTTGGCTCCTCGCTCATGGGGTGGCGCGAAACGTACCACGGAGGTGAGATGTTCTGCAAAGACACCGGTTTTTTCTTGGCCGATCACGTGGACTGGTCGTCCTTCTGACTTCGCATGCGCCAGGAACATGCGGATCGGTGGAACCAGTTTTGAGTATTGACTCCGAAGGGTGAGAGGGCCGTCCTTAATGAACAAGCTGTTCGAAATGACACTTCGATCAGGCGAATCCCAGTAGAATCGAATAGCCGTGAAGAGCATTAGGGTTTCCATGATCAACATGTAAGCAGAAGACACACCCTCCGGAGCGCTATTTTCGTCCATGTCGAGGTGGAATCCCACCATGTCTGTCAGAAAAACACTCTGCTTACAATGCGGACAGTTGTCGTCATCCGAATCGAACGGTAGGCCCGGAATCTCATGGGCACAATGTGGGCAACTGAAGGACGGTGACGATGTTGAGCTCGCTCCGGACCATTTCATGTAAGCGATCCACTTCAGCGTCTCGTAATATGCGCCACTTTGATCCACTTTCATGGAGTCGCGGACGATATGGCGAATCGCATCGTAGTTGCTACCCAGTTTGGACCGAATATTCTTCAATGGAAGGACAGTTGCATGGTAAAGCGCACTCTGCGCAAGAGCATCCTGGAGGAGCAGGGGGTGTGGGTTTTCCTTGTCGATCTTATCCAGTTTGGCTTTGTCCACCCTGAGGAGAGCGGTTTTTACAAATGATACTTCTTTCCGAGGATAATCATTCGAGACCACTGTGCTGAAAGAACCGTCGACAGCGAATACACGGGGCAAGGGCTTGGCAGATAGGGGATCGAATTCAGACCAGACCGTGTTGCTCTCATCCTTGGGTACCGACGTTGTGTATTCAAAGGCGGAAATAAGCTCCTTGACCCATTCACTCTGGATTACTCGAAGGTGACCCAGTTTGGAAGCGGACTCACCAGGGAGCCTCGTCCCCTGTTCGTAAGGCATAGCGTCTCCTTCTGGCGGTAATCATCCTTGCGCTTTCTGAACCTTGACGGGAACAGCCGCTTCAAACTTTCGCGCTTGGGTGGGAATGACAAAACGGTGCGACATCGTGAGCATTCGCATGTACCCCGGAGTCTTGGCCCTGAGAATGTCTTCCTCAACGCCACTGAAGGCCACTTGCACGCGGGCCAAAGACCTAGTTTCGTCTTGCGAAGACAGGTGAGCAACAAAGAAGTTCTCCGTCTGCGCGAGTAGCTCCTTATTGATAGTGGATGGCGACTGCGTCGAGTACACCATTCCAATATGAAATTTCGCCCCTTCCTTCGCAAACCTGGCGTAAACACCCGTCAGATCCTTATCGTCTACCGGAAAGAGATTGTGAGCTTCCTCGAAGTACAGTTGCGTGAACGTATCGGCCAACTGGTTACTCACAAACTTTAGTTCCTGATGACCGAAAACCGCTCGGGACAGCATGTCCGCGAAGTATCGCCGAATTTCGTCAGTTGCATTCCCAAGATCGAGAATTACGGTCTTGCCCACATCCAAGAGCTGCAAAATTTCTTCGATGAAGTCTCCAGCGTTGGGTGAATGGTAGTTGCGGTAGGCGCGCAGAATCATCGGTCCTGATCCCGATGCGGGCGACAAGAACTCCAGGAGTGCAGAGTCGTCCGGATCGAATGCGGGCTTACCGGAACTAGACGTAAGAGTGGGGTCGTTGGGGTTGTCGCGCTTAAACTCTGCCATGACTTCCAGCTCAGATGCGAGGGAATCCAAGTCCTTCGGCTGGGCCGATGGTGCTGTTGCCCGTGCCGCTTGATAAGCAGCGGTCCGCAGCTGTGCATTGAAATGGCAATCGAAGTTCTTGACGTGCATTGACGTCAGACCTTTGCCGCGCAAGCGAGATTCGTCGGCAGCAAAGCCAGCTCTGTGCAGAATAGCCCAATATATTTGAACCTTCCTGATCGGCCGAGCCTTCTCGCCCTCGGGGAGTCCACCAATATCCTCTATAGCCGGCAGCTTGACGCTGGCAAAACTTCGAATGTAATTCGAAGACTTGTTATCCTGCTGGAGCATGGAGGCTAGAATTTCAATGCACGAATCAGGTTGCTCGTAAAAGTTAAGTCGAAGGGGTTTTGAGGGAGTTTCCGGGCGCTGGGTCAGCGCAAACACCTGGCAGCGATCGGCATAAGCGCTGCGAATTGATGCGTTATCATCTTGGGGGTTGTCGTTTGCGTACTCCCCATTGATATCGAATATCAGTTGTCCAACTGTGTGCTGGTCTTTCGTCGCTTCAAGCATCCCCTGGGCGATTAACTTTACGACGTTGGATTTTCCGAGACGTGTCTTGCCGAACATTGCCGTTCGGCAGCCCTTAAAATCTTGCATAGAGATCTTGACTGGGATTTGTGCCAGTCCAGGATTATTTCCGGCTGCCAGTTGGCACTCCATGGTACGCAGGATTCCCAGTTGAAATTGGAGTTCGGATTTAACCGTCCCATTCACGATCAGCGCAAGGAGTTCGTCGTCAGGTGCATACACCTTATAGCGATGCGCACTCACCACATTGTTCACATCTCCAGAGAACGCAAGACGATTTAGCTGTTTGGGATCGGCATAGAACATGCCGAGAACGTCGCAGTCCAGTGCGCCCCACTGTAACTCACTCTGTGTCCAGACGTCGAGCTCCGGCATTGCCTTCTTATGCAACTCAAAGTAGGTCTGCTGAACCTGGCTGCTCAGCGGGGTCGGCGAGACGCCTGTCACGCGAAGAAGAGTGAAGTGAGGCGCGACCTTGCCGATTTGACTTGGCGTCATTATGAGAAACGAGCCGCGTGGAATGCCACCAACTGCCAACTTGTATGGGTCCGATGTAATGATCTTCGCGGTGTCGTAACCCAATTCCAGCACGTATCCGACGAACCTCATCTTGTCTATCTGCTTGCCCTTTTCCAAGTCGGCTTCCCGCTCGAGAAAAAGACGAAGTGCATCAATTGGGTTGTCCTGTGTTGCTGCAGCACTAAGAAAATCCGCTAGGTTGTTACCCGCAACGCTCACCCTGCCTCCTGGCACAGAGAGCTCGACATTGAAGGGGGAGGCCGCAACTTCACAAAACGTGGCTGCGACCGCTGCGACCAAGTCTCTGTATTAGAACAACAACACATATCACAAGAAGAGGGAAATGTCCGCTAATTCGCTGTAACCGTCTCAAATGGGTAAATTCGGACCACAGTGCCGGGGCCTACTATGTCTGAGGGGGCTTGCAAGCGTGGTTTTCAGGATAGCAGCGCGAGGGCTACTGTCGGCGTGCAGCCGATGATGCGCCGGCTTTTGGCGCGTTGCGTGGCCGGAGGACAAGAATCAGTTCGCGTGTTGCACAGCGAGCGTCTCGGTGAGCGTTGTTCCCTCCGAGCGTGCTGAATTTTGAGGCGACCCAATGTCGCTCCACTGTGAAATGGGTCCTCGCGAGCTCGAGGACTGCTCTTCCGGAGAGACCGTTCGAGCATTTGCGTTGAGGGAATGTGACAATCGCCTTTCCACCTCGAGAAGAAATGATCTTAAACAGAGTATTCAAGGCGTCCGAGGACTCGGATTTTAGGCTGTACTTGGAGCGCGGCCGTTCATCGGCTATTGGATAACGCCCAGTTCCCGACACTTCGCTGCATTGACCCCGTGCGAGCGTTTCCAACACGTGATAGAAACGACTGTAGTGAACACCAGAATATGGTGGATCAATAAATGCGAGGTCTCCTTCTGTCATCGAAGTCGCAGCGTCGTTCGCATCACGCACTCCGGCACATCCGCGCACTCTCGCGTGTTGTTGAGCAATCAAGGTCATCGCGCTTCTACAATGATCGACAATGTTCTTTCGCCACGCGTCTACAAGGAATGGTTTCGCGGTTCTTGTGGGCTGAAATGGTTGCGCAGTGTGTCCTGGGGCGGCAGCGCATTGACTTGCGGCACAAATGAGCGCCGCCAATGCGACGCTCTTCTCTGGTTCGCGTTCCGGTAAAGTCTGACGCAAGGCGTCTAGCCACACGGACTGGAGGGCGCTGAAATAATGCCCACCATACGATTTTGTCATTAGCCAGGTCTGTTCAGCACACCATCGGCGATGTTGTTTCACAGTGCCCCGATTGACAATCCGTGCCGATGGAGGACGAAGGCAGCGTCGCAACTTTCTAGCTCGCGTGTACCATTCCGTCCACACTTGGTCAGCATCAATCTTCGATTCCCGCTCCAAGACCGCTCGGGCTAGCACTGTACTGAATGTCTGGAGATCGAAGGCCGTAACCGGAATGTCGTACTTCAGGGCAACGTGGGTAGAGACTGCTGCGGATCCTGAGAACAAATCGACGAACCGCGTGGCACTCCCCACCTCTCGTGCGATCAGGTCGCCGAGACCGTTCTGTAGCATCCAACGTTTCGACCCCATGTATTTCATTACAGTGTGAATTGAGACCCCAGAGTCGCTTCCTCTGTAAGTTGAAAATCCATAAAGTCCCTTGCCCATGTTGGATTGCGATGGACATTCCAGAATCTGTTGTCATCTCCGATGATGGCGTCAACCAAGTCGCGAAAGCGTATAAGCCGGTGGTACGCGATAATCTGCACCGATTCAACGTCTGGATATCGGCTGACTCGCGGTATCGGGGGCGAGGTGAATTCGATTTCAGAAATCCTATCGACGCGTGCCTTGAGGGCAACAGCATCCAGTGGCCGGAATGAAGGAAACTGAGGCAGATGGTCGGCGTAGTTCCCCCGATCACGATGCGCGACATCGGATTCGTCGGCCGCTGGATTGTATTCCGTAAAGAACGGATCCTCGGCAAAGTGCTGGTCTTGCTTCACGATTTGCCAATACACTTTATGTTCGCGGTCGCCTGCCTTCTTTGGATTAAAACTGCAGACATAGCGACCACCTTGTATCTGAAGGCGAACAACTCGTTTGCCTGCGAACAATTGAAAAAAACCGAGCAAATGCGCGATCGCACGGACAGAGTAGTGACTTGAGTAGTAGCCCGCCACCGATGCCCACAACGGGCTCACACCGGTAAGGGATGCTGAGATCAGGAAGCTGTGCACTCCACGCAGCCAAATATTGACACCAGCCGTTGTGAACATTTTGGCTATGGCTGGCGTCACGTTTGCAGTTGCGAGCCCTGTTGATCCAGCTGGAATCGCTCCGTTCAAAGCGAGCGAAAGGGATGCGGGGGGTGGAAATGCATGCACGGCGGCCTGATCGTTTAGCGGAGCGAATGCAGTTGCAATGTGGGCTCTCAGGGCTGGATCAATCTGCATGATTCCGCCCCAACTGCGATCTCACGTGGTCCCGACTTTCAGACGCCAGACCCGCCAATTTATCAGCGTGGACCCGTGGGGCCAATGTTTTCTGGCTCACAGCTGCAGCCCAAAGAGTGTCGCGGAACCTCGCCAGTCCGCCGCTACCTAGGTAACCCTTGTGTTTGAAATCCCCTTTGGCTAAGAACCGCCCGTTCTTAAGCAGACGGGCACGCTTCATTGTGTCCCGGAGCCAAGTCTCAAGTAGAGCTTTTGCCTCCGCTGAGATGAACGGAACCCGATTGTTCTTCAAATGCCAGATGCACGCCGGTATCAACGTGAGAAATGAGACGATAGCGCGACCTTGATAAGCGACGTTCTCCGGATCCAGCGATCCCGATTCTGCTACGTCCTCCCTTCTGCCTGTCGCGTCAAGCCAAGCATCCAAACACTGCGACAAGAAATCCGCTTGTGCATCGAGACCCTCGATGCCGACGCCGAAAAGATCACCAAGAACATCTTCTATGGCCGAATTGAGTGTCGATAGGGTAACTACTTCCTTTACACCGAATTTGATTCCTGGAATCTGGATCATTCCTACTAGCGGCCCGGTGTCCAGCATCAGCTTGCGACCTAGATCTTGTGCGCGTTCTTTGTCGTCCAGAGGCTCGCGTGGCCCGCGCGCTGTGGGAAACAGGTCTGCAACTAAAGATCGGTCCACTTTCTTCTGGTAGAAATTTACGTCTATGAAAATTTGCGCTTGGTGCCGAGGAGGAGCTCCGGGTTTGTCCAAATCGATAAAAATCTCGGCAGGTATCTCCCACTTCTTTTCTGGTTGCTGCTCTCGCAGGAGACAAACGGCGAAGTACGCACCGTTAATCCGATGCTGTCCGTCAATGACTGAAAAATTGAGCGCGGAATTGCCTTCATCGAAGACCAGTCTTCCTACGCCATCCTCAAGCCCCCCGGATTGTTCGTGAAGCTCAGCACCATTAACATGCAAAAGCACATTGGAAAATGTCGGATACCCACTCCTCTGGAATTTGGCGACTCTGGGTAACCTCGGGGGCCATTCTCTTCCAGGCTCACCTGCCTCCGCCCCGTAAAAATCTCCGAAGTATTGGGCCAGCTTGTCTGGAGCGTCGGTAACCTCCCGCTGGAGCAGGTAGGCCGCAATTTGGGCTACGCGCTTCCAATCGAGCGATCTTTGAATCGTGCGTACCTTGTCAGGGCGCCGGTGTGGAAAGTGAGGTTTTCCCGGCCACCATTCCATCAGCTTGGCCACATCGAGCGCCGCTACGCAGTGGCGGACACCCTGCAGCCCACCTTGGATGAACGGACTCTTTGGCACAATGACGGAAATTCTCTGGATGGAACTGTTACCGTCCGCCGATGTCGTCGTTCGCACGGTCATCCGTCTCGTCGCCAACGTAACTCTGGCATCACGCGCAATTACCCACCGTTAGCCTATCTGTAATTATTACAAAGCTGAGGTGCGGGAGCAAAGACTCTAGCTTGGTACAAGCCCGCTTAGCCGAGCCGTTTGGTCCGATTCAGCCGGTGGTGGGATTGTACACGGTCGCAACGTGGCCGATTGTCGACCAAGTTGCGGTGGTCGATTCCTACCACCTGCCGGTTTTTGTCTAATGCACCTCGGACGCCTCCTGATGTCTGCTCTTGGTCGACTGACTGCCGGTCAGATCATCCCCTTGGTCATTCAAGTCAGGCTGGCGACGCTCTTGCAGGGAGGTGGAACTCTAGGACACGGTGGCAGGCCTGTTCTGTTCCGACCAAACTCAACCTGGATTTTGCACGTGAAAGCCCCACGTACAGCGCTTCGCGGTCGATATCGGGGTCGAGTCTTTCGAGACCCCAAATGAATAAAATCGGAGATTCCAAACCCTTGAATCGGGCCACGGTGTCGACAAGCAGGGAGTTTGGAACTCGATGAGTTTCGAGGCTCCATTTCGCCCCATGTGGAAGGGGGCGGCTGTTCAATTCGTCGTAGTACGCTTGTTTGCCGGAGGCTGCGATCAAAACGGCGATGTCGTTGGGCTTGACATGTTCATTGACAATTAGATTTGTGATTTGCGCATGCAGACGAATGGCTTGGGACTGGATTGAGGATGCACAGAGAAAATCCACGGGTTCGCCAGTGATCCCGGGAGCATCTGTTTGTACGCCCTCATAATAGTGGTATGCCGCTTCGTGAATGTACGTCGTATTGCGGCAATTCGCCGTCAGTATGAAGGGGTCCTCGTCGATCGGGAGACTGCTCTTTCGCTTGAAAATCGCTTGATTATGATCGAAGAAGACATAAATCGTGCTTTCGTTTTCGTCGGTCAAGAGGCACGTGAGAGGGAACCAGAACTCATCTAGAAAGTCCTGCCCTTCATCGACGATGATTGCGTCGTAACGGTAGCTCGATAGCTCGGTAGAGAGTGCCAGAGCGAAAGGTAACTGAACGTCAAATCGGTCCAGTCCCGGATAAGTCTGAATAGCTTCGTTTAGCAAATCGCGCCCACTATCAGTGTGGGCGACTCGGACACGCCAGTCGCAAAGCTGATGGAAGCTCATGGCGTGCAGATTGGCATGACCTTCATTCACAACCTTGAGGTGATCTGCGAGAGGTCGGTTATAACAAAGCAGGAGAGTCTTCATTCCTGAGGTTGCCAGCGATTTCGCTGTTTCCACGGCCAATAGAGTTTTCCCGGTTCCGGCGCCCCCGCAAATGGCTGCTCTCCGGCGCATTCCAAGTGCCCTGATCAATCTTGCCTGCTGTTGAGTCAAGCGAATCCTAATGACCTCTTCCTCCTCCAACAGGGTCGATACCAGGGGCCGAACATCTATTGGCTTGCAGAACACATCCTCCACGATCGCTATACCATCTCTTCCTAGGGGCCGCCAATTCGTCTGCTGGCCCTTCCAATAGTCGAATACGCCGCTAATCCAGCGCCCCAAAGAACCGATATCAAGGCGATCTCCGATGATCGATCTCGGCGCGTGAGGGAGGCAAAGAGGTGTGCAATTCTCTAGATCAGGGAAAAACGCTGCATGCCCGGCCAGCAGGCGGGAGCCTGGTGGCCAGCGACGGTCACTAATGACTTGCCTCAATATCTCCTTCTTCTGTGCCGCCGACTGTCGAAACGGATCCTTGATATCGTGTCGCGCATTAGAGCGAGAGATTGACGACCATGCGCCTGTGATGGGGTTGCGTGACACTCCACCGCCCTTAACCTCAACGACAAGAAAGCCTCGAGCTGGATCGAACACGACGAAGTCGGCTTCCCCGTCTTCGGGAGTGTTCTTGCTTGCGAATCTCACGAGCGCAACGGAGTGAAGTATAAGTAGGTCCTTACTTAACTGATCCCGGCACGCGCGATAAAAGCGCGACTCAGCCCTAGAATTCAGAATGTTGAGTTCGTCTTCACTCAACTCTGGGCGCATCCGCGGCATCGGTTAGCCTTTCCTAGTCACCTGGAGAGAACTTCATCGAAGCGTTAAGAAACTGTTTCACTTCGAGACCCGAGTCAGTTCGAATGTGAAGCCTGACCAGCAAACCCTTGCGCTCAACCTTGACAATCGTTCCCGACGCTGGTTTTCCCGTGGGTTCCACGAATGATACCCTCATTCCTTCGACCGGTGTCGAACTGGAGTATGCAGGTTCCGAAGTGGAATTCTTGGCAAGATCTTTCCATCCAGCATCAAAGCGGTATTGGGTTATTAAGGATACCGGATCGTTGATGCAGTACACGGTTGGCGATACGCTCCGGGCGTTTTCAACGACATAAAGCCAGAATCGGTCACATTGATGTTGGGCGTATGAGAACTGTGGCCCGGTGATACCGACACCTAGTGCGTCCCACTCTCCATCTGTGCCCTTCACTTCTATGTACCGTGCTTGTCCCTGCGCATCTTCAGACAAAACGTCGAAGCCTTCATTGTTGTGATCCATTGCTGTGGGGGACCTATCGTTTCGCCTCTCGAAGTCGAGAACGAATTTCACTGCTGCGTCTCCGATTGAGTCCGCTTCTGAGCTCCTGTCAAGTGCTTCACTTCTCCCTGGCCGCGATCCTTCAACGTATGTGACTATTCGATCGCGATGTCCAGGTATTCCGTGCCGGGGTTGGTCACTGGGACCACGGGTCGGCTCCGTGTCCCTTTCCTTCCCAGCCGACCCAGTATCGTTCTCCCAATGAGTTGTTCCCCTCCCAGGGACTATCGGTGGCTTGTCGTCCGAACCGTAAGGTATTCGCGGAGGCAGACCGCCGCTTGTTCGTCCTTCATGTACAGCGTGTGTACTCTGTTCGCCCGCTATAACTGTGGAGTCTCTGGTCTTGTCGTCCGTGCTGGGTGGATTTACAGGCTTATGTTCCACCGCTTCGACGGAGTCCTCGGGCGTTGGTTCCGGATCTTCTGCTGGTGGCTCCTCAGTATGTAGATCGTAGGGCTCCTCGGCTTCGAAAGCTTCATGCTGACCCGAATCTTCGTAGGTGAGTTCTTCCTGCTCGACCGTGTCGATCCGAGGCACTTCATAGTCATTAAGCACTCCGTCGATACTGGCCGGCGCAGCTTTCAAAACCTCCTGCAAAGCCGATAAGTCTGGCAAAGACAGAGGGTGCAGAAGAACGTTAACCGCTTTCGCAAGAGCTATAAGAACCTGGCGCTCTGACGAACCGCTTACGAACATTGCTGCGTCGTCCGCTCGAAAAAAGGAATTCGCATTGCATGTTCCCAGCGCAACAGTGTTCCCATTATGTCGGAGTGTTACCTCAGTCTCTATCGAGGCACAAGCAACGACACGGATTCGGGAAATTATCTCTGAGTTAGCCAACTGATCGAGGCCAGTCTGATGTCGTAGCAACCTGCGCAATCCGTTGGAGAACTCGAAAGATCTGATAGTCGCCGAGACGTGACTGCACAGCTTCTCAAGATCGTGACCCGTGGTAGTTACGGGCTCAGAGAGAAGGGATTCAATAAGATGCTCCGACATCCTCTGCACGCCTGCGGTGACAAGGAGGGTTGGAGGTACTTGGTCGTGCACGATCGGGACGCCTGACAAATCAATTTTTCCCCGGAACCGGGTTGTGTCTTCCCAAAGTAGTTCTTTCGCTGCCGCCAGCCGTGCGTCCGCCCTGAGAAGCGGCAACGCATCGTCTTTCTTGACATTAGTCTCCGCGTCGGCGATATGTCTCAAAGCGTAGAGGACTTGCCTCTGTTCAGCGTCCTGCAAAGGCCTTCCTCCGAACTCGGACTTCAAGTCATTCAAGAAAGTCAGGTAGTCCTCGGCACTTGGGCTCGTTCGTCCGCCCAAGGCGGCCAGTCCGGCATTCACTCGCTCTTCGGAGTGGACAATGCGAGTGCGGCGGGGCTCAAAGAAAGGAACGCCCTCCGCAAAGACGTCGGTTGGTCGCCACAATCGTGCTTTTCTTGTATCCCAAATACAGCAGCAGCTTCCGTACCGAGCTCTCAGAAGCTGTAGCGCGACGACCAGGTCTCCCCTGTCGGAGTGCTCTTCCAATTCGTCCGCAATTGTTCCGAAGAACCTATAGATTTCCCTGAATGAGAGTCCGATCCGTTCAGGCTTTACGCCACTGTGGTCTGGACTATTCCACAGATCGAGCAAGTGGTCGAAGTGTCGACATACAGCTTCTAGTGGTGCTTGAGATGGCATGTCCAAGGCAACGCGAACTTCTCTTTCGACCTCGCGCGATGTCGGCAGAACCGGCAGAACACTGCCAATCTGATGGATCAATCGGACAGGATAGATTTCGTTAGGGCGATAGAGTCTGTCCTGCTGGACTGTAAATCCTGGAAATTCCTCAATGACCTTCGGATTACGTTGAGCAGGCAACCATGCTCGGTTCTTCAATGCAGCCGTCAGGTTAAGAGACGTCATCCCATCCTGTATCGATACAGAGCCGAGTGAGGACCAGTTCTTTTGCATGAACTCAAAGACATCGATCAACTGCCCGGTTACTCGTGCAGTGCCCTCCTGGGCCATTACCATCAGGGAGTCCACGTATCCCAAAAGGTCTTGGGCTCGTGGACTCCTCGCCATGCCGAGGAGTTCGAAGAATGTGATCCAGTTCGGATCGGCAGAGGAGTACACCTGCAGGTCCGGGATAGGAGCTCGATCTCCCAGTACGTCTCGAATGAGTTGCTCACGTGGGTCATATATTGTCGCACCAGCGTAAAGTTGGCCATCTGTGCACTTGATTAGCTCTGCAGTTTGAACTCGGCTAAGGAGTCTATGTCCCGCACCGCTTTCCAGTTTGTCGAGTCGGCTCACCTCTTGCGTCAGATGATCGCGAATCCATTTCAAGACTTCGACCTGATCGGAACTGGTTAAAGCGCCGTACTTCGGAATGAGGACCTGCTCGATGAGGGTCTGCCGATCAAGACGGCGTATGCCAAGTTTATGTAGGAGCTTCCGCCAGCGATGTTCTGGCCCCGTTTTCAGCAACACTACAGACGGAGAGCACGACGGAGGTTTGTAATCTGTCGAAACGAACAGATCGGGAGCAGTTGCTTGAACTATAGCTCCGTTGGTTGTCGGAAATATTGGGGTCGGCTTCAGCTGTTGGAGCACCGGCTCCGTATAAGCTGCGACAAAGCGATCTTCGCTTAGGAAACTCAGAATTGGGTCGTGAAGTCTTGGGTCGTGAGAACTCGCGTACTCCTTTAGCGCCTGATTCCCATTGAGAATCGATACGAGGCGCGGTCCGGTGAGTCCAGACAATGTAGGGCTTGGATGGGTTGCGGCAAACTGTCGTATGGAATCGGTGAGAGACGTTGCGCCGGTAATAAACGAAATTCCGAGCAGTTCGAGGCTGGCGATGAGCTTCTTATAAATTGGCTCATCAGGCCGGAATATCGGCACGGAAGTGCTGTTCAAAGGATGCAATACGTCGTGCTGGTCCGGAATCAAAGGCCAGCGTTGAAGATTGGTAAGGAATTTCTGAAGCTCAAGCTTTGGGACAACAGCCAAATAGTTAAAAAGGGCGATAAGCCATTCGGAGTTCGGGGCCTCAAAGCCATGTGGCTGCCATTTCCTTGTCTTGTCACTCGTGTCTTTCCCGAGAACCGATCCCAAATTTGCAATAAGCTCGGCAGGGCCCATCCGAAGAAAACCACATTGCCGTTGCTCCTGGACTCCTGTTGTCTCCTCGAACTCAACATCAATGAACCAATGCGGTTGTTGTTGGAAAAGTGCTCGTTGTTCTTCTGAAGCGCTAAATATGACACCCGCCTTCGAATAGCCAAAGGTATGCAACTTCCCATCCGCAAGCAAGGCTAAGGGTAGCCCCTTGAGCGGGCCATCATCGCTAACGCAGTATCGCAGAAGGTCCTCAACCCAATCTCTTCGCGATAGACACGGCCGCTCGGCTGGCGCAAGAGGCGTGTCAACGTCGTGATCCGCGTGTAGCAAATCGCGGATGACCGCCGGGGTAATGGTGTTGAGCGAAACATTATTAGCTTCGAATCCAGCCTGGATATGTCCCGGCAGGTATGGATCTGCAACGGCCCTTCTTTCCGCAACCAATGGCTCCCTGAGTTGATCTGGTGAAAGCCAGACGTCCGCAACCGGGAGCCATGTTGGTTCCGATGTTGTTGCAACCCTGATTACGGGCCGTGGATAAATATGTCGATAGACACTGCGACTCAAGGTCGACAACAGCTGCCCTTTCGTCAGACTAAGAGTTGGAAATAGATCGTAAAACGCAGTCACGTCGGACCGAGCCGTATCGACGCAATCGATCAAGAGCGTGGCATATGCAACTGCGGCTCCGTGCTGCATAAGTAACTCGTTCCAGTCGACCCGAACATGATTAGCACCGATGATGTTTCGATCAGCCGATAGGGCCCTGCGCGATGAATCAAGATCGAAGTATCCGTTGATGTGCACGGGGAGCGGAGTTTCGTCCGTGAGTGGCAGTCCGCAGTAGATTCGCCCTTCAATCGGGGTAGCTCTTATGTGACCTTCATCATTGCTAAGCTTCGCTGCAGCGCCAGCCCAGGGCATGGCCTTTTCGCCGACTCCCAACATCGCTTCTGCTGCCAACAGCAATTCGCCCTTGGAATCACAAAAAAGGCCGTGCGTCACTCGCCATGATTCAACTCTAGCTTGACCATCGACATGAACGGTGAATTCGTGGGTGTAGGTCGTACAAGGGAGACTCGCCGGACGTGCTTTCCATTTAGAAAGTAAATCGGGCAAGTCACCTTCCATCTCCGCGTGAACCTGCCGCCGAGCAGCCAAAACAGCATCACTGTTTGATGTCGCTATGCGTAGTAGGCAGTTTGGACGGCCAGTCGTCTCGGAAAGTTCCGCAATTTCAATGGCGACGAGATGCTTGGTGAACAGGAGCAGCTCTGGGCCGACAATCTTGAGCTGTCGAACGATCTCTTCAAAAGCGTCCCTACCAAAAGATTCTTTCGAGATGTCGCTATGAGACGCTTGGTCGGAAGTTCTCAGCGGTAGCCGGAAGATGGTCCCATCATGGCGGGTGGCGCGTTCAGTGAGACCGGCAGCTGTGAATGTCATTAGCCAGTCGGCGCTGGTTTCCCACCCAGCACCCAGCGTACCCCGTACTCCGTGCTGTCCGCCCGGATTGGCGATTGCATTTTGATGTGGGTCGAAACATACAATGTATTCGCCTGTCACAAAGCTCGGGTAGTCAGTGACGTTGTAACAAGTATTGAAGCCGAGGCCGAAGCGGCCCGTCTTAGGACCACTCTCGGTCTTACTGCTTTCGCCAATGTTTTGAATGCTCTGGAAATCCCTCGCGGAAAATACGCTCTCGTTAGCTATCAGCAGTGCCGGACCCAAGAGCGCTGCCATGCGGCTGTCCAGGATGTGTCTCGCGGGATGCGTTCGCATATCCAGCAGGACGAACAGAGACTTGGCACCGGCATCATCAGCGTTCTGAATGAACTCCTTGATGATGCCGACTCCGCGTGGGTAGTTTCTGATTAACTCCTTGAGCCGAACAGTTAGGCGCTCTTGCTGACCAAAATCAACCCAACTCTGAGCCAGCATTGGCTACCTCGCGAAACTCGAATTCAATACCCGCAGGTGTGGCCACCACATTAGTCACTCCCGGCTACCCTATCGCTACCTTTAGCACGAGAAGTTGTTTCGCCGCTACTCGATCTCAACCTTTTGCCACAGTCTTGGCCGCTCGGGTGTCGAACAAAAAAGCTGCGATCTTGGCGCGTCGTTTCAGGACTGCCGTACCGCATTGTCTCACTGTGGGAGTTGATGGGCTACGTCCGAACAGGAAGCTTCGACGGAGCCGCCGCGGTGATCGTCCTGGGAGACTTCCCTTATGAGCCGGTAACGGGGATAGCCGCCGGATTCTGTTGCTAATGACACGGGTGGATGACTTCAAGAAGACTGTGACCTGCTGGTCGCTGATAACCTACATCCAAGACTGCCTTTTCGACTAAGATTGCAGCGGTTCTGCGGGCTCGGTTGTGTGTCAATTCCAGCTCACAGTTCGAACGAAGCGAGTTGTGCACAGGCCCGGTCCGAATCTAAAGGCCTTTGAACAATTCTGAAATGGACTTGTCGAAGGAGCCGGCCAGGGCGGCGATCGTGTTCAGCCTCGCTTCGGTACGTCCCTTTTCCAGTTCTAAAAGCGTGCTCTTTGCGACGCCGCTGTGGATGGCAAGGTAAGTGAAACTCCAACCGCGGGACTCCCGCAGACGCCTAATTCTCTGACCGAATCTGATCTGCAGCGAGGAGGTTGTCGGTCTTGCCATCGTACCGATTCTGCGGTACAGTGTTTTTCCTCGGTACCGCTACTCCGGTACGGTGCTCAAAACAGAATTCTTGACCTGAGGCTGTGCTCACGAGGGGGTGTTTTGGTCGTGGGATTAAGAGCCACACCGAGCACAGCCTCCTCCAGGGCCACCCAAGCCAATCTCGTCGATGGACGCAGGAAAGCCCGTCAGGTGCGCAGTAGATGACCGTCGTTTTTGAGGCTGTGCCGCTTGGCGGCGAGAATTGCGATTTCTGTTGCGGCTGCTCGATTTTCAAAGTTTACAGATGCAGCAACTTCGAATGTTGTGGCCGGCCAGTCTTCGCGTCATCGCCAACGGGCTCGTGGGCCTCCTGCCGGACGTGCTCTGAACTAGTGGACGGAAACCAGTGGAACCGCCTGACCCAACGGGCGTTGCGTAAATTCCTGAGGCGGCACCAGGTGCCGCGTCACGAAGTCCCTACTCTTTCAGCACAGTTTGCCGAGATCCATCGGCTGTTTGCGGAGCATTTGCTGAAGGAACCCTGACGCGTTGGCTTGCCAACTGTCTCGGTCTCGGTTATCTGACGCGCCGGTCGCAACGCAATCCAGCACAATAGATAAGGCGTTGAGCATTAACTCTGATCACAGCTTTCACAAGATGGATTTGCGCACGCCCTCAAACCGCTCAGCGAATTTCACGACGGATATGCTTAGGACATCGCAGATTGCAACTAGATCCAGGAAGTCAAGCCGACGCTCACCTGTTTCGTACTTGCTGACGAAAGCCTGCTTGGCCCCGATGCCCTTAGCTACCTGACCTTGTGTCAATCCCTTTTGTTTACGGAGTTCACGCAGGAGGTCGAGGAAGATCTTTCGTTCTCGCTGTTTTCTGATCGCCCGTTGCGCCGGCTTCGCCATCGAAGCCAGCATAGGGAGGCAACAGGTACTACTCCAAAATGGATTATTTGCCAACAGTTAGGCAGGATACGGTCTGCAGCCCTCTTCAAATCGCCTGGCAAATTCCATCAAGGGGAGTCCGACGGCGTCACAGACAGTCTTCAGCTCCAACACATCTATCCGCCGCTCGCCTTGCTCGTACTTGCTGATTCGCGCCTGTGTAACGCCTAGCACCTTGGCAAGTTGTGCCTGCGTCAATTTTGCCTCTATCCGAATACGACGCAGCAGCCGGAGGAACACCTTCCGCTCGTGTTGCCGTTTGGCAGACAACCCTCCGATGCGTTCCATATGTTGGGAGCATAGGAAAAGGTTGACAATTACTCCAAAATGGACTATTCCAAGATGGATTGCCGATATTGAGGGCGTTTCTCGGGTTTCACGTGAACGCTGGGTGACTAGGAGGGCGGGATAGCAGACGGGCAAAATAACTAGTATAGGCCAGATCGTCAGATCGCTAGAGCAATTTTAATAATGGTCTGAAAACCGAAAATTCTCTTGCGTTCTCAGGCTGGTGACGGGTAAAGTTCGGCCAATAACAACCTCATTTCGCAAGAGGTTGCCAGCCGTTAGCTTGTTCAAGACAGTTTGCCGTGGTGAGACGCGATGATGCCGGATTCTCGCAGTTTGTGTTCGGTTTTTGGAACAAAATCGGGGTTCGCACCTAATGCGTCTGTTTGCCACGGACCAGTTCTGTAAGTCGTTAGCAGTAATTAGTTGCTTGGACTGAC
>Ga0209415_10008347_pt1 | contig 17976 bp, 20 predicted proteins | sample PeaSoiSIISIP2007_FD_187696 | JGI IMG/M metagenome (GOLD analysis project Ga0209415, IMG submission 187696) | Peat soil microbial communities from Weissenstadt, Germany - SII-SIP-2007 (SPAdes) (version 2) | ecosystem: Environmental > Terrestrial > Soil > Wetlands > Peat | place: Germany... | reverse complement strand
GGTTTGCCCCACAATTCCTACCGCATTCTCGGTCTCCCGAAAACTAAGTGGCGCGGGCTGTCAAGCCTGCCGTGTCGAGAGTCGTCTCGACATTTCCTGGATGCACTGGCTCTCTGCCGATACTAAGAGACGTCGCCACGAATGGCGACGCCGCAGGCACGACTGCCCGCGCCACGCCCTGGAGTCGAGTGGCCGCAAGCGGGCCCGGCCCGCTACTGCTTCTTCGTATCGTCGAACGTGATGGTGGATTCGCCGGCGTACTTGTGATAATTGCGGAAGTCGATGGTGTTGCGTTGGCACATGTCGGAGCCGCGCTGGCAGGTCAGACTTTCCGAGTGAACCGGCAGCAGGTACTTTCTGGCGTCACCCAGTTGCACATAGTCGTAGTCGGTGGCGGTTTCCACATGGTCGACGGGAAAGTCGGAAGGAAAACCGAACGCCTGCTCCTCGATGCGCAGCACGCGTGCGGTCTGCGGGTCGATCCACACCGATCCTTTAAACGCCGGCATGTAGCGTTGCGACGAGATGATGACGTTCCAATGCGAGTGGGGGTGGTCTACGGTGTAATCGTAGACGCGGGCGTTGATGGTGGCGACACGCTCGCTCCGGCGGAAGCGGAACTGGGCGTCGGTGTCGGGTGAGAACAGGTCGACCAGCATGGTGCCGAATTCACCCGTGGACCATGCCCCATCGGTATCCTTAAAGCTGTCGCGCGGCTTGCCGTTCACCGTGATGTTGCGGTAGTCCTCTTTGCCGTTCTCATAGATCACTGCGGCCGCGACCAGGTCGACGGACCGCCAGTTCGCCGGTCTGGTGTCGCTGACATAACGGGCGATCTGCTCCTTGCAGACGTAATTGGGCAGTCCCTCGGTGAAATCAAACGCCGCTCCGGCGGCCCGGCGGACCAGGTCATCGCCCTTCTGGGGCCGCGCCTCCGGAACCGGCACGTCTTCCGCCTCGCGGTAAACGGGAGCGGGTGGAGCAGCGGCGGCTTCGGCGGTCGCGGTCCGCGGCGCGGCAGCCGGCGGCGCTACGGGTGCCGGCGGTGCGTTGCCGGCCATTTGCGGCGGCGCTGCCGGTTGCGGCGGGGGCTCGGGAGCGTGCTCGCGCGCCGCGTCGGCGGGCTTGCCCCGGTGCAGGGTGGGTGGGCCAGGGTCGTCGGCATCCGGCTTGGCAGCGGGCGGCGTCACCTGGGTAGCCGGTGCCGCGGCATTCGCGCTCGGCGAAGCGGCATCCTTGGGACTGTCCTTCCAGGTATCCACTGCGCCGGTGTCTTTGTCTTTCGCGGCCGCGGTTTGGGCGCCCGCGGCTTTCTCCCAGTAGACATTCACGGCGATCATGTAGCCCTTCTCGTCCTCGGGACCCTCGACGGACAACTGGTCTCCGGCGGCGAACTGCGGGTTCTTGACTTCCTCCCCATTCTTGAAGAACTTGGTCTTGTCGTTGCGCTTAAAATCAACCTGGCGGTCGTCATCGAGCGCGATGGTGATGGTCTTGCTGTCCATCTGCTGCAGCTTGCCGCGGAAGCTGGGCATGGGCTCGCCCTTGGTAGAGGTCTTCGGGTTGGATTTGCCGCGGCCAAGTGGGATGCTGGGGCCGCCGCCGCCCGGATATCCGCCGCCAGGGTAACCGCCGGGCGGGTAGCCGCCGGGCGGATAACCTCCGGGCGGGTAGGTCTGCGCGCTCGCGGCGCCGGCCGCGAGGAGCCAAATGGCGAACAAACCGGCGGCGTGCGGAAAGGCACTGCCGGCAGGAGGCACACTTCGGGCAGGCTCGGTCTTTTCCATCACCTCATAAGATGCGGCGCCACCGGCGCAGGTTACGGACAGTTCCGCCCGCAGAATGCCGGTGAGAGTTCCAAACCGGAGCCTGCCTCGGCTACAGTGGAGGGGAGAGATGCTGTGAACCCCCGCCGGTTGCTGGTCTTCGACGCCGACCCCGCCCTCCACGAGCTTCTCGCCACCGTGCTGCAGCGCGAAGGACGTTCCATCCAGGACGCTTACGACCGGCACGAAGCGCTGGAGGCGCTACGGCATTCCGAATGCGACCTGGTGCTGGCCGGGCAGGGCCGCAACGGCGACGAAGGCGTGAAACTGCTGCGCCGCATGCGCTCCATCCGCCCCGAGGCCAGAGTGATTCTGGCCGGCGGCCGCGATCCGGGTGGGGCGCTGGCCGCCATTCGCGAACGGGCCTACGCCTACTTTCACAAGCCGATACCAACCGGCCCGCTGGCCGACATGGTGCAACTGGCGCTCGATGCCACCGCCTGGCGCGACGACATCCGGGTGGCCTCCGCCCGCCCGGAGTGGATCACCCTCGAAGTACGCTGCAAGCTCGAAGCCGCCGAGCGCACCACGCAGTTCATCCGCGAAATGCTGGCGGACCTGGAGCCGCAGCAGGCCGAAGACGTCGCAGCCGCGTTTCGCGAACTGCTCATCAACGCGGTCGAACATGGCGGCAAATCGGACGCACGCAAGCGGGTGCGGGCTTCGCTGCTGCGCACCTCACGCGCGGTGATGACGCACATCGCCGATCCCGGCAGGGGCTTCTCGCTCGAGTCGCTGCCGCACGCTGCCATCTCCAACCCCGACGACTCGCCCACCAAACACATCGAATACCGCGAAGAGCAAGGCCAGCGCCCCGGCGGTTTCGGTATCCTCATGTCCCGCCACCTGGTCGATGAGCTCCTCTACAACGAGCGCGGCAACGCCGTGCTGGCGCTGAAGTATTTGAAGTAGATATTGGTAGGGCACGCTTTAGCTTGCCCTCTCTCGTCCTGAACCGCGAAGAACGTGCTGTATTGACGACGTATATATACACTGATATCCTGGCGATTGGGGACCGAGCTTCAATTTGAATGGACGATGCTAACACCGGCATCTCAGGCGCCACCGGGTGTCCCAGGACGAATTTGAAGAGCTGCTGCAGAATGAGCCGTTGGATCTCGAGTACGAGACTGAAACCGGCGAAGAGCGCTACAAATCGCTCGGCGCCACACGCCGCGGCCGGGTTCTGGTCGTTGTCTGGACGGCGAGGCGCGGGCGCGTGCGGGCAATCACGGCATACCCGGCAACGAGGCGGCTTCGGGCGCTGTACATGCAGCACAGGAGTGAGCGATGAATAAGCAGAAGATTCCGGCATTTCGTTCCGAAGCCGAAGAGGCGCGTTGGTGGTACGATCACCGCGAGGAACTGGATCGCGATCTGGAAGATGCAGCGCGGAAAGGCACGCTGAAAACGCTCAGCCCCGCCGACCTCCTGAAGCGGGCTTCGGCTTCCCGTGTGATTTCGATCCGCCTCCACGAAGCCGACCTAGCCAGACTCCGCCGGTTGGCGGCCCACAAGGGGCTACCGTACCAGACCTACATGAAATCGCTCCTGCATGAAGCGCTCGCCAGGGAGGAAAGACGGAGGGCGGTCTAGCATGGATCGCCGAGAAGATTCCGGCATCCGGTGATTCCGATACGCCGCAACAAAGCGGGGGCGGCCTACAGCAGATGCAAGTTCTGTTGCGGGAAGTGCAGGTTTTGCCGCCGGCCGCACGCACAAGGCCAAACGTCAGCCGCTGTCCGGCGGCGGCGTGGTTGCGAATGCCGAGCGACCTGAAATGACTGTGTTTACGCTGCCCGCTTTCGCGATTGCCACCCATATACGGCGAGGGCGAGGAGGCCCACGCAAAGCAGCGTTACGCTCGCGGGCTCGGGAGTCACCTGGGCTAAGCCGCCGCTGAAGCCGGCACTGCCGAAGTCGCTGCGGCCGCTGCCGTAGTTGCCGCCGGCGCTGCAGTTGTCGGAAATGGTATTGGTGTCCATCGTCACGGCCCCAGTTTCCGCGAAGGCTCTGCCACAAAGGATTGTGGCGCCGGTATTTAGGGTGATGCTGCTCAGCGCGAGAATATTTCCCGCGAAGGCAGTATCCGTACCGAGCGTCGCGGAACTGCCAACCACCCAATACACGCCGGTTCCTGCGGTGCCATTGATCACGTCAACAACCGAACTGCTGGCGGTGGTGAGCGTGCTCCCTATCTCGAAAACGAAGAGCGCGTTCGGGTTGCCCAGAGCGTCGAGAGTGAGCGTTCCCGTCAATTGGGCCGACGAGCTGAACGTATAGACGCCCGGATCGAGCGTACCTACCGTGCCCAAATCCTGACCGGTCAGGTTGCTGGTGGATGGCAGAATGGCCAGCGTGCTATACGCAGTCGCGACGTCAGCCTGAGCCTGTTGCGCGACTGCATCGGTTTGGTGCACCGTTCCTGTGATGGTGATGCTGCCCAAGCCGGTGATCGAACTGCCTGGCCAGAGACCAAGATCTCCGTTGAGGGTGGTGGAACCGGTATTGGTCACAGTCGAGGCACCCAGGACCGCGAAGCTCTGTGCCGAGCCCATGATTGTGCTGGCCGAGGCTACGGACGAACCAGAAAACATGGCGAACGGGATCATGAGGACGATCCGGGCCGCGCATCTCTGCAATGTGGTTCTCATCGTGTTTCTCCACGCTAAGTTCCGCAATCTACACGCCGACCTTTGCCTTCCCACGCACCCATAGGAGCGCGCCGAGGCTATTGCGGGCCGCCGGCGCTAGCGCACCCGTTGATCGCCACGAAACGAGTATAGGGTCCTTCAGGCAAAGCAAGCATAGGGCCATTCTTCAAGCCGAAGAGGCCCGCGAGACTGGAGAAACACGAACCAGGGATTTGCCCTCGATATCCAATAACTTGCGGGCTCAGTCCACGGCGTCACATGCGACTAGGGTGCCGAAGTTATGTTTCGCTTGCGAATTGTGGACGCCTGGCAGAGGGCGAAGCTACCTCCAGCAGATGCAAGTTCTGCCAAGGGAAGTGCGGGTTTTGCGCTGGCATCAAAATCGATCGCGTTGCCAGACGCGATTCCCTGCTCCAGCCCGCCATCAAACGGGTGCCTTGTCAAGAGGGTCTGGAATGGATAGGCTGGGATTATGAGTAGTCAAACAGCCGAGCTTCTCGATGCTTTCGAGGCCCTGCCGGACGACGAAAAGCGAGCCTTCACAATCGAGTTTCTCCGGCGGGCGGTACCGTTTGATTCCGGCACTCTGGATGACTCAGAGACCGCTAACGCCGCCGATCAGTTGCTGGCAAGCCTGGAATGAAGCCGGCCCGAGGAGAGATCTGGCTTTTTGATCTCGGGATGGCGGAAAAGGTCCGTCCCGCCCTGGTGATCAGCGTAGCCTTCGGCGATGCGGATCGCGCATTGGTCACTATGGTTCCTCACACGACCAGCCTTCGCGGATCTCAATTCGAGATTCCTGTGAGCGTCCCATTTTTGAAAGCGGGCGCGTTCGTAGTGCAAGGCGTGTCGACATATCCGCATGTTAGAGCGATACGAAAACTGGGTGTGCTCAAGCCGGAACAGTTCCGCCTGGTATTCGCCGGCGTCCTGCGGTGGCTCGGTCAAAATCAAACCCCCGAGCCGTAGATCAGACAAAATGCGTCTCCCCTTTCCACCACGAGAGGAGAAAATGAGGTTTACACAGATTCGGGCTGTCGCTGTTGTGACCGTTGTTATATTCCCTGGCGTCGGATCAGCGCAGAACAGCAGCCATGCTACGACACGGCGCCAACCGCAACCGCTGGCGCTCTCGCTAGCCTGTGAGAAAGCCAAGATCAGCAAGGACGAATCGGTGGTCCTCGAAGTGAAAATCACCAACAGAAGTTCGGAAGCGGTGTCGATCTTCGGTACGCTGCTCTGGGGTCACGCCGGCGGTCTCGTCCTTAACCTATCAGATGCCAGCGGACACCCGGTTTTTGCCGAACAACTTGACGACGACAGGGTGGTACCGTCCGTTCTGGACAAGCCTGATGCCTATATCGTGCTACCGCCCGACTACTTCTTTGGGGTGACACGAACGGACACGTCAAAGAAACCTGTTCCACAACAGGCGGGGATGTACAGACTCGTGGTCGAATACCGGAGTCCGGTGCCGAGACGCTATGGAAAGAGCGCCAACTATTGGGGGACAGAGGACGGCGTTCTAGGCACGAACGCGTGCGAGATCAAATATGCGCCCTAGTGTCCGGAAAAGGGGCCGTATTCTTCTACTCCCACCTGCCCTCGAAGCGCTTCGAGCTTGTACCCTTCCCAGCGCGCCACCACGGCGCTAGCCAGGCAGTTGCCCAGGACGTTGATCGAGGTGCGCGCCATGTCGAGCAGCGCGTCCACTCCCAGCAGCACCGCGACGCCCTCCATCGGCAAGTGGAACGTCGCCAGGGTTCCGGTGAGGATGACGATGGCCGCGCGCGGCACGCCGGCTACGCCCTTGCTGGTCAGCATCAGGGTCAGCAGGATCACCAGTTGCTGGCTGAACGAAAGGTGGACGCCGGCGCCCTGCGCCACGAAAATCGCTGCCATCGAAAGGTACAGCGTGCTGCCGTCCAGGTTGAAGCTGTAGCCGGTGGGTAGGACGAACCCGACAATGTGCTTGGGGACGCCGAACTCCTCCATATTTTCCAGCGCCAGCGGGAGCGCGGCTTCGCTCGACGCGGTGGAGAAGGCGATCAGGAACGGCTGCCGCACCGCGCGATAGAAGCGGCCGGGCGGGATACGGAACAGAATCATCACCGGCACCAGCACCAGCAGCACGAAGAGCGCCGCCGTAACATACATGGTGCCGATCAGTTTGCCCAGGCCGAACAGCACACCCAAACCCTTAGACCCGACCGTGACCGCGATCGCCGCTCCCACCCCGAACGGCGCCAGGTACATGACGTACTTGGTGTAGCGGAACATCACTTCCGACAGCGATCCGCAGAACTCCACCACCGGCCGCGACCGCGCACCGATGGCCGCGCACGCAGCGCCGAACAGGAACGCGAACACCACCACCTGCAGCACGTCGTTGCGCGCCATGGCGTCGATGATGCTGGCAGGGAAAACGTGCTCCAGAATGCCGCCAAGCGTGGCCGGCGCCTGCGCGGCGCCCTGGTCGGCGCTGCCCGCGGCCATCGGAACGCCCTCGCCAGGCCGCGCCAGGTTCACCGCCGCCAGCCCCAGGAACAGGGCCAGCGTGGTGACGATCTCGAAATAGACGATGGCTTTGACGCCGACCCGTCCCATGCGCTTCAAGTCGCCCGCGCCGGCGATCCCCGCCACCAGCGTGGCGAAGATCAGCGGCGCGATGATGGAACGGATCAGCCGAAGGAACACGTTGCTCAGCGGCGCCAGTTGCCGGGCGAACGATGGCGCCAGCGCCCCCAGCGCCACGCCCGCCGCCATGCCGATGAAGATCCATGCCGTCAGCGACGGCCGCTTCATCGCTTGCCCCAATCCAGTTTCTGCCGCAGCACATCGAAAAACATGGATTGCGGCGGCCGGATCAAATGCAGGGCGTAGTTCGAGCTGCGGCACACAACAGCGTCGCCGTCCAGAATTGGGCTGCCCACCTGGCCGTCGATCGTCAGATAAGTGGATTCGTTCGGATTGTGCGCCAGAATGCGAATCACGCTGGTCTCCGGCACCAGCACCGGCCGGTTGGTGAGCGTGTGCGGGCAGATGGGCGTGAGGCAAATGGCCGGCACCGCCGGGAAAATGACCGGGCCGCCCGCGGACAAAGAGTAAGCCGTCGACCCGGTGGGAGTGGAGATGATCAGCCCATCGGCCTTGTATGCGCAAACGAACTGCTGGTCCACCCAGGCTTCGAGATCGATCATGCGCGCGATAGCCACCTTGGTCAGCACGGCATCGTTCAGGGCCTGGTAACTCGCCACCACTTCGTCGCCGCGCACTACCTCGGTGGACAGCAGCTTGCGTTTGGCGATGCGGTGCTCCCCGCGAAAAGCGCGTTCCAGTTCCGGATAGATTTCGCCCACTGTCATGGCGGTCAGGAAGCCCAACCCGCCGAGGTTGACGGCGAACAGCGGAATCTCCAGTTTGCCGATGGCGCGGGCGGCGGAGAGCAGCGTGCCGTCGCCTCCCAGCACGATCACCAGATCGCAGCCCGGCGGAACTTCGTCGCGCGGAATGCCCGGCGCCGCGGGCGCGTAGGCCGCCGTCTCCAGGTCGCAGCGCACCGCGATGCCGCGCTCCTTCAACCACTCGAGCAGCCGCGGCACGACGGCAAGGGCTTCCTCCGAGTGCGGCTTGGAACAGATGCCGACGGTTCTAATGGTGGGCATAGAGCAGGAATTCCTTGTTCCCTTCGGCGCCGAGGATGGGGCTTTCGATCACATCGGTCCGGAAGCCGAGATCCGCCGCGGCCCGTTCGACCCGCTGGCAAGCCGCCTGGTGCACTTCGGGCCGGCGCACGATGCCGCCTTTGCCCACTTGCCCCTTGCCGGCTTCAAACTGCGGTTTGACCAGTATAACCATTTGCCCCTCCGGCCGTAGCAGCGGCGCGACTGCCGGCAGAATCAGCGTGGCTGAAATGAAGCTCACATCGCAGGTCGCCAGATCCACCGCTTCACCGATCTCCTCCGCGGCCAGGCGGCGGGCGTTGATGCCTTCATGCACCACCACTCGCGGATCGGTGCGCAGCTTCCAATCGAGCTGTCCGGCGCCCACATCCACGGCGTGGACGCGCGCCGCTCCACTTTGCAGCAACACATCCGTGAAGCCACCGGTGGAGGAGCCGACATCCAGGCAGACCCAGCCGGCCACGTCGAGGTTCCAATGCCGCAGCGCCGCCGCCAGTTTGAATCCGCCGCGGCTCACGTAGGGCGGCCGCGCCAGCACTTCGAGCGCCGCCTCCGCTGCCACTGTGTGACCGGGCTTGACCGCCTTCTGCCCGTCCACCAGAACCTCGCCGGCCATGATCAGGGCTTGCGCCTTCTCGCGCGTTTCGGCGAGACCGCGTTCCACCAGCAGCCGGTCCAGCCGCGTCTTCATGATTTGCGGCGGACAATCAGGTCGGCCAGCTCGTGCAGCCGCGCGGCGCGTTCCCCGAACGGCTCCAGCACCTGGTGCGCGCGGGCGCACTCGGCCTCGGCCATCGTCCGCGAGGCCTCCAGGCCGTAGACCGCGGGGAACGTGATCTTGTGCTGCGCCGCGTCCTTGCCGGCCGTTTTGCCGAGTGCCTCGGAGGATTCCTCCACGTCCAGTATGTCGTCGACGATCTGGAACGCCAGGCCGATATGCTCGCCGTAACAGGAAAGCGCCGCGTATTGCGCCTCGCTCGCGCCCGCGTAAATGGCGCCCATGCGCAGGCTGGCCCGGAGCAGCGCGCCCGTCTTGGCGCGATGGATGGATTCGAGCAGCGCCGCATCGGGCGGCTTCCCTTCCCCTTCCAGATCCGCCACCTGGCCGCCGATCATGCCGCCCACGGTGCCCGACGCCGTCGCCAGCTCCGCCATCAGCCGCACCTTGCGGTCCGCCGGCGCCGGCAGTTCGGCGAGCACCTGGAACGCCAGCGTCAGCAGCGCATCGCCCGCCAGAATCGCCATCGCGTCGCCGAATACTTTGTGATTGGTCAGCTTGCCGCGCCGGTAATCGTCGTTATCGAGCGCCGGCAGATCGTCGTGAATCAGCGAGTAAGTGTGGATCAGCTCCAGCGCGCACGCCGCCGTCACCGCACTTTCCATTTCAGCCGCCACCGTCCGCGCCGCTTCCAGGCACAGCACCGGCCGGATGCGCTTGCCGCCGGCGAACAGGCTGTAGCGCATGGCGCGGTGGATGGTTTCGGGAGGCGTGGTTTCGGGCGGCGTCAGGCGGTCCAGTTCGGCATCCACCAGCCGCTGCTGCACGGCGAGGTAGTCGCGCAGGTTCATGCCTTTTCCGTTTCCTCCGGACGGAACGGCTCGGCGGCGATCCTGCCTTCCTTGCGAATCAGCATCTCCACCCGCGTTTCCGCCGCCTCGAGCTGCTTGCGGCAAACGTCGGAGAGGCTCATCCCGCGTTCAAACAGCTCGAGCGAGCGCTCCAGCGGAAGGTCCCCGCCTTCCAATTCCTTTACGACCTTCTCCAACTCGTCCAGCGAGGCTTCAAAGGATGCGACCGGCTGTGGCCCGCTGTTTTCCGCCATACGGCCATTCTAGCAAGGGTGCCAGCGGCCGGACCCGCGCCGGCTGTAGGCAGTTCGACAACCACTTGAGGCGTCCAGAACGATCATCGTGAGTCTCGCAGTTGGCGTATCACTTGCGCGGGGCTCCTCTTGGCCCGGATGGGTTTCACGTGTTGCGCGCGCTCCGACCACTCCTGCATCGTTGGCCGTTCTGCTACACGGGCCAATTCCTTCTTAAGGAAATCGGAAAGGCTCATCCTTTCGCGAGCCGCTCGCGACTTGAGAGTGCCGTGAACGTGTTCCGGAACGTCTCGCACCTGGATCATCTTCGCCATAGGCCACGTCACCTGAACGTTCGCCCGGCCCGTTACCCTGCGTTCCGCTTCAGAACCCGAGCAGCGGCGCCAGTTTGGCTCGCACTTCGTCGATCACATCATTTGGGCAGTGCCCGAGCTTCTCGGCGCGGCGGGCCTTCCAGTCGATGCTCTTCACGTGGTCGGCCAGGATGACTCCAGTCGCGCCATGGCCGGAAGGAACAGCCACTTCGAACGGGTATCCTTTCGACTGATTCGTGATGGGGCACGCCAGGGCCAGGCCGGATTTCGCGTTGTATATCCTTGGGCTCAGCACCAGCGCCGGGCGACGCCCTGCCTGCTCGCGGCCGGCTTGTGGGTCGAAGGTCAACCAAACAAAATCGCCCGCCTCGGGTACAAAGGCCGCCTTCACCAGGATTCCTCGCCTTGCGGCCGCCCCCAGTTTGTTTCCCGGTGACGATTCTTGGGCGTGATCCGCGCGACGAGTTCCGACAGTTGGTACCTTCGCCGGGTTGGGCGCAAGACGATGCCGCCGTCACTGTCGAGCGTCAGCGCCACCGAATCCCCCTCGCCCAGGCTGGCCTGTCTGGCTATCACCAGCGGAATCCGGACAGCCAGGCTGTTCCCCCATTTCGAAACTGTGGTTTCGTTTTGCATATGTATCTACTTTGAGTATACTTCCACACTGGCGCGGCAGACAGGCGGGCAACCTGAAATGTGCCCTACCAGCGCCGGGCTTGGTAGGGCACCCTTTAGGTTGCCCGTGTCACATCGCACCCGCGGGTCCCCTCCTCGCATCTGATAATGTAGATCCAATGCCCGCCGAGAACCCGTTTCAGGATCCGCTGCGCTTCGAACGGCGCATTCCGCCGTGTACCGTGGTGATTTTTGGCGCCAACGGCGACCTGACCAAGCGCAAGTTGCTGCCCGCGCTCTACCGGCTGGCCTATGACCGGCGCCTGGCGCCCGGATTCGCCATCGTGGGCACTTCCCGCACGCCTCTGACCGACGACCAGTTCCGCGCCAAGATGAAAGAAGCGGTCGCGGCATTTTCCGAGGACACTCAGTTGGACGAAGAGGTGTGGAAGACATTCGGCGAGGGCCTCCATTATGTGGCGGGAGACATCGGCGACACCGGCCTCTTCCAGCGCATCGGAGAGAAGCTCACCCAAATCGACCAATCCCGTGCGACCGGCGGCAATGTGCTGTTTTATCTTTCCACCCAGCCGAGCCAATACGCACAGGCGGCGCAGGGCATCGGGGCGGCCGGTTTGCAGCACGGCGCCGGCTGGCGCCGGCTGATTGTCGAGAAGCCCTTCGGCCACGACCTCGCCAGCGCGCGCGAGTTGAGCGATCGCCTGCACGAAGTCTTCGCCGAATCCGACGTCTACCGCATCGATCATTACCTGGGTAAGGAAACCGTGCAGAACATCCTGGCCTTCCGCTTCGGCAACGGGATTTTCGAACCTCTCTGGAACCGCCGCTACATCAATCACGTCGAGATCACCGCCGCGGAATCGATCGGCGTGGAAGGCCGCGGCGCCTACTACCAGGAAGCCGGCGCACTCGCCGACATGATCCAGAACCACCTCCTGCAGGTGATGGCCACCATCGCCATGGAGCCGAGCGCGAGCTTCCAGGCCACCAGCGTGCGCGATGAGCGCTCCAAGCTGCTGCGCTCCATGAAACCGATGACGCCCGATGAGATCCGCCAGAACGCGGTAGCGGGCCAGTACGGACCGGCGCGTATTGGCGACGAAGATGTACCCGGTTTCCGCCAGGAACCCGGCGTCAGCCCGGGTTCGACCACCGATACTTATGCCGCGGTCACCCTCTTTGTGGATAATTGGCGCTGGGCGGACGTGCCTTTTTACGTGCGCACCGGCAAGCGCTTGCCCAAGCGCGTCACCGAAATCGCCATCCATTTCAACCGCGCTCCGCTGGCCATGTTCGATGGCGAGACGGCGGACGGCACACCCAACCTGCTCATCGTGCGTATCCAGCCGGAAGAGGGCATCTCGCTCAAGTTCCTTTCCAAGCGGCCCGGCGCCGGCATGAAGCTGCGCCCGGTGTCGATGGACTTCAACTACGGCTCCAGCTTCGGTGAGCGTTCGCCTTCCGCCTACGAAACGCTGCTGCTCGATGCCCTGCTCGGCGATGCCACGCTGTATACGCGGCAGGACATGGTGGAGGCCAGTTGGGCGGTTGTCGAGCCTATCCAGAACGCCTGGCATGCGGATGGCTTCGACTTCCCCAACTACGCCGCGGGCACCTGGGGCCCGGCTGCTGCCGACGCCATGCTGGCCCGCCGCGGTCACGAGTGGAGGAAACCGTAATGGCGGCCACGCCTCCCGAGAAAATCCTCAAGGAGCTCGCCGATCTCTGGGTGACCACCAGCAAGGAGGGAGCCGGCGAAGCGGCGCAGGGCGTGCTCCGCGCCTGCACCATGACCCTGATTGTCATGACCGAAGACCGCGAGGACCCGGCCGACCTGGGCGAGACTATCGCCGCCCTCATGCCGGAACATCCGGCGCGTACCATCGTCGTCCGCCTCACCGGGGCCGGCGATCGTTCCCTCAGCCAGCGCGTCTTCGCCCAGTGCTGGATGCCGTTCGGCCAGCGCCGCCAGATCTGTTGCGAGCAGGTGGAGATCACCTGTTCGGACGCCTCGCTCGCGGACGTGCCATCGGTGGTGCTGCCGCTGGAAGTGCCGGACCTTCCGGTGATCCTGTGGTGCCGCAGCCCGCGCCTGCTGGACATGGCGGAATTCCGCCCCCTCACGGCCATGGCGCGGCGCGTGGTGGTGGATTCGGGCGCCATGGCAGATGCGCCCGGCGCCATCCGGTGCCTGGCGGGCGAAGCCGCCCGCGGCATGCTGTTGGGCGACCTTGCGTGGACCCGCCTCACCCGCTGGCGGCAGACGCTGGCGCAGATCTTCGAAGACCCGCACCATACCGGCCGCCTCACCGGCGGTGCGCGCATCACCGTGTGCGACGCGGGCGCCGTCACCACGCGCGCCCTCTACCTGGCTGCCTGGATGGCCGGCGCGCTCGAATCGGCCGGCGTCAGCGCCGCCGTTCATATTCGCAGCAACACCCAGCAGACCTACGCCGAGCTCGAGTGCGGCGCCTTCCACGCGCGCCTGGAGCGCCAGGACGGCCACCTCGCGGCGACCGTCGACGGAGTCTCGCAGTGCTTCCTCCTGCCCAAACCCGACGATTACCTGCTGCTGCGCGAGGAACTCGCCATCGTACAAAGGGACCCGGTGTTTGAAATAACACTGGCGTCCGCGGCGCGGTTTGCGTATGCTACCGATCAGTGAGTATCAGCTATCAGACCTGCCAGAATGCGCCTGCTGCCGCTGAGGCATGCGCCAGCCACATCGTCACCTTGCTCGAAGACGCCCTTTCCGGCCAGGAACTGGCCACGCTGGCAGTGTCGGGCGGCACTACGCCCAAGTGGATGTTCGAGCACCTGGCGGTCTCCAATCTGCCCTGGAGCCGCATTCATCTCTTCTTCGTGGATGAGCGCGTGGTTCCGCCTGCCGACCCGGCCAGCAATTTCAAGCTGGCCAATGACCATCTCATCCTGCCGGCCCGCGTGCCCCAATCGAGCGTCCACCGCGTCCTCGGCGAGCTGGCTCCGCCGGCGGCGGCGCAGCGCTACACGGAGGAAATCCGCCGCTTCTTCGGATTGGACGAAGGCGACCTTCCGCGTTTCGACGTGGTGCACCGCGGCATGGGCCCGGACGCACATTCAGCCAGCCTGTTCCCCGGAGACCCGTTGATCGAAGACCGCCAGGGCATAGCCGCTGCCACCTTTGCCGCGCGGTTTCGCCAGTGGCGGGTCACCCTGCTGCCAGGCGTCCTGATCGCTGCCAAGCACACCGTTTTTCTGGTGACCGGAGACGACAAGAAAGAGGCACTGCGTTCGGTGATCAAAGGGGAGTACGATCCCATGCAATACCCCGCGCAGATCGCCACCCGTCCCGGCCGCGGCGTAGCCTGGTTCCTGGATGAGGCCGCCGCCGCCCTCATGGAACAGTAGCCGGGTAGGGCACGCTTTTAGCTTGCCCGTAGTTTCTTGGTAGGGCACGCTTTAGCTTGCCCGTCTTTCTTCTTGAATAACCGTGCCGCGCTTCGAGTCTCGACAATGTAACCGCCGGGCGCGGAGACATCGCGGTCTCAACTATAAGGAAGCCAACTGCTGGGTGATGAGGAGTCAGGAATTGCGGGACATCCGCTCCTGAGCGAAGCCAAAGTCCGGCGTGCCAGCTGTGTTATCACGCTAAAGTGAAATCATCCTTCTCGCAGCGACTTCGCCGGATCGATGCGCGCCGCGCGAACCATCGGCGGTAAGCTGGCGAGAAACGCAACCGTAATCAGCACGGCCGGCGGGAGCGAGAAGCTGACAACATCATGGCTGGATACGCCGTATAGCAGCGATTCCATCCAACGCGCCAATACCCAAGCCGCAGCGAGCCCGAGCGACGTTCCCAACGCCACCTGCCATAAACTCGATGCCATCACCAACCACCCGGCGCTGGTTGGACTGGCGCCGAGCGCCAGTCGAATCCCGATCTCGCGCGTCCGCCGGAGTACGCCGTGGCTCACAACCCCGTAAACCCCCGCCGCGGCCAGCGTCATCGCCAGCAAGGCGAAACCGCCTACCAGCCAGGCAAGCGAGCGCGGCGCCGCAACGGCGCCTGAGACTACGGTTTCCATCGAAGCAATCTTGCTCACCGCGCACGTCCCGCAAGCCCCGCGAATGATGCCTGGCAGCGCGTGCTCGAATGCCGAAGGATCGTTCCCGACGCGCGCCACCAAAGCGAGATTCTGCGGCGGCACGGTGGCTTGCGTCAGGGGAACGTAGAGTTCGCCATCCACCCAGCCTGGAGGTCCGGTCATACTGTACGTCTTCACGTCATCTACCACGCCCACGACGGTGCGCCACCCGTCCTCCCACACGAGCCGAACCCTGCGGCCGATGGGATTGGCGCCTGGCCAGAACTTCTCCGCGGTCGATCTGCCGATGAGAACCACTGGCCCGGAGTTCTTCTGGTCTGCCTCGGCAAACCCGCGGCCCTGGAGAAGACGGATGCCAAGCGCGCTCAGGTGGTCGGGAGTAACCGCCGTCGTCCAGAAGACGAACTGCGGCGCTTGAGGGGGGCGCGGATGGTCCTCGATCGCGAAGGTATTGGCCGCTACTTGAGAAGACAGTGGAAGCTGACTCATGGCCGCCACGTTGAGCACGCCGGGATACGCTGCGATCTTTTCCCGCACGGCTCCGTAGAGCGCGATCGTCTTATCGAGCGACGCCGCGGTGGTTCGTTCTGGGCTGAGCTCGGCCGTCACGACGGACTCCACACGATAGCCCAAGGGCACGTGCACCATGGACCAGAAGCTGTGTAGCAGGAGCCCTGCGCCCACGAGCAGAATCGTCGCAAACGCTGTCTCGCACATGACCAGCACGGCGTCCGTCCGGGTCCCCATTCGGCTCAGGCTGGAACGCCCGCCATTGCCGGGAACCGTCGAACGCTGCGAGCGCGCGCGCAACGCCGGCAGCAACCCGAACAACAAGCCGCTGCCCATGGCCACGGCCGCCGCGAACGCAAGGATCGTCCGGTCTATCGAGATTTCAGCCAGGCGAGGCGTATCCGCGGGCAGCCAGTACTTCAGCAGTTGGAGTTGTCCGACGGCCATCAGCGTGCCCAGCACGCCGCCTGCGACAGCCAGCAGAACCGATTCGGTAAGCACCTGCCAGGCCAAGCGGCCGGACGTGGCGCCCAACGACAGGCGCAATGTGAATTCCGCGCGCCTGGAAACGGCCTGGCCGATCATCAGGTTCGCCACATTCACCACCGCGATGAGCAACACCAGGGCCGCCGCGCCCAGCATCAGAAAGCTGCGCACGCGGGCGCCGGCGACGATGTGATCACGCATCGGCTCCAATGCGACGTCCGTGGCCCAGGAGTCCGGCATAGACCAGGGAAACATGGCGTGGACTCGCGGAGTCCAGCCGCGAAGCTCGGAAACTGCCGCCTGCGGAGTGACGCCATCGTGAAGGCGCGCAAAAGTGGAGCACGCGTTCACCCCCCAGTAGTCGCCCGCGGCTCGCGGGTCCAGCCGCATGGGGATCCAGAAGGCGGCTTCCGGCGAGGGGTATGCAAAAGCCGCCGGCATCACGCCAACGATTTCATACGGTACGTCATCGAGCACGAGTTGCCGGCCCAAGACGTCGCGGGCCGCCCCGTACTGCTGCGTCCAGAAGCCGTTGCTCACGATTGCCGTACGCGGCGCACCCGGCCGGCCGGCATTATCGGCAAAGCTGCGCCCGAAGAGCGGCGCAATGCCAAGCACGCGGAAGAAGTTCGCCGACACCTCGCTGCCGGTGATACGCTCTGGCCCGTCAGGCCCGCGCATATTGAACGCGCGTATCCCGAGGTCCGCCGCGTAATCGGCCAGCTTGCTATTCGACCGCAGCACGTCGAAGTGGCCCCGTAAACTTACATCGACGGCGAAATGCAGACGGTCCGGCGCGGGGAATGGCAAAGGCCGCAGTAGAACGTGGTCTACGACGGTGAATACGGCGGTGGTGGATCCAATTGCCAGCGCCAGGGTAGACAGCGCCGCAGCCGTGAATGCCCGGTTCTTGAGAAAGAGCCGGGCGCCGAAGACCACATCCTGCTTCAGGCGCTCCCGCCACGCCGTTCCGCGCGCGTCGCGACACTCGTCGCGGATCAGTTCGACAGGGCCCATGGTATTGGCTGCGAGGCGGCGAGCCTCGACCGGATCCAGACCCTTGCTCGCGAGCTCGCGCGCCTCCGCTTCGAGATGCGCCGCTAGTTCGGCATCCATCTCCCGCTCCACGCGCGAGCGCCAGACAATTGCGCGCACCTTGAAAAAGAGCTGTTGAATCCAACGCATCGCATCCTCCGTTACGCCGATTCCAGAATGCCGTTGATCGCGAGGGAGAGCTTCTCCCACTGAGCGCGTTCCAACGCCAACTGGCGGCGTCCGGCGGGCGTCAACGAGTAAACCTTGGTGGGCCGGCCCCCTTCCAGCTCCTGCCATTTACCACGAATCCAGCCTTCGTGTTCGAGCCGATGCAACGCCGGATAAAGCGACCCATGGCTGGCCTGCAGGGTTTCATTCGACATTTGACGCAGACGCCGTGAAATTGCCCAGCCGGTCTGCGGCTCCAGGTTAAGAATCTTGAGAATCAGCAGAGAGAGTGTGCCCTGGACAAGGGCCTGCGGCTTGCTCACATCGCTACTCCTTTCAGATAATCATAATATATCGGTTATCTGAACAGCACGCCACAAATCCGCCGGATTTTCTTGCGTCGGCCCTCGTTGACTGGCAGCGCACGACGCTGGCTTTTTCTCAAGCCGGGCGCCAACCAGGCGCCACCTCCTCACGCTAACGCTAAACTATCTTCTATGGAATGGATCGAACCCGCATCCCGCCGCGCAGCTCACGTTCCGGCGGTCGCACAAACCGCGGCCGAGCGCGCCGCGCGCATCGATCTGGCCCTCACCACCTCCGCGCAGGCCCTGGAATCATTGCAGAAACCGACCGGCTGCTGGTGGGGCGATCTTACCGCGGACACCACGCTCGAATCGGACTACATCCTCTACCAACTGTGGCGCCACCAGCCGGATGCCGATGGCGAATGGCGGCCGCCTGCCGCGGCCC